>Ga0182011_10000479_pt1 | contig 34924 bp, 31 predicted proteins | sample 711E1DmetaG_FD_120481 | JGI IMG/M metagenome (GOLD analysis project Ga0182011, IMG submission 120481) | Permafrost microbial communities from Stordalen Mire, Sweden - 711E1D metaG | ecosystem: Environmental > Terrestrial > Soil > Wetlands > Permafrost | place: Sweden: Stordalen | collected...
CATGGCGGCTGCACGCGACTACGAGATCGTCTCCCTGGGTGCGTTCGCTCCGTTCGCCACCGACGTGGCCGAGCTGGGTCCGGGCGAGGTGGGATTCATCACCGCCGCTATCAAGGAAGTGGCTGACGCGCGCGTGGGTGACACCATCACCGAAGCGAGCAAGCCTTGCGAAGCGCCTCTGCCGGGCTTCCAACCCGCCAAGCCCATGGTCTTCGCGGGCATCTTTCCCACCGATCCGGCGCGCTACGAGGACCTGCGCGATGCACTCGACAAGCTGCGGCTGAACGACGCCTCGTTCAGTCGTGAGCCCGAGGTGTCGGCGGCGCTGGGATTTGGCTTTCGCTGCGGCTTCCTCGGCCTGTTGCATATGGAGATCGTCCAGGAGAGGCTGGAGCGCGAGTACAACCTGGACCTGGTCACCACCGCGCCCACCGTGCGTTTCCGGATCGTGCTGCAAAAAGGGGACGTCGTCGACCTGGACAACCCGGCCAAGTTCCCGGCGGAAGGCGAGATTGACCACATCGAAGAGCCAATGATAGCCGCCGTCATCCACACGCCCCCAGAGTTTGTGGGTGGGCTGCTCAAGTTGTGTCAGGAGCGGCGGGGCACCCAGACCGGCCTTAACTACGCCGGCGAGAAACGCGTAATCATTCGCTACGATTTGCCGCTCACCGAGGTCGTGTTCGGTTTCTACGACCGCATGAAATCCGTCTCGCGTGGCTACGCCTCACTCGACTACGAGCCCAAGGGCTACCAGCCGGCTGACCTTGTCCGCCTGGACCTACTGGTCAACGGCGACCGGGTTGATTCGCTCTCCGCGGTGGTCCACCGCGAAACCTCGTACATCAAGGGCCGCGACCTGTGCATCAAGATGAAAGAGCTGATCCCGATGCAGCAGTTCGAAGTGGCCATCCAGGCTGCCCTGGGCTCGCGCGTGATTGCCAAGACCGTGGTGAAGGCCCTGCGCAAGAATGTGACCGCGAAGTGCTACGGCGGCGACATCACCCGCAAGCGCAAGTTGTTGGAGAAGCAGAAGGAAGGTAAGAAGCGGATGAAGCAGGTGGGAAACGTGGAAATTCCGCAAGAGGCATTTTTGGCCATACTCAAGGTCGAATGAACATGATAACCAAGTTATTCTCCGCGTGGCGGATGCACCGGCACTGGCGTCGGGCTAGGGACGAGGGCAAGCACCTCACCAAAGAGTCGCGGCGCATTCTGAAGCGGCGAAGCTATCGCATCCCGCAGACGGTGGCTGCCGAGATCGAGTCGGCCGTGGCCGCGGTGGAATCATCCGGCAAGGGTGACGACTTCGAGCGCCTACGCGAGGCCATCGCGGCCCTCGACGAGTGCATGGACAAGCATTTGGCCTTTGCCCGCAAGTCGACCGCGCGCGAGTACGCCGAGTCGATCGGGGTGGCCCTGGCGGTGGCCCTGCTTCTGCGTGCCTTCGTGGTCGAGGCATTCCAGATCCCCTCGGGGTCGATGATCCCGACGCTGGAGATCGGGGATCACATCTTCGTGTCGAAGTTCGCCTACGGCATCGGCGTTCCCTTCACCAACAAGAAGCTGGTGGAGTTCGGCGAACCGAAGCGCGGCGACATCATCGTCTTCCGCTACCCGCCCGATCCTTCCACGGACTTCATCAAGCGCGTGGTGGGGCTACCGGGCGATTCGGTCGAGCTTCGCCACAACCAGGTCTTCATCAATGGTCGGCCCATGGCGCGCGAACGCACCCCCGGCGCCTGCCGCTACAACGAGGGTCGTGGCCCCGAGGAAGCGCGCGATTGTGAGTTGTGGGTCGAGAACCTGGACGGCAAGACCCACAAGATTTACCAGGACCCGAACCAGCCAGCGCAGGACTGGGGACCACGGTTGGTGCCCCCGCGCAGCGTCTTCGTCATGGGCGACAACCGCGATAACTCGCGCGATTCTCGAGTCTGGGGTTTCGTGCCCTACGACAACGTCAAGGGCCGGGCACTCATCGTGTGGTGGTCGCGTGATCCGGCGTACGGGGGCTGGTCACCCGAGGGAGTGGGCGAATGGTTCAAGTCCATTCGCTTGGGGCGGTTCTTCAGCGTGGTCAGATAGCCGCCTGTCGGCGGCCGCCGGCCCTATCGCGACAGCAGATAGATCGCCGTACCCACGACAACCAAGATGGCCCCCACTACCACCACCACCCGCTTGGCCTCCCGACGCACGGGAGCAGCATCCAGAGTCGCGAGGGCACTGGTGATGTGTTGGCGAAGAGCCGCGGCGTTTTCATGACGGGCATCGCGAGCCTTGGCCACCATCTTCAGGACCACTTCATCGACCGCGGCTGGGATCGCCAGGTCGGGTCGCAAGCTCGATGGGGCAGGGGCCGGCTCCTGCAGGTGGAACTGGATAACTTCCGTGGTGCTCTTCGCGCCTTTGAAGGGAAGCTGGCCAGTCAACATTTCGTAGGCAACCATGCCGAGGGCGTAGATGTCCGAGCGCCCGTCGAGTGCCTTGCCGCGCAGTTGCTCGGGCGACATGAATTCCAGGGTTCCCACCGTTTGCCCGATGGCGGTGAGCGCGGGTATCGCCTTGTTTCCCTCACCTGACAGGATCTTGGCGATTCCGAAGTCCAGCACCTTGACAAAATCCGCCGCGCCGCGCCGCTCGACCATTATGTTCTCGGGCTTCATGTCACGATGGACAATGCCCCGGTCGTGCGCCTCGGCCAGCGCCTCCGCGACCTGGTCCAAGATGCAAAGGGCGCGGGACGGTTCGATGACGCCGTCGCGGCGCTGGATCTCTTGCAGGCTTTCGCCCCGTACCAGCTCCATGGCCAGGTAGAGAGTTCCGTCATCGGATTGGTCGAAATCGTAAATGGTGACGGTGTGCGGATTGCGAAGTTGTGAGCAGGCCTCGGCTTCGCGCCGGAAACGGGCCACCACGGTGGCGTCGGCCACGCTGTGGGGGTGCAGAATCTTGAGCGCCACCGGCCGCCCGGTAGTGAGCTGCTTGCCCTCGAAGACCGCGCCAAATCCTCCTTCGCCGATCTTGCGCTCGACCCGGTACCGGTCTTTCAGAGTCCGGCCGAGAAGGTTGTCCAAGGAGGTCGGGCGTGCAGCGACGGCAACTGGGGGCGGGGTAGGTGGACGCGCGGGAATCGGCCCGGAGCGGGCGGCGTTGGCTTTGCCTATGGGTACGCCGGCTGCCGGGCTCATCACGCGTACGCCGCTGGGCTGCGAGAGGGCCGAGTCGAAGGCGCGGTCGAGCGCCCGTTCGAAGTTCTCAGAGAGAGTCGGCACGGGCGCGCCACAAGCGCCGCAGAAGCGAGCATCCGGCTCGGCGACTGTCTTGCACTGGGGGCATTGCCTTTCCGCCATGGGTTCCCTCAACTAGCGCTGTCCCCCGGCATCGGCTGACTGGTCGGGCGCGACGAGTATCTGTGGATGTAAAGGCGAAGGAGACACGGACGAGGGTGGTGCCACTCGGCTATGCGAGGCGAGGCTCGGCCCCTCGAAGCTGCGATCCGGTATCCTTCCACGCTGAGAAACCAGAAACAGGGCCCCGGCCAGTGCCGCCAGCAGGGTGACCAGAACAAAGGCAAGCAGAGGGCGTGCCTCCGAAATGGGCGGCGCGGGCGAACTGGTCGTTGCGGCGGAAGACGCGGCCGAGCTAGTTTCGGCGGCAGGCTCAGTGGCCACGGCTATTTCGGGTGACGTGTTCCGTAGTTCTTTGGCCGGGCTGGTTTCGCCGGTAACCGCCTCAGTCGAGAGCGGAGGTTTTTCGGGCTCAGGGTCTTCCGGATCCGGCCCCGGGTCGTGGGCCAGAAACGTCACCTCATTCTCGGCGCCCGGCTCCGGCAGCCCGGGACCGTCGAATCGGGCGAGGACCACCGTAATGTTGTCGGGACCCTCGTGCTCGTTGGCACAGGCGATGAGCCGATCGCAAGCCTTTCTCACGTCGGGCTCTTCGAGCAGGATCCGCTTGATGTCGTCGTCGCTGACCGGGCCGTGCAACCCGTCCGAGCAAACCAGGACCAGGTCGCCCCGACGGAGGGAGATTTGCGAGAGCACGACCTCCACCTTTTCCTGGACGCCCAACGCCTGCAGGATGATGTTGGCATGCTCGAAGCCTTTCGCCTCTTCTAGGGTCATGGCCCCGGCTTCGATAAGCTGCCAGGCGAGGGACTGGTCTTTGGTGGTTTGGCTTAAGCGGCCACCGCGCAGCACGTAGCAGCGCGAATCCCCGATCTGCCCCACCAGCAAGGTGGCGTCGACCAGCCCAACTGCCGTGCAGGTCGTGCCCATGCCGCGCTCGCTCTGGTTGTCGCGCGATTGGGAGTAGATGCTGTCGTTGGCGTCCTCGATGGCACGGCGCAGACGACGCGCGAAACGTTCCCGCGACAGCGGCCCCGCGTCGCTGACAGCCGACGAGATGGACTCGACGGCCATGGTTGAGGCGACCTCCCCCGCTGCGGCGCCGCCCATGCCGTCGCACACTAGAAACAGAGCGCCCTTCTCCCCGAGGGAAAAGTCGAGCGGCGCCTCCGGCGAGGGCCTTTGCCCACTGGCAAAGTCCACCACGAGGAAGCTGTCCTCGTTGTGCTCACGCATCAGGCCCACGTCGGTCTTCCCGTAGACCGTGATCTTGATTTCAGAAGGGCTTTCCATCCGCGAGGCTTTGACTGGTCGTGATGTGTATGCCTACAAGCTTCGCCTCAACCTATCTCGAAGCGCAAGAGTTCATCGCCGAGCCTAATCATTTCCCCGGGGGCAAGGGGGTGCTGCCCGGTGAGGCGGACAAAAGTGCCGTTCGAGCTGCCCAGGTCGGACAAGAGCGCACAGCCATTGCGAAACTGCAGCAGGGCATGGCGGCGGGACATGAACTCATCATCGGAAAAGACAATATCGCCCTGTTCGCGGCCGAGCACGAGGTCACCACGCGTTAGGTGAAACACATCGCGAGTCGTCCCAGCGGAGGTGAGCTGGCGCAGGCGCCCCCAGGGCGCCTTGAGCGGCGTGCCGAACAGGACCACGCCATGTTCAACGGCGGGACGCAGGGTTTTCTCGAGATCAGACAGGAACTCGAAGCGCAGGACCTGCTTGCCAACCAGGAGCAGGTTGCCGTCCGTCAGTTCGACCGGTTGGCTAATGCGTCGGTAGACTCCGTTGCGGGTTTCGAGGGGTGTGAGCACATGTTGGCCGGCCCGCAGACTGATGCGGGCATGGCGTGAGGCGAGATGCGGATCATCGAAGTGGAGCTCGCCTTCACTGCGTCCGATGTCGACTTGATCGCCGGGCAGGGGATATGACTCACCGTCGCTGCCATCGCGTCGCACGGCCACCAACCTTGGCCCGCCGGGCTGGCTTCCGGCCGCGACCGAGGGCCGGGCGGCTACCGCGGCAGCCAGCGCAGCCGAGGCGTCCGCGCTCATCGGAGTGGTGTGGCCAAGACGGCGCCCGCAGGCGTAGCAGAAGTTGGTCCCCATTGGGTTGCGATTTCCACAGCCAGAGCAGACCAAGGCCGATTCGCCTTCGGCTGGTAGGCCCACGGGAGCACCGCAACGCTGGCAAAATGCCGCACCATCCTCGAGCGCCCCGCCGCATTGAAGACAACTCATGAGCATTCTCGCGAATCGTCGCTAGAAAGGGCCGGCGAACGTTGCAAGGCGATCAATCCTCTACTAGAAGGCGGGCGGGAGGTTCACTGTCGAGACGGGCGTGACACCCATCCATCTACGGTGAAACAACTAATATCAATGATTTCGGAGAGCGTCAAATCCGCGCGAAGCGAGTCTAGGTCAAGGTTGATCACGGCCGCCTTGCTCGCCGCTTCGGTGTCGTCGTGCGGCCCGGTGGTGGAAAATGCGCCATTTTCGGCACGCCCGGACACGCTGCGGCCAGGCGACCTTCTCGGCCCCTACGATGGCTTGGTGGTCGACGGCGAAACCGACCGGCCACTCGCGGGCGCCGTGGTGGCCGGAGCATGGGCATTCGAGCGTGGCATCGGCTTGCAGGGGCCGGCAGCCGCGTTTGAGGCCGTAGCCGAAACCGGTGCAGATGGCCGCTATCGGTTGAGCATCCCCGCGGAACTGCCGCGGGGCGAGGGGATCCGTCTGCGACGATTTACCCTCATCGTCTACCGGCGGGGGTACGTGGCCTGGCGCAGCGACAGCAGTTTTCCCACGGGTGAGCCGCGCCACGACTTCGCCCAGCGTGCAAACCGGGTGCGTCTGGAGAAATGGCAGTCCTCCATGTCCCACTACCGGCACCTGGTCTTTCTGGGCGGCGGTCCTGCCCTCCGTACGGCGGCGGCCTGGGAGGTGCAGCCGGCAGGACTGGAGCTCGACGGCGCCTCGCCCGCCATCGCTTCCAAGAATCTGGCGGAAAACCCGCGGGCTGGCTCGTCGGTCGCGCTCGACATCTCGCCTCTCCTGTCCGAGGACGAGGTGCGTGGCGTGACCGGGTACGCGGGGAAGTTCGAGGTGGGTAAGTTGGCGGATCGAGTTACCAACGACGTCTATGACAGCCGCCACTTCAAGGCCAGCGACAAGCCCGAAACCTATGACGTCGGTTTGCGGGTGTGGGCCATCGGCTCGGAAGCCGCTGAGGCGCAATACCGGAAGCTGCTCAGCGACCTGCCGGGAGCGGTTGCGACCGAGGAGATGGGAGATGCATCGCTGCGAGCCCGCGGCGGCGACGTGACCGGGTTCGCTTTCTTGCTGCGTGAGAAAGGGGTCGTGATGCAACTGAGCTGCGGCCTGGCTCAGTGTTCTGAACCGTCGATGATCCTGCGCCTTGCCAAGCTGGCAGAAGGCCACTTGCCCGAGGTCAAGCTCCCGTCGGCCGAAAGCACCGGACTTCTGCCACTGTCGGCGCCATCGCTCGCACCGGGAGGCAGGCCGTGAGACGCCTTGTCGCCAGCGCGCGGCCCACCCTGACCGCACTCGTGTGCGTAGCCGCGCTGTTCGTATCTCCGGCTGCACGCGCGTATGAGCCCGCCACCACGCACGCCGGTCTCACCGAGCGCGCGGTGGAAGCTTCGCGGCTGCACAATGTATTGGCCCGTCTGGGACGACCTCTCGGGGTTCTTGAGCCTTTGCGCATAGGCCCGGACCTCTTCGACCAGGACGAACGACGGGCCCTGCAAACCCGGCTCGACGCGCTTGACCCGGCCGGTGGTTACCGGCCCGGGCCTGACGGAGTGGCGGGCGCGGGCCATTGGGTGGTGGCAGGCGCGGTGTTGGGCAAGACGCCGCCCGAGCGCGGTGCGAATCACTTCTTGGATCCGGCGAGTGGCAAGGGCCTCCACGACAGTCCAGGGCTGTCAGGTGTTGCCCACAGCCTGCGCTTGTTTTTCGATGGCGGCACCAGCGTGCGTGGGCTGGCCACAGGCACGGCCTTCACCCTGGAAGGCAAGTCCGCGCTCGACTGGATTGGGTCACCCAGCAACGACTTGAGCGTTCCCGTCTTTTTCGACAACTGGGAGCGTGCCGTAAGCCTGGCTGAGCCGCGCGCGCGCGAATTAGCCCTAGTGCGGGCCTTGCTGGCTTTGGGTGGGGTGATGGCGGTGCTCGAGGATGCCGGGCAGCCGGCTTACGTGCGCAACGACTTCCGGGTTGCATTCCTGCAAGGGAACGATGGTTCGGCCTATGAGCAATTCGTGGCGGAGCACTATGGCCACACGGGGCTTCCCCCGGCGGCCGCGCCGGTGTCCCGCCCTGACATCGCCAGCTTTTTCGCTTCCGCCGATGGCAAGGGGCTTGCCAATCGTACCCAGCGTGGTTTCTTTTCCGAGGGCACCATCCCCAGCGATGTCTCGCTCGATCGGGACAGCAAGGTGACCGACGTGGTTCGCCGGGCGCGCGAATCGCTGGCCTTTCCTTCGCCTACCCTGTCCAGACTGGTGCTGAGGCCGGCGCAACAGCGCCGCTATTTGGTCGTGGAAGGCCATCGCGTGCTCGCCTACGAAAATCGCGGGACGCAGGTGCATTTCTTCCTGGATGATGCCGTTTATGCGGATATGGCGCGCACGCTTTTGCCTGAGATTGCCGGCTACGCCGCGGGCCTGCTCAACCATCTCTTGCGTGCAAGCCTGGAAATGACGGTCGCGGAAAACAAGGTCACGGTGCGCCTGGGTGGTGAGGTGAAGGAGGGCGGGGCCTTGCACGTGTTCGCCGAGGACGGGAGCGGGCGTCGGCGTGAACTGCCGGAAGCTGCCGCGACACTCGCGCCGGGCGCCGAGATCGTGCTCGACCTACCTGCCGGGGCCAAGAAACTGGCTGCGGTGTTGCGCGGGCGCGACGCTGGCGGCCCTTTCGTGGCCGCCGGCGAAGTAACGCTGCCGTGAAGTCTATCTAGAGACGCCGAGGGCTCTGACTGCGAAGTAGGTCACAGCAGCGATGGTGGCCGAGGCCGGGATGGTGAAGATCCAGGCCCACAGGATGCGAGTGGCGACGCCCCAGCGGACGCGGCCCGGGTTGGACACGGAGCCCACGCCAAGAATGGCGCCGGTGATGGTGTGGGTAGTCGACACGGGAATTCCCAGGGACGTCGCAATGAAAATGGCGAGAGAGCCGCCGGTTTCGGCGCAGAATCCCCCGAAGGGACGCAGTTTGGTCAGCCGCATTCCCATGGTCCTTACTATGCGCCAGCCTCCGACCATCGTGCCCAGCCCCATGGCCAGATAGCACGCAACGACGATCCAGACGGGAATGCGACCAGCAGTGTGGAACTCCTCGCCCAGCACTCCCTGCGAGTAGAGCAGCACGGCGATGATCCCCATGGTCTTCTGTGCATCGTTGCCGCCGTGGTTTAGGCTGAACGCCGCCGCAGAGAGGAGCTGCAGATGCCGAAACCACTTGTCCACGCGCCCGGGCGTGGTCTTGCGGAACAACCAGGAGCAGGTGACCGTCAGGAACGACGAAGCAAAATAGCCGATGATGGGCGATAGGAAGATGAAGGCAGCAGTGCTGCCGATCTTCTGCCAGCCCAGGATGCCGAGCCCGGCCTTGGATACTCCTGCGCCGATCAGGCCGCCCACCAGAGCGTGGGAAGAGCTGGACGGCAGACCCCACCACCAGGTGAGCAGGTTCCAGGCGATGGCCCCGCCCAGGGCGCCCATGATCACGGCGATGTCGACCACGCCAGGGTCGATGATCCCTTTCCCGATGGTGCCGGCCACATGCAGCTTGAAGAGCGCGAAGGCGATGAAGTTGAAGAATGCCGCCCACAGCACCGCGCGAAATGGCGTCAGCACGCGAGTCGAGACGACGGTCGCGATGGAGTTGGCTGCGTCGTGAAACCCGTTGATGAAGTCAAAGGCCAGGGCAGCGGCCACTACCACCACGATCAGGATGATTTGGTTGAGATTCAAGGCGCTCATGCGGGCACTGACACCAAAGGGGTAGAGGTTACGTCGCGGAAGATGGCTGGCGTCGGCCCAGCCCCCACGTGCCTTGTGTCGCGTCCATGTATCACGAACACGACCGTCTCGGCCAGGTTAGCGTTGCAACACGTTGTCCGACACGCTCACCCCGCCGGCTTCCAGCTTGCCAGCCAGGCGCGACGGCGTGCGAGTGGCGATGAAGCGCCCTTTGCCCCTGCCTTTGCTTTGCCAGGCCAAGAGAGTCTCGGCGCGTAGCTCGCCGGAGGAGCCCAAGGTTGGCTCTGCAATCTCCATGACCCGGACATTCCCATCAGTCTGGGTGACGGCATGGACCAGCACGTCGAGACTCGATCCGAGTAGGTCATTGGGCGTGAAGGACGGCCCACGGGCCGCGTTCATCACCCGTAGTTGGTAGAGGGCGTCGTTTGCCGATCCAGCGATCAACGCGGCGACGGCGCCGTTCTGCCCTCGGGCGCATTCTCGCAGCAAATCGCCCAGGAGCAGCGACGCCGCCGCGTCGGCGACGACGTAGTCAGGCCGGAGCGCCACCGCGGCAGCCATCAGGCTAGGATTGCTGGCAGCGACCGCCAGCTTGAACCAGGCGGCTGCGCTGGCAGGCGGGCTGATGGTCTCGGCCAGAACCACGACGCGTGCTACTCGATCGAGAGACCAGGCCAAGGTTCCCAGGACTAGGTCGCAAGCGGGGCGGTCGCCCACGATGAGCAGGTTCTGCCGAGTGGCCACGCATGCTTCGAGGACTTGCTGCATCTCGGGCGAGAGGCTTCCGTCGGCCACCAGCTCTTCCAGGGTCTTGCGGCCAAGGTTCGGCCGTCGGATGCAGGCGTGCAGGCGGTCACAAAGGGGCGGGAAGATGGCCGTGATGCGTGTGCCATCGGCCAGGGTTGCGTCGATGATCGGCTTATCGGGCTCTGGTCGCGGCACGCCCTTGGCCGCGAGCTTGCGCAGATGATCCGGCAGCGCCGCCAAATCGGCGGACGCGACGGTGACGGCCTCTCGATGGCCATTCCGCTCAACCTCCGTCGACTGGGTTCCGTCAAAGAATACAGCGGTTGTACTCTCGCCGCCCAGCAAGCGCGCCAGCCAGGGCGGGTAGTCTCCGCTCAACAGCACTGGTGCGGGAGAATGGACAGGCGGGGAAGGCGCGGCCGGGGGCACAGGCGCGGACTTCACGCCGACGGGGGGAGGGACGGGCGGGGAAGGGGCGGCCGGGGGCACCGGCGGAGACGGCGGCGCGGGCACCGTGGGTCGCTCTGACTCAGTGACCAGTTGGGGCAGGGGCGTGCCCCGGGGGTTGGTCATGGGTTCGTCCGGCGGAGGCGTCAGGATGGGAACTGGGGGCTTGAGCGGCGGAAGGTTCAGCCGCGGGGCGGGGCTGGCCAGGTCATCATCGTCGTCCAAGTTGATTTCCGTAGGCAGCGGAGGCGCAGGAGTAGCCTCAACCGCCGCCACAGGCATGGCCTTGCTTTCTCGCCTGGGGGGTGGCGGTGGCGGGCCATGGGGCGAGAAGCCACGTGAGGGCAGGGGTCCGGAACCCTCATCGGCTTCGTGCAGGGCCGCGGGCCGTGGTGGCGGCGGAGGGGGCGGGGGCCGGCGGGGCAGGGCGGAGCTGAGCGAGCCTGCTTCCGGGGCCGAGGGTTCGTAGGGCGGCGGCGTGAGGCTCAGTTGTGACTCGGCTGCGCGCAGCCCGCTGGTGACGCGAATGACGAAATCGCCGACAAACACCTTGTCGGTGGTGCCAAGCGACGTGGCCTCGGCGATCTTGCGGCCGTTCACATAGGTCCCGTTGGTGCTGCCCAGGTCTTCGACCAGGAGCTGGCCATTCTGAAGCAGCAGGCGACAATGGTGCTTGGAGACGTTGCCCTTGGGAAGCACGATGTCGTTGTCCCGGACCCGTCCCACGCGGATCTCAGTCTTGTCGAAGCTGAGATCCTTGGAGTCTCCACCTTTCTCGGCCAGCGTGAGGATCAGCATGAGATCACGCTAAGCAAAAACGCGCTGCTTGTCTACTCAGGTCGTCGTGGCATTGGCGACTACCACGTCGGCCCGGTCTGTGGTGGAATAGCGGGCAGCCGGTGGCGGCCACAATCATCAACCACTCAAATGGAGGGCGTGACCATGCAGATCCCGAGACTCGCTGCTTTGGCCGGAATGCTGACCGTGGCAATGGGCTCCGTAGGTCGCGCCAGCGGGGAGGAACCAAAGCCAAAGTATTACTTCACCATAAGCAACGTAACCTCCGAAGATCACACGATTATTCCACTGGCAAAGGAGCTCCTAGCCAAGGAAATCTCCGCCCGATCCGAGTTCACCCAGGACCTGGGTGGCGCCGAGGGCGAAGCCGCTGCGTTTGCGGAGATGAAGAAGCGAGGGCTGAAGGGATTCCAGGTGAACCTGCGCATCATGACCTTCAAACAGGAGATCAAGCCGCCCGCGCCCGGCAGACGCGACAGGCAAATAGCCATCCAGGTCAAACTGGGCGTTTACGGCACGACCTACCCCGGAGGCAAGCTCAACTTCACCGGTGACGGCGAGGCTTCGCTCACCGGCGACTTTTCAGAGCGACGCATGGAAAGCGACGTTGAGGAACTGAGGAAGACGGCCATGGCAAGCGCGCTCAAGCAGGCGGTCAGCACGGCCGTGCTCAAGATGTCCACCGCCACGTTGCCAGATTCACCTCGCCGCAGGAAACACAAGCCGAAGTAGTCGCGTAGCAATGCGATTCGAAACCGACGAGACGATGCCGAGGCTTGTGTTTAGACTAGTCCGCGCCATGCGTTTCAATAGACCTGGTTCGCGCGTCAGCAAGGTCTTCGTGCTGGTTGTCCTTGCACTGGCTGGCGGGTGCAAGAAGGGCGTGCCGCCAGCTCCACCGCCTTCAGCCCAAGCCGAGTTGCCGTCGTTCGACGTCAGCAGGGACGCGGGGTTGCTCTTCACCCACGTTGAGCCCAACGGCAACTTCGCCACGACCGACAAGCCCGATTCGGTGCCAGAGATTGCCCGGCGTCTGGTGCGGGTCATCGACCCTGCCAAGGGCGTGGCCGAGCGGCATGACACGTCCAGCGTGTACGTCGTGGACCTGCGCGAGGTGCTTGCCAACGGCAAAGCGCCGACGCGGCCCATGTCCCGCGAGGCATTCGAGACCGGAGCGTTGGCGCAGTTGCCACCGGGCGATTCCAGCGCGCTGGCCGGGCCGCATGGACCGGCTTTGCCCGAAGAACCTGAGGAAGCCGGTCCGGATGCTGGGAGTGCTGCTGGCTCGCCCGTCGTCATCCTCTACGGGACGCCGTGGTGCGGGGCCTGCAAGGCGGCGCGCCAGTATCTGGCTTCCAAACACATTCCTTTCGCCTACAAGGACATCGAAAACGATCCGTCCGCCGCGCGCGAGCTGCAACACAAGGCCTCGCGTCTGGGAATTCCCGCCGATCGTGTGCCCATCATCGACGTGCGCGGTCGTTTGCTGGTTGGTTTCGACCGAACTCGACTGGAGGCGCTGTTGGGCGATGCGACTTGAGACTGTCGGCCGCGCCGACTTGGGCCGCATAACCTGGTAGTGTCCCTACTGCGTGGATTCCAACCTTCCATCTTCTCGCCTGGCTCTCATCGGTGTCGGCTACATCGGGGGCTCTGCTGCCCTGGCCGCACGACGGGCTGGACTGGTCGGCCGCGTGACAGGCTACGATGTTGACCCGCAAGCTGGGCCGGTGGCTTGTGCGCGGGGCGTGGTCGACGAGATGGCGGACAGTGCCGAAGCTGCAGCCGCGGGGGCGTCGTTAGTCTTGCTGGCCGCGCCGGTCCTGAGCCTGGCCGGCCTGGTCCGCCGCATCGCCGGGAGGCTGGCGCCCACGGCGACGGTCATCGATGTCGGCAGTGTCAAGCAGCCGGTCGTACTAGATGCCGACGCGGCCTTGCCAGGCGGACGGTTTGTGGGTTGCCACCCCATGGCTGGAGCCGAGCACGTGGGGGTTGGCTCCGCCGACCCTGAGATTTTTGCTGGCCGGGTGTGCTTTCTGTGTCCGACTGAGCAGACCAGCGCCGAGGCGATCAGGGCGGCGGGCCGATTCTGGCAGGGTCTTGGCTGCCAGGTGGTGTCCATCGAGTCGTCGCTACACGACCACCTGATGGCGGCAGTCAGCCACCTACCCCATGTGGCCGCCTTTGCCTTGGCAGCCAGCCTCGCCGATGCCCTGCCTCTGGTCGAGTCGAATGCCCTGCCCGGCAGGCCCTTCACCAGCCTGCGTGACACGATTCGCATCGCCGCGTCTAGCCCGCAGGTGTGGCGGGACATCCTCCTCGCCAACCGAGAGCATCTGCTGCCGCTGGTGCGCGAGTTGGAAGAGCGGGTGCGCAGCATCGGCGAGGCCATGGCGGCCGGGGATGCACCGGCGCTGGAGGCGGCGCTGGCCCTCGGACAGGCCTGCCGCCAGCGACTGGTGAAGTGAGGGTCGCAGTGCTTTGCTCCAGAGACCTCTCGGCCGGTGCTCTTGCTGCGTTGCTGGTCGCATCCTGCGCCACCCCGACTTTGCCGGGCCCATCGGCGGTTCCGGCGGCCACGCGCACCGCGGTCGACGACGATGATCTTTGGGCGCTGGCACCCGCCGAGGCGGAGCTTCTGCTCTGGGCCGACATGGCTCAACTCCGCGAATCAGCTTGGACCAAGGCCGCTCTCGCCAAAACGGCTCCGCTAGAGCGCGCGGCTCGCGCTACCTCGCGCGGTTTTGACGAAGTGGACGATGTGGATCGCCTGCTTTACGTGACGGTTCCTCTTTTGCGCGAGGGTGCGAGCATCCTGGTCGCCCAGGGGCGCATGGATCGCGAGCGTCTGAGCGCGGCCTTCCGGCGCCAACATCCCCAGACCACGGCGTCCGACTACCGGGGCGTGGGGGTGCTGGCCGAGGGTGAGGAGGCCCTGGCCTTTCTCACCAAGCGAACCGTGGTGTCCGGCCCGCTGGTGGCGGTTCGTGCCACCATCGACTGTGGTTTTGGCTTGGCCCGCAGCGCGGTCGACCAGTCGTGGTTGTCCGCTCTGCAGGCCATGCTTCGTGAGAGCAGGGGTCCGTCGCGGCGGCCGCCGGCAGTGGCTGCCGCTGTGCGGGTCAATCCGACCATGCGCGCGCAGCTTGAAGCTGAGATGGGCGAGGGCGGGACACTGGAACAAGTCGGGGCGCGCCTCGACCTGGGCCGTGACCTGGATGTGGCCCTGGTCGGGCTGGTATCCACCCATCAGCAAGCGTTGGATCTGGCCGCCCGCGCGTCTGCGGCGTTGCGCGAACAGCGCAACCGGCCGCTGGTGTTTATCCTGGGTCTGCAGCCCATTCTGGACGGTGTCCACTTTGCAGCCCGCGAGAACCAAGTGGAAGCAAGGCTGAGCATTCCCGAGGATCAGCGCGCGGAAATCGCCGACCGCATGGCGTTGGTGGCGGCCGAGCTTGCGCGCCGTCGTGCCAGCACGGCAGGCAAGGGCGAGGGAGCTTCCGAAGGAGACAGCCGATGAAGCAAGAAGATTCGAGTTCGGAGCCCCGGCTGCATGTCAGCCGCAGTCCCGCGCTCCGGGGCACGGTGCGTGTGCCTGGGGATAAGTCCATCTCGCATCGCGCTTTGCTGTTCGGCGCGCTGGCTGACGGCCCGGTCGAGATCAGTGGCCTGGGCCTGGGCGGCGACAATGTCAGCACCATGGCCGCTCTGCGTGCGCTGGGCGTGCCTATCCAGCAGGCGGGTACGGATGTGCGGGTGCAGGGGGTTGGCCTGGCCGGGTTGGGGGAGGCTGCTTCCCCGCTCGATTGCGGGAATTCGGGCACCAGCATGCGCCTTCTGTGCGGGCTGCTGGCGGGCCGGCCGTTCGTTTCCACCCTGACCGGCGATGGGTCACTTTCGCGCCGGCCGATGGCGCGGGTGGTGACGCCTTTGCGGCGCATGGGCGCGACCATTGACGGCCAGCAAGCAGACGCCCGGCCGGATGATCTGTTCCCTCCCCTCACGGTGCGTGGCGGGGCATTGCGGGGAATCGAGTACGAGCTTCCGGTGGCGAGTGCGCAGCTAAAGAGCGCTCTGATTCTGGCTGGCTTGCAGGCCTGCGGTCGAACCGTCATCAGTGAGCCGGGCTTGTCCCGCGATCACAGCGAGCGCATGTTGCGTTTCTTCGGCGCGCCGGTGAGCGCCGAGCCGGAGCGACGGTGCGTGGTAGTGGATCCCACGGGATGGAACGGCCGCCTGCGCGCGGGACCGGTGAGCGTGCCCGGCGACCTGTCGTCCGCGGCATTCCTCCTGGTCGCTGCGCTGATCGTGCCGGAGAGCGACGTGACGGTGGAAAACCTGGGGCTCAATCCCACCCGCACTGGGGTGCTCGATGCCCTCCACGCGATGGGGGCCAACCTGGAGATCGAGGTCACGGGCCAGGCCATGGGCGAGCCGATTGGCAGCGTGCGCGCGCGCTGGACCGGAAGGCGGCTGCGCGGCATCAAGGTTGAGGGGGAGTTGGCCCTGCGGTCCATCGACGAGATTCCCGCGCTGGCGGTAGCGGCGGCCATAGCCAAAGGCACCACCGAGTTCTGTGATCTGCGGGAACTGCGCGTGAAGGAATCGGACCGTATCGCCTGCATCGCACGCGAGTTGCAGCGAGCTGGCGTGACGGTGAGCGAGGCCCCAGATGGGTTTTCTGTCGTGGGCACAGAAGGACGCCCGTCGCGGGGTGGCCGTGTGCAGCCAGACGGCGATCACCGCATCGCCATGGCGGGCGCCATCCTGGGGCTGGTCGCCGTCGACGCGACCGAGGTGCCTAGCCAGGACATCGCGACCTCGTTCCCGAGTTTTGCCAGGCTCCTGCAAGTGCTGGGCGCGCCCGTGAGCTAGCTTTTTCCACCATGGAACCGACGGACGGCGTGCGTGGATTGAGTGCACCGGGCGGGCCAATTCAAGCCGCGACTGACAGGGAAATCGGCCGAACCGGCGCAGACATCAACGCCGATTGGCGCGAACGGCGCATGCAACTCGCCGTGCTTTGGCTGGTGGCGTGGGGGACCGCGTGCTCTTTCGGGTTCCACGAACTGGTGTACTGGGATAGCGCGGGCTACGTGCAACAGGCCATCACCGGCCAGATCGGCGGGCTCGGGTTGGGGCGGCCGGTGTTCGTGCTGGTGTCGCACGGCCTGGCCATGGTTCACCGCGCCCTGGGCGCTTCGCCGTGGGAGCTTGCGCGCTTCCTGCAGATGTTCTGGCTCTGCGTCTCGGCCTTCAGCGCGCCGCTGACCTTCTTGCTGGCGCGCGAATGCGGGCTTGCGCGCCGGGCGGCGTTCTTCGCGGGGCTGGCTGTCGCTGTCTCGCCCGCGCTGGCTCATGCCAACGGAGCCGTGCTTACCGACGGGCCCGCGCTGGCCACGACCTGCTTCGGCCTGCTGCTGGCGCTGCGCGCGCTCAATCCTGCGCACGAGGTCGGCCATCCGCTTCGCTGGGGTGTGACCGGTGGTGTGTTGCTGGGTTTGGCATTCGGCTTGCGCGAGCAGTCCGTGGCCCAGATCGCCGTGTACGCGCTCGCTCTGCTCGTCGCTCCGCGCCCGCGCCGGGTGCCCTTTGCCGTCGGAATTGTCTTGGGCCTGGCGTGCGCAACCATCGCGCCCGTGGTCTGGGCCGCGCGCACACGACCGGACTATTTTGCGATGGTCTGGGGCTGGGTTGAGGCCATGAGGCGCGAGCGTGGCCAGCACGCGCACGGCTCCGGCAATCTGCTGGCCTACGGCGGCTGGCTGTTCACGCTCGGACCGGTCGCTGCACCGGCCGCTGTGGTGGCTTGGGTCCGGCACTTCAAGGATCTGGTCAGCCCACGCCGTGGTCTCGCGTTCGCGGTATGCCTTCCCGCTCTTGCGCAGATGGCGCTCTTGGCTGGTTACCCGGACATTGGTTACAGCCCGCGTTTTCTCTTGCAGTCGCTGCCGGGCGCCTTGGCGATTCCGGCCGGGTTGCTTCTCGACCGAATCGTGCGGACCAGCCGGCGCCGGGCCATGATGGTGTTGGCAGCCCTGGTCCTCCCCACGGCGATAGCGGTGCCCATCGTGTACGCGAGGGAGCGATCACTGGTGGAATCGCTCGTGAGCCTTCCCGACGATTTGCGGAAACTGCCAGGCAGAAGTGTGGTTGTCACCGGCCAGCTATGCGAGAGCATCCGGCTGGCCCAGGTCATTGCCCTGCGCGAGATGTTGGCCTGGCAAGGCCCACGCCCCGAGTGGCAGGCCGTCTGTCCCGGGTGGGGCTGGCCCGTCGATTTGTCCGAACGGCTCGCCGGCGAACGCGCTCGTGGCGCTACCGTGGTCCTCGACCTGCGGCCCAGTTCTTGGCGCGGCGCCGATCAGCGGCGCGACCTGGCCGAAGTCTCCCGCTGGGAGCGGCAGCACGAGGGACGCGAAGGGATCGTTGTCTGGCACTGACCAGCGCAGCCACTGATTTCCTAGTTCTAGAAGGTTCCCCCGATGGCAACCTTGGGGATGGATTTCGAGGAATCGGTCGGCACCGCGATTAGCACGTAGCAACTGACCGCGGCCACGCTGGCGCCGATCCCGATCAGGGCGCCGGCCACGGCCGGCCACTTCTTGCTGTCATGGCCGGCGTTGGCCAGCAACGCGCCTCCTGCGACGATGGTGGCGAAGCCCAGCGCGATGCCCGCCGCAGCGAGGGGACGGCGCCAGGACGAGGGCGGTGGTGGCGGCGGTGGCGGGCGTTGCTGGGCCAGCCACAGTTCGACCGGGTTCTTGATGGCGTCACCAAGCTGGATGATCTTCTGCCGGGCCTCGTCGACCGTGCACACAGGGCAGAAGCGGGTTTGCGTGTCGATGGGCACGTCCGCGGGCGACTGACCTTCGGTGCTGAACAGACGCGCGGTCATGTCGTAGCTGTTTCCGGTCACGGCGACGGTGACGCGCACGATGTGGCTGACGTCCAGCATCTGGCCCAGGCGCTTGATGCAGATGGAGCCTTCGCACTTCTGCAGCTCAGGGAAGATGTCGACGTAGCGAGCGACATCGACAGAATCGAGGGCGTAGATGGGCGCCGCACGGTTGAGGCCCACCACGAAGCCATCCTGCAGACGCATGGCCAGGGCGCGCGAGGCTTCCTCGCCGGTCACCTGGAATTCCGTTATGGCGACACGCGCAGTGGTTGGGTATTGCGGGACGGGAATCGGGGGCAAAGCCGGCCCGGGGAGAAGTCCGCTCGCGGGTGGCGGCCCGACGGGCGCGGCCGGGGGCGCTAGCGCTTGCGGGGCCGAGGCAGGTGCGGGCGGCAGGGTTGCCGCCGGAGATGGCTCCGACGTCTTCGTTGCAGGCGCGACAGGTTCACCCGCGCGTTCACCGTTCGCCGCGCTACCTGGGGCTGGACCGGTGCGCCCGGCGGTCGAATTCTTGCCGGTTGGCGCCGGCGGGCTGTCGGATGGGGTTTTGGACTGCGCAAGCGCAACCTGGGCGCCGAGCGAAGCGAGTAGCAGGGGAAGCAGTTTGGACCTGCGCACGAGAAAGCCCCAGTTTGTCACATTCGGCACGCGACGTCAGCGGATCCCGTCGACGCGGTTCTGTCCCTCATTCCTTTTCCTCCAACTTCCTCTTCATGCGTTTGAGAAGCGCATCGAATGATTCTTTGTTGATTATCTTGCCGAACTCGGCTCGGTAGTTCTCCAGCATGCTTTGTTCGTCGGTGATGACGTCATAGACCAGCCAGCGGCCGTCTTTGGTGAGGAACTTGTATTCCATCGCCACGTCCACCTTCTTGCCCCGCGCTACGCTGTGTAGGGTGGCGGTCACGTCGGCTTCTTGGCCGTCGATGGTTTCCTTTTCGAACACCATGTCGTAGTTCGGCGATCCGTGAACCTGCTTGATGTAGCTGCGTTCGATCAGGTCGCGCAGCGTCGCGACGAACTCCGTTCGCTGCTTGGCGGTGAGGCCGTCCCAGTGTCGTGCGAGAGAACGGCGCGCCAGCTCCTCGAAATCGAGGAAGCCGGCCACAATCTTGCGCATCTCATCCCGCTTGGCGTCGGCCTCAGGCGACCAGGACGGCGGTCGGCGTGCAAACAGCTTCTTCAGCGCGCCGTCAGACTTCTTCAACACGGCCATGGGGCTTGACGCTGTCTTGGATTCGCCGGCCGCGCCTTCGCTGGGAGCGGGAGTCTCACTCTTGGGCGTTTTGGTGCCCTTCTTGGGTTCGGCGCCACCTGCCGCCGTCGGTGTAGTGGTTGGCAAGAGGATGGCAAGAATGGCGATCGCGACTCGTGCGCTGGGCAGGATGGGTAAGGCAAGATTTCTCATGGAATGACAGGATGACTCTATACCGCAGCCGCCTGCGCAAGGGAAACCGCTGTCTCAGCCGTCGGCGACGCCGCTGGCCCCCGCGTCTGGGCCGTTGTCCGCGCCACTGTCCACGCCGCCGTCGGCCGCGCCGCCGCCACAAGGCGCAACCGTCCAGGTGCCGTAGTCGCCGTTGCCTTGGTCGTCGGTGCCCGTGCCCCATTGGTTGCCACCGTCGGCATCCACGTACCCGGAGATCTGAGTGCTTCCGGTTCCGCATGAGAGCCCGTCGCTCGCATACAAGCCGCCAAACCAGACGTTGTTGAGGCCGACGCAAATGGCGGCTCCCGAGGGTACAGCCGTGACGGCGAATGGGAACGTCTGGGAGGGGGTGGTGCCGGTGGTGGAGGTGTCGACTAAGCTGCCGCAGAAGAGTTGAATCGGGCTGCTGGTTGCAGGCTCCAGAATCAGGGCGAAGGTGCCGTAGTCCCGGGTATCCTGGTACGAGCCAAATACGTACGCCGGTCGGGAGATGCCGGCTAGCTGGTAGCCGTCAGTCGACGAAAGCGAGAGGCTGGCACTGGACTGGTCGAGCGTGCCCGAAAGGGACACTACTTTGCCGCCAAGATCAATGGTCCCGCTGGCGGGAAGTGGGCCGGATCTCGCCTCCCCCACCGTGACCTCCACGGTCCCAGCCTCGGCGGTGCCGGCGAAAACTCCGCGGTAGGTCCCAGGCCCGCCCGAAGGCGGCTTGTTGGCGCAGCTTGGGCACAGCAACGCGACAAAGGCGCCGAGGAAGACAAAGCCGCGGAGAGTGGAGATGGGGGGGACGAGCATGAGATGGCTCCTTTGGACGGAATGTGAGACTAGCAGCCCGCAGTCGAATGCTCCATCAACCGAGTGCGGGATCCTCGGCTCGGGCCGCAACTTCCTGTACGCGGCTGAGCACAGCGTGGGCGTTCATCACGCGGGCATAGACGTAGAGAGCAGCAGGCAGCCCCTCGTCGAGGGCCGCCTCGCTGACGCGCAGGTGCTTGTTGACGGCAAAGACCACGGCCGTCAGCCCCTTGCGCGCCAGCTCGATACGCTTCCAGACGGCGTCGCGACTCCAGAAGCCGAGGACCTCCAGATAGACCGTCTGCCCGGTCTTCTGATGCACGAACTGCAAGTCGGGCACGCACTGGCCGACGCCCGGGAGATCGAGAATCGCGTGGCTGGGGGCTGGCCGCCAGGGACCGGGCAGGGCACAAAGATCGTGAAGGAGCCCGGCCACTTCATCCGGAAGCTCATCGGACGGCTGGTCGACCATGGCTTCGCGATCGGGCGCCTCATTCCCGTCGGGGACCTGCCCTGGGAGCGGGCCGCGCAGAGCATAGCGCAGAGGCTGCCTGTCTCGTCCCCAACGCAGCTCGGCCTCGATCGTCAAGCGGTCGCAGGCCATGAGTGCCGGCAGGGCCAGCGCGAGCTGAAGTCCGTACTTGGTCACCGATTCAAACAAACTGTAGGGGCCGTCAATGTGCAGGCGATAGCCGGTGTTCTTGGGCAGTCGTTCAATGCGATAGAGCAGACGGAGAAACTTGAGCTTGTGGAAGAGGTGGCGATAGCTGATGGGCGTCGCACTCCACACCGTGGCGCGCACCGCGAGAGCGCGCAGCAGGACTGCCTGGTGTTGGGCGAGGTGGTGCTCGGCTAGCAAAGCCTCAGGCGAGAGCAGACGCGCGTTGCGGAGAATGTGGGCGTCGGCCAGGTCGGCGAACAGGGCGCGTTCCACGGTGTCGCTGGACACGCCGCGCTCGGCCGCCAACGCGGCCAGGATGGCTGCGCGATCAAAGGCCGCGTGATCGGCATCGCGGCGCGCGCTGCCGGCGCGGGTAAAAAGCGTGCGTCGCAATTCCATCGGATCCAGGGCCGTGTCCTCTTCAAACTCGCAGCGATCGAGTACCAGTTTGAGCAGTCCGCGGGCCAGGCGCTGCTCGGGCGGCTCCACATCGACGGCGCTGCAGGCGTCGAGTAGGGTGCCGCGAGACTGACCGACATGCGCGCGCGCAAGGTCAATATACGCGGTGGCCAGTTCTAGTGCGCGGGGACGTTCCGCTTCAGACACCGGTATTACGACCAGACGGTCCCCGCGCCGGCGCACGTGCACGAGGTCAGCGGTAAGCAATGTGTTCGCGCCTCCGTTGGCTGGTGGAGGTTTCGCTGGTGCCGCCCGCGACCAGCTCGTAGAGGATGGCCTGCTTGCCGGCGCGCTTGCGCAGGATGCGGCCCAGGCGCTGCACATGTTCACGCACCGAGCCGCTGCCCGACATGACGATGGCCACGTTGGCCTCGGGCACGTCCACGCCTTCGTTGAGCACCTTGGAAGTGGCGATGGCGGTGTAGCGGCCCTGGGCCAGACCGTCGAGGATCTCGCTGCGCTCGCTTACCCGGGTCTGGTGGGTGATCGCGGGAAGCAGGAATCGCCTGGCCACCAGGTGCACGGTGGCGTTGTCTTGGGTGAAGATGATGGCGCGGTCGCGGCGATGTTGGTGCAGGAGTCTTTGCACGTAGTCCAGCTTGGCCGGGGCGGTGAACGCGATGGCGCGCTGGCGCCGGTAGGCCTCGAAGGCGCGCCGGCCTTCGGCATTGCGCGAGGAGCGGATGATGAACTCGGTCCACCCGTGCGGGCTGGCCATGGAAATGCCGTTCACCTCGAGAAACTGTCGATACAGCGCTCGCTCGGCCGCGTATTCCGCTCGCTCGGCCGGAGAAAGCTCCACCACGACCCGCACGGTCTCGTAGCTCGACAGATAGTCGCCGGACAGGGCCACGATGTCTTTGCGGTAAACGACCGGGCCGATGAGATCGTCGGGGGCATCAGCACTGCCCGCGCTTTCGGGCGCAACCCCACGGGTGGACCAGGCGTCACGCTCGGGCGTGGCGGTCAGCCCCAGCCGAAAGGGCGCGATGGCCAGGCGCGCGGAGAGCGAGTAGCTGGCGCTGGGCAGGTGGTGGCATTCGTCGAACACCAACAGGCCGAAACGCGCGCCCAGGTTCTCCATGTGCAGGTAGGCCGAGTCATAGGTGGTGACGGTCAGCGGCCGTAGGTCGTACTCGCCGCCGCCGATGATGCCCACAGGCATGCCGAAGGCGGACACGAGACCATCATGCCACTGGCGGACAAGATCGAGAGTGGGAGTGACCACCAGGGTGCTGCGGCGCCGAAGGTCGATCGCCATGTGGGCCACCAAAGTCTTGCCGGCGCCGGTGGGCAAGACGACGACACCGCGGCCACCGGCCGCATCCCAGGCAGCCAGCGCCTCGTTCTGATAGGGGCGCGGCTCGCGTCGGACCGCCGCGCCCGAGGTCAAGGTTTCGTACTGCCGGGCTTGGTCGGAGTAAGCGATCTTCAGACGGCGCAAGGTCCGGATCAGGTCTGCGTACGCCGAGGCCGGCGCGCGAAAGCAGGCGGTGCGTTCGTCCCAAACGCACGCGGAGGGCAGGCCGGCCAAGGCCGGAGGAACCCCGGCGATTTCAAGCGTGCCAGAGCGAAAGCGAATCTCGACCGTAGCAGGCTCGGGCGGTGGCGAGGTTGCGTTCGCGGTCACGGCCGGCCATCACAGCAGCTCGTCGAGCCGCTCGCACACATATTCCACATACCCACGGCATTGCGCGTGCACCCGCTGGCGATAGATGCCCTGCGCGGCTGGGTCGTTGAAATCCAGGCCGGTGAGGGCAAAGCAGTTGTCGCTGCCAAAGCGGGCGCGAAAGCCCTGCACCTTGCTGACCAAGACATCGCGGTCGTCGCCCAGTTTGTCCCGGCCAAAGGCGGCGCTGAGCACCAGCACGCCGCCAGTCAGGGCCCCGCACACGGATTTGGTGCGGCTGAGCCCGCCGCCAAACCCGGTGGCGATGCGCGGGATCAAGTCACTTTGCTGGCCCAGACGCTTCATTCCAGCGATGGCCACGGCTTCGGTGCAGGTCAGGCCGCTGTCGAAGATTTCGATTGCGAGCTTCGTGGTCGACATGGGGCGATGCTAGCGCGTTCGTGGCAGAGGCGTCAGTACGATTGACCATGGCAAGGCAATTCTCCTGTGCGCAGCGAGCGGCCTCGTGTGACATTCTCTGGCGTATGCGCGCAAAGGTCGTCATCGCTGCAGCGCTGCTTCTCGGCCTAGTGGCCTGGGACTTCGCCGCCGCCACCACCTTTGTGGGCGACGACTACCTATTCCTCGCGTTCGCACGGCTGGAGCCCAATCCACTGCTGGCCTTCACGCGTGACATGCATGGCGGCGAGTACTATCGGCCCCTGTCCATGTTGCTGTGGTGGATGCTCAATCGGGTGGGGCAGGGGGCGGAATGGCCGTTTGCCCTGGCGGGATTTCTACTGCACGCCGGGAGCGCGGCGTTGCTCGTGGCGCTTGGCCGCGGAGTTGGGTTCTCGTTTCGGGTTTCGTTGACCGCGGGGGCGCTGTTCCTGGTGGCGCCGGCTGAACGCGAAGCGGCGCTGTGGTTTTCGGCGAACACCGATCTCTTGGCCACACTCGCAACCCTGGCTGCGCTGGTTTGCCTGTTGCGGGCGTCGCGGGGCTGGCAAGTGGCGTCGGTCGGGCTGGCGGCGTTGGCCTATTTTTCGAAAGAAACCGCGCTGGTGCTGCCGGCGCTGGGGGTGGCCGCGAAGTTTGCGGTTTCGGTGGATCCATCTCGGCGGCGGCCCGCCGCTGAGAACGCAGAGGGGAGCGGGGAGCGCACAGAGTTCTTTCGGGCATGCATCGTGCCTGTGTTTCCGCATATGGCTGTGGCGGGTGGGTACCTGATAGTTCGGTCCACGGTTTTGCGCGGTCTGGGCGGCACCAACGATCCGGTCGCGCCCTGGTGGGGACGAGGCCTGCAGGTGGCAGGGGGTTTGGTGCATGCGGTGACGGCGTATGCGCCACTTCCCAAAGCTCTGGCGTGGCTTGTGGGCGGGAGTGTGTTGCTCGTCGCTGGGGTGTTCGCGGTGCGCGCCCGTGGCCGCGCTTGGTTCCCTGTTCTCTGGACTTTGCTGACCTTGCTGTTGCTGCCAGCGGCCGGTTGGGTGGTGGGCGCGCGCTATTTCTACCTGCCCGCTGTCGGACTCATGCTAATGCTGGCCCTGGCCGCCGACACGCGCGGGGTGGCGGCAGTGATCGCTGCCGTCAGCCTGCTAGCAGTCATGGGCGTGGGCTCGACCGCTGCCCGCGTGGACGAAGTCCGTCACTACCGCGCAGTCCTGGCCGCGGCCCGCGAGGTGGTGGCCAAGGGTGCGCAGGCGGGGCAAACGATTTTCTTGATGCGAAATGCAGTGAAGGACCTGGACCTTGCGCTCAAGCTCACCTCGCCAACCGGGCGACTGCCGCAGCCGCTCCTCGTGATCCCCGACGTGCCCGCCTCGTTCGTCTGGATGCCCGATGCGCTTGCCGAGCGCGCGCGTTTCCTCCTCGCACGACCACCCCTGCCACCCAAGGGTGCGTACCGCTTTGGTGGCCAGCACATCATGGGCCTGGCCCGGCGCGAAGAGGCCCCGGATCTCGACGAGGTGCTCGCCCGGCTGCCCGAAATCCGCTTCATCGAATTGGTCACGGACGGGCGCGGCCAAGTGACCGGACGAGACCTAACCGACTCACGCCGGTGAGACTAGAGCACAGAACGGTTTGTCTCCCGTCGTGAAATCGCGCATTTGCGTCGTGTCCCTTCGTTGCTCGTCGGTCAAATACGTTGAGTGTTCTCCCTCCTCGCGCCTCGGGCCGCTCGCAACTGCACGATTTCACTCGGTCCGGCAAACCGTTCGGTGCTCTGCCGGCGACCTGCACCACGCGAACGCATGTTGGAAATCTGGCCGCACGCGACGGGCTGGCGTAGCATCCCGGTCTGGGAGACAACAACGACGTCATGGCAAAGACTAGTCAGAATCATCTGGAGCTGATCAAGGTCGCAGTCTCACTGGCCCAGAAGCGAACCTTCGACCATCTGCTCTACGTGGGCGATATCCCGTTGCCCGAGGAAGTCTTCCGCGGCAAGTCGCGCGCGCGTAAGAAGCTGGTGCAGGCGGTGGTCAGCGAGGCCCAGCGCGCGGTGGTGGAGGCCACGGGCGTCCCTGTCATCCCGTTGCCCCAGTACGATCTGGGTCGGCCCGAGAAGCTCAAGCTGGCCCTGGTCAGCGGCATTGCGCGCGGACTGTACGCCGAGGGCGACGTGGTGGTGGCGCTGCTTTCGGCGCGGCCGGTGGGCAAGCCCGACTCGATTCTGGTGGTCAATGTCGGCCCTGATGAGGAGGACGTGGGCTTCGGCTTTTTGCGCACCGAAGGCGTGCAGCCCGAGATTCTGGAGGCGCTCATCGACCTGGCAGTCACCATCGGGGTGGAGGGCTGGGAAGGCCGGCCGGTGGGGGCGTTGTTCGTGATTGGCGACTCCAACAAAGTCATGGAGCAATCGCGGGTGCTCAGCCTCAACCCATTCCAGGGCTATTCTGAAGACGAGCGCAACATGTTGAGCCCCGAAGTGCGCCGCGCTTTGCGCGCCTTTGCCGTGCTGGACGGCGCCTTTGTTTTGCGCGAAGACGGCGTGGTGCTGGCCGCAGGCCGCTACCTCAACTTCGAAGAAAAGGATGTGCGCGTGCCTCTCGGCCTAGGCTCGCGCCACATGGCCGCCGCCGGCATCACCCACGAGACCGAGGCCATCGCCGTGGTGGTGTCACAGACATCCGGGGCTGTGCGCGTTTTTCGTCATGGCCGCGCGGTGCTCGAGTTGTCGTCGAGGATCCGGCGATCGTAGTCGATGGGAACCCTGGGAGGGTTCCCATTCCCTCCCGCGATGGTTCGCCGCCAGCGAAGCCGGCGGGCTTCCCACGCGACTAGAAGTCCACCAACTGTCGGATTCTCGCCTCCAACTCGGCCTCTGTCACTTCGTGCTGCTGGCGCGTGCCGAGATCGCGCAGAACCAGCTTTCCGCTCTGTAGCTCGTTGTCGCCGACGATGAGAGCCAGGCGTGCTTTGAGCGCGTCGGCGCGTTTGAGCTGCGCCTTCAGGCTTGCCTGACGATGTTCTACCTCGGTGCGCACGCCTGCCATGCGCAGGCGATGCGCCACGGGCAAGGCCCATGCCTGCGCCTTGTCTCCCAGAACCGCAATGAACAGGGCCAACACGGGCTCGAAGTCCTCGGCTGGCTCGGCCAAGGCCAGAAGCACGCGCTCGACGCCCAGGGCGAAGCCGATGGCGGGTACCTCCGGCCCGCCGAGAGAAGACACCAGGCGATCGTAGCGCCCGCCGCCGCCCAAAGTATTCTGCGCACCCAGATCGCCGAGCTTGGCCTTCACCTCGAAAATGGTGCCGGTGTAGTAGTCCAGTCCGCGCACCAGCTTGGTGTCCACCACGCTTTGGATTCCCAGTGCCGAAAGGTGGCTGCGCACGGTCTCGAAGTGGCGCTTGGATGTGTCGCCCAGCCTGTCCAGCAACACCGGCGCGTGGGCAGCCAGCGTTTGAATATCGGGATCCTTGGAATCCAGGATGCGCAAGGGATTGGTTTGCAGACGCTGGCGCGAGTCCTCGTCCAGCTTGTCGAGATGGTTGGAAAAATACCCGCGCAGAGCTTCGCGATAGCTTGCGCGTTCCTCGGGCTCGCCCAGGGTGTTCAGCGCGACCTCGAGGTCGGAGGACTTGATCCCCATCTCGGCCAGCAACGCCACCAACATCGCGATCATCTCGGCGTCGACGGTGGGCGCCGCCAAGCCGAACACTTCGGCACCCACTTGGTGGAACTGGCGCAAGCGGCCGCGCTGGGCACGCTCGTGGCGGAACATGGGGCCGAGGTAGTACCAGCGGGTCACCGGCTCACGGTTCCACTGCGAGCGCGCGATGTACGCGCGCACGGCGCAGGCGGTGCCTTCGGGCCGCATGGTCACGGACTGCCCGTCCCGGTCGGCGAAGGTGTACATCTGCTTTTCGACCACCTCGGTGTCCTCGCCCACCGAACGCACGAAGAGCGGCGTGTACTCGAGGATCGGCGTACGCAACTCGCGGTAGGCAAACGCCTCCAGCACCGCGCGCGCCTTTTCCTCGACAAATTGCCACTTCGACACCTCGGGCGGGAGGATGTCGTTCATTCCTTTGACGGTAGGCGGGAGGTCAGGCACGAGCGGCTTTATAGCAGATGGCCCGGGCGGCGGCGGGTTGTGGTTTCTCCACTACTCCGTGCGCACGACAGCCGGGCCGAGGCCTTCCACGATGCGCGCGGTGGCGCGTTCCACCAGGGCTGCGTCGCGGCCGTCGACCGTGATCTTGACTTTGTATTCGGCGACGTCGAGCCGAGGATAGGATCCGACCGCCACGCCGGGAAACTCGGCCACCACAGCGTCCAGGGTTGCGGCGATCACGGCCTCGCTCTCGCGCGAGTAGACCGCACGACTGAGGATGGGGCGGGCGCGAAACCGTTCGCGCACCATCTCAAACTTGCGTCGGAATATCTCGGGCACCCCCGGCAGAAGGTAGACGTTCTTCACCGTCACCACCGGCCAACGGGAATGGTCCCCATCCGGGCCGTAGAGCAGCCGCGCGCCGTCGGGGATATCGGCCATGCGCAGGTCGCGCTCGTGCAGAGCAGGCCCCAGGGCTGAACGAATCTTGGCCTCCAGCTCCGAATTTCGCGCCGGGCGCAGCCTAAACGCCTTGGCTACCGCCGCCATGGTGAGATCATCGTGGGTGGGGCCGACACCGCCTGAGGTGAAGACATGGTCGTAGCGGCTGGACATGTCGCGCACAGCCTCGGCAATCTCGTCGATCTCGTCGGGGATGACATCGATACGGCGCACCGCCACGCCCAGACCGCGCAGCTCGCGCACAAGATAGCGAGCATTCTCCTCCTCGACCTTGGCGGAGAGGATTTCCTCGCCGATGACCAGGATTCCCGCGGTTGGACCATGGAAGGGCAAACTCATTTCGACTTCACCCAGGATACATCGATGGATGGCATGTCCACCACAGGACTACGCTGCAAGGCCCACGGGCGTGGGGTCGTTCATCAAGTGCTCCCACCAGGTGACCGCTTGTGGCCAGGCCGGTCTACGGATTGGCGGCGGGAGGCGGCGCCGCTTTCAAGAACGCGTACTCCGCGCACTTGTCGGCGTTGCTGCTGGCGTTGAACTCCTTGCGGAACAACATGTATCCCTGCTGCTTGAGCCCGTCGACCAAGCCCACGAAGTCCATGAAAGCATGATTGTCCCAGAAGTGGAACTCGATCAGGACCTGCTGGACGTTGAGGGCCGCCAATGCATGCGTCTGCAACACCTGCTTGAGTACAGTGTACTCGCCGCCCTCGATGTCCATCTTCAGGATGTCGATGCGCGGGTGGTTGTGAGAGCGAGCGATGTCGGCGACGGTCTGCATCGGAAGCTTCTTGCCCTCGAGCTCGAGCCCGTCGGGGCTGGAGACCGGCCCCACTCCCAGCGCCTCGTAGTGGATACGCCCCGAACCGCAGCCCTTTTCCCAGGTGGGCTGGCCGAAGTGCGCCACCACCGACGGGGTAGGATCGAACATATAGACCTGGCTGCCGAACAGGCCCGCCATGTCCGTGTCGAACGAGATGTCCTCGCCGACGCCGAACGAATACACGATGGCCGGCTGGGGCAGCATTTGGGGGCTGCAGACCCACTTGCCGCCATCATTGAGCCGGCCGACCCGGATCGCGGTATCGCAATCGGCGACGGCGTCGAACAGGTAGCTGCGCTCGCGAACCTTGTGCTTCTTCACGAAGCAGTTCGGGCACTGGCGGTACTCGGCGAGTACCTGATCCTGGACGGCCGACCGCTCGCGATCGATCTCAGCCTTGGTCTTGAGCGGAGCACGGCCGGCGAAGTCCTTGTTGCGGGTGTCGACGGCTTCATTGGCGTTGAACTGTGCGCTGCCACACGACAGGGCCGCCGCTGCCGCGACGAGCAGGACGGCGATTGCCGAAAGCGAACTCAAGCGGAGATGGTGAGCGGCGTGTCTCATGGTTCTCTTCTCTGGAGGGCTACGCTAGGGGCAGCTCGCGCGGTGAGCAGGTAGACTGGCACCCCCAAGGCCAGCGCACCCAGCCCGACCAGCGATTCGATCGGACGAAAGCGCAGCAAGTATACCACCATCGCCGCCGTCATCACAACGAACAGAGCGGGCGTCACGGGATAACCCCATGCCTTGTAGGGCCGAAGCGCGTCGGGGCGGCGCACGCGGTCGACGAACACGCCGAGCACGGTGAACATCGCGCTCGCCGACAACAAGAAGCCGAGGCAGGTGATGATGCTCTCGAACGTCGAGGTCGCGATGAGGACGATGACCACGATCATTTGGATCAGCACCGCGCGATGTGGGACGCCGTGGCGGTTGAGCGAGGCAAGCGCACGCAAGATCGGCACGTCTTCGCCCACGACCATCAGCACGCGGGGGCCAGCCCAGACCATCGAGCTGATTGACGAGACGAGGCCGAAAGAGATGAGCAGCCCCATGGCCCGCGCCCCGGCCGGTCCCAAGAAGGCGGTGGCCGCGATGTACCCGACCTCCACCTGACCCTCGAGTGCCGACAGCGGCGTCGAATAGAGAAAGGCGAAGTTGAGCAGCACATAGAGCGCCGTGACCAGCAGCGTGCCCAGAATGAGCGACCGAGGGATGTTGCGCGCCGGGCGGGCGATCTCGCCCGCCAAGTATACGGAAGCGTTCCAGCCGGAGTACGAGTAGGTCACGTACACCAGCGACACCGCAAACGGCGCTGAGATCAGCACGCCGAAATCGCCCGTGCGTGGCGTGAATTGGATCGGTTGCGGAGTCGCCAGGATGAGCGCGCTGGCGATGAGCGCCGCGATAAGGACGATCTTGAACAGGGTGAAGAAGCCTTGAAACCCGCTGCGGACCCGCACCTGCAAGAGGTGCACCGCCGACACAATCACCACCGCGAGGACTGCAGTGTGCGTAGGGTTGGTGCCGGGCCACACGTGCGAGAGATACTTCCCGAGCGCCATGGCCGAGGCCGCGACCGGCGCCGCGAACCCGACGGTGATGGATAGCCACCCGCCAAGAAATCCCGCCATCGGGTGGTAGATGCGCGTGAGGTACTGATACTCGCCCCCGGAACGTGGCATCGCCGCGGCCAGCTCGCCGTATGAAAGCGCGCCACACAGCGCGTACACGCCGCCCACCACCCACAGCGCCAGCAGCGCGAACGGCGAGTGGATTTCCGCCGCCTGGAATCCTAGGCTGGTGAACACTCCCGACCCGACCATGTTCGCCACCACGATGAAGGTGGCCGTGCCGAGGCCGATCAGACCGGCACGACCGCCTGCTGGGGCCGCTGCGACCGCGATCTCGTGAGACGAAGTCCCCATCCTCTGCCTACGCGATCACGCCCAGCGCGCGGGCCTTCTTCGCGGTTCGCCCACCGCCAGCCCGCGCAGCTCGCGCACGAGATAGCGGGCATGCTCCTCCTCGACCTTGGCGGAAGGGATTTCCTCGCCGATGACCGGGATTCCCGCGGTTGGACCATGGAATGGCAAACTCATGTCGGCTGTATCCGAAATACTACCCAAAAAATTGCGACCCTGGCCAGCGTCCCCATACTAATGAGACGGAGCCGTCATGCGTCGCGATACCCGGTCAGGAAGACCCTGGATTCTGCGTGGGCTGGCGGCTGTTCTGCTGGCCGTGACCTTCGGCTATGTGCCGTATCACCTCTATGCGCGTTCCGGGTATGCCCGCTACTTGGAGCTGCGGCGTGATCTGACAGCGGCCAAGATGCGCAACGCTCGCTTGCGCGCCGAGAACGAGCGGCTTGCCCGCGAAGTCGAGGCCCTACGCACGGACTCTCGCGCGCTTGAACAGGTGGCCCGCGCCGACATGGGGTGGGTGCGGCCGGGCGAGATCCTTTTTGATTTCGGCGAGGGGCGATGAGGCTGTCTAAGCTGCGCGCCCGTCTGGCTTTCGCGATCCGGCGCACGGTGCAGACGGTGTGGGGCTTTGCCCTGGTGGCAAGCATGGCCGCGCTCTTGTGGCTGGGATGGTTTCCCGACTTGCGCCAGCCTGGCGCCGACTGGACGCGTGGGTTGGCCGTGGCTGCGCTGGCAGCGGCCTTGCTGGTCAAGCTGGCCGGTCGCATTGGCACTGGTGAGCGCCGGCGCACCCGCGGCCGCGAGATGGTTTCCGATCTCGAAATGGGCCTGCTCTTGCTCTCGGCGACCTATGTCTTTCTGTCTGTGGTGGGCGGGGTCACCGCGCCTCTCTATCCGCTGGTCTACGCCTTGATTAGCTTTCTGGTGACGTTCCATCCCCTGTCGGTCGGCTGCCCACTGGCCGCGGCCGCGCTTGCCTTCGAGGCCATCATGGCCTTTGGCCCTGGCGCCACGCCCAGTGCCGCGGCTGCCTTTCCCGGGCACGCGGGCTTCATCGCGGTGTTCGCGGTGCTCAACGTAGCTTTCTTGCACGCCGAGGTGGCGCGCCAGCGACGCGAGCGCCGCCGCTGCCTCGAGGCCGAGGTGGCCTCAATGCGGGAAGAAGCGCGCGATTTCCGTCTTATCTCGTCAGTCTTGAGCAGCGAGCATCCCGTGCGCACGCGAGCCGAGGAGGAGGAGAAGCTTTCGCAGGGATCGATCGAGACCATTCACGCACAGCTCTTGCACACGGTGGACCTTCTCCGTCGATCTATGGGGTTGCAGACCTGTGCTCTGCTTTGGCTGGACAACAGCGGCGACAAGTTGAAGTTCAAAGAACTGTCAAGCGAGTCCTCCCACATCGCGGAGGGGCCGCTGTCGGCGCACACCGGGGTGTTGGCCGCCATCATCAAGGACCGGCGGCCCTGCCTGCTGGAATCGCCGCGGCCGTCACTTCTGCCCTACTACCAGGGGCCGGCCGACGTGTCGGCCTTCTTGGGCGTGCCGGTCTCCGAGGGCCTGTCTCTGCGTGGGGTGCTGGTCGGCGATCGCAAGACGGGCGCTGCGTTCTCGGCGAGCGAAGTGGAGTTGTTCACCGCCGCTGCCGATCAGGTGATGCGCATCGTGCAGTCGGAGCGCGTGTTTCAGGCGGTCGAGCGATCGAAGCACGAGCACGAGCGCTTCTACCGGGCCTCGGCTGCGCTCAACCGGGCGCTGACCCTGGCCGAGGTCTATGACGCCGCCATCGAGGGCGCGCGCGGTGCCTGCGAATTCGATTTCGCCGCTATCGCGACCTATGATAGCGCCGACGGGAGCCACGTCATCAGTCGGGTGGTGGGCGAGGGGGCCGATGAGCTTGCCGGCAGGGCTTTCTGCGATCCGGGCTCTATCGCATCCATGGTGGTCAAGAACAAGCTGGCTTTGCCTGCGGCGGGCGACTGGCGTGATCGCGGCGGGTCTTATGTGTTCGAGCCGCGTGAGCGGCTCAACGGCTTCGAGTCGCTCTACGTCTTGCCCCTGTTGGTCAAGGACGAGGTCATGGGAACCTTCACTGTGGCGGCGCAGCGGGCTGGCGCCTTCCCGGCTGACCGGCGCGAAATGCTGGGCGTGATCGCAAACCAGGTGGCCATCTCGCTGCAGAACGGTCGCATGGTTCAGGCGCTGGAGGAGCAGGCCACCACCGACGGGCTGACTGGCCTGTGCAACCATCGCACTTTCCAGGAACGCTTCTCCGCGATGTTGGGCCGGGCCGAACGCCACCCGATGCGCGTGTCCTTCATCCTGACCGACATCGACCATTTCAAGAAGATCAACGATACGCATGGCCACCCGACTGGCGACCAGGTTTTGAAGAGAGTGGCGGCTATCCTGAAAGCCAGCGCGCGCAAGATCGACATCGTGGCCCGTTATGGAGGCGAGGAGTTTGCCTTGGTGCTGGAGGGGACGGACCGCACAGGGGCGCGCCAACTAGCCGAGCGCATCCGGCAAGAGGTGGGCGGCCAGACGCACGACTCGGCCAAGGGAGCATTCAGGGCGACACTGTCACTGGGCGTGGCGGTGTATCCTGAGGACGGGAAGAGCAAGCAAGAGCTGATTTCCAACGCCGACCAAGCGTTGTACGCGGCCAAGCACGGCGGCCGCAATCGTACCGTGTGCCACGGCGAGATCGCGCGGGCGAAGGACGAGCTACCACCGGCGCGCGCAGCGGCGGGGTAGGAGCGGACCTGCGGTCGCCTGCGAGCGCGCGCAGCAGCGGGGTAGGGGCGACCTGCGGTCGCCCGCGAGCGCGCGCAGCGGCGGGGTAGGGGCGACCTGCGGTCGCCCGCGAGCGCGCGCAGCGGCGGGGTAGGGGCGACCTGCGGTCTACCGCGAGCGCGCGCAGCGGCGGGGTAGGGGCGACCTGCGGTCGCCCGCACGGATTGGTCGATGGCTCAGCGGTGCCGTAGGCGATCTGCAGGGTCGCTGAACCTGATCGCCCGTAGCCGAAACAGCAACCGGCCGTCGCTTGCCGACAACCCTCCATCATGGAGGCAGCCGCACGCGCAACGCCCGCAATGGCGGGACCGGTTTGCACGCGCCGGCAGCCGGAGGAGACTGCGCTTTACAAGGTGATGCAGCAGCATCTGCTGACCTTCGAGCAGGTGTGGACCGACAAGTCGGACGGCCGGACGCTGCCGAAGTTCGTGCTCGTCGCCTCGCGACGCTAGGGCCTGCCCGCCCTGCCTCCCCCTGCACGCGGCTTCGCCGCGCCCGTCGGAGCTGCACGGGTTCATGGCGTGTGGAATCTTGGGACGAGGTCTGGCACACCTGTACTGCGACGCCTGTCGCGAGCACCACGTTTTGGCCTTCAGCTGTAAGGGCAGGGCCGTGTGTCCAAGTTGTTTGGGTAGGCGCATGAGCGAGGGCGCGGCCGAGTTGGTGGATCACGTTCTGCCGGACTTTCCGATCCGCCAATGGGTCTTGACAGTGCCCTTTCCGCTGCGTTTTCCGCTGGCGTTTGATGGCAAACTCCTCGGCGAGGTCGTACGCCTCTTCATGGACACGGTGGCGACTTCGTACCGCGAGCGCCAAACCGACCGTGGCCTGCCCGGCGGGCAGTGTGGTGCCGTTGCTGTCATTCAGCGCGCATCAAGCGACCTCCGGTGCAACCCGCACGTCACACATCCTGCCCGACGGAAACGTGAAGCTGGAGTTCAAGCGACCTTGGTCTGATGGTACTACCTCGATTGAATTTTCACGACTCGCCCTCATCGCGCGTCTCGCTGCCGTGGTGCCCCCAGAGACCCCAACAGAATGCGAGGCGAGCTACGACAACGTCGTGGTCCCGCGCGAAGATCACGTTGCCAGTCCACCCCAGATTCGGTGAGGAAGTGGCGGTCCAGTGGTCCTACGGTGCGCG
>Ga0182011_10000481_pt1 | contig 34911 bp, 29 predicted proteins | sample 711E1DmetaG_FD_120481 | JGI IMG/M metagenome (GOLD analysis project Ga0182011, IMG submission 120481) | Permafrost microbial communities from Stordalen Mire, Sweden - 711E1D metaG | ecosystem: Environmental > Terrestrial > Soil > Wetlands > Permafrost | place: Sweden: Stordalen | collected...
ATAAAACACTACAACAACGAAAGACCACACATGAGCCTAAACTACAAAACACCAAGAGAAATATGGAACGAATTAAAAAAACGGAATTAGTTTCGTGACCGGAACCAGTTTCGGGATAACAGAGATTATATGGGTGAGATGGAAGTGATACGCACAGATATTTCTACTGTAGAGAGATAAATTTTTAAAGTAAGTATTAATCTGTTGATTATGGCTGAAATTTCAGAAACCGAGCAACCTGTCGAGTCTACAATAATCGCTGCTCCTGAAAGTCTTCTTCAGATAGGAGAGGAGAGGTTCAGTCCAAAATACGGGTTTACAGCAGTATCAAAGGAAAAGCCGATATGCGCAGTAATATATGATGCTGCATCAATATTTTCAGTCTCAGGAAGTGTTGTTGTTGATGTGATGCCTGTAAAGAACAGCACTGTTTCTGAATATAAACAATCATTGTTCGATTTAATGAATGCATTGGCTCTTGCAAGCGGTTCTAGCCATAATAAATACGCTTCTTCGGAAGCAGCGGGTTTTCAAAGATATGGGAATCACAATATACTAGAAAATGCATCAAAATTACCAGAAGTAAAGTCAGTTGTTTGTTCACTAGATAATCTGCAAAGACAATTAGAGTTAAAATCTACGGATGTCGGTTCGAAAGTCAATAAAAATATGTCAAATAATCAACGTTCAAATTCAGATCAATTAAAAAGGCTCGAGGAGAGAATTAATGCAACAATATATCTTAGTGAATTCTGGAGAAACATTGAAGATGATTCTAGTTTCGCACTTATGGGCCCGAAGGAAAAAGCGCATATAGGTTGGAAAGATAGAATGCAATACCATCTAAGCGTTGCGACTGTTTCAGGAAGCATTATGGTGAATGTTTACGATAAAAATGCATTTGTCTTGCACAATCATACTGCAAACGGTGCCCTGAAAGTCACAGGCTATGGTCAGTCAAAAGATGCTAGATTGATATCGCTCCTAAGCCTTAATGGAGATATCACCGTGAAATATTTGTGGAAGAAATAAAATTAATTGGATGAAAGTTTGGTTTAAAAATATTATCTTTGTAACCATCCTATAATGGTTATATTTATATATCTATGGTACTCTCCTGAATCATGCCTCCGGAGTATATATTTTCAGACAAGGGAAGAAAAATACTTGAATTATCACACGTTGATGAGCGTTTTGCAGATGCAACGAAGCGAGAGATATCTTTTGCTGGATTGTTCAGCTGCACTTATGATTCTGACTTGAAGGTCATACTTCGAGATTTTAAGACTGACGAGTTCTATTCTAAGATAGATACCGAAGAGAGAGATGCTCTTCATGATACGTTACGCTCGAGGATCAGATCGCCAGGTTTGTGGCAGGCCACAAAGTCTGGAGTCGTATATAAGAAAGATGCCACGCTAAATGATCTTGCAATGCTTGCCGGACTGCATGCATCTTTCATAATGCGCCCTGATGATGTGCCAAGATATAAGGAGTTTGGATCTTCAAGTCTTGCGGAATTCTTTGGCATAATCGGCGCGTATATCCGCGAGAAGACAAAATCCACTTTTTACAAATCCCTTCCATGGACTTTTGAGAGTGATGGAAAAATCTGGCTTAATGAGATTGAGGGGGATACAAACCTAGACCTGAATCTAAGAAGGACAGATATACAATTCTATGATACGATGAATCCTTTAGGAGAACCAATTAATTATAAACCTATATTCAGCGAAGATTGGGGACATGCTGATGGATATCAATATGGTGAGGTGCCTGTTTTAGGTACTATACTTAAATATGCCCATCATACAAATATAGAGAGCAAACTGCTCAGAGACAATGCCAAGGGGCTCCTGGAGTGGACTTCAGAGCAACTTTGTAAAAAAATCGATGAATCTTCTGAGCCTCACACCACAGTTGAAATAACTTCTTCATTAGCGGCATTTAATCTTGCTCCTGTGAGATTAGACGAACATAATCATATAATGCCTGGAGCATCTATGAACGCGGGCAGAGCTGAAGCCGCCATAAGCAGCAAAAACGAATTAGCGATAGGCCACTCAAATTTTAAGGAGAGTTCTTTTTCAGTGAGCATCGCCTATAATCCTGCTGAGATTGATGACCTCCTTAAAGGATTATTCTATCATACTATGTTCGGAAGTTCTAGAACCGATATCACAGAATTGATAGACATGGTAAGAATACGATTCTCCAAAGATTTTGATAAAAAATATTCACCCGGTCTTCCATTGAATTGAGACCGAATCAGATAAAATCAAAAAGAAAAATAAAAAAAGCGTTTATACGCCGCATCCTGCTGCTGTTGCAGCGCTTGTCGTGTCGTAGCCGAATCCTGGTCCTGGACTTACAGCACTAAGTGCTGTCTGGCATTCTGCAGGTGCATTGTTGAATGCTCCGCATATCCCTGACAAGAAGCTTGCCGAGTCTCGGCCTGCATTCGACTGTACACCATTTATGACAAGTGTCGGGCTTCCGCCTACACCGTATTTCGTGTTCAATGCTGCATCGATGTCGAATTTAGGATACTGTCCGCTTAGCCATGTCGATTGGTCATTGAAGTTCTTCGTCACATTGAACTGTGTATCTGCTGCTGCTGTGCATGCACTGAGTTTCGTCTGGTCGACGCCTGTGCTCTTTACGCATCCTGGACTGTCAGATGCATTCAAAAAGCATGCAAGATACTTCTCATATACCGCTGGCTGGTCCTTTTGTATGCAGTACTGTACAAGATTTTCCGTAACTTCTTTCTGTCCATGCATAGAGTAATATACGAATCTTACCTTGAAATCTATCTTATCTCCTAATGCCCTCACTGCTGGAAGTATTCCCTTCTCTGCCTGCGTACCGTATGGGCAGTATGCCATTACGAATAATTCTACAGCCGGCTTGTCAGTCTTTGGTACCACTGTCGGAGCCTGCGTCTGCGCTGCCGCTGCAGGTATCGCTTGCGTCATATCCACTCCTGATGGGAATAATATCGAACCATCCTTCCTTACGTAAGAATCATATTGCTTTCCTGCAACAGTCAACTTCAATGCGTATAGATCGCCTGCATCAGTGATGCTGTCGATGCTCACTGTCTGGCCCTGCACGAGCGTCTTGAGGTATGTCTCTGTCTTGGCCTGTACCTCGGCCTGTGAGAGTGTCTTTCCGGTCGTACCCTTCTTGGATCCGCCGAATCCTCCTGTCGCCATTGATATTATGAATAGTGCAAGAAGTATCACGCACAATGTCCCTAAAATCCATACCGAGACCTTGTATCCCTGCTGTTTCTTATGCTGTGTATGTTCCATGTACTCATGTTTGTCATGTTTCTTATGCTTATGTTCTGAACTGTCTGTATCATCTGCCATTATAATTCACCCCGAATATAATATTTAAAATAATCTACATCCATGCATCAGGTAGCCATTTATATATTTTGTGAAAATTCTTAGGATAGTGAAATTATCTGCACTACAAGATATCACTTGAATAGTCCTGAGCCCATCTCCAGAATGTCTGCGCCTGCATCAATGACTTTCTGCATATTATCATGATTTATGCCGCCATCAACCTCAATCACGAACTTGAGATTCTCTTTATCCCTCAAATCCTTGAGTTTTCTGATTTTCCATAATGTGTTCTCCATGAACTTCTGGCCCGGGAGCCCTGTATGTATGCCCATCACAAGTACAAGGTCCACTTTATCAAGATATTTCAACTCATCAACATGAGTCTCAGAATTCACTGCTATGCCTACGTACTTCTTATTCTTATGGAGAAATTCGATTGTCTTAGGAAAATCCCTCTTCAGGATTTCATGATGGAATATGAACATGTCCGCCAGTGTGAAGTAATCCTTGAGGTATTTCTTGTAGTTGAGGACCATGAAATGTGCTTCCTTCTTCTTGCTGCAATGGATCTTTCTTATCATCGATGGCGTGAATGACTTGGTCTTGACGAACTTTCCATCCTCGATGTCAAGGTGTAATATATCATACTCCTGTTCCCTATCTTTCAACGCCTTATTGATATGTAGTATCATCTTATCAACAGGTTCCTTGCGCTCCTTAGAATCAAAATAGAAACTTAGTATCGATGCTGAGATGCGCGCCATGATGAAACCATAAAGGAGGATGTTTATTAATTTTATCAAATGATAACTTTTATATAATAGCGGCTGCAGGATTACTGCATGAAACACATCATGGGATTCATCGCATCTGACCATAGAGGATTTCTGCTCAAGGATCATCTGAAGGGGAAGTTTTCTCTCATAGATTTAGGGACGTTCGATTGTGTAAAACTTGTTGATGAGGTCGATTATGCAAAGAAGCTCGTCAAGTTCGTACTCAAGGAAAAATCTACGGGCATACTCATATGCGGCTCAGGGTTTGGCATGGATATCGCTGCAAATAGGCACAAAGGCATAAGGGCAGCGTTATGTCATAACGTCAAGGATGCAGAATGGGCGAGATATCATACTGATGCGAATGTCCTCGTCCTGAGCGGCGAGTTCACGAAAGATAATGATGCAGAGAAGATCGTCAAGAAGTTCTATTCTACAAAATTCTCAGGGCTTGACAGATACAAGAGAAGGATAAAGAAGATGGACAGGTAATATGGAACATGTCGCGATAATGCGGAAATCCTGGGGTCTTACAGAAAAAATCCTATCCGGAAAAAAAACTATCGAGTCAAGATGGTATGATGCAAGATATCCTCCATGGAATAGGATAAGGGCCGGAGAGCGAGTCTATTTCAAGGATTCTGGAGAACCTGTCACAATCATGGCTTATGCGAAAAAAGTCATGCAGTATCAGGATCTGACTCCGAAGAGGGTCAGGGATATCTTGCAGCGATATGGCCAGGCAGACGGTCTTGGCATCGATGATATAGAAAAATTCCTTAAACGATTCAAGGATAAAAGATACTGCATCCTTGTCTTCCTGAAGAATCCTGAGAGGATCAAGCCGTTCAACATCGATAAGTCAGGTTTCGGGATAATGAGCGCATGGATATGTATTGATGATGTTGATAAGATAAAGAAATAGTCTGGACGATAATATATTATCTGTTCTTTCTCGATCCGAACATCTTTGCGAGTACGTCGTCCATCTGCGCCTTCTGTTCTGGAGTCATCTTGACAATCCTGTTCCTTGGATCCCGTTCATGCGATACTCTCGTCTCTGCATGATGCATCTTCTCATGTTCGGCATCCTCCTTCTTCAATGCCTTGTCCATACCGTTTATGTCCTTCATTATCTCCTTGACTTCCTTCAATGCTGCAGGACTCTCCTTGAACCTTATTACATCGTTGCAATACTCTACTATATTCTCTGCTGTGAGACCGAATTTCTCGAACAACTCTTCAGGTTTTCCTGACTCGCCGAATTCATCCCTTATGCCTACGCATTTTATCGGTATCTTTGATAATGATAATGCCTCGCACACAGCGCTTCCCAGACCTCCATATATCGAGTGTTCCTCTGCCGTTACAACGGCTTTGCATCTCTGTGCATACTTCAACAGTGTCTCTTTATCAAGAGGCTTTATCGTGTGCATATCCATGACGCATGCATCAACTCCCTGCTCTGATAATATCTTTGCTGCCCTAAGGCTTTCAGGGACCATGAGGCCGCATGAGACTATCAATACATCATGGCCGTCTTTTAGTATATTTGCTTTTCCTATCTTGAAATCAGAATACTCATTCGTTATGACTGTCGATGGCTCTCTTGACAATCGCAAGTAGCATGGTCCATTGAGCTTTATGATTGCATCAAGTGCTTTCTGTGTTTCCAAAGCGTCACACGGAACTATCACAGTGAAGTTCGGCATCGTCCGAAATAATGAGATATCTTCTTCGCACATCTGAGATACGCCATCCATCCCGATATTGATGCCTGCATAATGCCCTACAATCTTGACATTAGATTTATTGATTGCAATCAGCCGTATCTGTTCATGCCCTCTAAGGCAGAATGATGCAAACGTGTTCGTTATCGGGATCTTGTTTTCTAATCCAAGACCATTCGCCATCCCAAACATATCCTGTTCACTGATTCCGACTTGGATAAATCTTTCAGGATACTTCTCTGTGAAATCTTTGATCCCCGAAGATCTTGCAAGATCAGCCGTAAGAACAACAATTCTTTCATCATCTAATTCTGACAAACGTTTACCGTATCCGTCTCGGGTGGAGATTTTTGAGATCAAATTTTTTAATCCTCTAACATTTTTTTAGTTGGCCAGATAAGACTGCCATAACAATCATATATTGGAACTCTTCTGCTGATGTGTTTCTCAGTCAATTTTAGTATTATGTTGATTACTTCTGTATAAAATATTTTATTGTCTATCATGCAAACAATACCAAAAATATCTGATTCTATATCTCTGGTAGATATATCTCCCCATTCCATCAATTTCATAAAATACTTTACTCTTATGTACATTGCATAATCTGGTGTTGCGTCTTCGTCTTTCTCAAAATCTCGTCTAAATGTAGATGTGGGTTTTACACTTTTAGGATTTAGAACTATGAGAGTATCATATGCGAAATTAGCATTGTATTCTTCATTATTTCTACTGGTAAAATTTGGATCACCTGAACGTGTTATCCCCAATGTCGTAATGTATATTATTTTTTTGAAATTCGAAGCAATCTCTTCCGGTTTTTTTGATATTTTATTTAGTATTTCTTTTTCCTCAGGTAGCAATGTCATACTGTTAGGTAGTTTGTATTTTTTTATAAAATCTTTATGTTTCTCTGGTTCTTGAGCCAAGTCAATGAGAACTTGTCCGAATTCTTTTACACTTTCTTTCAATTCTTTATTTTTCGCATATTCTCTGAATGCACTATTTAGAATAGAATGTGCGCTTCCAGTCCAGCTCCCGCCTGGTGTTGCTATACAATCTTTGAATATGAATTCTAATGCTTGCTGCCTGTTTTTTTTGTTTGTGAGCTCTTGAGCTAAATCTAGACAGCCTTTGATATTTACATTGTATAAGCATTCGCCACTAAACACTCCATCGTAAAATATCTTATCAAGATGCTTGTGAGAATGCACTCTAACACAAACTCCATCTCTGTTAAATATGTTTCCGTTTGCAGAAACCTTTTCCTTAACGAGATCTTTGTTAAAATTTTCAGTATCCATTTTTATTCCCCTTCGAACTCCACAAGTGAGAACACAGGATATCCTGCACGTTCAAGCTTCTTCTTTCCGCCCAGATCAGGCAGGTCTATTATCGCGCAGAACTCGACGATGTTTCCGCCGCATTTCTTTATCAACTTGCATGCAGCCATCGATGTCCCGCCTGTCGCTATCAGATCGTCAACTAATAACACTTGCATCCCAGGAGCGATTGCATCTTTGTGGATCTCAATCACATCTTTTCCATACTCCAATTCATATTCTTCTGATTCCGTCTCTGCAGGGAGCTTTCCCTTTTTACGTATGGGGACAAATCCTAGATTCAACCTGTGTGCAAGAATCGATCCTATGATGAATCCTCTTGATTCGATGCCTGCGACCATATCTATCTTCTTATCCTTATATCTCTCGAGTAATAATTCTATAGTATGGCTGAATGCCGGCGCATCCTGCAGCAGTGTCGTGATATCTCTGAACATTATCCCCTGCTTTGGCCAGTTAGGTATCGTTCGTATCTTTGATTTTATGCTTTGAGTCATTGTTTCACCTTAATCTGATTCTATAATATTTTTTATAATCGCCACTGATTTATGTGATATTAGATCCTTGAATTTTTCAAAATCTTTTACTGCATCCTGGTCCGCGTTATCGCTGATTATCCTTATGATTATGAATGGTACATTATTTAATGTGCATACCTGTGCTACTGCTGCGCCTTCCATCTCAAGGCAGTCACCATTTAATTCTTTGAATATTGATAGGTGTTCTTTCTGATCCTCATGATTCAAGAACAAGTCTCCAGTGAGTATCGTGCCTTGGAATATCTTTGTTTCTGGGATGATTGTCTTCAGGGCTATGTCGGCCATTTTCTTGTCAGAATGAAAGAATCTGTAATCCGTGTATGGTATCTGCCCAATTTTAAATCCAAGTTCTGAAGCATCCAAGTCATATTGTACGCTCTTGATGCCTATGATTATGTCTCCGATGTGTATCTTGTTGTTTATTGAGCCGGCAAGTCCTGTGAATATTATCTTATTAACATCAAATCTGTCTATAAGAATCTGTGCTGTCATCGAAGCAGAGACTTTTCCGACGCCCGATTTTACGATAGTGCATTCTTTATCGAATATTTTTCCCTGATAAAATTCTATGCCTGCTATCTCTATTGTCTTTACGCTTTTGATATGTCTTTTCAATTCTTTAATCTCTTCATCCATCGCTCCGATTATACCTATCTTGACCATTTTTTACCCCCTATCCCTTCCCATTGTTCTTTGTCGTCGCATAATTTCCTATCGCAATAGCGAGTATAAGGACATTGAATGCGCATCCTACGAATGCATTGAGGACCGCTATGAATTTGCTGAATCCCATAGGGCATATGTCCCCGTATCCTACCGTGAAGAATGTCGTCGAGCTGAAATATGGATAATGAAGATTATTGACGACTGCATTAGGATCATTCATTATGACATCTCTTGTCACGATTCCTGTATCTACGCATCCGCCGTATTTAAGATATCCCGTCCCTGACATGGCGACTGTCCAATATAATATTGCAAAGAGCAGTATTATGAACAGCGCTGATGTGATATATGCTGTGACGAGTTCTCCGAATTTCAGCTCGTGATGAAGGAATCTTTCTATGTTCAACCTTATCTTGTGTGATAGATATACTATGAAATATATCAGCAGCATCACTCCGAAAATCAGGGATACTGCGCCCTGATTTATTATAAGAGAGATCGTGCTCAAGACATACAGTGTTATGAACGTTATGAAAAAGTGATTCAATGACCACATCCATAATTTTCCCATGAGTCCGATGTTCTCTTTCAGTTTCTTATGTGCTCTGTCGATCTTCTGTATCATTTTATCCCTCTAGTTCCTTCAATGCCTTTTCATATTCTTCATCGTTTGGAGCCTTTCCGTGCCATTCTGAGGTGTTCTCCATGAACGAGACCCCTCGTCCCTTGACCGTACTTGCAAGTATCACGACATTCTTTCCGCCGTCGCTTAGCAGTCTTGCATAATTATACGTATTGATTATCTCGCCTATATCATGTCCGTCGACTTCCAGCACATCGTAGCCGAATGCCTTGAACTTATCGACGAGAGGATCCATGTCCTTTATCTGCGCATTCGTCCCATCCAACTGTATCTTGTTATTGTCGACGATGATTATGAGGTTGCTTAGCGTATATTTCTGTATCGTCGCGAGGCTCTCCCATACCTGGCCTTCATCGAGTTCTCCATCGCCGAGCATGCAGTATATCTTCGCAGGATTCTTGTCAAGCCTCAATGCGAATGCCTTGCCTGCACTTATCGAGAGTCCCTGTCCAAGGCTTCCTGATGTAGTCTCCATGAGTGGAAACTTTGATTTGTCAGGATGCCCCTGCAGCTTGCTGTTCAGTTTCCTGAAATTCAACAGCTCACTTGCGTCAAAGTATCCGCAATGTGCGAGTACAGAATAATATACAGGTGTGCAATGGCCCTTGCTGAGTATGAATCTGTCCCTGGTGGCATCATCTGGATTGTTCGCATCATGCCTCAATGCGTTGAAGAACAACACAGTTAGTAGTTCTGTCGCCGAAAACGATCCTCCTATATGACCTGAACTCGCAGTATAGACCATAAGAAGGATATCTTTCCTAACATCCCTGCATATGCTCTTTAACTCCTCTGCACCCTCAACCTTATCCATGTGAAGAAAATAACGAGGAGGATTTAAATAGTTAGTGATTGTTATGGTCTTGTTATGGCGTAAAGGTATTCATCATAGTATTTACCATTCTTTAACCTGTTCTTTTTCATTGTTCCTTCGAGTTTATATCCGCATTTTTCCAGTATTATTGTCGACGCTTTATTGAATGTTGCGACGCTCGCTTCTATTCTTCTTAATTTGTATCTTTTGAATCCATAATCAGTAATTTTTTTTATAGCAAGAGTCATTATGCCTTTGCCGCGATAATCGCTTCCAAGCCAATAACCAATCCATGCTTTGTGATCTCTTATGATTTCACCTAAAGTTATCATCCCTGCACACTCATTGCCGACACATATTACAAATATATCCATATATTTTGGCTTAGCTGAATTCATCTTGATTTTTTTCTTCAGATCACTACTTACGCTAGGCTTGGACATGGGATAAGTGATATACCGCATATTTTTGCCTATAAACGGATCATTGATATTCCTGTAATACGAATCTAAGTCGGACAACTTTGGCGGTCTTAGAATGAATCCCTTACACATGATTTTCATAATGCTATAATCTGAGAATTATTTAAATAGTTAGCGGAATTATGTAGAATCCAGCGATGCTATCGCTTTATCATACATCGGCTTTGCTATCTCTTTTGCTTTAAGTGATGATATCCTGTTATACATGAAATAAAATTTTCTCCGAATTTTATCCTTGCCTAATATCGGTGCTAATTTTTTTATATGTTTTTCTGCGTTGACCTCAAAATAGCTTAAACTATCAGCATCTTTTATAAAATCAGACTCTGGATCACCGCCTTCTTCGTGATGTCTGACCATGTTATATACTCTGTCAATAGCTTTTGAATCATAATTTTTCTCCATTAAGAATTTTGTAATTATACGGGCACCCTCTTCTTGATAATCCGCCATATACTCTTTATCATCAGTCTCTCTATCTTTGAATGTCTCTGCAGAGCTAACTTTTCTGAATGCTCTTTCTATATCGTGTGCATACGCTGCTATATGCATTGGCTCATCAGCATCTTGTTTTAATTCTTTTAGCCAGTGTACTGTTCTCTCGAAGTGCAGATAATCACTGTGATTGACACTTTTTTCAAAACATTCATTAACATACTTAATAACTTCTTCAAGCATATGCTTAGTAATAGCATACGATTTATATAATTACTGAATTCAAATCGCAAATTAATGTAAATTACGTAAATTTTATTAATCACAAGCGAAATTATATCCATATGAAATCCAATGTGAAATCAAATATGAAATACGATGTGATAATCATCGGTGCGGGCCCTGCAGGGCTCAATTGTGCGTATCATCTTTCCAGACTATCAAAGAATCTTAAGATACTGATCGTGGAAAAGAACAGGGTAATAGGCCCGAAGGTGTGCGCTGGAGGATTATTGAACCATGACCTTCGATATTTAAGGCCTCCTGCAGGATTGATGGATCGAAGCTTCTCTAAAGTCTTAGGCCATGGCATACTTGGCAGCAGCACCGTCGATATAGGACGGGATATAATCCACACGATCGACAGGAAAAGATTAGGGCAATGGATGGCTTCACGGATCTGTGGGCGTGTAAAGATACTCACAGGCAGGACCGTAACGGATATAACAGATAGATACATCGTACTTACTGATAAGTCCAAGGGCGGGTCCAAGATACACTATAATTATCTCGTCGGTGCTGATGGCTCATCATCAATGGTCCGGAAATACTTAGGATTGAAGACTGAAAAATTTGGTGTCGGGATGCAGTATATACTGCCAAAAAAATCCGTGAAAAAATATCAGGATATAGAATTCTTCTTCAACAGCAGATATTTCGGCATGGGTTACGCGTGGATCTTCCCGCATAAGGATTCCGTCTCTATAGGCTGCGGCTGCTCCTCAGATATGATCAATGCGAAAAAGCTAAGGGAGAATCTTGATGCGTGGCTGAAAAAGAAGGATATCGATGTGCATGGAGCAAGGTTCGAGGCATGCATCATGAATCACGATTATAGGGGATACAGGTTCGGCAGGATATTTCTCGCAGGCGACGCTGCAGGACTCATATCGGTATTGTCTGGCGAAGGGATATACACCTCGCTTATATCAGGCGAGGAGGTCGCAAGACTGATACATGATAAGGATTATGACCCTGCACCTATGAGAAGATTGGTCGCGACATTGGCAAGACATGAGAAGATATTCCGCACCGTCTCAAGGGCGAAGTTTTTGCGTCAGTTCTGGTTTGAGATAGGCATACAGATGTCGAAAAGAGAAAAGTTGATAAAAAAATATTCTCATATCAATGAGTACTGAATTATTTCTGCGGATAGAAGCTTATTCTTCTTCGGCAAACTTCTTTATTGCCTCGTAGTTCTCGACTATCAATTTCGCCTTGTTCTTCCCGAACTGGAACGGATATGTATCCTCGGCATTCCTCTTCAGGATCAACATCTTATTTCCCTTGAACTCTCCATATTCAACAACCATTGTATCACCGAGCTTTCGAAAAAGTTCTGGACTTTTAAATTTAATGGAAATAGGGGCTGTGTTGAAATAGTCTGCGCCCAGCGAACCATCGATATGTTCGTCGATAACAAATAACTCGGCGACCAATCACATCTATAATCCGTGTGAGCGCGCGACGTTAGATTTTCAACAGAACTGGAAATAGACTAGACCCTCTTCATCATACTAAGCATATCGTTTCATAGAATGTATGTACTGCTTGCTGTCCGGCAACGTGCTCTATCTTTTGTACAACGGCACATTGGCTTGTGGGCGTAGTTTTAACTTTGTATCTATGTGCTCCTTTATTTGCTGGACTAATACATTTTGAGGACTGATGATGTATATTTGTTCTTCTATATTGTTGGTGTGCCTCATCGTCCAGTGTAATTTGGACTTATCTTGAGTCAAGTCTTGATGGACTATATGTCCCTTCTTACTCTCCTCTAAAAAATTAATAAAAACCTCATTCGGGTCAAGTTTAGAAGCATCAAAATTTCCATTCATCTGCATTCCCAATGCATGTGTGTACATCCTTGTTATTGTGCCTGTATCGTATGTCGTTTCCATGTCTACATCCCCTCATTGACTACTTTATAATAGTTTATTCTTGATAAGCGAATCCATAATTGATATATAAATCTTTCTTTTTAAGGATAGAGAAAAAAATATAAAATAAAAAATGATTCACTTTATCCCGAGTCTCTTCTCAGTCTCATAGACCATCATTGTCGTCTTTACTACCGTGTCTGATGTGAGACTTATGCTTTGGATTCCAGCTTCTACTACGAATTTTGCGAATTCTGGATACGTCGAAGGTGCATCGCCGCATATCCCTATGTATTTTCCTCTCCTGTTGCACACTCCTATCACTGTCCTGACGAGCGTCTTCACAGCATCGTTCCTTTCATCAAAGACATGGCTTACGATTTCAGAATCCCTGTCGACTGCAAGTGTCATTTGCGTCAAATCGTTTGATCCAATACTAAATCCGTCAAATATGTCCATAAATTGGTCTGCAAGAATGACATTGCTCGGGACTTCGCACATTGCATAAACTTTCAAGCCATCCTGTCCGCGGACAAGGCCATTATCAGCCATAACCTTTAGAACTTTATTCCCTTCAGTTATGGTCCTGCACATAGGAATCATTATTATTATGTTCTTCAGGCCGAATTCATTCCGAACTTTCAGGAGGGATTCACATTCCATCTCGAATCCCTTGACGTATTTTGGATCGTAATATCGTGATGCTCCTCTCCATCCAATCATCGGATTATCTTCTTTTGGCTCGAACTCTTTTCCACCAATCAAATTTGCGTATTCGTTTGATTTGAAATCAGACAATCTTACAATCACTGGTTTCGGATAGAATGCTCCTGCAATCATTCCGACACCCTCTGCTAATTTTTCTACGTAGAATTGTCTCTTGCTCGGATATGCGGCTGTCAATTTTGCAATCTTTTGTTTTGCGTCTAAATCTTTCAGGTTGTCATATCCTAAAAGCGCAAGCGGATGGACTGCAATCGTATTATTCAATACAAATTCCTCCCTTGCAAGCCCTATTCCATCATTTGGTATGAAACTCAATTCGAAAGCCTGGCTTGGATCTCCTACATTCATCATTATATGCGTCTTTGGCTTTTGAACTGCTCCAAGATCCAATGTGTCAATATTAAATTGCAGCTGGCCTTCATATACAAAACCTTCATCTCCTTGTGAACAATCAACCGTTACACCTTGTCCTTGTTTTATCTTATCAGTGCCTTCAGTTGTACCTACAACACAAGGAATTCCAAGTTCTCTTGAGATGATTGCGGCATGGCATGTTCTACCGCCCCTGTTCGTCACGATTGCCGATGCAATTTTCATTATCGGTTCCCAATCAGGATCAGTCATTTCAGTCACGAGAACTTCTCCTTTTTTGAACAATCCAATATCCTTTACATTCTTGATGACGTTTGCTGTCCCTTTTCCTATCCGTGAACCTACGCTCTTTCCTTTTACAATAACAGTCCCTTTCTCTTTAAGGACGTAGCTTATCATTTTTGTCGTATCTTTTCTGCTCTGAACAGTTTCTGGCCTCGCCTGAACAATAAATAATTGTCCTAATTGGCCGTCTTTTGCCCATTCCATATCCATCGGTTTTAAATGTCCCGCTTTCTCTGAATAATGGTCCTCGATTGCGCAAGCCCATCTTGCGAGCTGTAAAACCTCGTCATCAGTCAGGCAGAATCTGGCCCGATCTTCTTCTGGTACAGAGATATTTTTTGTTGGCTTGGTCCCTTGTAAATCATACACTAGTTTTACTTGTTTTGATCCGACATTCTTGGAAATTATTGGCTTAAACCCTTGTTTCAATGTAGGCTTGAAGACATAGAATTCATCAGGATTGACTGCGCCTAACACTATATTCTCTCCTAGACCATAGGATCCGGTAACGAGTACAGCATCTTTGAATCCTGATTCTGTATCAATCGAGAACATGACTCCTGAACATGCAAGATCTGAACGTACCATCTTCTGAACGCCAATGCTCAAGGCGATCGAGAAGTGATCGAAATTCTTATCGACACGATATGATATCGCCCTGTTCGTGAATAATGATGCGATGCATTTCTTGCACGCTTCCAAGACTTGCGAATCTCCCTTGATGTTAAGGTATGATTCCTGTTGTCCTGCAAAACTTGCATCCGGAAGGTCTTCTGCTGTCGCGCTGCTTCTCACTGCAACATCTGTATCCGATCTGTCCTTGTTGTATGCGCCGCATAGGTCCCTATATGCGCTGAGTATCGCTGACTTCAATTCGTCAGGAAATTCTGATTTTAATATGGTCTCTCGAACCTTATGCCCTCTTTCAGAAAGATTCTGCATATCCCCTGTGTTAAGGTCGGAGAGTATTTCTCTTATGCGATTTTTTATCCCTGCTTTCTCAAGAAAATATCTGTACGCGTATGCTGTGACTGCGAAGCCGTTCGGTATCCTTATGCCTTTAGGGGTGAGATTCACGTACATCTCTCCGAGCGATGCATTCTTCCCGCCAACGTATGCAACATCATCGTTGCACAATTGATCGAACCATAGAACAAACATGTTTGACTTATCCACACAAACCACCCTCTTTCTCATTACTGTATTGTATATTGCATTGCCACCCAGCGAACTTTCGATTTAATATCCGATAAAAATAGACTCGAAAGCGCATCCGTCAATCATACGGTGTGAGCGTTGGCAATGCACCAATAATATCAACGGCCCGAAGAAAAAAGCATCTCACCTCTTTTTCCTGGACCCGATCATCGTTATGGTAAAAGTCCCTCCGTATACTATATAAAGGTTTGTTATTATTGTCGAGTAGAATTATAAATTAATTGTTTGTCTGGACATGCACTCGCGCACATCACTTCTAATTATCGTTCGTCTTCCTCTTCATCACTCTCTTCTGAATCCCCTGCAAGCGTGATGTTCTTGCTCTTGAGATACTCCCTAAGCTCTTTTCTTGTGACGAAACTCTTCGGATTCCACATCTCTAGATACTTCTCTATGACCTTTGTATCGGATTTCTTTGCGACATTGTCCATCTCGGAATCGAACGCCAGTATCTTGTCTGAGAAATCATTCGTATTCCTCTTGAGTTCGAGCAGTTCATCTCCGAAGCCGCGCAGTTCCTTTCCGAATGAGCGTTCGGATTCTATGATGTTCTGGTCCGTCAACTGTATCTTCTTTCTCATGTTGCCGTAGCGTTCCTCAAGAACCCGCAATCGCCTGTCAAGATCAGATATCATACCTGCAACCTGATTATAATCGTTTACGGCAGGATCCTTCCCCTGCTCTATATTCTGCGCATCAGATACCTGCTGCTCTATGCTGTTCTGCTGCATCCCCTGTTGCGATTCATCTGCCATAGAAGATGAATTAGTGCAACAGATATATAAAGGTTTTCACGTGAAATATATAGTAAAATTTAAATACCGTGCAAATGAATGTGTTCATATAATGTTTTATATCGGAGAGGTGAACGATGCTTTTCGGAAGTCCGGATAGTTCTTACGATGTAGTCAAGGAGGGAGAGGAGACCGTCCTGAGGATGGACTACGAGAATGCATTGGAGGTCCCTTCACTCGAGGATTCTGAGAAGTGCATGGCTGACACCATGGACAAGCTCATGGCGAACAGGAATATAACAAAGATAGTATTCTCGCAGAAACGTGATTACGAATACGATTACCCGCAGACGAGGATACTTGTGGAGTTCACGCGTGTATATGCGAACATCTTCAAGCATAAATCAGTATTCAGCTACAGGGCCGTTACGATGGATGAACAGCAGCCGATCGTCGCGAACGCCGCGACGCAGAAATATGCTGAATTGCAGAACATAATATTCAATCTCTTGAAGAAGGATCCTGTCGGAGGATATGTGGAATTGAAGCGTATCGTGCGCCGTGAACGCATCGAACTCGACAAGAATGTCGGCGAGGGGTATTCGGCGATGCTCGACAGGTATATGCAGATACTCAATTATATAGTGAAGCTTCTAGAATCCACAAAACTTATCCAGATAGCGATGCAGCATGTCAGCGGGATGCAGCTCGGCGACAGGACGATATACAGGAGGATATTCACCCCCAACATAAAGCCTGATTTCATGTTCACAAAGATAATGTCCTCATATCCAAAGAACGGGACAGAGATCGAAAGCTATAACGTAAGGAATTCTGACGTGAGCATATTCAAGCTACAACATAATGTGCAGAACCTTTATCACATAACACCTCCCGAATTCAAGTTCACAGAGGAGAAATACGAGATACTCGATCTCGCGAGAAAGATAATGGCGGAGCACCAGCCTGAAAAACAGGAATTTGTCGACCCTGCAAGGATGCGCGAGGTATTCACGAACATAGGGCGAGACCTTATTGAGGAGCTCGCCGAATACAAGAACCTGAAATTGAAACATTCTGAGATCGAGGAACTTGCGAAGATCCTCGTGAGATACACTGTAGGATTCGGGATAATCGAGGCACTACTCGAGGATGAGAAGATACAGGACATAACGATAAACAGTCCGATGGGACAGGTCCCGATATTCATCGTCCATCAGGATTATGATTATTGCCGTACAAATCTTGTCCCAACGATAAGAGATGCGGATTCGTGGGCGTCAAAATTAAGGATGATATCAGGAAGGCCGCTCGATGAGGCGAATCCTATCCTCGATACGGAGATACTCATACCTGGCACGGCAAATGCGAGGGTCGGAGTCATCTCTCCTCCATTGAATCCTACGGGACTCGCGTATGCATTCAGGAGACACAGGGATAAGCCATGGACACTTGCATTGTTCATAAAGAACGGGATGATAAACGCGCAGGCTGCTGGACTTCTGTCCTTCATCATAGACGGTTCAAGGACGATGCTTGTTGCAGGGACGAGGAGTGCAGGTAAGTCATCACTTCTTGGCGCAATCATGGTCGAGGTCATGAGAAAATACAGGATGCTGACGATCGAAGATACATTAGAGTTGCCGTCAGAATCATTGCGGAAGTTAGGATACAATATCCAGCAGATGAAGGTCAGTTCTGCACTGTCGAAAGGCTCAAGCGAGGTGAGTGCAGAAGAAGGCATAAGGACGACATTAAGGATGGGAGACTCTTGCCTGTTCGTCGGCGAAGTACGAAGCACGGAGGCCCGCTCACTCTATGAAGCAATGAGAGTCGGGGCTCTTGCAAATATCGTCGCCGGTACGATCCACGGCGACAGCCCGTATGGTGTATATGATAGGGTCGTGAATGACCTGGGCGTCCCCAAGACAAGTTTCAAGGCGACAGATATAATCGTCGTCGCAAATCCTATAAAATCTGCTGATGGGCTGCATAGATGGCGGCGGGTCACGCAGATAACAGAGGTCCGCAAGAAGTGGGAGGACGATCCTATAAGGGAGAAGGGATTTGTCGATCTGATGAAATACAATTCCAAAAAAGACGCCCTTGAAATAAGCGATGATCTTATGAATCAGGACAGCGACGTGATAAAATCCATCGCAGAGAACGTGAAAGAATGGAGCGGGAACTGGGATGCCGTCTGGGACAATATAATGCTTAGGGCGAAAAATTATGAGACGCTCGTCAATTACGCAAACAAGACAAATAATTACGATATACTTGAGGCGAGATTTGTCGTCGAGGCAAACGATCAGTTCCATAGGGTTACTGATAAGGTGAAGGAAGAGACTGGAAGCATGGACAGCAAGAGGATATTTTTCGAATGGAATGAATGGCTCAAGAAGGCTGTCAGGGATTATGATGCAGGGCATCCTCATGAGAAAAAATGAATATTTTTCATGATTATTTCATCGATTATCGATTTTAATGGATTTTTAAAAAGAGGTTATGTATGGATAAGTTCAATCCTAAGGATCTGAAGAATTTCGAGCAGAAATACAGGGAAAGGATCGAAAAGGAATTCGAGAATTATAAGTCTGCAGAGGATACCGGTACAGAGTCGAGGCAATACCAGGAATTCAAGAAGCAATGGATGCCTAAGCAGTTCACGCTTTATGAGAGGGCATGTGATTTTTCTGAGAAGCTCCTGAAGATAGAACCTGATCCTAAAGAGGCTGAAAAACTTAAGGAATCCATAGACATATGCCATCTTAATGTCACGCCTGCCGGCGTCAAGAGTTTCTCGTTCGTAGGGCCATTGATCCTCATACTGGCCGTGGCGTTCTTAAGTTTCATACCTGTACTGCTCAACCTCACGACTGATCCTTCATCCGCTATGTTCTTTGTGATATTCACAGTCGTACTCGGATTGATACTTATCATACCATTGTCCAGGCTTCCTGATTTCCTTGCGAACAATTGGCGTATGAAGGCAAGCAACCAGATGGTGCTTTCAGTGTTCTATATAGTGACCTATATGCGTCATACGAGTAATCTTGAGAATGCGATAGATTTTGCCGCCGAGCATCTGCCGCCGCCGTTATCCCTTGATTTCAAGAAGATAATATGGAATGTCGAGACGCAAAGATACTCCAGCATCAAGGAATCACTTGATGCATATCTTGAGACATGGAAAAAATACAACATAGAATTCGTCGAGAGCGTACACCTCATCGAATCATCGCTATATGAGAATTCTGAATCGCGAAGATTGAATTCCCTCGAGAAATCCCTCACTCTTATACTCGACGAGACATATGAGAAGATGCTGCATTACGCGCATAATCTTCAGGGCCCGTTGACGATGCTGAACATGCTCGGCATAGTCCTTCCGATACTCGGGCTCGTGATACTCCCTCTCGTCGTGAGTTTCATGGAACAGGTCAGATGGTACCATCTGATGCTCCTATATAATATAGCGCTCCCGATAGGCGTTTTCTATATGAGCCGCGCCGTCCTGAGTACGAGACCCACAGGGTACGGCGATACCGATGTATCTGAAAACAATCCCCAGATGAAGAAACATAAGAATATCCTCATAAATTTTGCCGGCAAGGAATGGCAATTGCATCCCATATTTGTGGCGTGTTTCGTGTTTGCGATACTTTTTTTCATAGGCATTAGCCCGATACTCCTGCATGTCGCTGCGCCAGGATTTGATGTTGCGTTGGATGCAAACTATAATCTTCGTGTCATCAGGAGCCCGACTAGCTGTGAATCCGGCGCCGTACTACCTGAGACGATGAAATTCTATCTTTTAGGATACAAATGCAATGATAAGACCGGCGGTATAGATGGTCCCTTCGGGATCGGTGCCGCGATATTGAGCCTATTCATACCGCTTAGCTTCGGTATAGGATTCGGATTATACAATAAGTTGCGTTCGGAAAATGTGATGAAGATACGTGAAGAGTCAAAAAAACTTGAGCAGGAATTTGCGGGAGCACTGTTCCAGCTGGGCAACAGGATAGGCGATGGATTGCCTGTGGAGATAGCATTCTCAAAGGTCGCGGACGTGATGCAAGGCACGACAAGCGGAAAATTCTTTGAACTCGTAAGTGTGAACATAACGAAGTTAGGGATGGATGTCGAGGAAGCGATATTCGACAAGAAGCGTGGCGCGATGGTATATTATCCTAGCAGCCTCATCGAGAGTTCGATGAAGGTGCTTGTCGAGTCGAGCAAGAAGGGACCTCTTGTGGCTTCACAGGCATTGATAAATGTCTCTGAATATATCAAGCAGATACATCGCGTGGACGAGAGATTGAAGGACCTGATGGCTGACACGATCAGCAGCCTCCAGTCCCAGATATCGTTCTTGACGCCAGCAATCTCGGGGATAGTGATAGGTATAACCTCGATGATCACAGGAATAATCGGCAATCTCTCTGATAATATGAAGCGACTGAGTCAGGGTGTAGGGGCTGATGCTTCAGGAGGGGCAGGGATGGGTTTTACGGGCGACTTCTTCGGGCTTGGCGTTCCGACATTCTATTTTCAGATTATCGTAGGGGTATATGTCGTGCAGATAATAGCGATAATGACTATACTCGTCAATGGCATACGGAACGGTTCAGACACGCTCACGGAAAGATATATGCTCGGAAAGAATCTCATGACCAGTACAATATTGTATGTCTTCATCGCACTCGTCGTCATGCTAATATTCAACATGGTCGCAGGGCTCGTGATGGGAAATATTGGCGTAGCTGGAACATAAGCACTTTAACCATAGAAAAATCTCTCTAACCGCATCAAAGAAAAAAATATTCTAAGAACACTTATGCTTTTGCCTTAGTATATTGTCCCTTGCTATGTATGCATGGCTTGCCGTCCAAAGAGCATCTGGCCGTGCAGCATCCTAAGTGTACAAAACCCTTGTGATGCTCACATAGAATCAACTGATCAGGACTGTTCTCGAAGTCACCTGTGCAAATCTTACAATTATCCATCATATTCACCCCTTTAATACACCATCATAGGACGCCCTGTTTTTAAATATTATGTATTTGTTTAGCTGCTGGCGAGCTATGGAATTCATATGCTTGCTACAATGAACTCGGTTGAATGTGTGTATCAGAATCTGTGCGAGCCTGCTAAACAAATACTATGTTGCTGTGAATTGGTGGGTGGTAAAAATACCTGCTGAGAATTAACCAATCTAGCGATTGAGTCCTACTGCTTTCTTTGAAGATATTGAGTTAAAAAAGCTATTTCTTGTTCGCTGATTCTTTTTATCCTGTTATTGTCTGAAGATGTTTCCTTTATGTTGAATAATGGTTTGACATTATATTTTAACAATTCGCTGCCTATCCTTTTGGCATCTGTTTCCAGATTATTATTCTTTGGAATTGTGATCACCACACTCTCTATTTTCTCAGAATGGTACACAGTTCTTCCTATAGAAACAATGAAAACATCATGAGCGTCATATATAACTTTTTTCTCTCTTTGCACCTTATTCTTATCTTTTAAACGTTCGTACACCACTGCTTTTCCTTCAGGAACAGTGTCTCCAATATTTATATCATCTACAATCATGGATATTGGAATTCTGGCACAGTATTTAATTTTATCCTTTCTTAAAACGATCAGGATATAAGAGTGATAAGACTTAGAATTTCTGTCAGTATAATTTCAGGTATTTTTTGACTTCATCTAAAACTGTTTCTTTGGATGCATTCCCGTCTATTATTATGTCTGCCGCTCTCTTTTGCATACCCTCGTATTGTTTGCTTATCGGAATCACCTTGTTTATGATATAGTCTTTTCCTTTGATACGCTGCATGCCTTTTAATTTTTTATCTCTTAGCATCCTTCTACGTAAGATGTTTGCATCTGAAATATCTATGAATATCCTCTTATCCAGTAATTTTACTAGTTCAGGATTTGTAAATAATAAGTATCCTTCTACGATTATTATCGGTTTAGGCCGGACTACTTTATCAAAGACTTCCGTCCAGCCTTTGCTAGGTATGCGTGTGGACTCATTATTCTTCAATTTTTTTAATGAATGGATTAATCTGTCCCATCTTATCGGGGATGGTGTTTCCCATCCCTCTTTTTTGTCCAATTCCTTAGGGTCGAATTTTGTGAAGTATCTGTCTGTCGATATCTGCAGTATTTTATCCGGGAACTCTGTCTCTAATGCCTTAGTTGCTACGGATTTTCCAGAACAGCTTCTACCGCAGATACCTATGAGCGTAGGAATCTTTAGATGTGCTTTTGTAATGCTTCCGTTCTGTGGCTTTTTTCGAATGTACTTTTCCATTGTCATCCGTATATGTATAGAATAAAAATTTGATGGGACGACTGAGATTTGAACTCAGGACATCTACGGCTTCAGCGTAGCGCTCTCCCAGGCTGAGCTATCGTCCCATCTGCCTGTATCGTAAAAGATTAATTCTTCATTTAAATAGGTTATGCTTTTGACGCACATAAACGAGAATCTTTATATATTATTGATTAACCACTTTCTATATGGTCGATGTATATCATTCGAGATCAATGGACGGGGCGTTCTTAGAGAGATTGAAAGGTGAGTTGAAAGATAATTTCAAAGGTTGCAAAAAAATCGCGATAAAAATGCATTTCGGTGAACCAGGCAACAATACAGCGTTCACTCCGAAGGATGTTGCGCCGATACTCGAAATTCTCGAAAGTCTTGGGATGGAATATTATCTGTATGATTCAAGTGTGAATTACGGCGGAGAAAGAGGCAGTCCGGAAACGCATAAATCCTACGCATCGTCCAAAGGTTTCACGCACGTAGAGACTGGTGACGAATACGTGGATGTCAAAGGAAAACATTTCACCTATCATGTATGTAAAAAACTTACTGATGTAGATGCTGTTCTTGTATTGACACATGTAAAGGGTCATGAGTGTTCAGGATTTGGCGGCGCCATAAAGAATCTTGGCATGGGTGCCCTTACAGGACAATCAAAAGGAGACATACATACGGGCGGAAAACCTGTATTTGACGGTGACTGCACGAAATGCGGCACATGCGTGGCAGGATGTCCGATACATGGAATGAAATTGGTCGACACAGAAAAATATCCTGTCGTGATGAATTGTTATGGGTGCTCTAATTGCGCGTACGTATGTCCTTTTAATGTCATCAAGCCTAAAGTCGCATCGTTTGATATCCTGCTTTCAGAAGGTGCCAATGCAGCGCAGTCAAGATTCAAGAAAAGATATTATATCTCAGTCATAAAGAATGTGACTGCACATTGTGACTGTTATGCTGATGCAGGAGGGATAATCGCCAAAGACAGCGGAATTTTGATGAGCCCTGATGGTGTAGCGATAGACCAGGCGACATATGATGTCGTCGTAAAAGATAGTGGAGATGTGTTCTTAAAACAGAATTTCAAGAAGGGGACTGAGCATATACTTGAGGCAGAGAAATTTGGCATGGGTACAAGAAAATATGTCCTGAAAGAATTATGATCATCTCACTAACCACTCTATCTCCTCTTTCTCGAGCTTGTAATGTTCTGTGTTCCAGTCTATGAACTCCTTGCCTGAATCCTTGAATATCCGTCGTATGTATGGCATGTTCTTGATAGCCTCTTTCGTCGAGGTGTGCGTTTTCTCAGCTATCTTCTCTGCTACTGCCTTTCTTTTTGCATTCTTCTGGTTCGCTATCCAGATCCGGAGGATCCTGTCTGAGGGTTTGTACGAGACAAAATTTGGATTCTTCTCTTTTTTTGATATGGCTATGCCTACGCTCAGTAGGTTGTATATATATACGTAATACCTGTAATATTGCCATCTTCTTATCCTTCCGAAGTATACGTCGGCAAGAGATAGGTTCTCATATGCGTTTGCCAGATCCTCGGGTCTTGTGTATTCTTTAGGGAGATTCTCATCAAGCCACAGGAATATCTTGTCTATGTCCTCTTCGACCCTGTCATACGCGCTTATGGCTATATCCGGATTCGTCGTCTTGAAGACCTTCAGGAGCGCGTTGATTATCGTTTCTTCCCGTTCACGTTCTGATGTGTCTTCGACATCTTTGCGCGTGATCCTCTTGCTTCCACTGCTCATGTTCTCGAGATCGTTGAGCGCCGCCCTCATATCGCCCTGCGACACGCGCGCAAGATGCGATATCGCCTCCTCATCGAACAGTATCCCTTCTTTTTCGCATATCTTTTTTAGGAATGTCGCCTGTTCAAGAGAGCTTATTGCCTTGTATTCTATCATCACAGAATTTTTTCTTACATCATTGAACTTTTGTTCCCATGGATCGTTTGCCGTAAGGATTATAGGATACGGTGATTTTTCTATGAGCTTAACTATCGTCGAGACTCCGCCACGGTCTCCTGTCCCTGAAAGTCCGTCTATCTCATCTATCAGTATCAGTTTTCCCTTGTTGAACAATGATTGCTGCTGAATGGCAGGCAGTATCGTCGTCTCGAGTCCTTCAGTATTCCTGACATCTGACGCGTTCACTTCGATTATCTCAAGGCCCAATTCATCCGCAAGTGCATGTATCGTCGATGTCTTTCCTGTCCCCGATGGACCATATACCAGAAGTGCCTTACGGACCTTCTTTCCGGGATATTCGTCTATCTTTGTCTTCAATTCTTTCAATGCCTTGTCCTGGCCGATGACATCTTTTGTTGTCTTCGGCTTATACTTGTGCGTGAAAGTCATAGGTTGCCGTAACGGTGTATATTTTATAAATATTTGCATGTATGCAGTAACTTACGATCACTTACAATTTAATGCGTATCCTATCTCTTTATGAGTGTTTTTGTGAGGGAAGTAGTGCATACTTAAGCACAATTATCTTACATATTAATAGTAGTGTTCCTTTTCGTCCCTAATTTGAGTGTTTATTTATCCATGTATGAACTTACATATTAGTAGTAGGCTTCTTATGATTTATATTTCTCGTCAACAACATTTAGTATCTTTATTATATTTCTTACTTATTATGAATAAGGATATTCATTGGATTTTCGCCTTTTTCGTCCCCCTTCATATGCTTCTTACATCTTAGTAAGAGGCTTTTCTGCCCTTTTTTGTGAGAAAAGCATACAAATTAGTAACATTTATAAATGATTTTCTTACAAATTAGTAGAGAACACTTTGTCACTATATCAAAGGGCATATTCATGGGTTTGAGGAGCAAGATCATAGGTCAGGATTTATTGGCTGATAGGAATAGGTTGTCGACTCTCTCTAAAGATGAATTGGTGAACATTGTCCTGATGCAGAACGACATGCAGGTGCCTCTATCAGTATTTCTCAATGACATGGCTCCCCTTGAGGCCATGACAAGATTTCTCATAGACGCAAAAAGATGGTCCATAAAGGATTCTGCCATGAAATTGAACAGGAATTTCAACACGATATGGACGACATACAATAATGCAAAGAAAAAGAAGTTTGACGTCGGCATCTCTGAGTATTCTCTTCCATTGATGATATTTGCAAAAGAGGAGCTTTCGATACTTGAATCACTTGTAAAGTATCTTCATGATCACTACAGATTGCGGTTCAGCGAAATCGCGAAACTCATCAAAAGGGATACACGCACCGTATGGACGTGTTATCACAGGTCGAGCGATAAGCTTCGCACCTGAATCAAATATTCAATTTCACATTCAAGATCAAAAAGATATAGGGTGATGTAATATGATAGAGAAAGAGAGAGAGTTTTTTATAGTAGGGACTGCAGGGCAGGCATCCGGAACAGGATGCAATGCATATGCCAAGAAAAAGCACTCGCCTTCAGATGATGATAGCAAAACTCTTTCCAGCCGATGCGTCAGCCTAGCGATAGCTCTCTTCCTCTTCGTAGTCCTGTCCGTGAGTGTGATTGCTGTCCAGAATCTCATGGCACTGCAGGGGACTGCAGATGATGCTGGAATCCCTATAAACGGCGGGAATGTCGTTGTGACGATATGGACACAGGCGACGGGCGGAACATTGGTGTACAATTCATCATCTGATTATAATGGCGTGATAAACAATGGAAGATTCGATATCATGCTCGGTGATGGAGTCCAGCAGTTGAACATGGAATATGGGAAGACATATTACATGGATATGGAGATCAACGGCCAGGACATGACTTTCAACGGCTCTGACAGGAGGATGTTCCAGTCAAGTGTAGGAAATGTAAATGCATCTATTGTTATCAATCCGTTATGGCTTAATTTGTCTGATCAAAGGTATAATGACACGGCGCGTATAAATTCTGTAAATACCTCAGGCAACATCAGATCGATGGGTTTCAATCTGACAAGTGAGCTGAATAATCTGTACTATGCATCGAGTAACCCTAGTGGCTTTATTACAACAGCAGTCAGCACCCTTACAAATTATTATCTGAAGACGCAGATATATAACAGGACAGAGACATACAATAAATCTGAGGTATACAACAAGACAGAGATAAATTCTCTGATAAACTCAACAAATCAAACAGTATACATCAATACGACCAATAACATCACGAATTACGTCAATACCACAAACAACATAACGACATATATCAATATGACGAATAATGTTACTAATAATTTTACTATAAGTAATGAATCAATTTTGAGTGTTTGTAACGTGTTTAATTTTAGTTCGGATAATTCTTCACTATGGTTAAATAAGTTGGATATTTCTGACCAACGTTTTAATGATACTCAAGGGTATATAGCTTATATTGCTGCAATAAATTTGACGAATGGAACGAATGGTCAATTATCACCAATACTACGTGGTATTAAGAATACTACTTATAGTGCTGATGTTTTGGAGACTGATAACTATTTTAATTCTCCTTTTTTTGGTTATGGTTGTTATGAAAATTGGATTTTACAATCTGAAGATTTCGGAACTACTTGGGTCAGAATAAATGGTGTTGCTATCACTAATAATAATGCTATCTCCCCCATAGGTACTTTGATTGCTGAGAATGTCTTAGGTAATGTCACTAATACTGGCTTGTATCAGTCTGTTACGAGTTCTGTAACAGGTAATGTGACTTTTAGTGTTTGGATAAGAACTTACAATAATGCTCAGGATAATGCTACTGTTAGATTATGGCTTCATTCTAATAATGATTCTATTTATCCTATTCCAATAATTAATGTCTCTATTACTCCTTATTGGCAAAGGTTTAATGTTACGACGAATTTTAATTTTTCTCATACTATTAAGAATGTTACACTTTTTAATGATGGTATTAATATCTCTCTTTGGGGTGCTCAATTAGAGAATGGAACAAGAGCTAGCATAAACGGAATGCCAATAACCACAGTTTCTAGGACTACTCCTACGTGTGGTATTATGGTTCGCGGTACTCCGACTTTTCAGAGTAATCCAGTTGTTCCAGGTATTACCTCTTCTGGTTCTTGTGGTTGTACTGCTGTTGCTGCTGGTGGAGCAATATCAGGAGCAACAACAATAAGTATGAATGGTGCTTTTAGTGGTGCTACAACTATTGCTAATTCTGGCGCTCAGACTTGTACTTATGCTTCTACACTTAACACTTTAAGTTTGTACGGTCTTATTTTAACGAGTGGAGCTAGTACGAGTGCTATTCCTGTTCAGGGTGCTCCATTGATGAGTTTTAGGTCCACTATTTGGAATGGTACAGCTAGCACAAATCAAGAATTCAATTTTGGAACTACAGGAGATAATCTTAGTAAGACGACTTCCTTAATATTGTTTAATCGTAATGATAAAGGGTTGAATACAACTATTTTAAATATTACTCAACCAATAGTTGGCGGCATTGTTAATGTTACTTGGTCTAATAATACTTTAGAACAACATTATGCTAACGATAATTTAAGTCAAAGAATGTGTTTAAATATTAGTCAGACGGGTACAGTAACCGCCTACAAATGTTAAACGTTAGTGTTGGTGTGAATAGGACGCTATTGAGATAATGGGTATGAAAAGGTCAATGATGCGACATGGAAGGATGGACTCTGATAGTAATATGGTGCTAAGAATATTCTTATGCATCCTGCTGTCCGTCAGCTTTTTGCCTTTGTTTGATTCATCACCTGTCAGCGCAATTACAGGGACATCGGCAAGTATAAACATGCGCGCAGATGTGGGCCAGATGTCATATACTGGCGCAGGTGCAAGTGTTGCTGTCACAGGCAGCAGTGCAGGCATATCAGGGATATATGATGATGCTGATATACTCGGAAGGTTTGGCGCAGGCAGTTTCAATAATAGCATAATTGTTGTATCTTCGATAAATCTATCCCTTCCGGCCAATGATTCAGGGAATATCAACACCAGTTTAGATTTCCGTTATATTCCGACGAGCAATTACGATATCAAGGATTGCTCATTGTATATAGATGGCTATTTGAAGAACACTAGCGATTCTGTTAATAGAGGTGTATCCAATGTATTGTCGGCGTCAAACATCACGACCGGCAGGCACCAGTGGGATATAGCATGTCATGACCATCTGGATGCATCGGTCTTTTCGCCGACGTGGGACCTTGTCGTGATAAAGGCTATGAAATTTGATGAGAACAGCACCGACCTGACACAGGTGGATCTGAATAATATAACGAATCTCACCCTTTCGAAATCAGATGCTAAGATAGTATTCAATGATGCTGTAGACCTGAGCCATGGTGCTGACCTTGACAGTAATATCGTCATGACACCTTTGAGCATCACGATAAATAGTGAGGCGATGCCCGAACTTAATAAATCTGCGACACTCTCATTATATAATGTTCCTTTCAATCATATATTGATATGGCATGATGGGGTGATATGTACGACATGCCAGATAATATCGTCAGACAATGGACAGTTGATATTCAACGTCACGGGCTTCAGCAACTATACCGTCACAAGCACGAGCAGGCTTTCCGTCGCTGACACGACGGACTCTCTTGCAAGGTATGTCAAGCAGCGTGTCGTATTCACTGCGAATTACAGCAATATATTATCCGGTGCGCCACTTTCAGGAAGCTGCATGATATCGTTCCATAATGAGACATGGAGCATCCCCGTCCCTATGGCATATAATTCGTCCAGCGGATTGTATACCTATTCCAGATCGTTCAACACTACAGGGATACAAGGAGCAAGCGTATCGTGTAACACCACGGTCTCTGGATTCGACAACCTCACTGCATCCGATGATTTTTTCATAAGCGCAGCGACCGTAGGATCGATGGCTAATACGAACGCTACAGTGATATCTTCTTCAAGGATGAATGTCTCGAGTGGTGCCGCGAACATCTCGAGCGAGGCTGGAAACGTCACGGAGCTTGTCGTCAATTCAACGACACTTACGAGGGCGTGGCAGGGCTATTACGGAAATGTCACAGGAAGCGTATCATTACGGGATGCGAATAACAACCTCTTCTATGATTGGAACATGTCGAGTGTCCACGGCGAGATATACGCCACAAGGGCGAGTGTCGTAGATTGGTTCAGTGTCAGATGTGCGAACATCGATGAACTATACGCAGAAGATGCATATCTCGGGATGAACAGCACAATCGACGGTGAATCGATAACGCGTACGTTTTTCAACACGACATCATTCAGGCAGTTCTATATGGGAAACGTATTGATAAATGACACCCGGGATTGCTACTCGACGAATCTTTATACTGATACTGGAGCGCAGAATGAGGCATTTTCAGAGATAGTCATGACAGACACGAGCGACATAATCTATACGGGCCTGATAGATAATCAGATTACTGGCTTTGATACGCGGCAGCATGACTTCGAGATGATTGTTGGAGAGAATGGTAGGATTGACAACACTCCTACGACTTATTACTTCTATATAGAGATAGGATAGATTGATTCAATGATAGAGAGATTGCTTCTATAAGGAGATTGCTTCTTGTTCTTTTTGGCCTATCCTTTTTTGTTTTTTCCTTGTTGTCTTTTCGGGTTTTCTGATAGGTTTATGGTCTTTTTTCGCGTTTCTTAATTAAGCACTTATAGAAACATCAAACATCACCAATTTCTATATTTATATAAATAATAGAAATATTTATAAACTTTAAGCATGGATATTGGTATATTATATTAAAAAAGGGAAATTATCTACTTTATGCCTGGTAAAAGTGCGATTTTGGGTTTGGATATAAGAGTTTTCTTAGATAAGCTTAGTTCCCTGTCGAACCTAAGGGATAGGATAATACTCCGGCTGTTATTCGAGACAGGATGCAGTGTCAATGAATTATGTTCTATAAGAGTTTCAGACTACATACAGCCAAAAGAATATCTACAGTTGAACAGGATACGTTTTATCGATAGGCATTCAGTGATCAGTGAGAATCTTGCTATCGATATACGAAAATACATCCTTTTCAGGAAGAGGGTCGGAGTTGATTACTTATTCTCCCAAAATATCAGAAAGCCATTATCTGTAAAGAGAGTAGAACAGCTAACGATGCAGATATACGACGGGAAGATCAGGCCGATGCAGATAAGATACATGCATATAATACATGCAGCGTCAAAAGGACTCTCGCCAGATACTATCTGTGAGCAGACTGGACTCTCGAGACAGAGGATCCTGCAAATTCTTGACGCTTACGATATCACATACAGTCAATCATATTCATTGTTCTTTGAGGAATATGGAGGAAAAAAATGATAGGATGTAAAGAAAAAAAGAGAGTGGCAGATGAGGGATCTGTAACAAACGAGATGAGATGCGGCTTTGGATCATGCAGGTCCAAAATAGGTCGCAAAAGTAGCGAGCATTGCAAAACTGAAGACGGCTCGCGAAGATCCTCCAGCTTCGCAGGCCTCCTCCACATAGCGATAGCTCTCTTCTTATTCATCTTCCTCTCTACGATATTGTCTGCAAGTGCATTCGCTGTCCAGAATCTCATGGCACTGCAGGGTGCTGTAGATAATAGCGGCGCGTCAGTAAACGGGAATCTGACTGTGACGATATGGACACAGGCGACGGGTGGAACATTGGTGTATAATTCATCATCTGATTTCAATGATGCGATAATTGACGGAAGATTCGATGTCCTGCTCGGATCAGGCAGCCAGGAATTATCTCTCGAGTACGGTAAGATATACTATATGGATATGGCTGTGAACGGTGTAGACCTGAATCCTGCCGGTGCAGAGAGAAGGATGTTCCAGTCTAGCGTAGGGAATGTCAATGCATCTACCATCAGCAGTCCGTTGTGGCTTGACGCGTCTGATCAAAGATACAACGATACATCATACATCAATGCCAACTACTATGACAAGTCGACCCTTGACTCGATGTTCGGGAATTATTATACGACATCACAAGTGTACTCTACATCACAGACAGATACTCTTCTGGAAACGCAGCCGCGTTATGCCGGCTTCACATCCCAGAACACGATAGTCGATAATGGAGATGGTACCTTGACTATCCCTACTGAGACTGCAAACCTCTATTCTACAGAGGACGGAAGCGGGACACTTAAGTCGTATACCTTGAGTGGCGGGACCACAGGAGGCGCTCTTCCTGCAATACCACAAGGAATCAGTTATCTTGTAGGATATTACAATAGCGGTAGCCCTGTATTCACGTTGCTTGCAAGCAAGGATTCAGTGCATCAGACGGATTACATCAACTATCTTAGCCTATATCGTGAAGGCAACGAGATCGAGATGCTGCGTTGGGACACTGCAGGCAATGCCTTGGCTGAAAAGATGAATGATAGGCTCGTCAGAGTCTATAAGTACACACGCGAATCAGGGCTTGTCCTTAGCGAATTAAGCAACAGAATCATCGATATTTCTAGCGGCGCTGTATGGTATGGCGCTGTCCGTAGGATAAATAATCACCTGACTAGCAACACTACGAGGACAATCTTGTTCTATCATAACAATAGTGCATGGAACCAGACAGATGTCACGCAGTATAATAACTTGGAATATGACAATGGAAACAATGTTGTCGCTGCTGCTGATGGCACGTACGTAGTCAATTGGATATATACATCCCAGGAATCGACGAACGACGAAATCTATATCTTATTAGGTGATGCGAACTATTCTACTGTAGGCGAAGCCCTGACATCCGCTATCCCATCCAGCATCCCTGCTGAGGTCGACCTACGTGGAATTCTTGTCGGAAGGATAGTCATCTTGAAAGGAGCGAGTGCCTCTTCTAATATCGAGAGCGCATTCACCTCTGTCTTGAGTGCCGGCGCCGTTACAAATCATAATGACCTGTCAGGGATACAGGGAGGGGCGCCAGGGGACTATCAGCACATCACAAGTCCACAGCTTCAACTGTTTACGGACATGAGTTCAATATTCAAGGTTGATGCAAATAACGGCATAGCTGGTATCAATAGTGTGGCTCTTGGCCGCGCCACATTGCAGGTCGGGACTTTCTGGCACAATCGGGCCGGAACGCTGGCATCTGTATCGTATGATGATATGAACAATTACACACTCGTACATATAATTGACGGGAACACTTTCGGCTTTGACTCCAGTTCTTACATAAACGTTTCCGACACGCAATACTATGTTGCGGAAATCGTAAATGATACTGATTTTAATGTCGAGGGAGATGTAACTTTCAATGGTCTGCCGTTCAGCGTAAAGCAATCCCCATATGTAGACGTCTATGGAGGACAGGATTCCGAACTTGGTTATAGCATGAGTAATGAGAACGGTGAGTGGCAATGGGCATGGTACACGTCAAGAAACCATAACATGACAAGATCATGTTTTTCCCAGGCAAATTCTTCGCTATTCTATCAGGATGTCTTTTGCATGAATGCGAACGGGACAATAGAGGTCCCTGGACAGATAGCAGGGAACATAGATGCATCGTACGTCCAGAATCCATATTGGCTCAATGCGTCTGACCAGAGATACAATGATACGGCATTGGTGAATGGAAAACTCAATGCTGCGGACCAAAGATATAATGACACGACGTATGTCAATGGGATAAACACGACTCTTCAGAATAATATCAACGCTAAACTTACAGCGACTGATCAAAGGTTTAATGATACGGCATTGATAAGCGGCATCAATACGACGTTGCAGAATAATATCGATTCTAAATTGAATGTTTCTGATCAGAGATATAATGATACGACGTATGTCAATGGTGTCAATACGACTTTGCAGAATAATATCAATGCCAAGCTTACGGCTACAGATCAGCGGTATAATGATACTGTGTATATCAATGGTATAAATACGACGCTGCAAAGCAACATCAATAATAAGCTTGATGCGTCTGACCAGAGATACAATGAGACATCTGCATTGACTCAGGCGAATAAGCGTCTGTATAATACGATGTCGACAGGTTTGTTGACTGGCGGTGTTTTGCTTGTCAATAACGAGACGACATTCAACATCACTGATGGGTGCGGCGTGATTGTCAATAATTATGCTGATGCCTTGAATCCTGTGATGACGTACGTTTGCTGGGCCAATAAGAATAATATTGTTGCGGAACATCTGACTAGTTCCGTTTTTGATGCTGTCGCTATTGATGCCAGTGGCAATGTCTTGCAGTTCAGTTCTTTCTTGACTCAGGATCAGAAGAGGGACTACATTTTCTTGGGTGATGTCAGTCATGTCTCGCAGGTTCAGCTTGATGGTATCAGTGAAGGTGCTATTGTCGCTTATGATACTGCTTTCCAACTCAATGATTTTCTTGAGAGCTTTGGAGTATTCAACATCATGGGCAACACTTATTCAGCGAACGGTGCGAACCTGATGCTGAGCAAGTCTTCCGGAAAGACATTTAATATCGGATCTAATTATGCGGTGGACAGAAAGACTCCGAATATCCATGTAGATGATGCGGCTGCGCCTGTCTATTTTTATAATGCGTATAGGATCAATTCCACTGATTGGACCACTGACGGTATCACGACAGACATTGATCCAAATAATTATGACAACGGGACCGGTAGGGCTCCTGTTCCTGTTGGAGATTTTACTGTCCAGCCAATATTTTATGATACCTCGAGCGGTGTTACGGGTGTTCAGTATGGACAGGCATTGTATGATTCATTATACGAGGCAGAAGAGCATTATACTATGTCTTTTGTAATCAACCCTACTCTTGCGCAGTTGACTTTTAGGGGCTGGCTCATTATCCAGCAGGGGACGACTGATTTAACGAATACGTCGAGAGCTGAATTCATAGAGGCTTCGAAGTTCGGATTATCTGCTGGTGGTTCTGCAACCTCTGGTGGTAGCGGAGGAACCTCGACCGCATCAAATATTGGTGTAGGAGGAGTGGGAGTTTATTCCAATCAGCTCGGTTCAGAATTGCAATTCAAGAACTTAAGGGCTAACTCTTCGAGGATTAATGTTGTAGATAATCCTACGAACAAGACCATTGATATAGATGTGACTCTCACGTCATCGTACATAAAATCGTTCGGATTCAATCTGACGACGGAACTGGACAATCTGTATCTTGCAAAGACAGACCAGAGATATAATGATACGGTGTTGATTAGCGGCATCAATACGACGTTGCAGAGCAACATAAATGCAAAGCTCGACACTTCCGACCAAAGATATAATGACACAGTTTACGTCAATGGGATAAACACAACA
>Ga0182011_10000482_pt1 | contig 34886 bp, 37 predicted proteins | sample 711E1DmetaG_FD_120481 | JGI IMG/M metagenome (GOLD analysis project Ga0182011, IMG submission 120481) | Permafrost microbial communities from Stordalen Mire, Sweden - 711E1D metaG | ecosystem: Environmental > Terrestrial > Soil > Wetlands > Permafrost | place: Sweden: Stordalen | collected...
ATCGCCGGAGTAGTTGCTTTGGGACTAATCATTGCTTCCGGATACAGGCTGATGATTTCTCAGGGAAATCCCGAACAGGTCAAAGGAGCCCGTGAACAATTAACCGCTGCTATTGTTGGATTATTGTTTATAATTTTTTCGCTGGTTATCCTACAGGTAATTGGCGTGAATATTTTGAATATTCCGGGCTTTGGCTAAACTTTGTTATGCACTATCTTGCTTTACAACTTCCCAGCATCAATGGCAGTCCTAATTCAATTAATGTTAATGGCATTCCTGCCGACAAACCGGGTGAGCTTGCCATCATTATCAATGCGGGGATTGATTTAATGATAGCGGCAGCAATTTTTGTTTGTCTATTTATGCTTATGCTCGGAGGTTTTGAATGGATTTTCTCCCAAGGAGATAAACAAAAAATTGCTAACGCCAGACAAAGACTGGCGATGTCAATTCTTGGTCTGGTTTTGATTTTTGCGTCTTTTCTGATTATTAATGTCCTTTACGCCTTTTTCTTTGGCAGTAAAATAATTAATTTCTTAGGCAGTCAGTAGCTTTACGGACAAATTCATAAAAGGGGCTTGACAATTGCAAAAAAACGCTTTAGCATAAGGTTAGATGAAGAAATATCTTATTTTATTATCTCCAATTGCTTATTTATCGCTTGCCTCCTCTGCTTTCGCACAAACAAAAATTGGTAGTCCTTGTGGCAGCGGAGAGTTTAATGCGCTTTGTAATCTTTCAGTCGGAGACATAGGAGGATTGATTGGTTCATTAATCCAGTTTATCTTTGTCATTGCAGTACTGGTAACCCTCATCTTTCTAATCTATGGCGGATTTAGGTGGCTGGTTTCATCGGGAGACAAAACACAAGTTCAAGCCGCCAGAGAGCATATCGTCGCCGCCATCATCGGACTGGTAATTGTTTTCTTATCTTATTTCCTTTTAACCATACTGCTTGGTTTCTTTGGTGTTGACTTAAAAAACCTAACTATTCCAAAAATTCCAGGCGCCTAATAAACCCCCTTTCTTGCTTTTTTAGCATTGCCTTGTTATTCTTTAGTTATGGGTAATTGTGGAGTTGGCGGAGCGACAACGCTGAATTGTATTTTCCCTTTAATTGCTAATGTTATTTTTTGGGCAATCGGCATGGCCGGCACAGTGGCTTTATTTATGATTATTTTCGCCGGTTATCAATTGATGTTTGCCGGCGGAGATGCCAAAGCCGTTGATGGCGCCAGAAAAACCTTAACATTTGCTATTCTTGGATTAGTTTTGATATTTTTATCGTTTATGATTTTAAGCGCTATTGGTTCTGTTACCGGAGTTACTTGCTTGCAAGACATCGCCAGAGGACAATTTGGATTTACCGCTTGCCACTGACTTTTCACGCAAAACCGACACAGTTGAAACCGCATTTGACCCACTTTGATTATCTTGCATACATATTTTTCACATTATAACCTAGAATTATGGAGAATCATCCTATTCCGCAGGATATTACAGGCTTTGAGTTTAAGCTAATCGGCGACATGACCCTAAAGCAGTTCGCATATGTCGCCGGCGGAGCGATTGTTGGGCTTATATTTTATGCTTTGCCCATTTTTGCCCTGATCAAAATTCCTATCGCCTTAATTTTTGTGGGAACAGGTGTTCTTTTTGCCTTTGTGCCTTTTGAGGGCAGACCATTGGATATAATGATTAGAAACTTTCTGAGAGCGGTTTTAAATCCAACTCAATATATCTATCAAAAAATGGATGCCCAGCCTTTGGCTGAGGCTTCGCTAGCTTCAGTCTCCGGCGGAAAAAAACAATCGCTTAGTGAAGCTTCCCAAAAACAACTCAAAGATTTTTTAAATTCTTTGCCGGTTGGGAAAAATAAACTTGATAAGAAAGAGATGGTATTTTTTGAATCTTTAGCTCAATACGAAACAGACAAGCCCCTTCAGGCAAACCCCGGGTTTGTCGCTTCTCACTCTATCGCAACTTCCAAGACACAACTAACTTCTGCGCAAACTGTTGCGCAACAGCAAGTAACAAAACCCGCTCAAGAGGAAGCTAATGAAGAGCTACAAAAAACCGCCGCGCTTTTGGAGAAAGAATTGCAAAACGCCAAGGCCAAAGAAGCAGCCGAGGACAAAACCAACCCCGAGGAATACCTTAAAGCGCATCAAAAAGTTTTAGAACTGCAAAAAAACCTTAATGATCTTACTTTTCAAAAACAAGAACTGGAATCAAAATTAATCTCTCTTCAGCAAAAAATGGAAATGCAGGGGAAGTCTATTTACACTCCTTCTGTCGCTCATCCTGAAGAATTAAAGGAAACTAAATTTGTCAGAAGTATCCCCCAGAGTATGCAAAAAAGCGCTGGTTTACCAACTGCTCCTGAATTTCCCAACGTTGTCACCGGCATCATTAAAGATCCTCGCGGTAATCCCCTGCAAAATATTCTCGTGGAAGTAAAAGATTCTCAAGGAAATGCAGTCCGGGCATTTAAGACCAATGCTCTTGGACAATTTGCTTCCGCGACCCCACTTGTTAATGGTGAATATACAATTGGATTTGAAGACCCGAGAGAACAAAATAAGTTTGACACGGTTGCCTTTAAAGCTACTGGTGAGATAATTTTACCAATTGAAATCATTTCGGTTGATACTAGGGAGGAATTAAGGAGGTCCTTGTTTAACTAATATGGCAACGCCTGCCCGTAATCTACCATCAACCCAAAAATTTATAGAAATCCAAAATATCGTTGACGATATTGTCGTTTCAAGTGGAGGCAACGCCTGCCTGGTAATTGAAGTCAGCGCCACCAATTTTGCTCTTTTGTCTCCCGAGGAACAGGACTCAAAGATCTACGCTTATGCCTCGCTTCTCAATTCGCTTTCTTTTCCGATTCAAATCGTGATTAGAAGTAAAAAGCTCGATATTACAAACTATTTAAAGTTACTGGATGATGAAAAAGAAAAGACCCAAAACACAAGCTTAGCTAAGCAAATCGGCCTCTATCGGGATTTTGTTAAAGAGTTGGTAAAAGTCAATACTGTTTTGGATAAGAAATTTTATATCATCATTCCCTATTCTTCGCTTGAAAAGGGTGCCTCGGGGGCAAGGGAAACGCTTAAATCGGGAACCAATCTGGAGAACTTCGTTGTTGGCGCAAGAGCGTCTCTGCACTCAAAGGCTGAATCTATTCACACTCAATTAAGCAGACTTAATTTAAAAGCCCGCACTTTAGATGAAGAACAACTAACTAAACTTTTTTATGACATTTTTAATGATAGCGCAATTGACCATGCCCAAAGTCAAACAACGCCGGTAACTTTAGGAAAGGAGACGCAATAAATGTTTGACAAAAGGGGAATATCATCAATCCCCGACATGCTTGCTCCCTCATCGGTTGAGATAGACTTCAATAGCATCAAAGTCGGAGAAAAATATTACAAAACACTTTTTGTGGTGGGTTATCCCCGTTATGTTTCGCCCGACTGGCTTGAGCCATTAATTGAGTTTGATCATTCAATGAATATTTCTATGTTTATTTATCCCGCGTCATCTCCTGATGTTTTATCCGATTTAAGAAGAAAGGTTGCGGAGATGGAAGCCACTTTAACTTCGCAAATTGAAGGAGGTTTAGAAGAAGATCCAAAAATTAAAGCCTCCCTTGAAGACGCGTTATCTGTTCAAGAAGAATTAGCTAAGGGCATGGAGAGATTTTTTCAGTTTAGTCTTTACATTACTTTAACCTCTGACAGTTTAAGCGAACTTAATGAATCGGCAAAAAAACTAATGACCGCGCTTAGCTCAATCTTAATCTTGCCAAGAACCGCCACTCTGCAAATGGAGGAAGGATTTAAATCTACCACTCCATTGGGACAAGATAAATTGTATATCACCCGTAATATGGACACGACTTCGTTAGCCTCAACTTTCCCATTCAGCTCCGCTATGCTGACGCAGGACAAAGGCGTGATGTACGGCATTAACCAGCAAAATGGCTCTTTAATTATTTTTGACCGGTTTTCTTTGGAAAATGCTAATGAGGTTGTTTTTGGCAAATCTGGCGCAGGAAAATCTTACTTAATTAAACTTGAGGCGATGCGCCAGTTTATGTTTGGCACTGAAGTAGTTATTGTTGATCCCGAGGGAGAATATAGTGAGTTAACTAAAGTCTTAGGCGGAGAAGAACTAATGTTTACTCCCTCTTCAGCGCTTAAAATTAATCCTTTTGATTTGTCGGGACTTTATGAAGAGGGGGAAAATGAGTTGGGATTAAAGATATTATCCCTGCATGGTTTATTTAAAATTGTCATGGGAAATCTAGACGCCTCCCAAGAGGCAATGCTTGACCGAGCGTTGGTGGAAACTTATCGCATCAAAGGTATTACCACTGATCCGGCCACACAAAAGAGTCAGGCGCCAATCGTAGAAGACTTATACAATGTGTTGTTAAAAACGGGTGACGAAATCTCTAAGGAGCTAGCCTTACGCTTGGAAAAATTTATTAAGGGGAGTATGAGTGGTATTTTTAACCAGCAATCAAATTTTGATATTAAAAATCCTTTTACTGTTTTTAATGTTAAAGCGCTGGAAGAAGAGTTAAGACCAATCGCGATGCACATTATTTTGGACTTTATTTGGACCAGGGTTAGAAAAACGCTTAAAAAAAGGGTTTTGATTCTTGATGAGGCTTGGTATATGATGCGCTATGAAGATTCCGCTTCGTTTGTTTACAGCGTTGCCAAAAGGGCGAGAAAATACTATCTAGGACTAACCACCGCCACTCAAGACGTACAGGACTTTTTATCAACTGACTACGGGAAGGCGGTTTTGTCAAACTCGTCTATTCAGATTCTTTTGAAGCAAAGTCCGGCGGAAATAGATTTGGTGACCAAACTTTTTTACCTGACTGAGGGCGAAAAACAATTATTACTCTCTTCCAGTGTTGGCGAGGGATTATTCTTTGCTGGCCAAAGTCATGTCGCGCTTCGCTCCATCGCCGCACCATACGAACACGCGATGATCACCTCCAGCCCCGAGGAAATCTTAAAAGCACGGGAAGCGGCGAAAACGGTCGCACCCATACCTCAACCAATTGCTACTGAATCGCCACTAGCGGCAGGTACTGAAAGTGTTACGGGCCCTAAATAATTTGTTAAGATAAAGCTATGGCAGACGAGCAGACAAAACAACAAAATAACAGTAATCCATCTAGCAATAATTTTAAACTTCCCGGTCCTTTATCCGGTATCGGCGGCCAAACCAAAAATCTAGCCGAAAACTACATCAAGAACAAAACTGAAATGATAGCTAAACAAGCCTTAAAAAAGGGTTTACAAAAAGCGGCTATGACTCCCCAATTCTGGATTGGGATTGCAATAGTGCTTGGAATAGTAATTCTAGTTGCGTTATTTCTAATGACTATTGCTACAATCACCGGGCAAAATAATTCATCTACTACCGCTAGCGTTAATGCTCAACCGGGGCCTCCACCAACGACAAATAGTAGTATTATTTCTTGGGCGCAACAGATAGACGATAGCGTAACAAAACTCGCATGCTCTTCTTATCGAAATGTTATGCTAGCAACTATAACAAACGGGAGCCATACGGTTCCGCAAAAATACGGTACTTGCTCAGGAGACGGATACAACGCATTTCTTTGCACAGATCTGGTAATTCAGTCTTATACTTTGGCTGGGGTTAGTAAATATTTTAATAGAAAAGCTTATGTTATGGCCGAGCATTGGATTCCCAGCGTACAGTTAATTACAGGCGAAAACGTTTTTAGTTTAATCTCGCCCGGAGATGCTATTTTCCCGTCATGTGATACTACCACAAACGAAATTGGACATGCTGCGTTAATCGAAAATGTCAGCGTTAATAGTAATGGCGCCGGCACAATAACCACTATTGATACCAATATGCCCAGCGAATACAACACCCTACGCGTAAGGGGTTGGAATATTACAACTCCCGAGAGTATAACCTGTGGCGTCCTAAACTCAACTGGTATTGCCCGCTATTTCTGGCTTGGACAAATACAATGAATAAAATTTTATTAATTATTGGCTTATTGATTTTGGGAGGCTTTGCAACTTTTCTTTTTATAATATCATTGCCACAACAAAGAACAAGCGCTCCAAATAATCTTACACTAATATCTGTTTCTCCTCAAAATGGGTCGGTAAATGTTGCTTCTTCTCCCAATATTATCCTTACCTTCTCGCGAGCCTTAACTGAAAACGAGAGAAAAACAATCTCTGTTGTAATAGCTCCGCAGGTAGAGAATGCCCTTTTTTGGGAGAAAGAAAATGACACAGCTAAAATAGTTTTAGGGAAAAATCTTTCTTTCCAAACAAATTACACTATCACAATTAATTATGGCGTAGAATCTTTTTCTTGGCATTTTACAACAACCACTGCTCCCGTCCCCAGCATTACTACACCAGCCCCTAATTATGCTTCTACTTCAGCGGAACAAGTCTTGCTTAATCAGCAGGCCCAAGAAGACTCAGCTTTTGCTAAGGGGCAACAAGATTTCCTAAAAGCTTATCCTTGGTACAACAACCTTCCTCCGGTAAATGACGAGTATTTTATTGACTTCGATTTCACTAGTAATCAATTTATTGTTGAATTATATCCACACATAAATAACTCTATGTCCATAAACGATCAAATTAATCATTTTAAAAATGACGTATTAGTTGAATTGCAATCAATTGGGGTGGATATATCTTCTTATAAAATTGACTGGACTATTGTCCCTCAGTAATTAACTTTGAACTCGAATCGGCATGATTAAATGAAGAAACGTCTCGTCATCCTTAATTTTGAATACCCCTGGATTTAATGGCCCCGTCATTTCAAAAACCAAATCTTCTTCATTAACTACCGCCAAAATGTCCAAAAGATACTTTCCGTTAAAAGCGATTTCATTTTCTTCGCCGGTGGTTTTTGCTTCTATCTCAACGTTGTCTTCGCCGATAGATGGCGAGTTGGCTGAGATAATCATTTTGTTTTTTTTGATAGTAAATTTAATAATATTAGCTGTTTCTCTGGCAAAAACCGAGCAAATTTTAATTGCGTTCAATAGTTCTTCTCTGTTTAATTCGGTTTTTGTGTCAAAATTTTGGGGAATTATTTTTTGGTAATCGGGATATTCTGCCCCAATTAATCTTCCTACTAGAGTTGTCTCCCCTTGTGCAAAAAGAATTTGATTGTTCTCCTCGGAAACAAAAACTCTAACTACATCTTCGTCTTCTTTAATTGATAATAATTCCCTTATTATCCGCGCCGGTGTTATGATTGGTTTTTTAAGCCCCTCTTTGGTCTTAAAAACGTTTTTTTGCAGCGAAAGCCTAACTCCATCTGTTGCCACTAAATCAATTGTTTTTTTATCTTCATTTAAAAGCACTCCCGATAAAGCCGGCCGGCCGCCATCTTGAGCGGCTGCAAAAACTACCCGTAGAATACTTTCTTCAATCTCGGTTTTTTTAAGGGTAGCTAATTCTTCCCCTTTTTCTTCATAAAGTTTTGGGAAATCCTCAGCCGGCATAGTTTGAAAAGAAGCATTAATTTTTTCTCCCTTTAAAGTAACCGTTTCACCCTCTAATGTAAGGGTTATTTTTTGGCTGCCTAGGTTAGTTAAAAGGTCGGAAAAATTTTTGGCGGGGATTGTTGTTTTGCCTTCTGTTTGAATATTAACGGCTATGCTTGAAGAAATTCCTATCTCTAAATCCGTCGCACTAATGATTAATTTTCCGTTTTTTGCTTCTAAAAAGAAATTTGAAAGTATTGGTAGTTGTCCTCTTTGGGAAACCGCATGGTTTAAAAAAGAAATTTTCCGTTGTAAATTATCAGAAAGAAAAGTAACTTTCATAAGTTAATATATTTGTAGTTGTTGTAGTTTATATGGAAAAGTGGAAAAAAGCAAGAACCTATGCCTAAAAATAAGGGGATAAATTGTTGATAAAAAAGTGGATAAATAGTTGAAAACAAAAAAATTTTAATATTCCACATTGTTATCAACATTTAATTTTACAATTCGCGAGATATCCTCCGAAAGTAAAGACTTTTTCAACATTCCTTCAACCTTAGTTACGCCATGCATAATTGTGGTGTGGTCTCTCCCGCCAAGTAAATTACCAATCTCCACAAAAGTTAAATTTAACTCTTTTTTTAAAATATACATTGCAACCTGTCGCGGCCTGACTAAAAAAGCATCCCTTTTTGGACTCCTTAACTGAGTAGATTTAACTTTATAAAAATAACAAACATTACGGATAATCTCATCCGGATGAAAACTATTTAATCTCTCCTCTTTATTTAAAGCTAAAACAGAAGCGACCAAGTCCTCAGTAATCTCCCCGTCCCCGGCTTGAGCTTGGGTAATAATGCGTAAAAGTAATCCTTCAAGTCCTCTGGCATCCTGGGTTTTCTGGGCGATCATTTTTGCCGCCTCCATCGTTAATAAAACGCCATATTTTTTCGCTTTAATTAGAAGAATGGCAGTTCTTAGTTCAAAATCCGGCGAGCCGATGTCTACTGTTAATCCTCCCGAAAAACGGGACAATAGTCTTTTTTCAACCTGTTTCATCTCTGCCGGCGGCCGGTCAGAGGACAAAACTATCTGCGCCGCTTTATCAACTAAAATATTAAAAGTATGAAAAAGTTCCTCCTGAACCTTATCTTTTCCGGCGACAAACTGGATGTCGTCAATAATCAAAAGGTCTAACTCCCGAAATTTCTTCTTCATATTACCGGTGTTGTTGGTCCTAATCGCTTCTACCACCTCAGTGGTAAATTCTTCGCTGGTAGTGTAGAGAATTTTTTTATTCGGGTTTTTAGCATAAACTTCGTTGGCAATTGCTTGCATTAAATGGGTCTTCCCTACGCCCGTGGGACCATAAATAAATAAAGGATTGTAAGTAACCCCTGGTTTTTTTGCTACAGTAGTGGCGCTAACAAAAGCTAGTTGATTGGTTGAGGAAACTGCCATGTCCTCAAAAGTGTAGTCCGGCCTAACCCTTGGCAAATGGCCGATTGCCATAGTGGTTTTCCCTTCATTCTCAAACAGTGGCCCATTTTTCTCTTCGGGCTCATCAATAACATCCACAACAGTCTTGGGAACAAAAATTATTTTCGTGTCTTTCCCGAGGTGTTTATCGGCAGCCTTTTTAATCACTTCGTAAAAACGTCTTTGCAAAAGGTCAATAATCATTACCGAGGGAGCAGCAATGGTGACGGAGTTTTCCTCAACCGATAAAAGGCGGGTTCGTTTAAATAACGTTAAAAAATTGGCCCGGGAAACTTCAAGCTCAACCTCGGCTAATACTTTGGTCCATAAATCTTGATACTCTTGCATAAGCGGTACTGTGCAGTTTAATAATGTGGATAACTTCTTGTCAAGATAGGTAAACTAAGTAAAACTATGTCAATTTTAAATCTCACGGCTGGTCTTTCAAAAGCATGTTTATTCTGGTATACTCTAATGCATGGAAAAATCTATAAAACTGAAAAAAGTCAAAAGGCAAAGGAAACATGGATTTCTTGAGCGGTCAAAAACTCACGGCGGAAGGAAGGTTTTAGGGAGAAGAAGAGCCGCCGGCAGAAAAAGCCTAACCATCTAGACAATGTTAAAAAGAGAAAACCGTCTCACAAAAATCGTTAGACGGACAGGAGGAGAAAAATATTCTTCCGCTTTGTTTAACATCAAAGTTTTTGATAACAAAGAGAACGAAGCAAGATTTGGATTTGTTGTTTCGAAAAAAATCGACAAGCGGGCGGTAGTTAGGAATCGGACCAAAAGAGTTTTAAGAATGGTAGCGGAAGAGTTTTTGAAAGAGTTAGTTGGCAAAGACGTCGTCATTATTGCTAAGAAATCCCTAACCCTTACGGACAAAGAAATGGTGGCAAAAGAACTGAGGAATATTTTAAAGAAATGAAAAAATTGACTTTATTTTTAATCAGCGCTTATCAAAGAACAATAGCGGTCCTATTATTTAATTTGGGGTTAAAAGGAAATTGCCGGTTTTCTCCAACCTGTTCGGAATACGCCAAGCTCTCCATCTCCCAAAACGGTTTGGCAAAAGGCAGTTATCTAGCGATGATCAGGCTTTTAAAATGCCAGCCGTTTTATAACGGCAAGTAATATGAATATACTTAGTTCCATTGGAGATGCTTTTCATTTCGTACTGTTCGTGCCAATCATCAACCTATTGGTAGCTCTTTACCATGCTTTTTACTACGTCCATCTTCCCTTCGCGCTTGGCTTTTCAATAATCGCCCTAACGGTTCTAATCAGGCTGGTTTTATATCCCCTGACAAATACGCAATTAAAAGCTTCAAAGAAAATGCAGGAGTTAACACCGCACCTAAATCGGTTGAAAGAAAAGCACAAAAACGATGCCAAAACTTTGCAAGCGGAGACAATGAAACTCTATAAAGAGTTTGGGGTTAATCCGGCCGCCGGCTGCTTGCCAGTTTTAATCCAACTGCCATTAATTTGGGCGCTGTATCAAGCATTGCAGTTAATTGTTAAGCCGGGGGCCGCAATTTTAGCGCAAATTAATCATATGCTTTATTCAAACTCCTTAAGATTAACTACTCCTTGGGACACCACTTTTTTTGGACTGCCGCTGGCTCAAAACCCTTCCCATTTATTGACAACCATTGGACCGCTGGTCCTAGCAATTCCGATTGCGACCGGACTTTTCCAGTTTATTCAAACCAAGATGATGTTTATTCCACAAGCGCAAAATAAGGATGGGAACAAAAAAGATGAAAAGAAAAAAGAAGATTTTGCCACCGCTTTTCAATCGCAATCTTTATACATCTTCCCGATTATGATTGCCTTTTTCTCTTATGGTTTTCCGATCGGCCTATCTTTATACTGGAACACGTTTACAATTTTTGGTATCATACAGCAATACAGAATTTCAGGTTTGGGTGGTTTGAAAGAATGGACGGACAAAATCTATGGCAAAAGTAAATAAAAAACAGGAAAAAGCAATTAAAGATTTTTTTGTTTCTCTGGGTGTTGAGGCGGAGATGAAAATAACCGAGGACGAAGAAGCAATCTCGGTTAATATGGAAACCGAAGACACAGGCATGGTTATCGGCTATCACGGTGAAACGCTGGAAGCCCTTCAGTTGGTTTTATCCCTGATTCTAGCAAAACAGAATGGCGAATTTAAAAGAGTTTCAATTGAAGTCGGAGATTATAAGAAAAACCGCACAGAGTGGCTGGAAAGATTGGCGCTTGACGCTAAAGAAAGAGCGCTTGCGCAGGAGAAAGAAGTTTATCTTTCCGAATTAAAATCCTGGGAAAGAAGAGTGGTGCATCTTTTTTTGCAAGATGACAAAGAAGTTACTTCGGAGTCAAGCGGCGAGGGTAAAGACAGGGTTTTGGTCATTAAGCCCAAATAAAATCTCCAAGCTCTTTTTTTATCTCCTGCTTCTTTTTTTGCCAACACAACTGGGAAAACATTTTTGGCCGGACTGGTCATTTGTCTACGGACTAAGACTTGATTATCTCTCCCCCACTCTTTATCTCACAGATGTTTTTATAATCTTAATTTTAACTTTTTCTTTACCCAAGTTCTATTCTTGGGTTAGTAATACTCATAAAAAATATTTATTCGGTTTTACGCTAGTGTTAGTTTCATTTTTGCTTGGCTTAGCAGGGGCTAAAAATTATTGGGCCGGAATCTACGGGATTGGCAAGTTTTTGGCGTTTTCCTTTTTGGCTTACTTTGTTGCCAGGAATTATAAAGTTTTTAACAAAACAATCTTATTTATTTGTGTTTTTAGCGCTGTTGTTTTTGAAGCGCTGCTTGCCTTTTTACAATACTTCAATCAGGGTTCAATCGGGGGAATGTTCTATTTATTTGGCGAAAGAGCTTTTAACGCCGAGACTCCGGGGATTGCTAATGCTTCTATCAATGGCCAATTATTTCTAAGGCCTTACGCCACTTTCTCCCACCCAAATGTATTAGCCGGCTTTTTAGTTTTAGCAATGTTATTTCTTTTTATGTTTTCCTACAAAAACCAACACTTAAAAATATTTGCCCTCTTCGGAAGTTTTTTGGGGACAGCCGCATTACTGTTAACTTTAAGCCGGACCGTAATTTTACTTTGGTTAGTTTATCTAATTATTCTATTTGGGCTATGGGTCGTTGAAAAATATAAGAAAGGCAAATTCAATTCGCAACAATTAACTCTTTCAATTTTAATCTTTGCGGCAATAGTAATTTTTATCATTTTACAAAACAATTTTATTTTACAAAGATTTTTAACGACTAAATTATCCGATGAATCCTTAGTGCAAAGACAAGAACTAATCACGCAGTCTCTGAATATGTTTTGGCAGAGCCCGGTTTTCGGAGTCGGCATCAATAACTTTTTTAATAATCTAAATGCAATTTCCGTAAGAGAAAACATTTCTTTAATTCAGCCGGTGCACAATATTTTCCTCTTAGTTCTCTCAGAGACCGGCATTATCGGACTTATCGCGTTTTTATTCATTCTTGCAAAATCCTTTCTGTCAATTCTCAAAAAACAAAATAAATATCTGCTGCTTTGTCTTCTGGCAATTATCTTCTTAGGCATGTTTGACCATTACTTCTTAACTCTCCAACAAGGCCAACTGCTGTTTGCGCTAGTTTTAGGTGCCAGTTTTTCAAGAACTATTAATGAGTAGAAATGATTTTAAAACTCTTGTATAATATTGAATATGTCAGTTGACGGGCAAACGATTGAGGAAGGGCCAGCTCCTCGCCATCCATACAGAAAAGATTTTACTCCAAGATTTGATAGTTTTTTACCATTTGTCCATGTAGCTGATGAGCGAGCCAGACAAAGTTTTTTAGAAGTATTAAGAGAATTATTTAGAGAAACAGGAGAGGATTGGCGTCCTGGAGGATGTCGCGGTGCAGAATATTTAAATAGAGTTGTTAGGCAACTACAGACAAACGGGAAACTAACCGGCATACAATTTGCCCCAATGAGCTATGGTGGGGGTGCGCATTTTTACCTGACCGCAACAATGAACGAGGGCGGTGAGCCCTTAATAATAGATCCATATGGTGTCCCTCCAGTTGGAGTTAGTGAAGAAGTATGGATGAGGGATCCGAAAGTTATCACGCCTTACTTTGGAGATTTAGAATCTGCGCCAGAAAGACATAAACGCGTTTATTCCACTGGTGAGCCAATCGAAGGTAAAGGTTTCCATATCTTCAGACCATAAATCCTAAATTACTGCGCCACTTATTCTATGCTAGAATACGGATATGCAGCATAAATTAATTGCCAAAAATACTTCGTACCAAATATTGGCTCGCGGCATTGCTTCTTTCATCGGTTTTTTAATCACTTTAATTATCGCCAGAAAATTTGGAGTTTTAGGATATGGAGATTTTACTAAAATCACTTCTTACGTCGCTCTTTTTTATCTAATAATTGATTTTGGGTTGAATGCTTTCTTTCTGCAATACGAAAATGCCAAGTTCAAAAATCTATTTTATCTGCGGATGATTATTTCAGTAGGAATTTTTATGTTGCTTAATATCATTGCATTTTTTCTCCCTTACAATGCAGTCTTAGGTACCGGCTTTTCCGGCGCGGAAAGATTTGGTATTTTCATTTTCTCCTTTGGCATTTTTGCTCAAAGCATTATTTTATCCACCTCGGCCGTCTTTCAAAAAGCAGTCAATTACTATTTCTATATGGTTGGGACAATTATCGGTTCCGTCGTTAATTTAATTGTAGTTTTAATTCTGGCGTTTTTGAATTTTTCCATAATCTACATTTTGTTTGGATTCGTTGCTAGTAGTTTTATCGGCGCTTTAGCTTTATTATATTTTGCCAAAGAAAAAATATTGCCGCTATCTTTAGATAAAGATTTTGCCGTAAAAATTATGCTCGTTTCTTGGCCATTGGGCCTGATGCTGATTTTTAATTTGGTCTATTTTCGGGCGGATATGTTTTTGTTATCTATTTTAAAAACCACTCAGGATGTCGGAATTTATGGACTTTCTTATAAGTTTTTTGATTTCTTGATTGCCCTTCCTCTTTTTCTCTCCAACGCTGTTTATCCGTTTTTGATCAAAGCAAAAAACGACAAGCAACTATTTTTTAATTTAACCGGTAAATATTTTCTGGTTTTCTTAATCTCCTCGTTTGTCACAATTATTCCCTTCTGGTTTATTTCGCCGCTATTTACTTTGGTGAAGGCGGATTTTTCCGCATCTATCTTGCCGTTTCGGATTCTTTTGCTCTCTTTGCCTTTTTTCTTTACCACCAGCTTTTTGCAATGGGTTTTAATAACTTTAGGCAGACAAAAATATTTAATGGTTATTTATTTTTTCTCAACGTTTCTAAATATCGTTTTAAATGTTATTTTTATTCCACAGTTTTCTTATGTTGCCTGCGCTACAACCACTTTGGTTTCGGAAGGAATTGTTTTCGTGTTCTTAGCTGCCCAGCTTCTAAGAGTCAGAATTTTATTAGAAAGGAAACTATAAACATGTCAAAGATTACAGTTTTTACGGATGGGGGAGCAAGGGGGAATCCGGGGCCGGCGGCTCTCGGGGTTTTTATCCAAGACGAACATGGCAAAGAGCTGGCAAGAATAGGCAAGACAATCGGTGAGGCAACCAACAACGTTGCCGAATATTCAGCCATTATTGAAGGCTTGAATTGGCTTTTGGAAAATAAACAAAGGTTAGATATTGAGAGTGCGAATTTTTTTATGGACTCTCAATTGGCTTGTTCTCAACTAAACGGAGTGTATAAAGTTAAGAATGCACGGATTAGAGAGTTTGTTTTTGCGATCCGGCAAAAAGAAATGGAGCTTGGTATACAAATTGCCTACGCGCATGTTCACCGTGAGCAAAATACTAAAGCAGATTTTATGGTGAATCAGGCTCTGGACAACCAACTTGAGAGTGATTAGAATAAAGCCAATGACCCACACTGCCCTTATTTCAAGCGAAAATAATCAAGACCAGCCAATTTTAGTGGTTGACCGGAAAGGGGAGATCGGCGAGGCGTTAATCAAAGAGCTTAAAGAACAAGCATTAATAGTCTACGTCAGTAGAAAAGTGCCCCAAACTTCAGATAACGTTATTCACGTTCCTTTTGATAAACAGTTCCCAACCATTCCCGACAATAACTATTCCCACATTTTCTTAATTGATGAAAACTTTGAAATTACCAAAGACGTAGTTAAAGCTTTTCTTCAAAAAGCCGAACAAAATAAAGCCTATTTGGTTTTGGTAGTAAATGCTTCTTTTGTGCAAGACTCTTTTCCGCTTGATTTTATTTCTTCGTACGATAAAGCAAAAATTGTCGTTCTCGGCGATATTTTTAAGCAGGATGCGCTTTACAATTCCGGCTCGGAAATAAATAAATATATTACGAAAATAAAATCCAGCGGCAGAATTGATATCCCGGGTGACGGAACAAGGTTGGTTGTCCCGGTTTGTTTTGATGACGTCGTTTTTGGTATTTTGGAAACAGTTTTTGGGGCAGAGGAAAATAAAATATTTTACCTTTTCCCAAAACACCGTATTACGCTTTTGTCGCTGGCGCACATCTTCCAAAAAATTAATCCAGATTTAAAAGTAGATTTTGTCAAAGAGGATAAATCGCCAAGCGCGGAGTTTAAGCCGTCAGTTGAAGGAAAGTATTTGCTGGGGGAGACATACGACCTGGAAAATAAAATTAAAGGCATTAAATTCGCGGATATAAAAACAGAAAGCGTTAAAGAAGAAAAGTTTTCTCTCCGGCCAAAAAGTAAGCGTAAATTAAAAATTAAAGCGTTAGTTTTGTCTTTATTGCTGCTCTTAGTACTTCCTTTGATCGCCACCATTTTATTTGCAGCTGTGGGAGCGGGAGCATTGCTGGTTAGCAAAAACGAAATTGTCAAAGGGGATTTTTCTGCGTCTAAAGCGCCGGTAATTCTGGCGGCAAATAGCTTTAGCATTGCCCAACTCTCCTTACAAGTTTTAAGCTATGAGACAAAACTAGTTGGTTTAGATGGTAGTTTAAGTTTGCTCTCTAATGATATTAATCTTGGTAGAGATGTTTCGGGCGCTTTAACTTCGGCAATAGACGCTTCAGATAAAATGAGAGCTGTTTTAACAGGGAGTTCCAAAAATCCTGCCACAGATTTTTCCAGCGCCACAATGGAAATTAAAAGCGCGCTCTATATTTACGACCAGGAAAAACAAGCCAAAATTATTCCCGCAAGTTTAGTAAAACCGTTGGATAATTTAGCTCAAGTTGTGTCTTCAACTATTGATTTCTGGCCGGAGGCATTAGGTTTTCAGGGGACCAAAAACTACCTAATTCTTTTTCAGAACAATATGGAGCTAAGGCCGGGCGGGGGATTCATTGGATCCTACGCGCTCGCCACTCTTAACAGGGGAAAGATTGTCAGTTTCAAAATTTACGATGTTTACGATGCCGACGGACAACTGAAGGGACACATTGAGCCTCCCTTTCCAATCAGAAGATATTTGCCATCAATACATTGGTATTTGCGCGATAGTAATTTCAATGTTGATTTTAGTAAGGGAGCGGTGGCTTCAGCGGTTTTTCTGAATACCGAAATGCAGCAAACTGTGGACGGGGTAATTGGTGTTGATTTATCCTTCATTAAGAATCTATTAACAGTTATCGGGCCGGTGAACGTTCCGGATTATAATCAAACCGTTAATGCTGACAATTTTTATCAAGTAACTCAAGCGCACGCGGATGACAACTTTTTCCCGGGCTCAACACAAAAAAAAGATTTTCTCACTTCTTTTTATAACGCTTTACAAGCTAAAATCGCCGGACAAAAAAATCTCTCTTACCTAAGTTTTGCGCAAGCGTTAATACAATCTATCAACGAAAAACATGTTTTATTTGCCTTTAATAACTCAAACGAGCAAACGGCGTTTGCGGTGAATGGTTGGTCTTCCGCTTTAGTTCAAGACACATCATCCAGTAACTCTCTCGTTGATGACTTCATCGGTATTAATGAGGCCAATTTAGGTGGCAACAAAGTTAATTATGATATTGCCAGAAGCGTTTCACAGACGGTAACTATAAGTAGTGACAAAAATATCAATGAGGCGTTAACAGTTTCATTTAAAAATTCTGCTCCGCAAAATTCAGGGGACAAGGGAGTCTATAAGAATTACCTACGCTTTATTTTGCCTTTCAACGTGACGATAACCGGCATCCAAATAGATGGGCAAGAGCAAAAAATTATTCCGGCCATTACCGACCCAACGGTTTACGAAAAGAAAGGTTTTGTTCCACCGACTGGACTTGAAGTGCAAAGAGAAGATGAAAGCGGCAGAACGACTTATGGATTTTTAGTCACTATCTCGCCGCAAAACTTAAAAACAATTAAAGTAAGCTATACGCTGGCGCAAAAAATAAATACTTCGCAACCTCAATTAGGCTATCAATTAAAAGTTTTTAAACAGCCGGGAATAGATTTTATGCCCTATGATTTATCTTTGAATTTCCCCAGTAATCTAAAGGTGGTTAAGTCTGACACTGATATTAAGCCAAGCGGGCAAAGTGCAGTTTTGTCAACGCAGATTACCCAAGATAGGGAAGTGTCAATCAATTTAGCCGCAAAATAAAAACCTCAATCCGTTTCTAATTTATTAGAGTTAGTATATAATTAAAGCAACGAATTTATGGATAAAGTTTATAATCACAAAGATGTCGAAGAGAAAATCTATCAAGACTGGGAAGAAAAAGGCTATTTTAAGCCGGAAATAAATCCAAACGGAAAACCATATTGCATCATGCTTCCTCTACCTAATGCCAACGGCGCCCTGCATCTTGGTCATGGAATGTTTACCGTCGAAGATATTCTAATTAGGTATCATCGCATGAAAGGTGATTCTACGCTGTGGTTTCCCGGAACGGATCATGCGGGGATTGAAACACAGTTTGTTTTTGAAAAAATGCTTCGAGCCGAGGGAAAATCACGCTTTGACTTTGATCAGGAGACCCTTTATAAAATGATCTGGGATTATGTCGAAAAAAATCGGGGAAATATCGAAAAGCAGCTTAGGCGGCTTGGACTTTCACTAGATTGGTCAAGAGAAAAATATCCGCTTAACCCCGAAATTGTCGAGTTAGTTTACAAAACCTTTAAGAAAATGTTTGATGACGGATATGCTTACAGAGGCTACCGCTTGGTTAATTGCTGCACTTTTGACGGCACGTCTTTTTCGGATTTGGAAGTTCTAAGCGAAGAAAAAGAAGGCAGTCTGTATTTCATTAAGTACCCATTAGTCGATGGGGGTTTGATTACGGTTGCTACTACCAGGCCAGAAACGATGTTTGGCGATACGGCGGTAATGGTTAATCCGAAAGACAGAAGGTATCAGAGTCTGGTGGGGAAGAGAGTAAAACTTCCGTTGACAGATAGGGAGATTGAGATTATTGCCGATGAGTCCGTCGATATGGAATTTGGCACGGGCGCGGTTAAAGTTACTCCCGCACACGATTTTAATGATTTTGAAGTTGGTAAAAGACACAATTTGTCAACCCTACAGGTAATCGGCTTTGATGGGAAATTAAAAGATACAGGAGTAGTGGACGGCTTATTTACAAAGCAAGCAAGAGCAAAAACGTTAGAGCTATTGACGAAAAAAGGGTTGCTCGAAAAAACAGAGCCGCATAAATTAATAGTCAAAGTTTGTTATAAGTGCAAGAATCCGATTGAGCCACTTCCCCTGGAGCAGTGGTTCGTAAAAGTAGAGGAGCTTAAGAAGAAAGCTATCGAGGTAGTTAAAAAAGGCGAAATCAAAATTTTCCCCAAGAGCTTTGAAAAAATCTATTTTCAGTGGTTGGATAATTTGAAAGATTGGAATATTTACCGCCAAATTGTTTGGGGCATCCAAATTCCGGCGTGGAAAAACAAAAAGACAGGGGAATGGATAGTTACTGAAGGAAAAGCTCCTGAAGGAGCGGATTGGGAACAAGATAAGGACACGTTTGACACTTGGTTTTCGTCCGGGCAATGGCCTTTTGTAACACTTAAAACTTCTCAACCTGGTGATTTTGAAAAGTTCTACCCGACTTCAGTTTTGGAAACGGCGGCGGATATTTTAAAAGCTTGGGTCTCGAGAATGATTATGCTCGGGCTTTATATGACCGGTGAAGTTCCTTTTAAGCACGTTTTACTACATGGAATGATCACCGATCCGTATGGCAAGAAAATGAGTAAATCAAAAGGAAATGTGGTGGATCCGCTTGAACTTATCGATCAATACGGAGCAGACTCGGTCCGGTTCGCGCTAATTTATGGAAACGCCACGGGAAGCGATCAAGCGCTCTCTTATCCAAAGCTGGAAGCCGCCAGAAAGTTTACTAATAAACTTTGGAACATGGCTAGGTTTATAGAAATGAGCAAAGATTTAGTAAAAGAGGCCGGGAAAGGAAAGGAACATGAAAATGATGAGGTGTGGAAGAAAAAAGTTTCCGAGTTAGCCAAAGAAATTACAAAAGACATTGAATCCTATCAATTCAATTATGCGACAGAAAAACTTTATGAATTTATTTGGCATGAGTTTGCCGATAAATATATTGAGGACGTCAAAGTTAGGCTAACAGGGGGTTCATTAAAAACCTTAAAAGAGCTGTTTGAAATTCAACTCAAGCTTCTGCATCCGTTTATGCCGTTTATTACGGAGGAAATTTATACCAGGCTTTACGGCGGAGAAGGGAATTTAATGATTAGTCAGTGGCCACAAGTATGAAGTTTAAGAATATTAAACAAAATAAGCGTAGGAGCGCTCCTCCCATCAGAAAGCCTGTAAAAAAAGGAATAGGGGATTCGGGAAAAACTTCACAATTCCCGAACATTTACCGAAGAATTACCGAAAAACCAGCGTTTAGCTTGTCATGGAAACCTAAACTAAGTAAAATCACGGTTTTGGTATTAGCTTCAGCATTAATCGTAATTTCACTGATTTTAATTGCCGGAATTGTATTTTTTGGCGTTAAAGTTTACCAAAATTCATCTCAAGCGGTCCAAATCAATAATCAAAGGCGGGATTTACAAAGTAAAATTAATTTTTGGCAATCGATTATTGATAAATATGATGGCTATAAAGACGCGTATTTTCAAAAAGCCTTATTGGAATATAAATTGGGACAAATTGATAAAGCCAAGGACGATAATCAAAAAGCTTTATTGTTGGATCCTAATTTTGCCGACGCCAAAAAATTAGAGACTGTTCTGGAGAAATAATTATTCTGCTTTAGCTTCTTGTGGTTTTTCTTCTTTTGCTGCTTCAGCTGGTTTTTCTCCGCCTTCGGCCGGAGCTTCAGTTGGTGCTTCACCTTCCGCCGGCGCTTCGCCTTCAACAGCTCCTTCTGGTGCGGCTTCGGCTGACGCCTCAGCGGCTGCGGCGGCTTCGGCGGCCGCTTGTTCGGCAGCTTCTTTGGTTACTAACTCACCAATCTTGGCAACCACTTGCTCGGCTTCGGTCAAAACAGTCACACCTTCCGGAATCTTAAGATCGGCAACGGTGACTTGGTCGTCGATATTAGCTAAATGTTCAACATTAACCTCAATTTTTTCCGGAAGCTCTGTCGGCAACGCCTCGACTTCAATTTCGGAAATAATGTTCATCAAAATTCCGATTTTATCCACAACCGCTTTTGGTTCACCAACAACTTCCAAAGGCGCCATCGTCTTAACTTTTTCTTTAAGATTAACTTGGAAGAAATCAGCGTGCAGGATTTGTCCGCGGAAGTTTTTTTGCATATTGTGGATTAAAACCGGAGTGGCTTTGCCGTCAAGCTCAACATCAACCAAGCCTGTTTCGCCGGCTTCTTTAAAAACTGCCAAAAAGTCTTTTTCCGGAACCTGAACCGCTGTGGATTTTAAATCTTTGCCGTAGATATTGCAGGGTAAAATGCCTTCCCGTCTTAATTTTTTGACTTGCTTGCCCAAAACGGTGCGTTTTGTAACTTTTAAGCTGTATCTCTTCACAAGAACCTATTTTACAGGAAACTAGCTTTCAATACAAGATGTGCTATTATTGTTTCAGAAATGAGAATACTGGGGATTGATCCGGGAATTGCAAGATGCGGCTGGGGAGTTCTGGAAGCTAGAAGTTCGAAGCTGGAAGTTAGAGAGTTTGGTTGCATTGAGACTTCTCCGAAGAAAAATGTTCAAGATAGGCTCTTGGAAATCTATCAAGAAGTCACCAAAATCATCAAAGTTTACCAACCCGGAGTTTTAGCCATTGAAGAATTGTTTTTTAACACTAACGCCAAAACCGCTTTTGTGGTTGGGCAAGCCCGCGGAGTAATTTTACTGGCTGCCGCGGAAAATAATCTCCAGATTGGTATTTATACGCCTTTGCAGGTAAAGCTGGCTTTAACCGGCTACGGACGGGCGGAAAAACCGCAGGTCGGACAAATGGTCAAAACTTTACTTAAGCTTAAGGAAGTGCCAAAGCCTGACGACACGGCTGATGCTCTGGCAATTGCCATCACCCATGCTTTTTCAAATAAATTCTCAAAGCTTGGAAATTAGCTTGTGTTATAATCAACTAAATTATGATTGGATTCCTCAAAGGCAAAGTTGAGCTGCTCAAACGACCATTTGTGATAATTGACGTTAACGGTGTTGGCTACAAAGTACTGGTCCCCGAAACTATTTACGCCAAATTATCTTTAGGTGAAGCTCTCAAAATCTTTACCTACACTTATGTCCGCGAGGACGCTTTGGATTTGTTCGGCTTTTTGGAAGCGGAAGATTTAGGACTATTTGAAAGCTTATTGACAGTTTCGGGAATCGGGCCAAAAACCGCTTTAAACATTTTTTCTTTTGGCGAGCGCAAAGACATTATTGAAGCGATTATTAAAGGCGACGTCACATTTTTTACTTCCGTCCCACGTTTAGGGACGAAAAACGCCCAGAAAATCATTATCGAGCTTAAAAACAAAATGGGAGCCGGTTCGGATCTGGATTTATCGGGTAAAGATTTGTTGGAAAACGCCGAAGTGGTACAGGCTTTAAAAAATTTTGGCTTTTCGGTTTCGGAGGCGCAAAAAGCCGTGCGGGAGATTAAACAGGTTGGGCTAACCACCGAAGAAAAAATCAGGCTGGCGCTCAAAAACTTAGGCAAATAAAATGGCAAAAGATAAAACTAAAACAGAAATACAGGAAACACCGGAAGAAGAAATATTATTCACTTCGCTTCGGGCGTCGTCGTGGGAAGAGTTTTTCGGACAGAAAAAACTTAAAGAGTCTTTGCGGATCGGCATTACCGCCGCCAAAAAACGCAAAGAAGCAATTGAGCATATCCTTTTGTACGGGCCTCCGGGCTTGGGCAAAACCACACTGGCGCACATTATCGCCAAGGAAATGGGCGTTAATATCCGTGTCACCAGTGGCCCGGCGATTGAAAGAGCCGGCGATTTAGCTTCAATTCTCACTAATTTGGAGAAAGGTGACGTATTATTTATTGATGAAATCCACCGACTTAACAAGGTGGTTGAGGAAACTTTGTACCCGGCGATGGAAGACTATGCTTTAGATATTATTATTGGCAAAGGGCCGTCGGCCCGGACCGTCCGGTTGGATTTGCCGCCGTTTACCATCATCGGCGCGACCACCCGCATCGGCTTAATGTCGGCACCTCTTCGGGACAGATTTGGAGTCGTTCACCGACTCAGCTTTTACGAACCGAAGGATTTGGAGGAAATAATTACCAAAGGAGCGCATAAATTAAAAGTGCCGGTGGATAAAGAGTCAATTTCGGAAATTGCCAAACGGGCCAGAGGGACACCGCGCATCGCTCTCAAATTATTAAAGAGGGCCAGGGATTTTGTGCAGGTAAAGGCGGAAGGGAAATTAACCAAGGATTTAATCGCCAAAGCTTTGGATATGCTCGAAGTTGACGAAGTCGGATTGGACTCATCGGATGTCCGCTATCTAAAATCAATCATTGAAAAACACAGTGGCGGGCCGGTAGGAATTGAAACGATTGCCTCAACAATTAGTGAGGATATCGGGACAATTGAAGAAGTAATTGAGCCGTATTTATTGCAAGTCGGGTTTATTAAAAAAACCGCCCGCGGCCGCGTAGCCACTCCGGCGGCTTACCATCATTTAAAAATCAGTCTTCCAAAATCTTCCAAACAAACTAAACTCCTCTAAAATTGACTACAGGCCGGCATCTTGCTATACTTCTCAAACTATGGCCAAAACAGAACGATTAAGTGATCAGCTTATAGAGATAATAGCAAGTAGGGCCCATCCACAAGGGAAAGCTTTTGCGGAATTTAAACCTGGTGGGCACGGGCGCGTAATATTTGGAAAGAAACACGGTGGTTTGAATGTTGAAAGAGAAGGAGCGGCCAGTCCTACTATTGGTAGCCTAAGACTAGAAGATAGGCGGGATATAATTTCCAAATGCAAAAAACCGCTTAATGTAGCTGCGGAGGCAACCAGCGTGTTGGCAGGAGCGATTGTGCTTGATGGAGCCGTAAGAAATAGATCAGCCAGACGAGTTGCTATCGGCTTATTGAGTGGAGTAGCTGTGTGGATGGGGGCAAGAGTTGTGGTTGAAATTTGTGATCAGACAATAAATAGCCTAAATGAAAGGATAGTCTTGTTGGATAAAATGGTTAGGCCAACTCCTCAAGAACAACCACATCAGAGGCCGTAACTAAGTTTTTGAATTTTTCTTCAAGCGCCTGATAATTCTCGGGATTCAATCTGCGGTAATGCATTGGAATGGTAATTTTGGCGGCAATGACGTTAGCCGCTTCGGCTGCTTCCACAACGTCCATGGTAAAATGTCCGCCGATTGGTAGCATTGCCACATCTAAATGTAAATCTTGCAAGCCTTTCATCTCGTCAATAAAATCCGTGTCACCGGCATGATAAATCTTTTTCCCATTCAACTCAAAAATATAGCCAACCCAATTATTGGTTTTGGGATGAAAAGCTAATTTATCCGGATGATTATTGTAGGCAGGAATGGTTTGGAATTTAAAACCTTTAATTTCGTAACTTTTATTTGGTTCAACCACGAATTTTAAATCTTCGTCAATATCAATTTGTTCCAAAATGTCCGGTGGCGCAATAACCAGCGTAGTGTTGGTTAGAATTTTTTCCAGGTCCGGCGGTGAGAAATGATCCTGATGGGCATGGGTAATAAACACCAAATCCGCTTTTTTCAATTCACCGAATGTCAAATCGAATGGGTCAACATAATAAATCCTCTGACCATTTTGGTCAATAAAACTAAAGCTGGCATGCCCAAACCAAGAAATATTTTCCATACCTTAATTATAGCAGTAGCATCAATACATCGTGTTTTCGATTTTGGGGCGGTACTGCAGCGCTTCGGCAATATGCTGCGGTTTAATTTCAACACTGTTTTCTAAATCGGCAATCGTCCGGCTTAGTTTAATAATTCTTTGGTAAGACCGGGCCGACAGTTGCATTTTGGTCACTGCTAATCTTAACAACGATAGACATTCGTCGGATAATTCACAAAACTTGCGGATATCTTTATTAGTCATTTCGGCATTGGAATTAGTTTTGGTGCCCTTAAACCTCTTAGTCTGAATATCTCTAGCCGCTTGGACCCGTTTTTGAATAATTTTAGAACTTTCATTATTATCTTTTTCTTTAGAAGTTAATTTATCAATTTTTACCGCCGGAACATCCAAATGAATGTCAATCCGGTCCAGCATCGGGCCGGAAACCCGTTTTTGGTAGCGCATAACCTGTCCGGGCATACATTTACAGTCGTGCATTGGATCGCCAAAATAGCCGCAGGGACAGGGATTTTGGGCGGCAAATAAAATAAATTTGGAAGGGAACAACACCCGGCCGCTGGCTCTGGATATCACCACAAACCCGTCTTCCATCGGTTGGCGAAGAGCCTCTAAAACGTGGCGCGGAAATTCGGGGAACTCGTCCAAAAATAAAATGCCGCGGTGGGCCAGCGAAATTTCCCCCGGTTTGGGGTTTTGGCCGCCGCCGATTAAACCGATGTGCGAAGTGGTATGGTGCGGCGAGCGGAACGGCCGTTCGGTAACAATCGGATTTTTATCCAAAAGCCCCGAAATGCTGTAGATTTTGGTGACTTCCAAGCTTTCGTTCAAAGTCAGTTTGGGTAAAATCGACGGTAAAGTTCTGGCCAGTAAAGTTTTTCCGGCGCCGGGCGGACCTTTCAATAATAAATTGTGTCCGCCTGCGGCGGCAATTTCCAAAGCGCGCTTGGCTTGTTCCTGACCTTTAACGTCGGCCATATCAAATTCATAAACTTGATTTTGCATGTAACTTTCCAGACTTTTGGTCTTTTGCGGCTTTATCACCATTTCTTTGGTCAGATGCCGCAAGAGTGTCAACAGAGTTTCCACCGGATAAACTTCCACCGCTTTGACAATTGAAGCTTCGTTGGCATTAATTGCGGGCAAATAGATTTGTTTAAACTGCTTTTCCTTGGCCGCCAAAACCATCGGTAAAATACCATTGGTATGCCTTAACCTCCCATCTAAAGATAGTTCTCCTGTAAAAAACATGTTATTGGTTTCAGTCAGAATTTGTCCGGAAGCGATTAAAATCCCTAAGGCAATTGGCAAATCATAAGAGGCGCCTTCTTTGGGCAAATCGGCGGGGGCCAGGTTCACGGTGATTCTTTTTTGCGGAAATTCGCAGCCGGTGTTCTTAATGGCAGAGCGGACTCTTTCTTTGGCTTCTTCGACGGCTTTGTCCGGCAACCCGACAATGGTAAAAGAGGGCAGTCCCTGATTTTGAATATCGACTTCAACTTCGACTAAAACGCCGTCGAGTCCAACTACGGCGGCTGAAAATACGCGGGCAAGCATATATACCTATCATAGCATTATTCAGAAATTTTTTAAGGATAAATATTTTGGTATAATCAAGTTGCAATGGAAGAACAATTTGAAGATTGGTTGAAAAAGCTTATAAATGTCTGGGAGTCGAAAAATCCCAATGGTGTTTTAGATTTGGTTTCAGAAAAGTTTATATGGCATGACGCTCCTTTCGATAAACCATTGACAACGAAAGAAGATCTTTTACGAGAGTGGCAAAGCGTCCTAAATCACGACGCAATACAAGTAACTTATGAGATGCTAGGCATAGAAAATAACGTTGGGATTGCACATTGGCACGCAACTTTTATAAGGCTTCTTTCAAAAGAAGAGGCAGAGTTAGACGGAATTTATAAAATTACACTAGATGATAATGGCAAATGCACAGAGTTTCATCAATGGTATAACTCAAAATAATTTTTAGGCCATGAGGGTTTGGAGCGGCTCCGATATTTCTTGACAAAAAAAACGAAAAAGATTATAGTAAGTTATGGAGCCTACAAAATCTACATTTCCCATTGGCCTCTCGTTTGACGACATCTTACTTCTCCCGGATTACGCTGATTTTTCCCGTTCCGACATTGATCTCTCCACCAAAATCACCAAAAAAATAACCCTGACACTTCCCTTTGTTTCGGCTCCTATGGACACCGTCACTGAAAGTAAGTTAGCAATCGCCTTGGCAAGACTAGGCGGAATTGGCATCATCCACCGTAATTTAACTGTGCAAAACCAGGCCAATGAAGTTAAAAAAGTCAAAAATAAAAAACTGTTGGTCGGAGCGGCCATTGGCGTCGGCAAAGGGTTTGAAGAAAGAGTGGAGGCTTTAGTTAAAACAGAAGTAGATGTCATTATTGTTGATTCGGCGCATGGATTCTCAAAAGGAGTAATTGAGACCACAGAATATATTAAAAAGAAATTCCCTAAAATGGAAGTGATCGCCGGTAATGTCGCCACTTTTGCGGGCGCGAAAGCGCTAATTCTGGCCGGAGCGGATGGGGTTAGAGTTGGCATGGGCCCGGGAGCGATTTGCACCACCCGGATTATTTCCGGTATGGGAATGCCGCAAATAACCGCCATTATGGAAACTGCGCGGGCGGCAAAAAAAGCAGGAATTCCAATTATTGCCGATGGAGGAATAAAATATTCGGGAGACATCGTTAAAGCTTTGGCGGCCGGCGCCTCGGCGGTGATGATGGGAAGTTATTTTGCCGCTAGCGTGGAGTCTCCGGGAAAGATTATTAAGCTCAAACCAGAGCAAGTTCCCAGCCGTTTTAAGAGCAGTTTGAATAAAAAACTCAGAACTTATAAATTTAAGCAGTATCGCGGCATGGGTTCAATTGCCGCCATGGCAAGAGGGGCAAAAATAAAATCCGAAGATGAGTTTCATGGCAAAAGTTACAAAGACCGCGTCATGATTGCCGAAGGGGTAGAATCTTTGGTGCCACTTAAGGGTTCGGTGGAAGAACTTATCGATCAGGCGGTTGGCGGAATAAGATCGGGAATGTATTACGTGGGGGCAAAAAATATCCAAGAGCTTTGGCAAAAAGCAAAATTTATACAGATAACTCAAGCGTCTTTGAACGAAAGCCATCCCCATGACGTTTTAATTACCAACCCCGGGAAAAATTACTAAGATGATTTTAGTTATAGATTTTGGGTCACAAGTTGCACATCTCATCTCAAGAAGAATAAATGATCTTGGCGCAAAAACGAAAATTATTCTTCCCGAAGAAGCTCTCGCGGAAATAAAAAAAGATAAACCTCAAGGAATTATCCTTTCGGGAGGTCCGGATTCGGTTTATCAAAAAGGCGCGCCGACTATCGACAAAAGCATTTTTGCTTCCAAAATCCCAATCTTGGGAATTTGTTATGGATTACAACTAATGATGTATTTAATGGGGGGGAAAGTTGTTTCCGGTAAAAAGGAATACGGCCCGGCCACATTAAGAATCAAAAATCATCAATCAAGAATTTTGAATAAAATACCAAAAATTTCGACTGTTTGGGTAAGCCACGGCGATGAAGTTATCAGGCTTGCCTCAGGATTTAAGATAATTGGCTCAACAGAAAAAGTACCCGCTTCATTTGTCGAAAACTCTGTTAAAAAAATATTCGGTGTTCAATTTCATCCGGAAGTTGAGCATACGGAAATCGGAAAACAAGTATTGGAAAACTTCATCAATATTTGCGGAGCAAAAAAAGAGATAAAAAAGATCGATATTGATCAAATCGTGAGTTCGATTAGAACTCAAGTGGGCAAGGATTATGTAATCGGAGCAGTTTCCGGAGGGGTTGATTCAACAGTGGCAGCGGCATTAATGGCTAAGGCCTTGGAAAAACAATTTATCCCAATCTACGTTGATAATGGCTTAATGCGTTATGACACTAAAGAGCATTTGGCCAAGTTTTTTAAACATACCGGGATTAAAGTTAGAGTAATTAATGTTCAGCAGGAAGCCCTTAAAAAATTAGAAGGCGCTATTGACCCGGAAAGAAAGCGCAAAATAATAGGCAAGTTATATATCGATATTTTCGAAAGGGAAATGGAAAAAATTATCAAAACTGGTAAAAACGTCAAATATTTAATGCAAGGAACAATCTATTCGGATGTAATCGAAAGCAAGGGGACAAGAAATGCCGCTAAAATAAAAAGTCATCATAATGTTGGTGGATTGCCTAAGAATATGAGACTACAGTTAATTGAACCGGTCAGAAATTTTTATAAAGATGAGGTAAGAAAAATAGGAAAACTACTTAAACTTCCAGACGCTTTTGTTTATAAGCAGCCGTTTCCAGGGCCCGGGTATGCAGTGAGAATTCGAGGTGAAGTAACTAGTAAGCGTTTAAATCAGGAAAAACAAGCAGATAAAATCGTGATGGAAGAGCTAAGAAAAGCCGGGTGGTTAAAAAAAGTATTTATTTCTTTTCCGGTTATGACAGGAGCCTTTTCTACTGCGGTAAAGGGGGATGGCCGTTTTTTTGAAGAAGTGGTCGCTTTAAGAGTAATTGAATCAAAAGACATAATGTCAACAGTCTGGTCGCATCTTCCTTACGATTTATTGCAAACAATTTCATCAAGAATTGTAAATGAAGTCCCAGGTGTTTCCCGCGTTGTTTATGACATAACGACTAAGCCTCCCGCAACGATGGAATGGGAATAGAATTTTGTTTTCATTTATCAATGTACAGGATGAGTTCCCGCGTGCTACAATAGCGGCATCTATGGATCAAGTGTCGGAAATTAGGGAAAAAATAGATATCGTGACTTTTATCGCCGATTATTTGCCCTTGAAAAAAGCCGGGCGCAATTTCAAAACTAATTGCCCGTTTCATAACGAAAAAACTCCTTCCTTAGTCATTTCTCCCGAAAGACAAATCTGGCATTGTTTTGGCTGCGGCAAAGGCGGAGACGTCTATACCTTTCTCATGGAGTATGAAAATATGGAGTTTCCCGAGGCTTTACGCAGTTTAGCCAAACGGGCAGGAGTGACTTTAAAAGAAAGCAGTTTCCGCCAAGGCGAGTATTCGGAAAAAGAAAATATTTTTGCGGTCAATAACCACGCTCTAAAATTTTACCATTATGTGCTGACCGAGCTTCCCGCGGGCAAAGAGGCGCTTGCTTATCTTTTGACTAAACGGAAAATCAACAAGGGAATTATTGATACTTTTCAATTGGGTTTTGCGCCATCCACAGGGAGTTCTTTATCGGATTATCTCTTAAAAAAGAAAAGCTACAAAAATAGGGATTTAATTTCTGCCGGCGCGTCTTTTGAAAGAGGCAGTCAATGTTTAGATTTTTTCAGGGGCCGGATTATTTTTCCGCTGTTTGATCACCGTGGCAACGTGACCGGCTTTTCCGGCAGAGCCCTAAACGATACTGACCAACCTAAGTACTTAAATACCAAAGAAACGGCGGTTTATCACAAAGGGAGCATGTTTTTTGGTTTAAATACCGCTAAGGACGAAATCAAACAAAAGCAGGACGCGATTATTGTCGAGGGGGAGTTTGACGCTATTGCTTTATACATGGAGGGAATTAAAAACGCGGTGGCGATTAAAGGGACGGCCTTAACCGAAAATCAGGTGGCGCTTCTTAGTCGCTTTACGCCCAAAGTAACTTTGTGTTTAGATCAGGATAACGCCGGCTTTGAAGCCACCAGGCGCAGTTTGGAAGTCTTGGAGAAAAAAGGGATGACTACTTCAATTATCGTCATTACAGATGGAAAAGATCCGGACGAAGCCTTAAAGAAAAATCCGGCGCAGTTTAAGCAAGCGGTTCGGGAAGCCTCAGGAGTTTATGATTATTTGGTTGATAAATTTGTTTCGGAAAATAATAAAGATAGCGCCCAAGGAAAAAAGGCGATTGCCGACAATCTGTTGCCGCTTTTTGCTAATATTTCCAACGAAATAATTAAAGAGCATTATCTAAAAAAACTCAGCGCCATTTTTGAAATCTCTTTAGAGAGTTTATTAAAGGAAGTCAGTAAATTACAAAAAAAAGATTTGGAAGATAAAATTGCAATTTCCCAAAAAGATAAAAGAAGCCGCCGGGAAGTGCTGGAAGAATATTTAATCGCTCTTATCGTCCAAAGCAGTAATCCGCAAAAAGTACTTGAAGACAATCAGGAAAGCTTAACGCTCTATCAGTTCGCCACTCCGTCTTTAGGAAAGCTTTTGGAAAATCTCAGAACGTTTCTCAAAACCAGCGAAAAGCTGGATCAGGAGAAATTCGCCAAAATTCTTTCCAAAGAACTTATTCAATCTTTTGACACCTGTTTTCTGTTTCCTTTACCAAAACTGGAAGAGGACAAATACGTAGAGGAAGTCCAAAAAGTAATTAAAGAACTTTTAACGCTATTTATTAAAGAAAGAGTAAATGTTATCACAACGCAGCTAAGAGCTAAAGAGAAAAATAAAGACACCGATAAGGCAGAATTAAGAGAAGAATTGTCAAAATTAATCGTGAGTTTACCCAAAGATTAATCTTTTCGCTTCCAATTGAGCGTAAAAAGTGGTAAAATATACTCTATGAAGCAACCCAACATCCTCACCGAGATTGTTAGTGGTGCAAAAAAGCGGGGTTATATTACTCAAGACGAAATCTTAAAAATTTTCCCCCGCCCCGAAGAGCACATTGCGGAACTAGATTTACTTTACGATAAATTGATCCGCTCCGACATTGATGTTTTTGAGTCGGTGGCGGCCGAAACGGAAGATGAAAAACCGATTGAGGATTTAGAAAAAGAGCTGGAAGCTTTAACGGTTTTAACCGAAGGAACTGTTTCCGATCCGGTGCGAATGTATCTTAAGGAAATCGGCCGGATTCCGCTTTTAAAGTTTGACCAAGAAATCGAGCTGGCTAAAAAAGTGGAAAAGGGTGACAAACGCGCCAAGCAAACGTTAATCAATTCCAACCTTAGGTTAGTAGTTTCCATCGCCAAAAAATATGTCGGCCGGGGCTTAACACTGTTGGATTTAATTCAGGAGGGAAATCAAGGATTAATTCGGGCGGTGGAAAAATACGACTGGAGAAGAGGTTTTAAGTTCTCCACTTATGCCACTTGGTGGATTAGACAGTCAATTACCCGCGCGATTGCCGATCAGGCCAGAACCATCAGGATTCCCGTGCACATGGTAGAAAACATCAATAGATTCTTGAGAGCTTCGCGAAAGTTGATGCAGGAATTGGGCCGCGAACCAACGCCGGAAGAAGTGGCTAAAGCTTTAGGGATTGAACCGGACAAAGCATTGGAGATTATCAAGATTTCCCAGGAGCCGGCCAGTTTGGAATCGCCGGTGGGAGACGAAGAAGATTCGAGACTTGGTGATTTTATCCATGATACTTCGGCACCAACGCTTTTTGATACCGCCTCACGCGAACTTTTGAAAGAGCAAATTGACCAAGTCCTCTCAACCTTATCGGATCGGGAAAAAAGGGTGCTGGAAGAAAGGTTTGGTTTAAAAGACGGGCGGCCAAAAACTTTGGAAGAAGTTGGCAAAATGTTTGCTGTTACCAGGGAGCGAATCAGACAAATCGAAGCCAAAGCATTAAGAAAATTAAGGCATCCATCGCGGGGCAACAAACTCAAAGACTACTTGGGATAATTAAAAATCTATTCCCAAAATCTTTTAAGCTTTTTTTCAGGAAGTAAGATTATGGTAAAAACGTATCAGATTAGATTCTTAAGGCGCTGATATATAATGAAGTTATGCGGCAACTAAGAAGTAAGATTATTGTCTTTATCTGTTTGCTCTTCTTCTCTTCTTTTTTCTTTGCTTTGCCCGCGCTGGCAAATAATAATGCCAATACTAATAATTCGCTTTTTTCAGTCAACTCAACTTCGGTTCCCGCGGATGGATCAACCACGGCGACCATTTCAATTACCGTAAGAGATGATGCAAATAATGCAGTTTCCGGAGACACGGTGACTTTAACCAGCACCGGCGACTCGGGCTTAGTGATTAATGGCGGGAGCGTTGGGGCAGATAATGCCACCGCGACCACCGATTCAAACGGAAATGTTAGCTTTGCGGTCAGTTCAAACAATCCAAATCCCGGTACGGATACCTTCACGGCTTCGGATACCAGCGACAATCCATCTATCCCACTTGGTTCAACCAGCAGCATAACCGTAACTTTTACGACACCTAATTCTTGCGCTTACGGAACGCCGGGGACGCCGCAATTAACTTCGGCGGTAGCCAATGGGAATAGTCAAATAATGCTAACGTGGACAGATGTAGCTAATCCAGTCAGTTATTATTTAGTTTCGTATGGAATTGCCGCGGGACAATATATTTATGGAAATCCTAATGTCGGTGAGCAAGGAACGACTTCGTACACGGTTGGTAATTTGGCGAAAGGAACAACTTATTATTTTGTTGTAAAAGCGGTTAACGGGTGTACTCCCGGAAGTTTTTCAAATGAAGTTTCCGCCACCACAGCCGGCGGGGTCGCCGCCGCGACTCCCACGCCAACGCCGGATACGTCTTTAGACACAACTAGTCAAAATAATGTTGCTCCCACCGATACTCCAACTCCAACGGAGAATATACAGCCGACTACTACTCCAACTCCAGCACCAACTTCAGTTGCGGGTACTTCAGATATAACGATGCTGGTAGGCATTATTGCATTTATTCTAATAGTCGGCGGGATTGGCTGGTTTATTTATTGGAAACATCAAAAAAATAAGCAATTGCCGACAATAAACAATAAGGAGAATCAACAAGATGAAGCTTCAAATCAAGACCAACCACAATCTCCGTAAATAGAAGAATTGTTTTAGCTGCGGTGTTTGTGCTTAGTAGCTGTTCTCAGAAGCATTTGGCGCTTTACCTCAAGCCTCTTTTTGGTTTTATAGGAATGGGTTTTTTTCATTTTCCCAACTCCGGTATCTCTTTTTGCCATAAACAGATTATACACTATTTTTAATCGACTACTTGGATCATGTTGTATCTGAAGGCTGACCTGAAAACAAAAAATACATAACTCTACCCAAAAGTAAAGCTATGTATTAAAAAGATTTATTGATAAACGATTATTATTTTTCTTCCAACTGTTCGTTCACCCATTTGAGCTTTTCTTCCAACATCTCCTTTTTCATTTTAAGATGTTCTTTTGACATTTTATGTTCTTGGCAACAATCCGGCATCTCATGCCCACCGCAATTACATTTTTTATCCATCATATATTTTCACCTCCCCCCGTTATCTAAATTTAGATTAATATATCTTTCTGAAGAGACGCTGAAGAAAGCAATGGGGGCGTCAGAACCTATTTTTGTGCGTCGTTTTGGATTTGCGCAATTTCCGCTTCTGCGTCACTTCTTATTTTCTCGGATTCTTGATCTGCCAATGCTTGTCTTGCGTTAAAAGTATCTGTATCTATTCCCTCCTTAGCTTTTCTTGCATCTTCGTCTATTTGTGATTTTTGTTGTGTATCATCCATATTTAAAATCCACCCCCAATAAATCTTAGTAGCAATACAACTACAGCAATAATTAACAAGACGTGGATAAATTTTCCCGCGATGTGAAATACAAATCCCCCCAACCACAAAACTATTAAAATGATTGCAATGATTTCAAGAATTCCCATATTGTTATTTATGCACAATTCGTCCTAAGAAAATAAGGGCAACTGCGCCAATTACAGCTACGATAAGACTGTAAATATTAAAACCTGTCACGCCGGGCTGTCCAAAGAAATTCATGATAAACCCTCCCACAAATGCACCAATAATACCCAGAATTATGTCTTCAAGCATTCCATGACTACTTTCCATAATCATGTCCGCAATCCATCCCGCTACTGCTCCTAAGATTATCCAAAGTATTATATTCATATATTTTACTTATTACTATTGCGTTTCAACGTCTTTTGGTGTAATTGGGTAAATAAGATCCAAAAGGTAAACTAGTCCACCGGCGATGCAAAGATAAACAATAGCAGCAATTATCGTTGACCATTCAATTACAGAATTACCCGTGACGGACATACGTAAAATACCGTTAAAAGGAACTACTAATGGATTAGTTATGGCATAAATTAAACTGGCAAATCCAGAAAATTGATTTGCGCCTAACATTTTTAGGATAGTTCTAAATACCAGTAGCACTTCAACAAAACCCAAAATATACCAAATAATTTGATTAAATCTGAAAATTGTTCTTTTCTTTTCATATACTTTCTGAGGCGCTTCTCCTTTTGCCTGAGGCTCAACTTGTCTTGTGGTTTTCCTCACGATCTGTTGAGGAGATGGATTGTCAATTGTTGTTATTTCTTCTTGAGTAGTATCTGACTCAGCCATACTAGATTAAGTGTACGCCGTTATAAGAGAATACACAAGTGTTTTTTGTCAATTGTCAATTTTCAATTTACAATTTTTGGTTTACAAGGTATAATCAAATACACATTCCGCGGTAGCTCAATGGTAGAGCAGGAAACTGTTAATTTCAAGGTTCTAGGTTCGAGTCCTAGCCGCGGAGCCC
>Ga0182011_10000483_pt1 | contig 34858 bp, 34 predicted proteins | sample 711E1DmetaG_FD_120481 | JGI IMG/M metagenome (GOLD analysis project Ga0182011, IMG submission 120481) | Permafrost microbial communities from Stordalen Mire, Sweden - 711E1D metaG | ecosystem: Environmental > Terrestrial > Soil > Wetlands > Permafrost | place: Sweden: Stordalen | collected...
AACAAAATCCTAAAGAACATTCCATTCGTTATTTATACAGCTACCTATACTGATTCAAAGAATGAAGATTTTGCTCTCAGCATAGGTGCAGATCGTTTTATCATCAAACCGTATGAAATGAATTCATTTCTTAAAATAATAAAAGAAACATTGAATGAATACAAAACTAAAAAGGCACATCCAATGCCAGCACGAGCACCCGAAGAGAAAGTCTTTCTTAAAGAGTATAATGAGGCTCTTATAAGGAAACTGGAAGATAAAATGAGTCAACTTGAAACGGTTGAAAGAGAATTGAGGGGAAAAAATGCCGATCTCGAAAAAGAAATAGAAGAACGCAAGCAGGCGGAAAAAGCAATACAACTCATCAATCATACTTTTAAGAGTATTCAGGAATGTATCAGTATTACCGATTCTCATAATAATATTCTTTTTGTGAATCAAGCATTTTTAAATACCTATGGGTATACCGAGAATGAACTCATAGGAAAATCCATCAATATTGTCCGTGCTGATGTTCCTCCCGTTGGAGATGCTATACTTCGAGAAACACTCGTTGGTGGCTGGCAGGGTGAGCTGTTTAATCGAAAAAAAGACGGCACAATTTTCCCGATATCGCTTTCCACTTCGGTTGTCTATGATGAGAAAAAACAACCTATTGCCCTTGTCGGTGTTGCAATTGATATCACCGAACGCAAGGAAGCGGAAGATGCTCTGCGCGCAAAAGAAGAAAAATACAAGCAATTATTCGATGCCAGCCCTGACGGTATTATACTCATCGGGCCCGATGCACGTATTGCACGTGCAAACATCGCCATGGCGCGTATGTATCGATATGATTCACCAGAAGACCTGATCGGCGTTTATCCCCCGCAGTTTGTTGCTCCCTCTTCACGGGAATATTCCGAGCAAATCATACGGCGCCGCTTAATCGGCGAAGATATTCCCGCTGTTGAGTATGAATTGGTCCGAAAGGACGGAACCACTTTCTACGGAGAGACTTTAGCTACAATCTTGCGAAACGAAGACGGTACAGTCACAAGCTACATTTGCATTACCCGCGATACAACTGAACGCAAACGGGTGGAGGATGCATTGCGGGAGAGCGAGGAGAAGTACCGGACCTTAGTCGAAAAAGCAAATGAAGCAATTACCATCGCACAGGATTATCTTTTAATCTTCGTTAATCCCAGGATGTCGGAACTCCTGGGTGTGACTGAGGAAAATTTGCAAGGGAAGCCTTTCATAGATTTCGTCTGGCCTGAAGACAGGGAATTGGTGATGGCGAATTATAGAAAGCGAATCGCAAGAGAGCAAGTTCCAGAAACATATGATTTCAGGATTATCGGCGCGGGAGGAAATCTAACATGGATATATTTTTCTGCAGCGTTAATCTTATGGAAAGGAAAACAAGCAACGCTCAATATTTTAACTGATATAACCGAACGGAAGCGAGCAGAATTTTCACTTCAGGAAAGCGAGGAGCGATATAATGCTCTTTTTGATCGTTCACTCGACCTTATTTATATTTGTAGTTTTGAAGGCAAATTTATCGATGCGAACAATGCAGCCTTGAATTTGCTCGGCTACAAGAAAGAAGAAATTGGCTTTCTCAATTTTGCCTCACTGCTGAGCGAAGATCAATTGCCGCTTGCATTCAAAATAATACAGGAAATACAAGAAACCGGTATTCAGAAGGATTTGGTAGAGTTTAGGCTGAAATGTAAAAATGGCGATGAAGTATACGTGGAAACAAAAGGGTCATCTATCCTGTCGAATGGAATACCTGTAGCAATCCAATCGATAGCCAGGGACATAACCGAACGCAAGCATACAGAGGATGCACTGCGCGAGAGCGAAAGAGAACTAAGAGAAACACAAAAAATGGCTCAATTAGGCCATTGGATATGGGACGTGAAAACCGGTGAAGTTGAATGGTCGGAAGAAGTGTTCAAAACATTTCAACTCGATCCCAAAACATTTACCCCGCAACTCGATTCAATCCTGGCATTATCGCCATGGCCAGAGGATCACGAGCGCGACAAGGAATTGATACGGAAAGCGATGGAGTCTCATGAAAAAAGCTCGTATGAACAGCGGTTCCTTCGTCCTGATAAAAGCATCGGATACTATTTCTCGACGTTCCAGGGCAAATATGATGATGCAGGCAATCTCCTGTTCATCATCGGGACGGTGCAGGACATTACCATTAGAAAACAAGCGGAAACATTGCTCAAGCAAAGCGAAACGCGGTACCGTTTGCTGGCCGACCATATGAAAGATACGGTATGGCTCATGGATATGGATTTAAAAACGACATACATCAGCCCATCCGTTGAAAAATTACGGGGATTTACATTGAAAGAACTCCAACAATTACCTCTTGATCGGCAGTTCGCACCCGCCTCTTTTAAATTGGCAATGGATGCCTTTTCGGAGGAGATACCCAAAGTGATGGCTGATCCGGACTGTAATATATTGCGCACATTAGAACTTGAATTCTATCGCAAAGATGGTACAACGTATTGGTCGGAGAACAGATTCAGTCTCATCCGTGATGAGAACGGAAGTCCGAAGTCCATCATGGCCGAAGGAAGAGATATCACGGAACGCAAACAAGTGGAAGAAGCAATACGGGAGTCGGAAGAAAAATTTCGAATGGTGTTTGAAAATGTTTTTAACGGAATTAGTATTTATTATGAAGATATTGATCCCTCAAAGAGAAGACTCGTCGAGTGCAATGAACGGTATGCTTCAATGGCAGGCCGGACTCGCGAAGAATTGCTCAGGCTCGGAAACACAAAAGCACTTCAGAGAACGCTTGAAGACTCTGCAAACAGCGCCAGACAAGAATCGCTTTTAACAAATTCGTTATTTCGAGGTTCATTCTCATGGATTCGACCGGATGGAAAAGATAATATCATTGAATATATCGGCGTCCCAATCACGATGAGGGAAAAATTATATACGATCGGTATAGATGAAGATGTCACCGAGCGCAGACATGCAGATGAAGCGCTTCGGGAAACCCGCGACTATCTTGAGAACCTGCTTAGTTTCGCAAATGCGCCAATTATAGTCTGGGATCCAGAGTTTAAAGTCACGCGGTTTAATTTGGCGATTGAACGCCTAACGGGCTATACCATATATGAGGTTATTGGTAAACATCTGGAAATGCTTTTTCCTCCCGAGAGCAGAGAGTCTTCATTATCTCTCATCGCACCGACATCGCAGGGCGATCACTTAGTAACGATAGAAATTCCTATTCTTTGCAAGAATGGAAATGTCCATACTGTCCTCTGGAGTTCAGCGAACATCTATGCGGCAGACGGTCAAACATTATTATCGACCATTGCGCAAGGACAGGATATCACGGAACAAAAAAAGCTTCAGCAGCAATTGCTTCAAGCACAAAAAATGGAGAGTATTGGCACACTGGCAGGAGGTATTGCGCACGACTTCAACAATATTCTGGGTATTATTTTAGGTTACTCCTCGCTCATGGATCGAGGGACGATGAGTCCGGATAAATTTCATGAAAGTCTCGGAATAATAAATAACGCCGTTGGGCGCGGCGCCTCACTTGTTCGACAGATACTGACATTCGCACGGAAAACAGATGTCGTATTCGAACCTATGAGTTTGACCGATTTGATCCATGAGCTCCTTTCTATGTTCCAGCAAACCTTTCCTAAGCTCATCACGTTTATAGAAGATGTTGATAAAAATCTTCCATTGATCAATGCCGACCGCACACAGATACATCAAGTCCTGTTGAATCTCTGTGTGAATGCAAGGGATGCCATGCCAAATGGTGGTTTATTAATCATCAAAGCTGAGAAACAAACGAAAGAACAAGTACTCAGAAAGGTTCTTGCTGCCGATCAAGATTCATATATATGCGTCAGCGTTACGGATACCGGCGAAGGAATGGATGAATTGACACTCCGCCAAATATTCGATCCGTTCTTTACAACAAAGGAACAAGGGAAAGGAACCGGGCTTGGCCTCGCCGTTGTGTATGGAATTATACAATCGCACCATAGTTTCATTGATGTGGAGAGTATTGTGGGACGCGGGACAATATTCCGGCTCTACTTCCCCGTTCCTGCTATGAGTGAAAAGAACGTGCATGTACCGGCGCCAGCTGAATCATTTGACACCGGCGGAACAGAATCTATCTTACTCGTGGAAGATGAAGATGCTCTCAGAGACATCGTGCGCCTTTTGCTCGAATCCAAAGGATACAAAGTATATACAGTGCAAAACGGTAAAGAAGCGGTCAATGTGTACAAACAAAACGAGAAAGAGATTGCACTTACGCTCACCGATATGGGCTTGCCGGGGATGACAGGAGCGGATGTATTTAAAAAACTCAGAGAGATTAATTCAAGTGCAAATGTGGTTCTTGCCAGCGGATTCTTTGAGCCGGATATTAAATCCGAACTCGATAAAGCCGGGGCGAAAGGCTTTATTCAAAAGCCATATAGTCCGGATGAAGTTCTACGGAAAATACGGGAAGTGCTGGATAAAAAGGAAATATAAATATATCAACGAAATTTCAATAAGAAAGAAATTCTCTAGAAGCCGTTTTACCTTGAAATAAATGAAAACGCCCGGATAAACCGGGCTTTTTTTGTTTTCTGTATTACTCACCGATAGCGGACGATCTGTGCTTTATACAGGATAGTTGATCCCTGCTAAAAAAAATCGGAATTTCATTCCGCCATCTTTTATCAAGGAGTTCAAGATAGAATCTCGCGAATTCCTTCCAGATGTTGATGTCCCTTTTAACGAATTGAAAAATCACCAAAGTAACGTTGAGCGATTTTCAAATCCTCCTCGAAAATCGCTATTTCCTTCCCAAAAGGATTAACTACTTTATCATCCTTTCGACCTATTTCCCATTGGCAAAATCATCAGTATGCTTTTATGCCTCAGTAGATGATTGTTATACTCAAAAATAATAATTGAAGAGCGTCGGTGAATCAATTAAGTAGAAAGGAACAAGAACCATGAATTGGGATCGCATGGAGGGACAATGGAAACAGGGCAGAGGCAAAGCTGTGACCCATTGGGGAAAAGTGATGGACGACGAACTGGCAGCGGTCGCGGGTAAGTACGAGGAGCTTGTTGGAAGGCTTCAGGAAAAATATGGGATTGCCAAAGAGGAAGCCAGACAACAAGTGGAGAAATTCAAAATGAACGCCCAGGAATTAAAAAAGTCAAATCGCGAATTGATGAAGCTGCAGAAGGCTTTGATCAAGAAGAAGTCTGCCAAAACATCTAAAATATTTAATAAACCACCGGGAATACGAACTCGATCCCAATCAAATGGATAATCGTCATGAGAGAATCGAAATTCCAGGTGAATGGTATAGAGTTATTGTGCGTTGTAAATCCACATAATGGATAAATTCTTGTGATTATCTCACGGTTGAATTAAAAAAAATGGTAGACAACCTAGAACACGGTCAAACAATTAAACGTATTGCGTTCATTGGAAATTACTTACCGCGTCAATGCGGTATTGCCACATTCACGACCGACCTGTGCGAGTCTATTGCCGCTGAATATACAGGGACAACATGTATTGCCCTTCCTGTCAACGATACTGAAGCCGGATACGCATATCCGCCGCGTGTACGATTTGAATTAAAAGAGAAGGATATAGATTCATACCGGCGAGCTGCCGATTTCCTGAATATTAACCGTGTTGACCTCGTGTGCCTAGAACATGAATATGGAATTTTTGGCGGCCGGGCAGGAAGCCACATACTGGCACTGCTGCGTGAATTGCGTATGCCCGTTGTGACGACACTGCATACTATTCTTCGTGACCCCGACGAGGATCAATTCAGGGTATTAAAAAAAGTTGCTGCTCTGTCGGATCGTTTGGTCGTTATGAGTAAGCGCGGTTCAGAATTCCTGCAAGATGTCTACAGTGTGGTGCCGGAGAAGATAGATTTTATTCCGCATGGAATTCCTGATGTCCCCTTTGTGGATCCGAGTTTCCACAAAGACCTGTTTGGCGTCGAGGGCAAAATAGTCCTCCTCAGTTTCGGATTGCTTTCTGCAAACAAAGGTATTGAAAATGTCATCGCCGCTTTGCCTGCTATTGTGAATCGCTACCCGAATGTCGTCTACATAGTTCTCGGGGCAACCCATCCTCAAGTTATTTTGCACGAAGGTGAGACATATCGGTTGTCTTTGCAATGGATGGCCCAAGAGAAAGGTGTGGAAGGACATGTGATCTTCTACAATCGATTTGTCAGCTTAGAGGAACTAAACGAGTTCATCGGTGCGGCGGACATCTATCTAACACCGTATCTCAACGAGGCGCAGATCACATCCGGTACACTCGCCTACACACTGGGAGCCGGCAAGGCAGTGATATCGACACCGTATTGGTATGCTGAAGAGATGTTAGCAGAGGACCGCGGAGTACTGATTCCATTCAATGATCCTGCTGCGTTGGCCGAACAAGTTATTGATTTGTTAGACAATGAGTCAAAACGGCAAGCCATGCGGAAACGGGCATATATGTTTGGAAGGGATATGATCTGGCCGCAAATAGCACAACGTTACATGGAAAGTTTTCAACGTGCGCGATCCGATCGTCGGCATTTTAGCCGTCCTGGAATTATTGTCAAAGCCCTGGATGAATCTCCGGGTGAACTCCCCCCATTAAAACTGGATCACTTACGACACATGACAGATGAGACCGGCATCTTGCAGCATGCCAATTTTACGGTACCGAATTACAGCGAGGGTTATACCACCGACGACAACGCTCGCGCGCTCATGATTATTCCTCTCCTAGAAAAACTTGGGAATGAAGAAGCTTTCAAACTGGCTTCACGATATCTCGCTTTTATTTGGTACTCATTCAATCTTGAGACAGGACGTTTTCGGAATTTCCTGGATTACGACCGCCACTGGCTGGAAAATAGCGGTTCAGAAGATAGTCACGGCCGTGCCTTAAGGGCATTGGGTGCGGTGCTTGGCCGATCAACGACGATTGCTCTCCATAATATGGCCGGATGGATGTTCGAACAGGCATTGCCTGCAATTCGCCACACCACCAGTCCCCGTGCCTGGGCATTTGCACTCATCGGTATCCATGAATATCTAAGACGGTTTGCAGGTGACCGCATGGCAAGCCAGGTAAGGGATGATTTGGCTGGTCGGCTGCTGAAGCTCTACGAAACTAACCGCTCGAACGAGTGGCGATGGTACGAAGACGGACTTTCTTATTGCAATGCAGTTCTTCCGCATGCAATGCTCATGTGCGGTCAACTGATGGCAAACAAACCGATGCTTGACGCCGGATTGGAGTCACTTATTTGGCTGACAGATTTACAACGTACAGATGCAGCAGGAGGACACTTCGTTCCCATAGGATCTAACGGGTTTTATAAGCGAGGCGGTGAGCGTGCCAGATTCGATCAACAGCCTGTTGAGGCACAGACCATGGTGTCAGCATGCCTCGAAGCTTATCGTATTACCGGAGATAAGCGCTGGCAAAAAGAAGCGCGACGATCGTTTGAGTGGTTCCTTGGTCGTAATGACTTGAATCTTTCTATTTACGATCCCAAAACAGGTGGGTGTAGGGACGGTTTGCATCCTGATCGACCGAATGAAAATCAGGGCGCAGAATCAACCCTAGCATTTCTGCAGGCGTTGCTGGAACTGCAAATGGCTGAAAACACTATTCTCACCATGGATACACAACACCTATGAATAATCAACATCAGGAAATATTCATCCGTCATCAACTTAATCCGATATTATCCGCTGCTAATTGGCCGTATCCTATCAATAACGTATTTAATCCAGGTGCAACTTTATTGGCGGATGGTACTACCCTGCTTTTATGCCGGGTGGAAGACCGGCGCGGCCATTCACATCTTTGTGCTGCCCGCTCTGCCAACGGTGAAGATAATTGGCGGATTGACTCCCATCCGACTTTGTTGGCGGATCCCGAACACTTTCCTGAAGAACTCTGGGGTATAGAGGATCCGCGTATTACGTACATTCCAGAATTAAAAAAGTATGCCATCGTCTATACCGCTTATACGCATGACGGTCCCGGCGTTGCCCTGGCGCTCACAGAAAATTTTGATTCTTTTGAACGTTATGGGCTGGTCATGCAACCGGAAGATAAAGATGCGGCTTTATTACCCCGTCGCATTGATGGCCATTGGGTTTTAATCCATCGCCCGGTAACGAATCGAGGGGCTCACATGTGGGTATCATATTCGCCCGACCTTCGATATTGGGGCAATCATAAGTTGATGTTGGTGGCCCGGAAGGGTGCTTGGTGGGATGCGAACAAAATAGGACTTTCACCTCCGCCCATTGAAACGCCGCAAGGATGGCTTGTGATATACCACGGCGTGCGGCAAACATCATCCAGTTCCATTTACCGGCTAGGACTTGCACTATTTGATTTGCATACGCCGGAACGATGTCTCAATCGGAGCAATGAATGGATATTTGGTCCAGTTGAGTCCTACGAGCATCACGGTGACGTCGATGACGTTGTCTTTCCATGCGGATACACTATTGCTTCTGACGGCGATACTCTCCGTTTATACTACGGAGCAGCGGATTCGAGCATTGCCTTGGCCACTGGCAGCATTCACACCATGTTAGAGTGGCTTGAACAACACGGAGAAAAATGTTAATGCATCCTCTACGCAAATTGTCGGAAAGACAATACCATGAGTTGGAAAGGCAAGATCTATGAAAAGAAAAGTAGGTTTATGGATTGACCATAAGAAGGCTGTAATTTTTAGCATGTCAGATGAAGGTGCTGAAATAAAGAGAATATCATCGGAAATGGAAAAACATATCAGGTTCTCAGGCGGAGCACAAGAAGACTCAGAAGAAGACAACCGGGACAAGCGTTTTACGGGGCATCTGAATAATTACTATGATAAAGTAATTTCCTATATCCATAGTGCAGAATCTATTTTGATATTCGGTCCCGGTGAGGCAAAGAGTGAGTTGAAAAAAAGGCTTGAGAATGAAAAACTCCATAAGAACATTGTCGGCATGGAAACGACCGATAAGATGACGGACAATCAGATTGTGGCAAAGGTTCGACAACGGTTTATAAAATAAAGTTTGCGAGTTCAGAATTCATGATGAATCAACACCTTACAACATTCTGGAGTATATCCGCAGCCGATGCTCTTCAGCAGCTTCAAACGGCTAAGGAAGGATTGAGCAGCGAAGAAGCCGGTCAGCGACTCGAACACTACGGCGCTAATCTTTTCAAGCCTCTCAAGCGTTCGGATATATTGACTCTTTTACTCGGTCAATTTAAAAGTCCGATTATTCTCATTCTGTTCTTTGCAACGGGATTATCGTTTTTTTTACACGATCCGGTGGATGCTTCGATTATTCTTTCCATTGTACTCATCAGCGGTCTCCTCGGGTTTTGGCAGGAGCGCAGTGCATCAAACGCCGTGGAGAAACTGCTTGCCATAGTACAAATTAAAGTTGAAGTGCTGCGTGATGGAATCGCAAAAGAGATTCCAGTTGAAAAGGTTGTCCCTGGAGATATTACTATTCTCAACTCCGGAGATGTTGTCCCGGGTGATTGTCTGCTCCAGGATTCCAAAGATCTCTTCGTTGATGAAGCAACGCTGACGGGCGAAACTTTCCCGGTCGAAAAAGCGGATGTGGTGTTGCCGGTGGAGACGACGCTTGGTCACAGGACAAATTCTCTTTGGATGGGAACCCATGTCGTGAGCGGTAGTGCAACGGCAATCGTTATACGCACAGGCAAAGAAACCGAGTTCGGAAAAGTTTCAGAGCGATTAAAACTACGGCCGCAGGAAACGGATTTTGAGCACGGCATCCGCCGGTTTGGCTATTTTCTTATGGAAGTAACGCTGGTGCTTGTGGTAGGCATTTTTGCCATCAATGTCTACCTAGCACGACCGGTTTTGGATTCCTTCCTCTTTTCGCTTGCACTTGCTGTAGGGCTCACCCCGCAATTATTGCCGGCAATCATCAGTATCAATCTTGCCCATGGCGCCAAAAGAATGGCACAGGTAAAAGTGATCGTCAAACGGCTCGCATCCATTGAGAATTTCGGATGCATGAATGTGATTTGCTCGGATAAAACAGGAACGCTCACAGAAGGGATTGTACAATTACAGTCTGCTGTTGATGTCGCGGGTGTGCCAAACGACAAAGTTTTCTTTTACGCTTATCTCAATGCCTCGTACGAAACAGGTTTCACGAATCCAATTGATGAGGCCATTCGTACACATCAGACGTTGGACCTAACAGGTTATCAGAAGAAGGATGAAATCCCTTATGATTTTCTGCGTAAGAGATTAAGCATCCTCGTCTCACATGAAGGCACTCAGCTGATGGTCACCAAAGGCGCATTGTTGAATGTGCTGGAAGTCTGTTCATCGGTGGAAACCGGAAACGGAACCATCGCCGAAATCGCAACATTGAGGGATGGGATCCAACTGCAGTTTGAAAAATTCAGCAATAAGGGATTTCGTACGTTAGGCGTTTCGTATAAAAATATAGGATCTTCGTTGCACATGAATAAAGAAGATGAAGCGGGAATGACATTTTCTGGATTCCTCGTCTTTTTTGATCCACCAAAACCAAATATCATTGAGACCATCACCAGTTTAAAAAACCTCGGCGTTGCGCTGAAGATTATCACTGGAGATAATCGGCTGGTTGCAGCAAATGTAAGCCAACAAATGGGATTGGTAAATAGAAAAATTATCACAGGACCGGATATTCATCAGATGAGTGACGGCGCACTGCTCAATCAGGTGTGTAGTACAGATATCTTCGCCGAGATCGAACCCAATCAAAAGGAGCGCATCATACTTGCCCTCAAGAAAGCCGGAAATGTCGTTGGATATATGGGAGACGGTATTAATGATGCAACGGCGCTGCATGCTGCCGATGTCGGTATATCTGTCGATAGCGCTGTAGATGTTGCCAAAGATGCGGCTGATATTGTTTTACTTGAAAAGGATCTAAGCGTTCTTATACAGGGTGTGCGCGAAGGTCGAACGACATTTGCAAACACATTGAAGTACGTGTTTATGGCGACGAGCGCAAATTTCGGAAACATGTTCAGTATGGCCGGTATATCTCTCTTCCTGCCGTTTCTTCCTTTATTGCCGAAACAAATCTTGCTTACCAACCTGATGACGGATTTCCCGGAGATGACCATTGCCACTGACAGGGTGGATAATGAAATGATTGACCATCCGAGGCGGTGGGACATTAAGATCATTCGCCATTTTATGATAACGTTCGGCCTTATAAGTTCGGTGTTTGATTATTTCACCTTTGGTGTGCTTCTGCTCATTCTTCATGCAACTCAGGATCAATTTAGAACCGGCTGGTTTCTTGAATCCGTTGTTTCTGCGTCGCTGATTGTACTTATCATTCGAAGCCGGAAACCTTTCTTCAAGAGTAAGCCAGGTAAATACCTTTTAGCGACGACTCTCTCGGTTGTCGTTGCAACGCTCATTTTACCTTTTACACCATTGAGTGGATTGTTTGGATTTAGCCCGCTGCCGGTTTGGTACTTTCTCTATATAGGGATGGTTATCACAGGTTATATTATCACGGCGGAAATAGCAAAAACTATTTTTTACAAGAGGTTGAAATTTTGAAGGAACAAAAAACGAAAAATCTTAATCGGAAATATAGAACGAATACAATCGTGTTATCGTAATGCAAAGGAGATGCTTCAAAATGCAGAATACTGATTATCAAGCAGAACACATTCGGGGCAGATCACCTCCACTAACTGTCATAAAGCTAGGATTGGGTGATTGGTCTTTGGTCAATTGAATAGAGCATGGAAGGCTTGCCACTCACTCAAATCATAATTCATTCACATTTCAAAAAGGAGTTTCATATGAAACGCTTAATATTGTTAATAATGTTGGTCATATCGCTCGTGGCATATACCAACGCTCAGGATAATCGATTCGATAATCCCACTATGGGATTCGGTTTTGCTGCAGGCGGCGCCCAGGGTGATAATAGCGGTAAGGATATATGGGTAATGCAATATCGAGGATTTTTCCAATATAAAATCATTTCTCATTATTTGCTGGGTCAAGCAGGAGTGGGATATCTCACACTTGAAGCTCCCGGCGTGTACGGTGCAGGAACTGCCATCCTCGATAATAGATTTCTCTTCGTTCCCTTTTCTATGGAAAATTTTAATCCATTTTTATATGCCGGTATCGGTGTATCAAAACAAATCGATAAAAACGGCTCGGATTATTTAGGAATGATCCCGTTCGGAGTCGGTGTCCAAACCAGGCTCGGCAGCCAACTCTTATTGGATGTGAGCGGTGGATATAATTTATCCTCATCGGATAAATTGGACGGCATTGCACGCTCGAACAATAACCTCAACAGTTTCACCGACGGCAAAAATGACGGATTCTTTGGTTTTCAAGTCGGACTTATATATACTATTGGCGGCAGGGACAGGGCAGCTGAAGAAGCCAAAAGGATAAAAGCCGAAGAAGATGCGATGCATGCTCGAGAATTAGCCATGGCCGAGGCACGGCGCATACAGGATTCAACCAATGCAGCGAAAGAGGCAGCACATATGAAGGACGCATACGCTGCTGAAGCACGGCGTATACAGGATTCGACCAACGCGGCGGCAGAGGCGCTGCGTCTAAAGGGATCGAATATTACCGAGGCACAGCGTATAAAGGATTCGACCAACGCGGCGAACGCTGAGGCGCTGCGGTTGGCAGAACAGAAAAGTCGGGATACCATTATCGTTCTTATTAAAGGAAAGACCGTCATTCTTAAGGGTGTTAACTTTGAGTTCAATAAAGCGACGCTCACGAAATATTCTGAGACAATTCTCTGGAGAGCTTACAACGCGATGATCGCGAATCCCAATGTGAACGTAGTGATTACTGGTCATACGGACAATGTTGGAAGCGAAAAATATAATCAGAATCTCTCGTTGCGCCGGGCACAGTCGGTAAAGAACTGGCTCGTCGATAAAGGTATAGAATCAAATCGCATGAGAACTGTCGGAAGAGGCAAACTTGAACCCATTGCTGATAACAACACGGAAGAGGGTCGATTAGAAAATCGGCGCATTGAATTCTATGTTGAGCAATAAATGATTGGGAAATAGAAAACAAACGAAACAGAATACTGTTTTCTAATATACATTTTTGGGGCAAATTACCCCCGCCCGACTCAATAGTCGTTCGGGTGGGGGTTAGGGAGTACTAGGCCAATTTGACAGACAACCGAAGGTTTGCCATTCACTCGAATGAAAATTCGTAGTGCAGAGTGAGCGATGGTGGGAAAGAGAAGCGCAAAATAAAGTATAGAAAATCTTTGTCGGAGACATAATGACAAATATAGATGATAAACAACATCGTTCTATCCTGCGAAGAATTGCTCGCAGGGTTATGATGGAAAGAGGGCTTCTTCCTGATTTTTCCTCTCTGGCAATGACTGAGTTGAATGAAATCAGCGGCGCCGATGAAAAAATTGAAGGATCAACGCGTGATCTCAGAAGTCTTGTCTGGTGCTCAATAGATAATGACGATTCGCTTGATCTGGATCAGCTTACTGTTGCTATACCCATGCCCGGAGAAGCTGTAAAAATTCTTGTCGCCATTGCCGACGTCGATGCTATCGTCAAGAAGCAGTCGGCACTCGACGATCATGCGAAACAAAACACAACTTCGGTATAAACTGCTGCAGAGATATTCCCGATGCTGCCGGAGAAACTCTCGACGGACCTCACATCTCTCAACTTTGAATCAGACCGCCTTGCCATTGTTGTCGAAATAAGTTTTGGCAGCGACGGATCGCTACAAGCGTCGGATGTATATCAAGCCTTAGTTCGTAATAGAGCAAAGCTTGCCTACAACAGCGTTGCCGCTTGGCTGGAGGGTAGCGGGCCAATGCCGCAAGAAATCAGCGCCATCAGCGGTCTTGTCGAAAATCTTCGACTTCAGGACCGTGTTGCCCGGATGCTGAAATCACTCCGCCATGCACATGGTGCACTTGATCTCGAAACAATAGAAGCTCGACCTGTATTTGAAGGGAATGAAGTAAAGGATTTAGAAGTTGATACAAGGAATAGTGCCAAAGATATTATAGAGGATTTTATGATTGCTGCAAACGGCGTCACCGCCCGATACCTTGCATCCAAAAAGTTTCCGTCTATCCGGCGTGTAGTCCGTACACCCAAACGATGGGATCGAATCGTCGAAATTGCTGCGGAACATAAATTTGTGCTGCCTCAGCAGCCCGAATCTAAGGCATTAGATCAATTTCTCCTGTCAGCAAAAGCAGCTGATCCTATTCGTTTTCCTGATCTTTGTCTCAGTATCATTAAATTGTTAGGTGCCGGTGAATACGTCGTCGAACTTCCAGGAGGCAGCACTGCCGGACACTTCGGTCTTGCCGTCAAAGATTATGCTCACTCCACAGCGCCGAATCGTCGTTTTCCTGATTTGATAACGCAGCGGTTGGTGAAAGCTGCGATCGCTGGCCAATCCCCACCGTACGCAAATGATGAATTGGATGTGCTCGCGAAACACTGTACCGAAAAAGAGGATGCAGCGAAAAAAGTCGAACGCCAGGTCGGAAAATCCGCAGCAGCTATGGTGTTGGAATCAAGAGTTGGAGAGAATTTCGATGCCATTGTCACCGGTGCGTCTGTGAAAGGCACGTGGGTCCGTCTTCTGCATCCACCCATTGAAGGAAGGCTCATACACGGTTTTGAAGGTATGGATGTTGGTCACCGGCTTCGAGTGCAGTTGGTTCACACGGATGTTGAACGCGGATATATCGATTTTAAGAATGCAGATTAAAATAACTTTCTAAAATTGAGAATGAAAATAGAAGATGATATCTGATCTTTGTTCGGGGAAAATGAGTATATACTATTTTAGCTGCAACTACCGTCTCACAAGAGCAAAGATCGTTATGAAAAGTGTGATTGAATTTTTCTCATGGGTGGGCGTTGCGCTCGTGACACTTATCCCTATCATCAATCCCGTTAGCACGGCTGTCCTTCTTCTTGGTATAGGTTCTCATCTTAGCACGAAAGAGCGGAACAATCAGATCACGCGGGCATGTATATACATGACGGCTATCCTGATCACATTTCTTCTGTTGGGGCATCTTGTTATGATTGCCTTCGGTATCTCCGTTCCTGGCATTCGCATTGCGGGCGGATTGGTTATTGGTTTTCTTGGCTTCCGGATGTTATTTCCTGATGAGGGTCAGATCACCGGAGAAGGGAGGCAGGAGGCATAGCAAAAAGCTGACATCTCATTCAGTCCGCTCGCCATGCCGAGTTTGAGCGGTCCGGGTTCAGTAGCCGCTGTTATTACCATGTCATCATCCATAAACGGACGGCATGGCATCGGCAAGTTATTTGCTTATACCGGAGTAGTCTTGGCAATCGTCATTACCGCGCTTATCTCGTGGCTTGTCCTTCGGGGAGCAGGTGCTTTACGCCGCTTCCTTGGAGTGAACGGCGTTAATAGTCTTTCGCGAATTATGGGGTTTCTTCTTATCTGCATCGTGCACAGTTTTCGATCAATGGTGTAAGGGATTTGGCGTTAGATGTGGAATTCTGGCAACGATAGATGTTCTTACATGTCCATTCATTTTAAATGAAAAATGTTGCTTGAGAGTTAGATGATCGTTACAACAAAATGAAGCGGATGTTGTGTACAGGCGATACGCTCAGAACACCAGCTATAGAAGAACATCGAACTACAGTTTGGATATAAAAACGGACAGCTGGCAATAATAGAACCAAATTGTTGCACTGTACATAGTTTAGTTTGAGCAGCAGACGATAGAATGAGTATTGAGTTTGGCACTCTGGTTCTCTGCATGAAAAGGATTAACTACTCTTTCATCCTTTCGGTCGATACCAAGTTTTAAAATATATCTGCATCCTACTTGTGAATTTCGATAGAGGATATTGTCATCCTAAAGGACAAATCAAGATGGCATGATCAATGAAGAGAAACAACACAATAAATAAGATATAAATTACCCGCTTTTTGCGGGAAAACTAAAAAGGAAAGGATAATGATTATGCTGTACTTAATCGCAGTTATTTTAATCGCATTGTGGCTGCTAGGGCTAATCACCTCGTATACCATGGGAGGATTCATTCACGTTTTGCTGGTAATCGCCATTGTCGTTGTGCTGATTAGACTTATTCAAGGACGAAGTATCCTTGGGACGAAGGCTTAGTTCACGGATGAGAGTCTTGCCGGCTGCTATTAACAGATAAAGCGGTTATAATTGTAGTCATGGTCAGGATTCCTAAAAAGATTCTAAAAATGAATTCATTTACTCAACATATCTAAAAGGAGAATTATGAAAAATACATATTTCCTCTTAGCAGCTATTGTGTTCTTTGTAGGATCGTTGCAGCCGGTTGCAATGTCAATCGAGAAAAAAAATAGAGGATGCCAAAGAAAATGTAAAAGAAGCAGATCAAAATTTGATAAACGCGCAGGATCAATATGAGAAAGATTGGCAGCAATTCAAGAATGAAGTAGAATCGAAAATTGCAGCGAATGAAAAAAGCATTGACGAATTCAAAGCGGAGATGAAAACAGCAAGCAGTAAATTTAGAACGAAGTATGAAAAAGAAGTTGTGGTGTTAGAACGAAAAAATATCGAACTAAAGAACAAGATACGTGAATATAAGTATGAAGGGAAAGATAAATGGGAGGAATTCAAAAAAGGGTTCAATCGGGATGTGGATATCGTTGGAAAGGCACTCAAGAATATCTTCGCAAAAAAGGATTGATTGAATTAAATAAGACGACACGCACCGATTTTCATAAAAGAGGAAATCCATGAAACTCTATAAGAGGTATATCGTGATTGCAGTAATGTGCTGCCTAACGATTCTGTTAGAAAGCTGTTCATCTTCTATTCTTGTTGACGTATGGAATGACCCTTCCTATCATGGATCTCCATTGAAGAAAATACTTGTTATTGCTGTACGTCAAGACCCTGTCCGGCGGCGGCTTTGGGAGGATGCTTTTGTTGGTGCTCTTTCCAATTATGGCGTTAACGCAACATCCTCCTACAATTTATTCCCGAATGCATTGCCTGATACAAATCAAGTTGCCGATATTGTGCAAGAAAAGGGTTTCGATGGAATTCTGGTGAGCCGTCTTCTGATCAAGGAAACGGAAACACATTATGTAGAGAGTAATGTGACGACCGAAGTGAAAACAAGGTATAATCCTTTTAGAAATATGTATTTCACCTATTATCAAGATATTCAACATCCGGGCTATGTTGATTCTCAAATAGTCCATCGCAGTGCAATAGAGTTTTGGGCTCTGAAAGATAATGAACGGTTAATTTGGGCAGCGACAAGTAATACTCCGGAAACGAATTCAGTGCAAGATGTTCACAAAGATATCGCCGATCTTGTGATACATGAATTACTGCAAAATGCTGTTATTCGATCGGCGAAGTAAAGAGAATAGAAAAACACAATAAAAAAGGAGTTGTCACATGAATACCATGTTGATTAAAGGAAACTGGAATGAAGCAGCAGGCAAGCTCAAACAACAATTCGCGAATCTCACCGATGATGATTTGCTTTTCAAAAAAGGGAAAGAAGAAGAATTATTGGGAAGACTGCAGAATAAACTTGGAAAAACCAAGGAAGAGCTGCGTAAAATAATTTCTAAATTATAATAGATACGATACCGGGGAAAATGATGTTCGAAGGTACGTTCAGTTCCAATATCCATATATGCACGGAATGAATTTTTGTTAGATAACCTCATAGGAAATAAAAAAAGCGTATACATGAAATATATCTTTTGTGCAGGTCTCACACTTTGTCTGATCCTTGCTCTCCATGTTTCCAAAGCACAGGAGCGTAAATTTGGACTTGGCCTGATCGTTGGTGAGCCGACGGGAATCAGTGCGAAGCTGTGGACATCGCATACTACCGCATTCGATTTTGGTCTGGGCTGGTCGGTGGGAGGAGATCGGATAGGGAAATATGACGGCTATTATAATGGAGGAAGCCGCGTTCATTTTCATATGGATTACCTCTGGCATGCCTTCGAAGCAATTCACTCGAATGAACGATTTCCAATATACTATGGAATTGGCGGGCGCATCAATACCGGTGCCGGTTATAATAGTTCGATCGCTGTCCGCGGTGTCATCGGTATCGCTTGGATGCCGCGCGAGACACCCATCGATATATTTTTCGAACTTGTCCCGTCGCTCCAACTTACATCTTCGGCAGGACTTGCCATCGACGCCGGCTTAGGTGCAAGATATTTCTTTTGATGATTCTGTCGTTCTGTATCAATATCCTTTCGAAGAGGATATTTCTGACGATTGAATATTCATGCAAGCGATGTTCGATTCACAAGTACTCTTTTGCCTCGGAAATTAATATTGATAAATACAATTTAAAGAACGAATCAACGGGGGAAAACAATGAAAACAATCTTAATCGTTATTGCAGTGGTTTTTGCGGGCACCGCTTATTATTTCTATGACGGCAAGACGACCGCGGAGAACGCACTTGAGTCCAAAGTCGACTTTATTTCCAAGGAAAAAGAAAAAGAAGTTGCGCAGCTGAAGGGCACGTATAATGAGTTTGCTGACCGCCTGAAAAAAGAAATAGCACAGGGCCAGATAAAAATTATCCAGCTCTCCGATCGGTTGTCGGTTATTATGGTGGATAAAATTTTGTTCCCTTCGGGCGAAGCAGAAATCACGCCTGAAGGATTGATCGTACTTGAGCGGATCGGTGATGTTCTGAAAAATTCCAAAAACAAAACTATTCGCGTCGAGGGGCACACCGACAACGTGCAGATCACTAAGCAGCTGAAAAAAAAATACGCAACTAATTGGGAGCTTTCAACAGCACGCGCAACGAATGTTGTGCGATTTCTGCAGGAGAATATCGGTATTGAAGCAACGTTGTTACAGCCCATCGGTATGTCTGAATACCACCCGGTTGCGAGCAATGAAACTCCGGATGGCCGCAGTCAAAATCGTCGCATCGAAATCGCTCTGTTGCCGTAGTTTGTCGGTGAAATATCCGTCGCTTCGAAACAACCATAAAGTTCATGAATTGGTTTAACGCGGAACTGAAGTATTGAGTATGAAGAATTTTTGTTTGATAAGTCTTGCAATCTTCGCCCTAAGCATACCTTGCGCCCATGCACAAGTGAAGACGTCGTTCCTTGTACAATCAACACTTGAAGACGAATGGATCGTACTCTCGGTGGATAAGGTAGTATACTTTGCCGGGGATACAGTCAGACTTATCATTGGACGTACTGACAGCGTGGCTAACGCATCGATCACACCGGTGCTGCCTATAGAAGGAACATCCCTGAAAAGTACCGGACGGCGGTCATACATTGCGGTTCTGCCGCAGATCGTTACACCGGGAGCTTATGTGGTCACTCTGAAAGTGCGTGATTCTGAAGGCAGACGTTTTTTGTATAAAACCGAATGCATCGTCAATGTAGAAGAAAACCGGTACGTGGCTCTCCTCCAATCCTTTGTGCATATTGAGCCTTCGAATGGAGGGGAAAACAGCCGATCGGCTGTCGCTCTCGACCGTGAAGCAATACAGAATCTTGAAGTCCATTTTGATCGGGACAGCATAAAGGCGGGAATGGGGCCGCAGTTTGTGACGATTAAGACAACGGTGATACCGAGAGACGGAACTGCATCGCAATCACTTTACCGCCGCGTAGTGACATTCAAAAACAATGGTGATGATTATGAAGATAGGATGCGCTTAATTCAATACAAGAATGCGTACAACAAATATGCGGCGCTCAGCAGGGAAGAAATCGACCACGTCCGTTTGCCGGTTGATTCGCTTCCGGACTGGTCGTTACTCGTCGTGCAGATTGAACCGGATTACTCAATAACCATTGGCGCATTTGACCGGTCAAATGTTGTCACGAAATATTTTAGAATGCGCGGGCCGACGTTTGAAACAGCATTTATGATCGGCATACCCAAAGTGATCTACGATTCACAGTCCAGAGATTCTATCGAGTATGGAAATACAAGCGCAATGTTTCGTATGTATTATGTAAGCAAAGAAACCGGAAACCGGTTTCCCCTGAATCTCGGAGTCGGTACGTTCGGTGTGAATTCTCCCATCGACGTCGGAGTGGGACGAGGGGGGTTCGCCTTTTCACTCCAATTGGATCTCGCAGAAATGGTACGAATTCTCAATATCAGTTTCACGAACAAGGTGAATATCGGACTGGAAACTACGCAATTGTTTTCAATCGGCAAAAAACGTCGCTTACTCATCGACACGCAGGTGAGTCTTGTGTTATAGGTCATTGGTGCATACGAAAAGGATTAATTACTATTTCATCCTTTTGGCCTATTGAATTCTCTTCTTTCAAAATCTACCTTTACGACATTAATAACTATAAGAGTAAGAGGGAATAAAATGAAAATACCATTTGCATTAAATGGTTCTGAACATAGCAATGAAATGATTACGGAATTTGCAGAAAAAACCCTCTCCCCCAAAACAACTAAGCGAATTATTTCTGCTTCTGACAGGTTTCTATCCATAAAGAAGACCAACCAAACAATGGGTCCATTGTCCGAAATTGATGCTATCGATATGATGAATACTGATCAATTAATAGGTTCATTGCCCGAATATAATCCAGGAGTGGATAATTATTCGCTGCAATCGGTAAAGAATGCAGTGAATAAAGCGTCAACTAAAAAGAGAACGAAACTTTCTCCGTCAACTGCCGCGATTGAAGTCTCTCCAAAGAGTATTATTTTAAAAGCAAAAATAAAATAGAACCGATTTGCTCGTTGTTGGCTTACAAGGTTATAGCGCTGTTGCGCAGGTTCGTTGCGCGGCTCGGTAGTTCAAGCAGTGTCCTTCCACACACTATATTCGGTTGTGATTGTGCGTTAGTAAAAAATGAATCCCGAAAGACCTGATTTTTTTGCCTCATTACTTATTGAAGATCTGTTTGGATGCTTCAATAAGAATAGATCCTATCAATGATCCTGCTCTTGTGTCGCGTTAGAAACAAGTTGACCTAAATGAAATAACGACATACACTTAGCAGGCAAATATAAAAAGAGATCTTGTCTCAGTGTTCGTTCGCCCAAGGAGGTTCTCTTTCTTAAAAGGATTAACTACTCTTTCATCCTTTCGGTCTATTCCCTTCGATACAAATCATTAGTATAATTTTTCAGGGTTTTTATAGGAACCATCCATTGTTCGAAGACCTCAGAGAGTGTCAACGAATATTTGGTGGGGAAAGAATCAGCAAAATGAATTTGGATCAAATAGAAGGACAATGGAAACGATGGAGTGGAACTGCCATGCTCCATTGGGAGAAAATAATGAACGATGACTTGTCGACTGTCGCCGGCAGCTACAAAGTTATTGTTGGAAAAAGTCAGAAGAAGTTCGGGTTTGCTAAAAAAGAAGCTCAACAGCAAGTTGATGAATTGAAAAAAATCGTCGAACAATTGAAAAAATCAAATAACAGCGTCATAGGATTTCAAAAGTCATTGAGCAAAAAATGTAGAAGTCAAACGCATGATAGGTGAATGCAACACAGTATCGAGAAGACGATAACCATGAAAAGAAGATGTATAGTCCGAATAAAAAATGACTTTGCCGTAAATGCATGGAATATGTTGTTCATAACAAAACATGTTGTGATTCATTTTCACTCGTTCACTCGATGGAGGTATTTATGAAAACTTCAATTACAGCAAGTGCTTTAGATCGATGGATGCATTTCCTCGGAGCAATGCTGATTGCTGCTTTGATGGTACCTGCCGCCATCGCTGCCGGCCCGACAACAGTAAATATTGGAACGTCTGGTGATTTCGTTATTCTATCAAAAACAGGAATCACAACAACAGGAGCCACCTCAATTACTGGTGACATTGGAGTTAGTCCAATCACTGCGACAGCAATAACTGGTTTTGGGTTAATCGCGGATGCCTCGAATACATTTTCAAGATCATCTTTAGTGACAGGAAAAATCTATGCAGCCAACTATACTTCCCCAACTCCTACTAAATTGACTACAGCTGTAAGCGACATGCAGACCGCGTACACCGACGCAGCCGGACGAAAAATACCAGATCATACTGAACTGTACGCTGGGGATGTTACTGGAAAGACCCTCACCTCTGGTCTTTATAAATGGGGTACTGGGGTTCTAATATCTGCTGGTAGTGTCACTCTCTCGGGCAGTGCAAGCGATGTTTGGATCTTCCAAATAGCGCAAGATCTAACCGTGGCCAACGGAGCCATAGTGACTCTCAGCGGCGGCGCACTGGCTTCCAACATCTTCTGGCAGGTCGCCGGCAAAGTTACTATTGGAACGACGGCTGCTATGAAGGGAATCATATTGTGTCAGACACAGATTGCGATGCAGACCGGTGCAACTTTAAATGGCAGAGCCCTGGCGCAGACAGCAGTTACATTAATTGCCAATACCGTCACCCAACCGGCAACGGTGGTCATCACTCTCCCCACAATAACTTCCGCAGATCCGGTGAATACTGCAACTAGTGTGGCTTTGAACAAACAAATTACCGCAACTTTTAGTAAGACAATGGATGGTTCCACTATTATAGCATCGACATTTACTTTATTAAATGGTACAACTTCAATCTCAGGTATTGTGTCCTACTCCGGCACAACTGCCACCTTTGCACCGGCAAGTAACCTCGCTCCAAGTACCCTCTATACAGCCACAATTACAACCGGGGTTAAGGATATTGCAGGCAATGCACTGGCAAATAATTATGTGTGGAGCTTCACAACAGCAGCATTCGTCACTCCGCCCATAGTAAGTTCTCCAGTCCCTGCTAATGCTGCAATAGATGTGGCTTTGAACCAGAAAATTGCTATCAATTTTAGTACGAAAATGGATGCTTCAACTATTACATCATCGACATTTACCTTAATGCAAGGTACAACGTCAGTCTCAGGCATTGTGTCTTACTCCGGTACAACTGCCACCTTTGCACCGGCAAGCAATTTCACAGCAAGTACTCTCTATACAGTCACGATTACAACGGGAGCTAAGGATCTTGCAGGCAATGCTCTGGCAAGTGATTATATATGGAGCTTCACAACAGGCTCAGCAGTGGTCGTCACTCCACCCATAGTAAGCTCAACAGAACTTGCTAATGCCGCAATAGATGTGGCTTTGAACCATGAAATTACAGCGACCTTCAGTGTGGCCATGGATGCTTCAACTATTACAGAATCGACATTTACTTTAATGCAAGGTACAACGTCAGTCTCAGGTGTTGTGTCCTGCTCCGGCACAACTGCCACTTTTGCACCGGCAAGCAACTTCGCACCAAATACTCTCTATACAGCCACGATTACAACCGGGGCTAAAGATCTTGCAGGCAATGCTCTGGCAAATGACTATGTATGGAGATTTACAACAGGCGCAGCAGTAACCGCTGTCGGGAGCGGTTTAGCACCTCATGAATTCGCGCTCTTGCAGAATTATCCCAATCCATTCAATCCATCCACGAGGATCCAGTATAGTCTTGAGAAGGCTGGAATGGTATCCCTCAAAGTCTACAATGTGCTCGGCCTTGAGGTTGCTACGCTCGTCAAAGCCTATCAGGAAGCCAATAGCTACTCAGTGCAATTTAATTCCAATGAAGGAGGACTCGATCTTTCCTCCGGTGTGTACTTCTATCGTTTGGAAGCCGGATCATTCGTTTCGACGAAGAGGCTGATTCTTATGAAATAGAAAAATTGAATATTGAAAAACTAAAATACTCATCCGCCTTTTGCGGACAACAAAAAATATAGAAAGGATACTTACAATGCTTTATACGATCGCTGTCATTCTCGTTATTTTGTGGTTGGTAGGTCTTGTGACCTCCTACACTATGGGTGGATTTATTCATGTTCTTCTGGTAATCGCCATCATCGTCGTCTTGGTCAACCTCCTTAGCGGACGAAAACCTGTTTGACCATTTCGCATTATCAGAATTGAATATTGAAAAACTAAAACACTAATCCGCCTTTTGCGGACAACAAAAAATATAGAAAGGATACTACAATGCTTTATACGATTGCTGTCATTCTCGTTATTTTGTGGTTGGTAGGTCTTGTGACCTCCTACACTATGGGTGGGTTTATTCACGTTCTTTTGGTAATCGCCATCATAATCGTCTTGGTCAACCTCATTAGCGGACGAAAACCTGTTTGACCATTTCGCATTATCAGAATTGGATATTGAAAAACTAAAACACTAAGCTGCCTTTTGCGGTAAACCAAAATAAAAAAAGGATACTTACAATGCTTTATACGATCGCTGTCATTCTCATTGTCTTATGGTTGGTAGGTCTCGTGACCTCCTATACTATGGGTGGATTTATTCACGTTCTTCTGGTAATCGCCATCATAGTCATCTTGGTCAATGTCATTAACGGACGAAAACCTCTGTGACTATTTTATTGGGCAAGATATGGAAAATCAAAACGAGGAATTATCTATGAACAAAGCAATATCAGTTGCAGTTCTTGCAGGCGGCATTCTTCTTCTGATATTTGGTATCAATGCCTATGACTCATCCAGCTCTGATATTTCTCGATTTTTTACCGGCACAGCCACTAATAAATCGATATGGATGTTAGTGGCAGGTGTTGTCGCGACCGTTCTGGGACTTGTGGGTTTAACACGCGGATCAAAGACAGTTTGAGAATTGGTTTTATATCTATTCTGAAATAATGTTTTTTACAGCCGCTCGCCACAAAAACGGTGAATATGAAAATCGACGAAGTCGCTAGTTGTGCAGTTTTATGTGCTGGTTATAGCAAAATCCTTGAGAGTTGCTGTCGGTTGGTGACAGCATAAGAATGTAATACCTTCGGGAAAAGTATACAGAACCGGTGAATTTTGTATTGATAGAAAACCTGATAATGAAAGAACTCAAAATGAGATTTATAAAGATATTTGCAATGCTGGTTGCATTCATTGCGGGTGCGTTGATAATATCGCAAGAAGCATCTGCACAGGATGTACCTGTGAATTCTCAACGTTTTTATGATGAATTGAGCCCCTTTGGTATGTGGGTAGATTATCCAAACTACGGTTATGTTTGGATTCCAAAAGGATATCCCGGATTCAGTCCATATGCTACTGCCGGCCATTGGGGAATTACCGATGACGGTTGGACATGGGTTTCTGATTATACCTGGGGATGGGTGCCTTTCCACTATGGTCGTTGGGATTATGATAAAGTTTATGGTTGGTTTTGGATCCCTGGCAATGAATGGGGACCTGCTTGGGTATTGTGGAAAAAAACTCCCGGTAATTACGGATGGGTTCCTTTAAGACCGGGTGACAGTATAGGTATTGCGTTTGGTAGCGATTTCCATGGACGGGACGAGCGATGGACATTTGTAAAAGATAAGGATATGTCAAAGCCCGATACGATTCGTCGTTATATAAAGAGAACTAAAAACATCGCGATTATCAGTAATTCAACAATTAAAAATAATACACAAAAAAATGACAAACGTAATGCGACATACATTGCGGGTCCTGAAAGAGATGAGACTGAAAACTTACAGGCCGTAAGTGCAAAAGATCGTTAAGAACGGATATAAATTTGTTCGATCCAAAGTGATGAAACTGAATGAGGTGAAACCTGTAATAGAAAGAAACGCAGCAGCGCAGGGGAAATCCGATAAATAATATCCTCATTGTCGGCAAGAATCAGCCGCAGACATCGCGGAGTATTCAGTCATCGAATAGTACGGAGAAGGAAAAGCAACAAAAGAATGCAGCGCCATCCAGACAGAGCAATAACGCGCGGTCTTCTCAACATAGGGCCGAATAAATGAGACAAGAGGAAAGGAGTCAGGGAAACAAAGTGGAACGGGGTCGAGGTAGAGTCATTCGGCCTTGAGAAAGGATTTACGTCAATCGACTAAAATCCAAAGAGCTCGTCATCAAGAAGAGTGTATATATGAATTATTTATTTGTCACATTTACCACACTTTGTTTATTCTTTACTGTTCAAGGATCAATTGCACAAGAGCGAAAAAACGATATTGATCCTGTCATAACTCAACCGGTCTTTGTAAGCGCAAATTTAGAAACATCAAAAGTGAATAGAATTGACGATGACCGCAATTTTGAACTACGAAGAAACCGGGCAGATTTTTACAGCATACCATCTCGTCACGCAAACCTTGTTTATAGTTCAACGGATTCTATCAGGTATATGATAACCTCTGAAATCTCAATGGAAATAATAAAATATCCAATCAATGCCGGCATAAAAATCCGGTCGTCGGCATTTGATATAACCGGATTGATTTGTGAACAGAAATCCAACGGATATCTCATTCAAATTCAATGCAGTAAAAAACTTCGCAATTTCGATAGTTGGCTAAAATGTGAAGGAAATGACACGTGGCTATCCGTCACAATCGCCAATGCAAAGGCTGATTCTGTGGGAATTGAATTAATGAAAATGCCAGAATTTGTTAAAGAGTTTTTGATCTTCCAATCTCCGGCATCCGTGCAATTAACGTTCAAGTTGACGGGAAAGATAAGAGTTGCAGAACTCATACAGGACAACGAAAGTAATAATATTTTTGTTGCGGTACACACGACAATAATTTTTCCAATACTGGCAAGAACAAACTTGCCGCTTATTAAACATCTCAGTTTGACTCGGAGAGACGTGTGGTAGCGATTCATGGGAAAAGGAAACTTGAAAGGAAAAGGCAATGGGAATAATACTGAGCATAACTATTGTGACCGTGATCATATGGTTTGTTATCGAAAAACATCGCACGTATCATCGTAATTATAAACAGTCGAATCTTGAATCCCTGCGCACTGAAGCAGCATACAGGAACCCGCCACTATCACCTATTGATCAAATGAATGCACTGTATCGTTTCAGGATCAAAGAAATAATAGCGCTGCGTAAGTTTGATCAAGATACCGGTGAGCAGGAAGGTGACCTCTGGTGCATCATCAATGAAGTCAATCGGTTGATAGCTCAGGAAGTTGAAGAGATGAGCGAGATGGAAGTGCAGCATTTCGGTAAGGTAAATGAATATACGACGGAACCAACTAGAGAGTCGCCGCTCATCATGGAAACTTTCTCTTCGAATCAATGAAAGGACCATGAGAACAATCCACGGTAGGTTTGTCTCTAATGCCAATGATCATTGGGCCGATTCACTGTGGAAATTATCACAATCAAGTATTGGACTGATCCTGGTTTTGTTGAGCGCTCGTGAAGGGCAGGCCGATTTCAAATGATCGTGAGATGAAAATATTTTATTTTCCTGGTGAAAAAAGATATACAGATCATCCTCTGTACATCAATTGATTTCATCAAACGATCTATTCTCTATGGAAGAATGGGATTCATATGCAACAAGATATCAACAGACAAATCCTTTTGATCAAGAGACCGATGGGAATACCGGATGAGAGTTGTTTCAAATTGATTACATCCGCGATATCTCAGCCGACGCACGGGCAAGTATTGCTGCGGACACGGTTTCTTTCTGTTGATCCCTATATGAGAGGCAGGATGAATGACCGCAGATCGTATGTTCCGCCTTTTCAGCTGAATGAAGTTCTGAACGGGGGAATAGTCGGAGAAGTTGTTGAGTCGATGTCGAAGAGCTTTGCCAAAGGTGATTTTGTTGTGGGAAATCTCGGTTGGCAGGATTACGCCATTGCTGATGAAAAAGAAGTGAGGAAAATAAATACTGAAATTGCTCCGGTGAGCACAGCGCTAGGAGTGTTGGGAATGCCCGGGCTTACCGCGTATTTTGGATTGTTGGATATCGGAAAGCCTAAGCAGGGTGAAACAGTGGTTGTCTCCGGTGCGGCCGGTGCGGTGGGAATGATTGTTGGACAGATCGCCAAGATCCATGGTTGTCGTGTTGTCGGGATCGCCGGATCTGATAGGAAAACCAAGTACTTGATCGACGAGTTGAAATTTGATTCTGCAATCAATTATAAAACTGTTTCTCATCTAAGGAAGGCATTAAAGGAAGCTTGTCCGAATGGCGTTGATATTTACTTTGATAATGTCGGCGGTGATATCTCCGATGCGGTCCTTTCTTTGATAAACAATCACGCCCGCATTCCCTTGTGTGGACAAATTTCCTTATACAACGAAACACAGATTTCCACAGGTCCGCGAATCCAGCCTCGCTTGCTGACGTTTAGCGCCCTCATGCAGGGGTTTCTCGTGCATAATTACTCTGATCGGTTCGACGAGGGGATACGTCAATTGGCGGACTGGTTGAAGGAAAAGAAATTGATATATACTGAACATGTCGTTGAAGGATTAGAAAATGCTCCGAAGGCTTTCATTGGATTATTTACAGGAGAAAATCTCGGCAAGCAGCTTGTAAAGGTTGCATGAAATGTTTATGAAGAATATTTCGAAAAAATATTGCCTTGAATAATAATAGAGTAATTGTCTAAAGTCATGAAAAATACATACAGGTATGCGGAAAGAATTTTTGAAAAACTCATGTCTGTTGTCATCTCCATACTCGGCAATGCCATTACATTTATTGTTGCATTAGGTACAGTCATGTTCTGGTTTACCAATAAGCGGTTCTATACTCAGGTTATTCATTCCGCCATCGGAGATGTTATTCTCGGAGTTACGTTTTTAAGTTTATTTATTATTCAAAAATCTTTCGTTCATTTCTCCGCTTTACTTCATGTAAAGGTGAATGAACTAGTTGCGTGACATGAGCCCGCCCGCAATTCGGTGATGAATGCGGAAGAAAAAACAGAAGACGAGATATCTGAACTTTCGAAGGAATACGCCGAACTCTCCGAACAGATACAAGAAGTGAAAAAAGAAAATGTACTGAACCATATCCATAGAACGGAAATTGCCGATCATAAAAAGGTTGTGCTATGAAAATACAAACACACGAGAACGAAAAAAACCTGCTGCCGCCGGCTGATTTAACAGCAGAAATCCAGAGATTGAATGAAGAGCTCATACTTGAGCGTGACCGGAACCTGCGCACACTTGCAGACTTCAAAAATTACCGCCGCCGCATTGAACGTGACGGTAACAACATTGCCGAGGAAAGTAAACGGGGGATGCTGCTTCCTCTGTTAGACATACTCGACGATATGGAAAAAGCGTTGCAATGTGCAAACGAGGCGGAGCAGCCCTTTGTGAAAGGAGTACGCATCATCTATCAAAAACTTCTTGCGTTGTTGGAGACATATAATGTCCTCCCTTTCGAAAGTGTTGGTACGACATTCGACCATAATCTGCAGGAAGCTGTGGCGATGGCGAAACATAATGGGAGTAATCCGGGAACAGTTATTGATGAGCTCCGGCGCGGTTATCTCTGGAACAATGAACTCTTGCGCCCTGCACAAGTAAGAGTTGCAGAATAACGTACAGAGGTAAACGAAGTTAATGATAGAGCGGGTGATGTTGTCTGGTTTTGATCGAAGAAGAAAAGGTTATTTATGATTGATCAAATAAATTCTCATCATGGAACACGCTTCCTTATCAGCGCGGCAGCGCTCGTGATTATCGTCTATGGTATCTATCAGGCACAGGCGGTTGTTGCATTATTACTTCTCTCTGTTTTCCTCGCTCTCCTCGGAACACCTCCGGTGCTCTGGTTAAAACGGAAACATGTTCCTTCTTTTGTAGCGGTGATAATCATCATGGTTGGTATGATTACTCTCCTTCTGGTTATCGGTGGAGTCTTAGGCGTGTCACTCAGTACCTTTTCCGATGCGTTGCCTTTCTATCAGAAACGCCTTCATGAACAAGTCTTGGTGCTCAGAGTGTTCTTGGCAAGTAAAAGTATCGTCATCACTGAAAAAGCCTTGTTTGAGTACTTTAATCCGGTGGCAGTGGTGAGCCTGACTGCCGGATTCATCACAGCAATGGGCTTGGTTCCAAACATTCTCTTGGTCATGCTCACGGTAGCATTCATTCTACTTGAAGCCTCAAGCTTCCCCCACAAACTCCGTTCAATACTCGGTAATCCTGAACTTGCCTTTCCCCAGGTAACGAAGTTTGTCGACGATATCCGTCGTTACATGATCATCAAGACGATCATCAGTCTGATTGCAGGGGGAATTATAGGATTATGGTTATTCATTCTTGGTGTGGATTATCCCATTCTCTGGGGTTTTCTGGCTTTTCTCCTCCATTACGTACCCAACATGGGTATAATATTAGCTGCTATTCCTGCGGTATTGTTGGCGTTCCTTCAACTCGGTGTGGAATCTGCAATGCTTGTCGCTGCCGGTTATCTTACCGTTGGCTTCATATTTGGAAACGTGGTTGAACCGCGTCTTATGGGTCGGAAGCTTGGTTTATCTACTCTCGTCGTCTTTCTCTCATTGATGTTTTGGGGAAGCCTGCTCGGCCCTATCGGTGTAATTCTCTGCGTACCTCTTACGATGAGTCTGAAGTTTGCCTTTGAGAGTAGTAAAGGCGCGCAATGGATAGCGGTCTTACTTGGGTCGGAAAAGTCCAATGAAAGCATTCCACCGGTTTTGAAAGAAGGAATTCATATAGAGAGATCGCGCCACCAATCAGTATTGAAAGAAGGAATTCATTTAGAGAGATCGCATCACTAATCCCAACTGAGTCAACAGTAAAAAGTTGACCGGAACATAAGAGCATGGAACCAATCTTTTTCATAAAAGGACTTATTATCGGATTTGCGATGGCGGTGCCCATCGGACCGATCGGAATAATGTGCATCCGTAAAACACTTGCTGAAGGGCACTCGCGCGGTTTGATCATCGGTCTTGGGGCTGCAACAGCAGATTCGTTGTACGGCAGTATCGCAGCGTTCGGTCTCACATTCATCTCGGATGTGATCGCCACCCAGCACTTTTGGGTGAGTCTGGTTGGAGGTGGGTTACTCTTGTTTCTTGGAATAAGGACATTCCGTGCTAAGCGCAAGTCTACTATAGTCCCCTACGACAAAAATGGATTGCTGGGATCGTACATTTCAGCCTTTCTCCTCGCACTTACCAATCCAATGACGATATTTGCATTTGTTGCAGTGTTCGCTGCTTTTGGCCTGGGACATAGGCTTGTTTTTTTTTCATCGTGTATTCTTGTTATCGGTGTGTTTACAGGATCGTGTCTATGGTTTCTAACTCTTAGTTATGTTGCTACGATTTTTAAAAAAAAATTGGACGCAGGCGGACTCAAATTGGTCAATAGGATTTCCGGATCCTTGATCATTTTATCCGGAGTTGTTGCTCTCGTGAGTCTAATGTGACTTTTTTAACCATCAATCGTTCTCTCAGTACGTCTTTAAGAAACAAGCGCCCACCGAGACCATGACAAAGAAATCAACGTGATAGAATACATGCAGAATGAATATCCACCAAATGAACGGCAAAAGCTGTCGCCGTTGAAGATCGCATCGTATGCGGGCATTGCCATAGGAGCTTTAGCCATTATCTGCGTGCTGGTATCCATTTTTTTCATCGGCACCATAATGAATAAGTTCATCAAGCCGAGGATTACAAAGGCATGTGCGGATGCATATCCTGCGTACTCGTTACGCATTGCCGATATGAATTACAGTATATTTCAAAACCGCTTTGGATTTGACTCTGTTGCACTACGCGCAGTCGATGGCACGTTCTCGAGCAACATGGGTTCATTCTCCATAGGTGGAATCGAGTGGATACATCTTCTCTGGGGAGGAAATTTTGAACCTAAGAACCTTGCCAACGCAGACTTCGCTGCTCAATACATCCAACTGATTTTTCCGCGGTCGCGCTATATACTTTGGTGCAAACAGATGCATGTATCGGTTCCGGATTCAGAGATGGTGACTGAATCACTAGAGGTTCATCCATGGGCAGGCGATGATGAGTTCTTCGGAGGAAGTAAGTTCAGAAAAACACGATTGAACATTGTGATTCCGCATTTCAGCATAATGGGCTTGGCCTGTCTCGAACTCCTGCAAGGGAAGAGCTACCATGCCCGTTCCGTCCACATCTACGAAGCGCTCCTCGACATTCTGGTGAATAAGGACAAACCCGACAGTAGAGACACTTCAGGTCCCTTCATGCCAAACGAGATTCTTTCTTCGATTCAAGAAACCCTGCAGGTCGATAGCCTGAATTTCATGAACGGTCGGCTGAAGTACTGTGAGGAATTTGTGTTCGGTTCGAAGCCGGCGTTCATAACCTTTAGTAATATGCAGGTGTTGGCAGAAGGAATTGCCAATCATAGCGGCCGCGACGCCATGTTAGTCATTCACGCACAAGCGAACCTTGCGGATGCCGGGATGTTGAAGGTGTTTATGAGAATTCCGATTGCATCGCCGGAGTTTTCGTTCCATTACTCTGGTTCCCTGAGTACAATGGACCTCAGCCCGCTTAATTCGATGCTCGAGATATCCGATCAGATGCGCATCAAAACGGGTGTCCTTCAGGAGGCAACTTTCGATGTCGATGTTGTTTCCGGGCGCGCCAGAGGAACCTTGCGAGGTATCTACAATGACTTGACCCTTGCATCTATTGATAAAGAAACAGGAAGTGAAAATGGTTTTTCCGACGGTTTCATTTCGTTTATTGCCAACAACTTCAGGATTCGCAAAACCAATGTGCCGGATAAATCGGGTTCGATGAAGATCGGTATGGTGAAATATATCCGACAGCCGGATGACCCGTTCATCCAGTTCGCATGGTTCGCTCTTCGAATTGCAGTGCAGAATGTTGTTGGAATTTAAATGAATGGTCGCCGCACGGTATGTATGTGTATCCTCGGATGACGGTGATCAAAGGAAATGGAACTATGAAAACAAAAACCTTCATACTAAAACTGATGCTCAATAAAGACACTTGCTCGCATGCTGCCATGAAAGATCAATGAGCGCCGTGAATTTTATCAGATCAAGCCGGCTTGACAAAAAGACTCGTAGGATTTGGGCTATTCTCATTCTTGCATCGAAAAAATTTTTGCGGATTGACGGGTCGCAATGGGCTGGAGCGTTCGCCTTCAATGCTTTTTTCTCGCTGTTTCCTTTGATGGTATTGCTCGTCACGATTGCTACGTACTTTGTCGATCAGGATAGAGCCGGAAAAGAGGTCGTTACCTACATAGAAAAATACGTCCCGATTAACGGTGAAATGCAGCATCATATTTTTAACGCGATCGCCAGTGTTGTCAAAGCACGCAAGCATGCGGGCGCAATTGCGTTTCTCCTTTTGGTCTGGGTCGCTCTCAAATGTTTTTCCACTCTCATCTGCGCGACAAACCGCGCCTGGGGAATTGCGGATTACAATTGGTGGCGACAGCCGTTAAAAAGTCTGGTGTTTCTGGGGATCACCATGGGTGCTGTCCTCCTCGGTATGGCCGGGCCGGCGTTTGTGAGGATGTCGAAGATTTGGTTTTTAACAGAGAGTAATTTTCATTCCTGGTTTTATACCATAGGAAGCTTTTTCATCCCTTTATTGTTTGTGTTCTTCGGTCTGAGTCTGTTTTACCGGCTTGCTCCACGCCGACCCACACGATTTATCGAAGTTTGGATACCGGCACTATGTGCAACCGCTCTTTTACAGGCTGCTGAAAGTCCATTCGTGATCTATTTGAAAAACTTTGCCTCATTAAATGTGGTCTTCGGAGTAATTGGGGGGATCATGGTATTGCTGCTATGGATTTATGTTTCCGGGTACATTTTCATTTTCGGTGCCTGCTTGTGCGCTGCTCAGGATGAAATACACTGATGGGCGGTAGAAGCACTTGAAATGCAAATGAACAAAAAAAGAATCATGAGAAAAACAAATTAAAGACTCTCGCTGCTATGAGATAGGTTATAGTTTTTTATTAAAAGTATTGATATGTTTCTAAGGCGCGCCGAAGTGATTTCTGAAATAATAAATGAATGCGAACAGCACAAATACAAATTGAAGGATACTCAACATTCTCTGTAATAGTATCCAGGAATGAGTACAAAACGGTAAGACTATGAACTATAAAGATTACTACAAAATATTAAGCGTCGGAAAGACGGCGACACAGGACGAAATTAAGAAGGCATATCGCAAACTTGCCAATAAATATCATCCCGACAAAACCAAGGGAGACAAAGCTGCAGAGGAAAAATTTAAAGATATCAATGAGGCAAATGGAATTCTCAGCGATCCTGTGAAACGGAAAAAATATGATCAGTTTGGAGTGGATTGGAAACACTACGAACAAGCCGGAGCTCAACCGGGAGGATTCGATTGGTCGAAATATACAGGCGGTCGCGGTGGTCAAGAACACACCATGAGTCAGGAAGAGTTCAGCGCGATGTTCGGTGAAGAAGGTACCGGAAACATTTTCGAAACTCTATTTGGACAGCATGCAGGAACGAGGAGTGGAAGAAGAAGCAGGGCAAGCAAAGGAGAGGACTATGAAGCCGAAACGACGCTCTCACTCGAAGAAGCATATCATGGTTCGACACGGCTCCTCAAGATAAACGAACAAACAATCAAAATAACAATGAAGCCGGGTATTGCAGACGGACAAGTATTGAGAGTAGAAGGCAAGGGAGGCCGCGGTTCCAACGGCGGCCCAAATGGAGATCTTTACATCACCATCAGAATTGCACCGCACTCAGAGTTCCAGCGCAGAGGAAATGATCTCTATTGTGATAGACCGGTCGATTTATATACTGCCGTGCTCGGCGGCAAGGCAAGGATTCAATCTATTAAAAGCACTGTCAATGTCGATATTCCAAAGGGAACACCCAACGGCAAAGTGCTGAG
>Ga0182011_10000484_pt1 | contig 34830 bp, 35 predicted proteins | sample 711E1DmetaG_FD_120481 | JGI IMG/M metagenome (GOLD analysis project Ga0182011, IMG submission 120481) | Permafrost microbial communities from Stordalen Mire, Sweden - 711E1D metaG | ecosystem: Environmental > Terrestrial > Soil > Wetlands > Permafrost | place: Sweden: Stordalen | collected...
CCCTACTCCAAACTGAATTTTATACGAGCCGAGCGGAATATCCAGATCGTCATGGATAATATAAAGGTCAGAAGGATTGAGTTTGTATTTATCGGCAGTTTTTCTTAAAAAACTTCCTGAATCGTTCATAAACACGTCCGACTTTTTGACAACAACGCCCGCCGGAAGTCTCATTTTCTGAAGCTCATCAGCCACCAAAAAACCAGCATTATGCCGGGTGTTTTTATACCTCTCCCCTGGGTTACCTAACCCTATGATTAGTTTCATATAGTCATCTTAAAACAAGATGTCGCTTTCGACATTTTGTTTGGCAAGCATAGAATTCCTATATACCGAACTCAAAAATAATTGATGCAAGTCTGTCATCTTGCTTTGAGTTCGCTATAACTTACACCTTTTTTAATAAATTCTCAGCAACTTTTCCAAGCACCGGAACTTTCCACATTTCTCCTTGCCAAGCCTTGTAAATCAAGACCAGCCAAAGGACAAAGCTGACAATACCGATAAGTGCTGATAAAGGAAAGAGAATAATTGTTATTCCGAGCACCCACTGCAAAACAAACATAACGATAAATACAACTGTAGATTGCATTGCGTGGAATTTAACAAAAGGGTCTTTACTTGTAACCAGGAAAAATATTCCCGTAACAGGACCCAAAACATAAGCTAGTGCTCCCGCTGTTTCTTTTTTAAGTCCCAAATCTTTTTCTGCCATATATACTCACCCTCTTTCCACACTTCTATCTTTTCACAGTAATGATACTTTGGTCAAGGACAATTTGATTTAGATGATTCTTATGTCTATAATCACGAGCCTAGACACCGGAGTGTCTAATCGAATGAGCAGTACCTAGAATGGAAGACCGCTAAGTGGTCGGAAAGAAAAGGTTAAAGTGAACATTAACAGTTTTGATACCGAGTTACTCGATCTGGAGTGGAAGGAAAAAGTGGGACGCCTGAATGGTATATTAATGTCATTCCTTCTTCCCCAAAGTATATATACCAAATTTTGGGAGGCTGACATTACTGAACTCGGTGTTCAGCCTATAAAATTCGGCAAACTTTGGTGGGGCTGTTTTGGGAAGACTAATGGGGAAAAACGTCTCTTAATATTGGAATTTCCAGGAGGCGAATATATCAATCCGGGCGAAGAATGGTATTTCCAAGTAGCGACTCCACCTGGACGACCCGGAATCCCAATGACAATTCTTGTAGACAATGATGGTGAAATCGTGCCAGATCTTTACTATCCCAAACATGCCAAAATCAAGATTCTGCCCATCTCACCATTCGACTGGAATGGATATGCCTGGCATATCCATTATCCTGCTATCGCTTTGCAGTTTCTTGGTGGTAATTGTAAACGTTCCCGCCAAGCTATCAATCGATGGCAAGCATATCTCATCAGGAATCGGGTTAAGTAGTCTAAACAAATAAGCTGTGGTGCTTTTGAAACTCCGGCACCAGTACCACAGCTTTTTCTTTTTTAATAAAACTTCTGTAATTTAAAAAGATCGTGAAGTTCACTCACAGTGGTTGCATCCTTGGCACTTTTATCATCACGGAACTGGATAAGACGGGGAAATCTTAAAGCCAATCCCGCTGTGTGTTTTGGGCTAACTGTTATCTCATCCGCCGCGAGTTCAACCATAACCTCCGGTTCCACCCAAAAATCGGGGTACAAATCTTTATTAACCTCATATTCTTTCGGTTTTTCCCTCACCTGAAGTTTTGACAGCCTCTTTTTAAGCTCCCTAAATTGTTCATCTGTGAGCCCCGTCCCCACCTTGGTTACAGTCTTAAATTTGTCTCCATCGGCAACTCCCGCCAAAAATTGACCCATTCCAAACCCGACTCTTTTCCCTTTACCTACCGTATAGCCCATGACCACGCAGTCAACTGTATCGGCCAGGCGGCCTTCTCTCCCCTCTTCTTCCTTCATCTTCACCCAATTCCAACCGGCCCGGCCTGAAACATAAAATCCGTTTGCTTTTTTTACAACAACTCCTTCAAGTCCCATTCTTAAATATTTCTGATGCATCTTTTTTATAACTTCAGGATCCTTCGTAACCGTATTCTCGTCAATCCGCAATAAACTTCCGCTTATAACAGCCTTTTTAAGTTCCTCTCTCCTTTTAACGTATGGTTCCCCGATCATGCTGCGGCCATCGACAAGAACAATGTCAAAAACTTGGAACTGAAGCGGTATTTCTGAAGCGTTCTTGGCAATATCGTGTTTTCTTCTCCTCTGGATAGTTTTCTGAAAATCCAAAAATTTCTCGCGTTTTTCGTCTACTCCAATTGCTTCCGAGTCTAATATCGCTTCACCAGCGTTAATAAATTTACCGACGGAAAGAAGTTCCGGAAATGTATTTATATCTATCGAATTCATATTTCTGGTGAAGATTTTTACAAGGTTATCTTTTTTGCGGTAGTGAATAAAAATACGAAGTCCGTCGAATTTAGGCTCAACCGAAACTTCTCCCATCTTCTTGATCATTTCGGTCGTGGAATTAAGGCGCTGCGCCAGCATCGGGACAACCGGTACACCAATTTGCGGTTTGGCACTTTTAAGATTCCCTTCTTTGACTAACTTTGCAATATAACCAATATCAGGTCTGATATTGTAGGCTGCTTCAATCTCCGCCTCAACCTTTTTGTCACTTTTCGCCAAAGCATCAATTACTGTTTTTTCGGAAAAGCCAAGTCTAAGCCGTCCAACCGGAATTCTGGAAACAAAGCGTGCTGAGAGCGGATCAAGACATTTGAGAAGATCCGCCATTTTATCGATTTTATTATCTTGGCTACCTGCACCGCTGTCTTTGGCAATTTCTAAGAGTCTTTCGTAAACATCCGTCACAGAAAGATTTTTACCCGAAACCTTAGACTTAATACCTAATTCCTGCGTAACCGATCCGATATCCCCGACTTTCTTAAATAAACCCAGAACTTCGGCCGGCGTTTTTTGATAGGCTACAGCAAGCGTCCTAACCATCATTTTTTCTGCCAAATTCAAAAGAACCCCTTCATAGTTCGGAGCCAAAACGCCCAAAGACAAATAAACCACTTTATCTATCTCTGACGCTGTCGATTCTTTAAAAAGCCCTGTCAAAATTTTGGTAATTTCAAGCCGTGAAGAAGTCGCTTCCAACTTTTCTAAATATGAAGCCAATTCCCTAAATTGCATACCCTATTATATATCTAAAAATTACTGGGTGGGGCATCTCAAATTTATTATCTTTAGAGAGCGACTGTGACCGATTATACTCCTCTGTGAGCAAGATATGAAGAAAAGAAGAAGTAAGCAAAAGCCACTGCCCCAATAAACATTAAACCAAAAATTACAGACAGAATGCCACTCCACTCTTCGTGGACCACCTTGTTTATTCCCTCCCCAAGAAGTGTAAAACCGAAAAGGCTTGGCAAAACTAAAATCATATATAAAAACTGTGGATCTAGAGTATTCATTTACGTTATAAACGAAATTTATTTATTCGCAATTACATATTTACTCGCCTTCGTACTGCCTTGTTTTTTCAGAATTCCTTTATCGAGCAGGTCTCTTAATTCTCTTAATATAGTATCTTCGGAAACCATGGAAAGAACTTTCTTAAGTTCATTCATCCCGCCAGAACCTTGATCGGAAATATATTCAATCAGTCTCATCTGCCTCTCAGTTAAAGCGACCTGCTCTCCAAACTTAACTTTGAGTCGGGAATCAACTGAAAGTTTTCTGACTTTATCTTTGATTTTGGTTAGTTCTATGGCAACTACTCCCGTAAAGTACTCAAGCCAGGGGGTAATCTCCCTGTTGCCGATATTCGGAGACTGTCTATCAACCTCACTCAGGGCGTCATAGTATGCAGACGGATCTTCGTCAAAATGCTCCTCCAGTGAGAAGAAGTTCTTAATGTTATACCCCTCCCGCATCAAAATTAGTGAACAAAAAGCCCTTACCGTTCTGCCGTTTCCTTCCACAAACGGATGAATTGCAACCAATATATAATGAGCGATTCCGGCTCTTAGAATCGGATGAATTTCGCGGGCAGTGGCATCGTTCAACCACTCAAAAAAATCGTCGATTAGATAGGGAACCTCATGAGAAGGTGGCGGCTGGAAGATAACTTTACCGGTCCCCTCTTCTTTAATCACAACTTCCGTAGTTCTGAAAACACCAATCTTTTCAGGCATAACAATTCTATCAACTGTTGCTCTATGAATATCTTTAAGCATGTTGGGGTCATAGCCCCCCCGCTTTACCGCCAATTCGTCCAATAACTGCATTACGTTTCTATAGTTGACTACTTCCTGAATATCGCGGGCCCTGGCATAAACTTCCTCTCCCTCAAGAATTTTTTTGGTTTGATAAAGCGTTAAATCATTTCCCTCGATGTGGGTGCCGTGGTGGATCGTTCTAACCTGAGCATCCGATTGAAATTGTTTTGCGAATGAGGGCACCAGTGGGGCGTTTTCGATAACTTCCTTGCTCGCCTCAATCGAGCCGACATTTTTTAGAATTGTATTGGAGATTATATACTTCGGGGCATACATATTATCTTTATATTAACGCAAAACTTGCGGAGAATACAAGGGTAACTAAACTATATTCAAAATCCCCGGAATTGAGAGCGCTAAATCATCAGCGTTATAGTAAACACCAACCTTCTCAAATAAATTATCCGCCGATTTTTTAACTATATATGATGCGGCGCAAGCAGCCAAAAACGGATCGTTCTTGGCCAAAAGCGCTACAGTTAAACCAGCTTGAACATCACCCGTTCCTCCTTTGGTTAAACCGGCATTTCCACCTTCAACCCTCATGCATCTTTGCGGCGAACAAACCAAAGTAGTTACACCTTTAAGAACTATTGTGCAATCAAATTTTTTCGCAACCTTACTTATCTCCAAACTCCCAAAAAGCATTTCGTACTCTTTTTGATTCGGTGTAAGAATGGCGCCCTTGGGAATCCATGCCGTATCAATGGTCTGCAAACTTCCGGCGTCTATTACCCATTTTTTATTTGGATATTTCAGAAGAAACTTTTTTGTAATTTCTTTAGTCTCTTTCCAAGTTGCGTCCCCCGCTTCTTTCGAATAACGCATCATTCCGTTTCCGATTAAAATTGCATCAGATTTATTTACATATTCATCAATTTCTTCCCAAGGAACCCAGATGAATGACGATAGTTTAGATTTGATTTTTTCTGCAACTTTCCCGATAGAAGGCTCAGGCGAAGTAAAAAACACCATATCTACAATTCTGGAGGCGGTGGTTAACGCCAAAAGTGGCGCGCCATGGAAAAGTTTTGATCCTCCAATAATGGTTACCAACCCGTTTTGGCCTTTTGAGGAATCGATCGGAGATTTATAGAGCGACGACAATTCTTTCGGGTCAAACAGCTGTTCAATCATGTGAGATCAATCATCTTTAGCTCCGCCCATGGGGGTTGAATCCAAATGTCCCAAACTATCCCGCATGTGTTTCAAATCGACGTGTAGACCTGTATGGACACTAAGTTCCGCTTGTTTGAGCAGTTCCTCTCTTCGTCCGACAGGAATATCTGACGGTATGCCACGATTCTCTTTCGCTGAACGAACTTGTTCTGCAAGCAAAACTTTTGAGTATTCTTCCCGCACCCCAAAATCGGCCTGCTCAAGTGTCAATTCAAAATCTTTTCTGGCTGCATCTTTTATCTCTGACATAATCTTATATCTGACATAATCTTATAAGAGTATTTTAAGCCCCAAGTTCAATTTTTTCCACTTTTTTCAATTTATTTACAAAGTGGGGATCGGCCGTTGTGATTATAGTTTGTTGATTCTTCGTAATTTCCATTACCACATCTCTGTGTTCGGGATCCAGTTCAGAAAAAATATCGTCAAGAAGAAGGGTTGGCCTTTCCCCAGATTTTGCCTCAATGAAATCAAGTTCCGCTATTTTTAGCCACAAGACTGCCATTCTCTGTTCTCCTCTACTTCCATACGCAGCCAGTTCCCTGCTCTTAGATTCATCATTTGTCTTTTTATCTTTTGAGATCTTAAAAATAAAATCATCACGATGGGGCCCCACAAGAGTAGTTGCCGCTGCGATTTCTTCTTCTCTGTATTGCTGGAGTCTCCCCTCACTTATTATTGATTTGTCGTAAAATAGTTTGTAAGTCAAAGATTGGACACCCGGTCTTGAATTTACATATTCGATAAATTCTTCACGCTTTTGAGAAATATAATCACCATTTTTAATTAATAACTGGTTCCAAAAAAGAAGTTGAGACCGGGATATTCCCTCCTCACGGATCCGAAAAAGAAGCCTGTTTCTTTGTCTGACACCTTTTTCGTAGGAAAGGATGCTCCGCCTATATTCCCTATCAACTTGGGACAGAACCGTATCTAAGAACTTTCGCCTTAGAGAAGGAGACTCCGTCACCAAGTCCATATCCCAAGGTCCGAAAAGGACAACTTTGAAGTTTCCCGTAAAGTCGATTAACCGTTTTGATACTCCATTTAACATAAGTTTCTTCCGTGCCACTTTTTCCGGAAGTTCTGCTCCTATATCGATTAATCCACGCGTTATTACACTCTCCAAAACAGTCTCGTTGGAAAGGAGTCCTTTAATACGTGCCAAGTCTTTTTCATAGTTGATCATTTCCTCTTCTACCCTGGCTTTAAAACTTCTGCCGGTAGATAGAAGAAAAAAGCTTTCAAGGATATTTGTCTTCCCTGAGGCATTGGGACCGATAATAAGGGTTACTTCATCGGAAAACTCTAAAACTTTTGTCTTAAAGTTTCTAAAATCAGAAAGTTTTACGGCCTTAATCATTAGCTGAAGTATACCTCACTTTTCCATCTTATTGATGAATTTATTAGACAAATAAGTGACTCCGTAATATAGACCTATTAACACGACGGTTAAGACAAAAAGTCCCAAAACGGTAAAATCAAGATATTTCTTGAAGTTGCTGACCGTACTTCCGAAGTAGTAACCTACTGCGATAAGAATTAATGATTTGGGAAGTGTAGCCAAAAAATTAAACCAGAGAAATTCTTTTAGAGGTATTTCGGCGGACCCCGCAGCAAAGAGAATGATCCCTCCAACAGCATGAGAAAGTTTGCCAAAAAAGAGAAATGGGCCTTTTCTTTTTTTAATCGCCGTCTCAAGTTTACGGACAATTTTCATATCTATACTGAAAAAATTCAACACTCCCTTGTAAGTCTTATTAAGCCACCATCTCCCGGCTGAGTAATATACAAAATCCCCTACCAAATCTCCTGAAACAATAGTCAAATAAGTTGGTATAAAGTCCATAAAGCCCAAAGACACCAAAAATCCGGCTATGATTGTTACAATTGGCCCTTCAACAACAACGAGAGGAAAAAGAATCAGATAGCTGTATGTAAAAAGCAATTTAAATATTTCTGAAGTTTGTATCATTGTTATCTATCATTATACTTGGCAAACCGGACAGAAGTAAGTTCCTCTGCCACCCAGAAAGAATTTTTTGATTACAGATTTGTGGCAATTCTCGCAGGGTTCGCCTTCATGCCCGTAAACCAGAGTGTGGTTTTGATATTCCCCTTCTGTGCCATCAGGAGTAACAAAAGCCAGCTCGCTGGCTCCCCCATACTTCAATCCCGCCTTAAGAACTGTTATTACAGCATCATACAAATTTTTTTGTTCCTTTTCTGTAAGAGTGTTCGCTTTTCGTTTCGGATTGATCCGGGCGAGCCAAAGCGCATCGTTTGCATAGATGTTTCCTACTCCCCCCATTTTGGTTTGATCCATCAAAACAATTTTAATTGGCCTACCTGATTTTGAAAGAATTTGACTAAATAGATCGATGTTCAAATTTTTTCCGGTAAAAGTATCCGTAACCGGCGGCTCGGGACCTAACTTAACTATGAATTTCTCTTTCGCAACATCCTCCGTTTTTTCTATCCTAATCCACCCAAATCTCCTGACATCGTTGTAATAAAGTTTTCCACCCCGATCGAGATCAAAGATAACCAATGTGTGTGGTCCGGGAACTCCTCCGGTTACTTTACTTGATAGTCTTGAAGGATTTTTTAAATTCGGGCCTCTATAGATATACTGTCCGGTAAGTTTTACGTGAGTAAGAATCGAGTAGTCATTTGCAAGGTCGATGACCGAGACTTTACCAAAACGTCTGGTGTCGATTATTTTTGCATCAATTATTTTTGTTTCATCCCCTTGGAAAGTTTTCCTGTTTTTTACCTCGACCGACACGATCTTGTGCCCAACAAGATATTTTTTCAGCTGCAGACGCATTGTTTCTACCTCAGGAAGCTCCGGCATAGAGCTATTATATTACAAAGAAAAATTCCGGGTGCATATTTACCGAACTTAAACGTGGTTATCCTTATATAAACGATATGCAATAATGGAGGCGGTAATTAAAAACGCAACAAATATGGCCTTAAACGAATCCGGAATAAAAAGAACATTGTTTGATAGTTGTTTTATATCACCAATCCAAGGCAAAAATTCGTCAAGAACAAACCCCACCCCAATTCCATATAGTGCTGCAAACAAATAATGGTGCTTTTTTGTACCAAGACCAATTGCAAAAAAACCTGTTATCAATATCAAAATATTGCCATAAACAAAATGGTGGAGTCTATACCCTCCAAATTGCGCAAATAGCCAAAAAGGCAGTGACTTTCTAATCAATATCAAATAGGTTACCAACCTTGAAACAAGAGTAACCCCCACGACTCCTGAGATGATTAAAATCAACGGAATTATGTCAGACGGAATTTTTCTTTTTGCCATCTAGAGAATGCTAAACACACCTTTTGCTAAACATAAACTAAATACAGTCGAAAAAAACATTGACACAAGAAGTAGTAAATATCTATATTTGTAATTGGCAAACAGCAACCTTACAGTAAGTGCGGCAAATATCGTTCCCCCGATTAGGGCTATAACCATTACAGCCGCCATTTTCCCAAAATGTTTGTATTTTTTTAGATATCGGCCTTCCTTTTTCTCTTCTCTCTCTTCAACTTCCTTAATAAAGTGGAAAAAATCTTCATGACTAAACAGGTATAAGAATATAAAGGATGTCAAAACTCCGAAGATAAAAGGACCCAAAAAGGCCTCTGTGATGTCGGTTCCTATTACGAATTTAAAGAAAACAAACTTTGATACCAATAAATATCCTATGATAACGAGCAAGGTTTGTATATGAATTGGTCTTATAAACCCCTTTTTCTTACGCACTGAGCGCAATTTATTATTGATTCTTCTTTTTGACATATCAGAAAATAAGTTTGATAAATCCTTTCGCAAAAGCAACCATGATTAATGTCGGAATAAGTATTGAAATAAAAGCGATTAAATATCGGTTTTCGTCATCAGAGAATAAAAATCTGATTGTCAACGCCAAAAAAATAGGTCCCCCTGCCGCACTGACAAACATGCAGGCTATAATTTTCCCATAGTGGGCAAACCTACCCAAATATTTGTTTTCATTTTTTTCCTCCTCCTTCTCAAGATTGGCTATAAAGTGGAAAAAGTCTTTATGACTAAACAGATATAAAAACGCAAAACTTGATAATGTTCCAAAAATGAGCGGCACAAAGAAAGAAATATAAATATTTGGATGAGCCACTGACGTCACAAAAATATAATTCGAAAGAATAAAATAAACAGCAAGAGCCACTACCGCCTGAAGATGAATCAATCTAAAAAAACCTTTCCTGATTTTAAACCTCCTTTTGGGCATAAGTACTTACAAATTGTAACATTTCTTTCTCAAACCTTTCTTTAGAAAACCTTTCAGCGTTTTTGACAAGTCTTTCCTTACTCCATTTTGTCTTCTCAACTTTCTTAATAGCATCTCCAAGAGTTTTTTCCGAAATTTCATTAACCAACTCTCCGGTCTCCCCATCAATAACTGACTCTTTAAACCCTCCACCGTTAAAAGCAATAACCGGAGTTCCTGCAGCTTGGGATTCAACAACAGTCATACCGAAATCTTCATCACGGGCTAAAGCAATGAGCCCTTTGGCCTTCCCCAATATTTGAAAAAGTCCAGAGTCCTTTACTCTTCCTAAAAGTTCGATGTTCCCACCGGAAAGTTTCTTCAGTCTTCTTTCCACCTCCGAAAACCCATGAGACTCACCGACTATCTTCAATCGAAAATCCAATTTTTTGGCAAGTTTCGCCGTCTCCTCAATCCCCTTTGCCCCGACGAGTCTTGAAACGATCAAAAAGTAGTTTTCTTTGACAAGATTCTTCGTGGCTTTTTCTATTCCGGCTACATCGACCGGAGGATAAATCACGGTTGAATCCCTGCGGTAAAATTTTTCTATTCTTGCCTGGACATTTTTTGAGTTTGCTATGAAATAATCGATTTGTTGAGCGGTTCTAAAATCAAACATTCTCATAAAATGTCCGACAACTGTGGAGTAAATTTTCACCGGCCAGTATTTTGTAAAACCTACAGAAGTTTCATAGCCATAGAGCCATCGTGGGGGTGTATGACAATAATCAATAACGCGTGTTTTGGGCCCAACCTTAAATCCTCTGGTTATGTACCAGCTTGAGGAAGTTATAACCAAATCATAAGCAGATAAATCAAAACTACCCCAAATCGCAGGAATCAAAAATCGTAAAGGTGAATAGAGGTTCCCTATTTTGAGAACCGGCGCAAATTTACTTTCAATAATTTTTTTACCTTTAAACTCCTTGTCGGCAGTGGAATTTTTTACCCTAAAGGCGGTGTAGATCGGTGCATCAGGAAACATTTCCGACAACGTCAGCAGAACCCTTTCCGCCCCCCCGAATTCTTTAATATAATCATGCACCAACGCGACCTTTATTGTTTTCATTAAAATAGTGTTGCCTGTTTCTCGCCGTCAATTTCTTTTCCGACCTTTACAATTCTTTCTGTCAGTGTCTTAAAACCGAACTTTTGGAAAAGATTTAATACCTCAAGACTGTCGATTTTCCACTTTTTCATTTCTTCATAATTGACTTCTATCGGCACATCCCGGACGATTGTGGCGAGTCTATGGAACAGTTTTGCATCATCTTTCTTAGACTCCAATTTTTGCCTAACATTAGGATCAATATCATTTAAATGAGCATAAATATTATTAATACTTTTGTATTTCTCCAAAAGCTTCTCAGCTGTCTTTGGCCCAATTCCGAGAACACCCGGGTAGTTATCTGATGGGTCTCCTACCAGGGCTTTGTAATCAGGAATTTCGTCGGCGGGTACACCCATTCTTTCTTTTGCTTCTGTCTCCCCGTAAAGCTTGGCATTAGTAAGTCCTACTACCGGCATGTAGAGTTTTATATTCTTTTTATCATCGATCAGCTGAAGAATATCCCTGTCCCCCGTCACGATTACGACATCTCCTTTTGATTTGTCCGCAATTGTTCCGATTACGTCATCCGCTTCAAAACCCGGCATTGAATAAATAGGAACTTTGACAGCTTTGAAAAAATCACGGGCTTTGGCAAATTGAGAAGAAAGATCGTCCGCCGTAGGAGGCCTTTGAGATTGGTATTCCTTAAACTCCTTATGTCGAAAGGTTGGCTCCTTTTCATCAAAAGCTACAGCGATTGCATCAGGCTTAAGATCCTGCACTACACGCAGAAACATTGAGACAAGCCCGTAGACTGCATTAATCGGCTCTCCGCTCGTTGTGGTAAGCGGCGGCATGGCATGGAAAGCCCGGTGAAGAATAGCGTTTCCGTCTATAAGAACCAGTTTAGACATTATGAGGATATTTTAACCCAACTCAGGTTTAATCCCAAATTATTGGTACTTTGTACCTACAATTTTTTCGAAGTCGTCTCTATCAAGAGTTTCCTTTTCGAGAAGTGCCTCGCTGACTTTGTCGAGCAATTTTCTTTTCTCTTTAACCATTTTCGAGGCCAATTTATAACCGGTATCCAAAATCTTTTTGACTTCCGTATCAATTTTTTCCATAAAGGCCGGAGAATTTTGAGCTTGTTCATACCATTCCATCTGGCCAAAATCCCCCATTCCCATATCAGGGCCGAGATTAATCGGACCAATGTCGCTCATTCCAAATTCGACAACCATCGCCTTGGCAATTTTTGTGGCTTGAGCAATATCGTTTGCCGCGCCACTTGTCATTTCGTTAAATACAATTTGTTCGGCTGCCCTTCCACCGAGCATGGCTGCGATCTGTTCGAGAAGTCTGGATTTTGTCTCATGAGTTCTATCCCCAACGGGTGGAATCAAGGTGTGTCCTAAGCTCATTCCACGGGCAACAATTGAGATTCTATGGACCGGGTCCATATTTTTCAGGAAATGTGTAACGATTGCGTGTCCGGCTTCATGATAGGCAGTGATTTTTTTATCCTCATCGCTTTGGAGTCTCTTTTTAGCAGGTCCCAGCTTAACCTTGGTAGAAGATTCTTCAAGATCGGCCATTGAAATCTCGTTATGATTATCTCTTGCAGCTCCAATTGCAGCCTCATTTAACATATTTTCGAGGTCGGCGCCCGAAAATCCTACTGTTCTATCCGCAACTTTACTCCAATCGACTCCTTTGGCAAATTTCTTGCCACGGGCGTGGATATGAAGAATGGCAAGTCTGCCTTCCTTATCCGGCATGTCGAGCACAATTCTTCTGTCAAAACGTCCGGGTCGAAGAAGCGCCGGGTCAAGTAGATCCCCCCTATTTGTTGCTGCAATCACAATTACATTATCATTTGGTGTAAAACCGTCCATTTCGACAAGGATCTGATTCAAAGTTTGTTCCCTTTCATCATGTCCTCCCATTAAGCCCTTGCCTCTCTGGCGTCCGATTGCATCTATTTCATCAATGAAAATTATGGAAGGAGCCGCGGCTTTGGCCTGAGCAAAAAGATCGCGGGCGCGACTCGCACCTACTCCAACGAGCATCTCCATAAACTCGCTTCCGGCCATCGAGAAAAACGGCACCCCGGCTTCTCCTGCAACGGCTTTTGCCAGAAGAGTCTTACCGACCCCTGAAGGCCCAACCAAAAGGGCACCTTTGGGGGTTCTGGCACCGATTTTCCTGTATTTTGCAGGATTTTTCAGAAAGTCCACCAGTTCTTCCAGTTCTTTTTTAGCATCATCAACTCCGGCAACATCGGCGAAAGTAACATCCTGTCTCCCTTTGGCAAAGAGTTTGGCCCGGCTTCTTCCAAAAGAAAAAATATCTTGTGCCCCTTTATTCTGAGCCCGCATAATAAAATAAAAGAAAGCTACCATGAGAATAATCGGCAAAATTATTCCGGCGGCATCCCCAACGACCTTGGCCAAAGATTGATCTACAACTTCATACTGAACGTTCGACGGATCGATTCCGTAATTTTTCAGAAGATCGGAAAAATTTACTGTACTTTCCTCAGTCGAAGTTTTTACGCTTCCGTCTTTATAGGTTATGTTCAAATTCGTGCCATCAACCGAGACTTTATTGACCTTACCCGCCTTTATATCAGTCATCAGCTGGGAGATATTCTCCTTAGTTGAATTTCCAATTGTCTGGAATGCGGCAATTACTCCCGGAATTACGAAGAAAATAACCAGAATAATAAGGGCAATCGTCCAAAGATTGATCTTCAACTTGAACTGGAATTGCTTCTTGCCTTTCACCGGCCTCTTGCCGGAATCTTGATTAAATATCTTTGTTGGGTCCATACGAGTGACTATTATATAGTTTATCTTACCTTCGTTCCATTAGGAACCTTTTTTGGAAGTTTGAAAAGAACTGTTGGGGTTTCTTCGTCTTCCGAGGGAACTGCCATTATCATCATTACTTCTGAAAGTTCATGTTCCGGACCGATCTTTTTGGGTTCCAGATTCACCACAAAAGGAAATTGTTTACCTTCCAAGTCTTCAGGTTTAAAAAATTTCATTATTCCGGAAAAAGCCTTCTTTTTTCCTATTTCCGGGCCTAAATCAACTTCCATTCTGATTACCCAATGGCTCCACTCCGGTACATCGGCTTTTGTAACTGTGCCCATTCTAATATCGACAGCTGAAAACTCGTTGAACGTTACAGTATCCATTTATCCAAAGTAGTTAATCTTCATTGCCCTTTTGACTTTCTTCATGGTTTCTTTTGCCACTTCCCCGGCTTTCGCCGTTCCATCCTTTAGGATTTGGTCAAGAATTTCATCTTTACCCTCAAATTCCCCTCTTTTCTCCCTAATCGGAGCCAGAAAACTGTTAAGAGCCACAAACAGTTTTTCCTTAACTTCGATGTCGCCCACTTTTCCACTTCTATATCTGATTTTAAGATCTTCCACTTCGGCTAAATCCGGATTAAAAACATCATGATAGGTAAACACAGGATTACCATCAACTTTACCGGGATCGGTTGGGTGGACACGATTCGGGTCTGTGTACATACTCATAACTTTCTTTTTAAGTTCTTCTTCTGTGTCGGATAAATAAATTGCATTTCCCAAACTTTTACCCATCTTGATGCTACCGTCGATTCCGGGAAGCCTTTTAACTTCCCCTAGAAGTGCTTCAGGTTCAACAAATACTTCACCATACAAAGAGTTGAACTTTCTGACAATTTCGCGGGTCTGCTCAATCATTGGAAGTTGATCCTCTCCGACAGGAACCAGATTGGCATTGAAAATAGTTATGTCGGCTGCTTGTGAGACCGGATACATTGCAAAACCCGCCGGAATGTTTTGACCAAAACCTTTTTGCTTAATTTCATCCTTAACTGTGGGGTTTCTAAGTACTCTTTCAAGGGTTACCAGATTCAAATAAAAAACTGTAAGCTCGGCGATCTCCGGAATCATAGATTGTATCAGAATGGTTGTCCTTTTGGGGTCGATTCCGATAGAAAGATAGTCCAGAAGCACTTCTTTTACGTTTTTCCTGACCTTTTCGGGATTTTCAAAGTTGTCTGTTAAAGCTTGTACATCGGCAATCATCACAAATTGATCATAGGAATCCTGAAGCTTTACTCTGTTTTTCAAGCTCCCAACAAAGTGTCCCAGGTGCATTCTGCCTGTGGGCCTGTCGCCGGTTAAAATCCTTTTTCTGTCCATATGTATATTCTAACAAAAAATCCGCCAAAAAGGCGGATTGGTGTCAGGGGCGGGAGTCGGACCCGCGACCTCGGCGTTATGAATGCCGCGCTCTTACCAACTGAGCTACCCTGACGTAGCCGTATTTTACCATTTTGCTAGCGAAATGGCCAAGCTCGCTCATCATTTTTACAGACTTTTTGTGCTATAATAGCCTCGTTAGTCTATATGCGGGGTAGTGTACGGCTGCACGTGAGGCTCATAATCTCGCAGGCTGGGTTCAACTCCCAGCCCCGCAACATAATAAGTTAGTTTTGCATTACTTCATGGAATAATTTAAAAACACACCCATAGTGTGTTATAATCTCCAACTGTGTCAGCAGAAATAGTACGAATACCCGAGGCGGAAGAGGATATTAAAATGTATATTTTTAACGTCCTTGTAGGGACGAGGGCATGCGACGGCAGATGTCCTTGTTGCATCTCCGGGATGACTCCCCCGCGCGGCATGACATCTCTCAAAGAAGAACCAATTAATTGGGAACGTTTTGACAGATCTCTAACTTATGCCAAAGATTGGCAGGCCGAAACCGAAATGCTTACCGGAAAGGGTGAGCCGTTGCTTTTCCCCAATCAAATTACAGAATATCTCAGGAGGACAAAAGAATTTGAGGAAAAAACAGGTTTCAGCTTTAAAACAAAAGAAATACAAACTAACGGTATCAAAATCGGGCAAAAACCTGAAGTTTACAATCCCCTTCTTAAGGAGTGGAAAGCTCTGGAATTAACTACGGTATCTATTTCTATAGTACATTATGAGGAAGAACCGAACCGCAAATTTTACATCCCTTACGAAAAGTCATATATAGACCTTCCAAAACTAGTCGACCGATTGCACGATAATGGACTTCGAGCCAGACTTTCGTGTATTTTTATAAAAGATCATATAGACTCAGCCCAAAAGGTTGTTGAACTCATTGACTATTCCAGACAACACCAAGTTGACGAGCTGACAATCCGTTCAATGTCGAAGCCGGATAACTCAGAAAACCAGGCAATATATAAATGGGTTACCGAAAACGAGATTCCACAAGAGCAAAAACAGCTAATCACAGCCAAAATGTGGAGAATTGGCGAACCAAAAACTGTTTATCCCTGGGGAGCAATAGTGTTTGATATAAAAGGCCAAAATGTCTGTCTGACCAACTGTATTTCACCGGATAATCTTCCCGGAACCCACCGCCTTTTGGTTTTCTTTCCACAAGGTGATATAGCCACCGGTTGGACTGAGGATGCAAAACTTCTCCCCTAAACCCCCCACTTTCAAAACTTCAATTAAATAAAATTAAAATAAGAAGGTTTTGGCTCTCAGCACAAATCGTTTCTTCTACAAAGTCAAACTATAAGACATTTATCACGGGGTAAATAACTTTATCCACTTTTTCCAATTAGGATCGGGAAGAGCATCCTGATCTTCCGGTATTTGAGGGGCAAGTTTTCTAAGAATTTCAGGGTCGGGCAAAACTACTATTGCCTCCCCCGGTTTGACAAGACCGAGTTTATCCCTGATTTGTTTTTCAATATACGCGTCGCCTTGTGTCTGGGCTATCTGAGCCTCAAGTCCGGCATTTTCTTGCTTCATTTTTTCTACTTTATCCTTCTCTCTCTGAACCGCACTATTTATGTCTGACACCTTTCTTAAGTTCTTAATCGTTGAGACAAGTAGTAATATAACCAGAATCCAGATCGTTAAACCGAAAAGCTTTTTTGCCCTGCTTTTGACCTTTTCTATCGCATTTTTCATAACATCCTGTAATACGTTGACAACCCCAAAAAAGGGGGTATAATATGTTCCTAACGTTAATAGTATGACACAAGATCCTATCAAAAACCTGCTTCCAAAATTCATAGAGTCCCTTAAAATCAAAGGGCGCTCTCCTGCGACCGTTTTGGCCTACAGGAGCGACCTTGAACAGCTTGTGGACTTTTTGATCAAAAGACAAAGGGTTCTGCCTGAACAGGTTCGTCCGGATGACCTTGACAACTTTCGTGACACCCTTTTAGCCGACAAATACACTCCCAAGTCGGTAAGCAGGAAGCTAAACGCTGTAAAAACTTTTTTCAGGTGGATGATTTCGGAAAATATTATTACTTCCGACATTTCAGCCTCAGTTGCCCATCCTAAGATTGAAAACTCCTTACCCAAGTTTCTTTCTCAGATGGAATATAGGGCCTTGAGAGACGTTGTCAGAAGTGATATCAGAATCGCGGCCATTATTGAGCTTATCCTCCAAACAGGTTTGAGAATTTCTGAAGTTGCCAGTCTTAAAACTGCCAACATCGGCAAGGACTCAATGAAAATTGAGGCTTATGCTACACAACCGGAAAGGAATGTTCCTGTCAATAAACCGGCTGCTGATGTTTTGAAATCATATGTGACTATCCGCCCCAAAGCTGATTCTCCTTACGTATTTATCAGCAAAAACGGTAAAGCTTTGGCTGTAAGAAACATCAGAGCTTCAATTTCCAGGTACGTTCAAAGAGCTGAGCTTCCCAACTACTCTGTAAATGATCTTAGAACTACTTTTATAGTTGAAAATTTGAAAGCCGGAGTTGATATTGTCCTTCTTTCTCAGGCTTCGGGCCACAAGCGTCTTTCCACAACCGAAAGATATTTAGAGCTTGCCCAAATAACCGAACCCGGCAAAAAACAAAGCCTCATAGAGCTGTAAGTAAAGCACTCATTAATTCTACGTATGATAGGCAACTTGAATCAGGAATTCAGCTCTAATAAACCTACTCAAAAAGAATTTGACGCTATCGATGAACAAGCGAAAGAGGCACTTTTTAGAGGGGAGATAGGCCGGTTTGCATATCTGTTGAATGAACTTCAAGCCAGTAAAAGACCTTACGCATGGAAAATAGAGAGTAAAGAGCAATTAAAAGCATTGTGCAAAAGGTACTTATTTTACAACGATCGTTATGATCCAGAAGAAATGGCACAGATCGTATGGGATCATGAAAGGGCCCATCAAAAAGAAGCAACTAATTTGGGTATAAATTCGACAATAAGATTAATCGAAACTGAAAAGACCCCGTCAAATTTTTTCAGTCTATACAATTCATTCGAAGGATATTTAGATTTATCTGTAGATGACCTATTGACCAGAACAAGTAGAGTTCCAAGTAGAATCCTTGCATACTTGGGTAGGATATACCTTGCTCCAAAAAGAGATGGTGTTGCACATCAAAAAGGTGAGACTTCAATAGGAAATAAATGTATTGCAAAGGCCAGAGTGTTCGCAATAAATGAGTTTATTCATAAAAACAAAGCCTCATAGAGCTGTAAGTAATCTTCTTTGATATAATACGTATGAGCTTTCCGGGTGCGTAGCTCAGCGGTAGAGCGCTACTCTTATAAAGTAGATGTCCATGGTCCGAATCCATGCGCACCCACCAAATAAACTAGGATTATTTAGTCTTCTTGAATGCTTGAGGCATTTCTTCCCAATCCCTATTCTTTCTGATCTTGAGGTTTTTCTTCCAGATGGCGTCAAGTGCCGACACATCCACACCCGTCTTCTTTGCCAGTCCCAATATCCCGACCATATCTTTCGGAAAACAGGCTCCGCCAAACCCCCTATCTCCGTCCGGTCCTGGAACTCCTAAATGTGTACCAATCCTCGGATCTGCCTCAACTGCTGCGCGGACGTCAAGATAGTTGGCACCAACTTCTTGTGCCATATCATAGAATTCATTTGCCAAAAGGACTTTTGAAGCCAATATCAAATTACTCATATATTTGGCCAGTTCCGCACTAATTGAGCTAACTATATAATAGGGCCGGTCTTTGGGAAGAATTGTTTCGTAAAGCTTTTGAACTCTGAAACCTACATCGGAATTGTCACAACCGATAATGGTCCTGAAAGGTTTTAGGAAATCAGCATTGGCGTTCTCCTGGGTTAGAAATTCAGGGTTCATTACGAAATTAACTCCGGAATATTTCAAGGCCATTTTTTTTGTAGTTCCGGGAAGAGAGGTTGATTTAATGATTAAAATTTTGTCACTTCCCGAAATTTGGGGGGCTACCTGATCTACAACTTCCTCAACAATGCTCATATCCATCCCTGAATAATCAGAAAATATCGGAGTAGGAACTGCAATGAAAATAAAATCGCCTTTCTCGATAACTTCATCTAAAGTGTTTGGGCTCTTTTTGAATTTGTCAAACCAAAAGACTTTGTTCTTTGGATTTGTGGCAAACCCCTCCCCTGTCGCCCGCCCAACATATCCATAGCCAATTACTCCAACACTGTAAGTGGAATTCCGATTCATATTCATGCTAGAAGAATATCATAATCTGGACCGTCTCTCCATCTCTACTTCAACAAGCTTTACGTCACGTCCATACTTTAGCCTGCTCATTTCCTTAATGATTTCAGCTACCCGGGTACTTTCCATAGCTTTGATCTTACTTAAATCTTTTGTTGTATCTATAGAAAAAGGCGGAACCGGCTCATTATTAACAATTGTTTTACAAAAAGCGTGGTATCTCTCAACATTAAGAAGGTCATCCTCACCAAAAACCGGCGCAAACTCGTGGGCTAGGTAACTCGCATCACTTACCCCGACACGGTAGGAAATAATGGTTCCGACATTGCCAAATACTGCGTTTTTGACCTCTTCTTCAACCTGCCCGATAAACTGATTGGCAACACAGAGGCCAAGTCTATATTTTCTTGCCTCGGAAAGGATCACGGCAAAGTCCGGTGTGGCAAAGTTCTGGAACTCGTCAACATAGAAGTAAAAATCACGGCGTTCTTCCATTGGGACGCTTGCGCGGCTCATTGCGGCCATCAAAATTCTCGGGACAAGAAGAAGTCCTAAAAAGTTGCTGTTTTCTTCCCCTAATGTCCCCTTAGCTAAATTAATAAGAAGAATCTTCCCTTCATCCATAACTTTTCTAAAATCAAACGAACTCTGGGATTGGCCAATGATATTTCTGATTAATTTATTGGTGACAAAACGGCCAAACTTTGAAACCGTATAGTCGAGTACTTCGGATTTATGGAAGTCTGAAGTTTGTGCAATCTGGTCCGTCCAATATCTCCGGACAATCGGGTCGGTAACTTTGGGAAGAAGTTCTTGAACATATTTCGAATCGGTCATACATCTCATAAGTTCGACAAAAGTATTTCCGGGTTCGGCCATGACAGTAAGCATCGCATTTCTGACTCCGTGTTCGAATCTCGGCCCAACAATTCCGGTTTTATACGGGTCAAAGAGTTTGTACATGAGATTGATTATCGAAGTCGCCGCAAAATGCTTCTCATCTTCGGTTCGGGCTTCAAGAAGATTCATTCCAATGGGCCGTTCGGTATCATTAGGGTTAAAATAAATTACGTCTTCAGCCCGTTCTGGCGGAATCAATTTCAGAATATCTTCAACAGCATCTCCGTGTGGATCCATAAAGCAGAGCCCTTTTCCTTCTTTAATGTCCTGCATAATCAAACCCTTTAAGAGCTCCGATTTACCTGTACCGGTTTTACCGATAACATAAACATGTCTCATTCTGTCTTCGTTACCCACAAAAACTTCTCTTTTTATTCCGCGGTAAGCGCTAACTCCAAGATAAAGTCCCTCGGTAGGAATCTGTGCAGGTGCGGGAGCAGTTTTTGCATTCAGCCAAAATATATGAGGAGTGGTGATTTGCTTATTGGGAAAATGAAAGATGGTTGCCAGCTCCTCCGAATTTAAAATTGAAGCATGATTGCCGAAAAGATTAAACATCGGCTGATACCTGTAAAGAAAATCCTCCATAAATGCAGCTTTCCTAAGAATTTTCCGCTTCTTGAGATTATTCAGATCTCCTGCAAACTGGGCCAGGGCGCTGCCGATATTGGTTACGTGGTTTTTGGCTGATTCCTCATTTTCAGAAACTGCAATCACACGGATTGAAGTCTCAAAACCGGGTTTACTGATTTTTGCCTCTACCGCTTCCAGGGTTTTTGCCGAGGTGGAGAATTTTGCCTTCTCCGGATCACTTTCCTGCTTTTTCGTATCCCCTATAAATTTACCCCCCTCTTTTTGCCAGTCGCTCTCTGCCGGGGAAACCAATATTTGTATTACAGCAGCTTCACCGGGACCCATTTTTGCCAAGGCTGAGCTAATTCCGAGCATCGGGTCGGTGGCCAGATCTTTAAAGGTTTTTAGCGGATAAAAATTACTTTTTCCAAGCTGAAATGATTTATAGGCAACACTACCTTCATTACCAAAAACATTATATTCATCGACCTCAATAACCTCTGCATCCGAATATTCACCGTTTATTTGTTTTTCAATGAGATCCTTAAGCTTCTTAGGCGCCCAGACATAAAAACGAATATCTTCGAGTTTGGCAACTATTTCAAAGGAGATCGCGGGTTGAACCGAAAACTTCTGCTTCCAGCCGCCCTTTTTCATCGAATAAAGAGATGCAAAAAGCTGTTCCATAACGTCAATTTTTATTTCGTTATTCCTGGGAACCGCAACTTGAAGAAGAACTGAGTCAATCGAATTTGCTTCCCTGTCTCTGTTTTTAAAATAGATAAAGATTGCATACCCTAAGGCAACCAATAAAAAAAATAAAATCGCAATTCCGATTGCCGCAAAAAGAATGCCGGTAAAGTTAATTGAATCCAAATTCATTTTGTGCCCCCAACCACCTGCCAACCAAAGTGTAATGCTTTTTTGATTACTCTCATCCAAAATGCACCCAACCAAGTCAGAGATGAAGATACAGACCCCTTCGACCAAGTGGTGAGGGTTGTACTGTCAGCCGGAGGTGTCACAGCTATAACCTGAGTTGGCGGGGTCTGAATTAAAGATTGTCCTTTATCGTCTTTAACCTGCGCTTTAAATGTTTTTTGAACAACCTGAACCCCGGATTGTTTTAGTGTTTCAGGAACAATAAATTCTGCTTCTTTATTTATTTCCTGAATTTGGGTTTGCTCAGGTCTTTGGATTTCAGGTGTGGCAGCCATATACAATCATTGTATATCAGTTGGTTACCTACTCCAAGCCTCTTCTTCGATTTTTTCTTTGAAGTTTGAATACCTCGCTAGAGTGTAAACATAATCGGAAAGTCTGTTTAGATAAATTAAAACCTCCGGAGCGATTTTTTCTTTTTCGGACAAATCGACTACTCTTCTTTCGGCTCGTCTGACAAATGTACGTGCCATAAATAACAAACTCCCACTGTTTCCCCCACCAGGAAGAATAAAGTGTGTTAATTCTGGCAAGATTTTGTCCATTTCATCAATCTCTTTCTCCGTTTTTTTGGGCAAATATTTATCTATCCTGATTTTTGCTCCCGCCAAAATTGACCCTACTTCAAAAAGGTGTCTTTGAATTTCGATTATTTTTTCTTTGAGTTTTTGGCCTTTGATAAACGAGGCCGCCAGACCAAGTGAAGTGTTTGCCTCATCAATAGAACCAATTGCCTCAATTCTTAATGACGCTTTACTAATGCGATTTTTTTTTGATTTGCCGGAAGAAAATAGTCCCGTTTGTCCTTTATCCCCTGTTTTCGTATAGATAGGCATTTCTACGTAGTCGCCGTCTGGGAAGCTTCAACCACTTGTACGTTGCCGTTCTCCAAACCTGTAGGTACATACTCAATTTCACAGGCTCCTGCAACACACGCCAGTTCCTGTGCCGCCTTGGTGTAATCCTCCTCCTCGTATCTCCAAAGTTTTGAAAAATCGATCTTTGGAAATTTCGCGACCAACTTTTCATATTCTTCCCGATCTATTTCCTCGTAAGGCATCTGCGCATACTTCGCATCGGACGCCGGTAAAAATGACATCCCTCCCACCATATCCCTGTGTTCCCAAACCCATTTAATTAAGTTTATAACTTCATCCGGTTGATATGTAATTGTCACACTTGGGTTGTGTTCAGTCCAAAATATCTTACTTTTTAACCAATATTCACACTGTTCAATTGCCGTCCGTTCTTTTCTCGTAACGGCTCCCTCCGGGGATTTAACAGGAAAATGAGCTACCCAAGTATTGGCCGTCTCCACTGACTGTCCGTTCTCAGGGTCCATAGGAACTCCCTCGTCTTTTAATACTTTAAAAAGTGGTGTATAAGCCCCAACTCTTACATTACGGACATAATAAGGTGACCACCTGGTGTGGATTCCGCTTGAACAGTTAAAAAGCTGGGATGAATTCCCGGAAGGCTTTACGCAGGTTACAGCCGCCGCAGGATTAATTTTCAACTTCTGGGCATATTTCCTGTTGGTTTCAACAGCAACCTGCCTGAGCTTTGCCATGACTGACGGATCTTGAACAACCGGACAGTCCATTTGACCGTTAATATCAACCCCCAAAAGCCTTTCTTCCTCACAGTTTTTCTTCCAGACGGGCCTTAAGCCCGGAAAGTCTGTGGCCATTGCCTGAATTGTTCCTATCATTGTCGCCACCTCCACTTTATCTTTCAAACTTTCATAAGTATCGTCGGCACGGGCTATGGCTATACTTAAATTGCAAAATTCATACGGACGCAAATTAATTTCGCCGCAGGGATTACTTCCGAAATCGGCCTCCTTTCTTCTTTCGGGCCTGAATTTATTCGCCCCGGGTCTATTAAAAATTCCGGGTTCACCTCTTTGGGTCTGATGCATATTAAGCATTAATGTGAGCCATTCTTCCTGTGTAAGTCCCCTGTCGGGTATTACTACCGAATTGTTTGCATTCCATCTCTGCCAGTTGTCCCTCTCAAAATCCCCGTCCTTGGCATGCCTCATTTCCATATCGTCCCAGTCAAAAAGCGATATCATCGCAGTTCTTCTGACTCCGCCCGAAACCGCCGCATAACCAACCATGCACATAATATCGTGGGCATCGATTGACTTTAAGAAACTTCCCTGACGGGCCATTACCCTGGCTCTGACAAAATCCAGCATCGTCTTCAAAGGTTCCGGCCCCGAAGCCCGCCCGCCTTTTATCTTTAAAATTGACCCTGCCGGTCTTATTTTTGAGTAATCAAACTTTATGTCGCGTCCCGAAAGCCAGGTATTCATCCCGATCCGGAGTGAATCCACCCAGCCGTCGGTTGTATCGGGGATAACATAAGTCGGAGGTTCTCCTGTCTGGATTTGCCTTTTCACTCTCGGTAAATTTTCAACATATTTTCCTTCAACCGAAAAGCCGACCCCGCATCCGCTCATTGAAATAAGTAGCGCCTCACAAAATGAATCAACACTGTCCGCCGGCAAGTACGAACAATTATAAATACAAACATTTTGTCTTCTGGCCGATTCTCCGGCAGAAGCCAGAAGCCTCATTGAAGGAGTGGCCTTCATCTCAAGAATCGACTTTCTGATCCTGGCATAATCTTTTTTGTCTAATTTGTTTTTGGAAATCTCTCTTAAGAAACTGACTGCACGGTCAACGGTTTCCATCCAGGTCTCGCGTCTTCCCAAGTCGTAATTAAATCTTGAATTTTTATCAAAAAACTGAAATTTCTGGAGTTGTGAAGGAAAATATTTATCCGACTCTTCAAAGGCTTTTTTGACAGTTAAGGGAACAGGGCGATCCTCCCTCATCTTGGCGTGTTCGGCACGATAAAGAATGTAATGCTTGGCCGCATCAAACTCTTCAAAAGACTGAAGAACAAATTCGACGATGTCCTGAACATTTTCAACAGTAGGCCTTGGAAATCTTACTGAGACAACATTAACAACTCTCTGGGCAAGATCTATTATCGAAGTCTTGGGTTTAATATCGAGATCTTTAAAACACTTGTCGATTGCGACAAGTATTTTTTGGGGGTTAAATTCCTCTTCCCTACCATCCCTTTTAACTATCACCTTTGGCCATGGAAGAGTGGTTCTTCCGTTGACATGGTTTTCGGGTTCTTCATGATTTTTCTTCGGCCGGCCGACTTTTCTAATTAAATTTCCGGCTTGTTGTAATTGTAATTTCTCTTCTGCCATATTTTTATACCCTATTTCTCAATTAATTTTTCAAAATCACTCAAATCTTCAAACTCAAGGTAGACACTCGCAAATCTCAACCAGGCAACCCTATCAACCCTCTTTAACCTTTTAAGGACAGCGTTCCCGATAACCCGGGTCGGAATTTCTTGTTTATCGCTTCTTAATAGTTCCATCTCAACCTGATCAACTATGTCGTCGACAAGGTCGAGTGAGACCGGGCGTTTTTCAATTGCTCTCAGGATTCCCCTTTTAACTTTTTCCTTCTCAAAGATTTCGCGCCGCCCGTCTTTCTTGATTACCCAAAGAAAACTTCTTCTAACTTCCTCCGTTGTCGTAAAACGCTTGCCGCATTTTCCACACTCCCTGCGGCGTCTGATAGATCCACCCTCTTCCACTGTCCTACTTTCCAAAACACTCGTATCTGCCGCTCCGCAAAAAGGACATTTCATATATTTTTCAATTAAGGACAGGTTTCACGCATGTAAAGGAAAAACTCTACAACTGGTGATGAGAATGATTGTTAAACACTACCGATAGACTGTCAACTGGTAAAATTTTATACAAAATATATCAACCCAAGCATGGGGTATGCCTGTAATTTTGATAATTCCTGAAGTTTCTGCGGAAATTAAAAAAGACACGATTTATATCAACGTCAAAAAGCACAAAAAAATGAAGCGTTTAACCCGATTAATCCCCACTGAACGGGTTAATCGGTACCGTCAGTCCCCTGGAATTTAACCCGTCTCTTGCTGCTTTATAGGAATTTTTTGCATAATCTTCCGCTTTAATGACTGATGGCTTGCCATCTTCAGGTACTAAAGGTATCAAACTCTCTATAACTTCTCTGTGTTTCAGGGATGCCGTGGCTAATTTATTCAAAAAGGCAGATGTATCATAACCCTCTGACCTTGCCAAAATTTCTTGGGCGACAGCGACTTCCAGATATTTTTCCCCTTTTGTAAGAGTAGAGATGGCGACATTCGGCTTTTTGTTTTCAAGCAGGGTTTGAGTCGAAACAAGTCTTTTATCAGAAAAAAGAAGAGCCAATTCTGCTCTTTTAAGCGGGGATGGGGTTATCAAATACCAAACTCTGTCTCTGGCAGCTTTAAACACCCAAAGGGGGTTGTCGGGCAAGATTCCGCCCTGAAACGGAAACCGATAATTAATATCCGGAATTCCTTCTCCCAAAACCGAAGATTCCGGAATCGGAGCTGTGAATATATATGAAACCCCGGAGGATTCAAGGATCGAAACTGAAAGAATTGCGAAAGCAAAGGCGAAAATACCGCAAACGAGTAAAATCTTCTTAAACATTAGGTAATGACAATGGTAGTTATGTACTCAAACGAAGTCAAGTCACCTAAAAAGTATTATTGGCCATTCCCACAATACATGCAGGAGTATCGAACCGAAGATGTTTTTAGTCCTCCCGAAAATAAACGCTGAACCCAAACCAAAAATGGCTGTGAGAGTAAGATAGACAATCCCCTGTGACAGAGTGTATCCCCAAACAAAAAAGGCGATGGGGATATGAATAGCCGTCCAAAGAAATGTTTGAATTATATTGGCACTCAGTTCATTTTTTAAGGCCACTGCTAGCCTGCTGAAAATGTACCCCCTGAAAGCCGTCTCTTCCGAAAAGGCTGTAGCAAAAGAAAGGCCAAGAGAAGCCAAAAGAGGTGTGTTTCCGATGTTGGCTCCAAAAACAAAATGTCCATACTTTAAAAAATTGGCCAATAGACCCTCAGCAACAAAGACGGTTCCCAAGCCGATTGAGAGATAAAGAGAAGGAAACAAATTCTTAAAGGTTATCCCCAACGAAGAGATACCAAAACCCTCTTTTTTAACAAACCAAAAAAGCGGAAATAACCAAAGGACCGGTTTGATAACAAGTTCCTCAATATTATCCGGGAGCTGGAAAAGAAAACGGTAAAAGGCCCAAATTAAAATAAGATAGACAGAAAAAATTGTTACATTCTTAATAACTAAAGTCCTATTGGAAAGCTTTTTCATATCTGATTACATTATACACAAATCTACTATGGCTTAATGCCTTCCTGATTTATTTTACACCCATCAAATGCTATATCTATCGCATGAATTATCATCTCAACTCTCTCCCCCGCCTCTTCCAGGGTTATCGCGTTTTTCTCATTAGGAAACCAGTGGAAAGTTAAATTCCTGCTTAATCTCCAAGTTTCCCAAAGACTATCCGCAAGCTGATGTCCCTGGCAATATTGAACTATTTTGTCATAAACACCATCACGTCTGAGTTCTTTTGGTAGAGATGGGTTTAACGCTTTTCCGATTCTGAAATGTTTACCGTAATAATCCTCTTCCGAAATAAAATTCAGTTCGAGAAAAAGTTTTTTCAAAAAGCCTTCATAGGCTTTAGCCGCCGGAAACACTATAAACGAGTAATCATCAAACTCTTTTTTTCCGCCGGGCAAATCTGCTCCCCAACTTTCTACTACTCGATAAATGAACTCTGATGTCGAAAGAAGTTTTTGAAGGTCTTCACCAAGATAACTCCACCAAGTTTTTTTTTCGAGCTGTTCCAGTGTTTCCATCCAAAAACAATTGTATCAAAAAAGTTTGCTGTATACTTTAAATACAGTATAATTTCCTCTCCCTATGAAAAAAATATTTTCCAAGTTTACTTTAAAGGTCAAGCTCTTATTCACAACCAGGAAAGGAATGAAATTCCCCAATACAAACGGTAGGGTATCTTCTCCCAAGCTTCGTCGGGAGCGGAATTTCTCCGAAGCGAAAACACTTCGCTTACCCGCGGACTTACGTCCGAGGTATTCGCGAAGGGGGATAAAAGCCCTGGCTTATTGGGGAATCATACTTGGAATAAGCGTATATCTATTTTGGGGGATTCCCCTACCCACACGACTTACCTCCGAAACTCTTCCTGTATCGACAAAGATTTTTGACCGAAACGGAAAACTTATTTACGAAATATATATTGATAAAAAAAGAACACCTGTCAAACTTAGCGAAATCCCAGCCTATCTTAAAGATGCCACTATTTCAATCGAAGATAAAAATTTTTATACACACCGGGGTTTCGATATTCTGGGAATCATTAGAGGGCTTTCTAAGATTGTTACTGCAGGACGTGCCGAGGGTGGATCGACCCTAACTCAGCAGCTTGTAAAAAATTCCCTTTTAACTGATGAAAGGACTATTAGACGAAAGGCTCAAGAGGTCATCCTAACGACAATCATCGAAGGAATATACACAAAAGATCAAATATTGGAAATGTATTTAAATACTATTCCCTACGGAGGGACTGCCTATGGAGTTGAGGCGGCAAGTGAAACTTATTTTAATAAACCCGTGAAAGATTTAGACCTTGCCCAATCAGCTCTTTTGGCCGGGCTTCCGCAACGCCCTTCAACCTATTCTCCGTTCGGGGCCCACCCGGAGCTTGCAAAGGGCCGTCAGGAAGAAGTTCTTAAACAAATGGTGGCAAATAAATATATTAGTCATGATATATCAAATAAAGCCGATCAAGAAGCTTTGAACTACGCGCCAATTAATCCTCCGCAGGCTCCTCATTTTGCACTTTGGATCAAAGAACAGTTAGCAGATAAATATGGCGACAAAATGGTGGAACAGGGAGGCTTAAGGGTTTACACAACACTCGACCTTGATATACAAGATTTGGCACAACAGGCAATTGCAACAGAAGTCGGTAAACTTAAAAAGCAAAAAGTCGGAAACGGTGCGGCCATTGTCACTCGGCCGTCAACCGGAGAGATTTTGGCAATAGTCGGTTCAAAAGATTATTTTGCAACAGATGAAGACGGTAAAGTAAATGTAACCCTCGCCTCACGACAACCGGGAAGTTCTATTAAACCGCTTAATTATGCTCTTGCGATAAGAGACGAAAAGATTACCCCGGCATCGGCAATTGCAGACGTACCGACCTGTTTTAATGTCGTCGGTCAACCAAGTTATTGCCCTGTAAACTATGACGGTACTTTCCACGGGCTTGTTGAGGCAAGATTTGCGCTCGGAAATTCTTATAACATTCCGGCGGTTAAGGTTCTTGCCTTGAACGGAATAGAAAATTTTATAAATTTTGCTAAAACCATGGGTTTGACCACTTTAATCGATCCAAGCGGTTACGGACTTTCCGCAACTCTCGGCGGGCTACTTGTTAGACCCTTCGATATGGCGGTCGCATTTGGAGTATTCGCAAATCAGGGAATTCAACAACCTCTCGTTGCTATAACCAAAGTAACCGATTGGAAAGGAAACACTCTGGAGGAATATGACCCAACAAAAAATACACTTACAGGTACAAGAGTACTTGATCCAACTGTAACTTTTTTAATATCCCACATCCTACTGGATAACAACGCCAGAAGTGCAGCCTTCGGCCCCTCTTCATATCTAAACGTGTCAGGACATCCTGAAGTTTCGGTTAAAACCGGAACTACAAATGATAGACGCGATAATTGGACGATAGGTTACACTGCCGATGCAGTTGTAGTTACTTGGGTTGGTAATAACGACAATACGCCGATGAGCGGCGCGGTCTCAGGAGTTTCCGGCGCTTCACCTATTTGGAATAAAATTATGAAAGCCGTTTTGACTAAGGCTGAAAAAGGGGCTTACGACTCGAACGAAAAAGGACACGCATGGCCGGCTCAGCCCGATGGAGTTGTCGGAGCAACGATTTGTGCAGATACGGGTGGAGCACCATCCTCCGACCCTGCAAACCCGGGTTGTCCAACCAGATTTGAATATTTCCTGGCAGGAACCGTACCAACTACATCTAATGTGGTTAATCAGGATGTTCAAATCAATAATGCCACAGGGCAGCTTGCGGGGTCAAATGACCCTCCCGACCAAACCCACACTGAAAATCACCCTGTCTATACCGACCCGGATGGAACTATGTATTGTCTCAATTGTCCCATCGCTTCGGAATCGGCAACTTTAAAATATCCACTCCCCCAAACCACAATTCTGTCGGCTTCTCCAACACCGGGGCAGTAACTTGTAGATTTGGTTATTCTTGGCATTCTGTGTTAATATGCTCTGCTCGTTGACAGGCCAAGCACAGAAAGTAGAAGGTGAGATATGTTAAAAACCCCACTGATTAGTAATGATCCGAGGAACTCAACTTTCGCTCAAATTATTCGCAAAACTTTTGGGGCGATAGTGCAGAGGTCGAACGGATGGCTTAAGACAATCCTTGGAGACAACGATAACAAAATCCAACTCCAAGCCATGATGGGAAATGAAGATTATATCGTTACCCTAATCCTGCAAAGAGAAGGCAACCACTATGTTGTCTCCGAATTCTCGAGTTTTGAGAAAGACAGCGACATGGGAGCCCCATATTGGATGCCTGCAGAATGGACTTTGACGCTCTCTCTGGAGCCAGGTAAGAAATGGATCATAAATAAGCCTGCTGACATAATCGCCCTTGTCGAGGCCCACACAAAATGGTCAAGGTTCCAAGGTTTTGATATTGCGTTCAAAGGAATAGACAAAAACATTTAACCGCTTTTAAGCGTTTAGGTGCTTGGCCTGTCTTTCCTTTCAATTTACTGCTACAATTCCGAAAAATGATCAAGGCTATTAAGCGTATTTTGATCCTAACCGGGAAACCAATTTATTTTGTCTTATCACGTCTGGTTATTATTCTTGGTTTATTATTTTATGCATTCAGCCGAAAAGGTAAAAAGCGGAAAAAAATAAAATCAAGAATTATCTACAAAAGATTAAGTTTTCCCAAGGTAAAATTACCAAAATTTAAGCTTCCTGCTATCAACGTCCCAAAAATCAGTCCTAAGCTCAAGCTCGAGGAACTTAAAATCACACTTTTTGAACTGAAAACACTGGCCAAATTTAAAAAATTTTTCACCAGAAAACTAACACGCCTACAAAAACTCCAACTAAAAATCAGTGTAAGAGTAATTATTATCTGTCTCGCCGCCATCTCTCTGGTTTTATATTCTTATTTTGCCGTCTTTAGAGGTCTTCCGTCCCCCAAAGAACTTGAATCAAGACAACCTGATGTTTCAACTAAGATATATGACAGAGATGGAAATCTTTTATATAAAATATACAAGGATCAAAATAGAACCATCGTTCCTCTAACGCGGATTCCCCTGAATGCCAGACTGGCAACACTGGCTGCAGAGGACGCAGAATTTTATTCAAATCCCGGTTTTTCAATCAAGGGAACTTTCAGGGCAATTATCCAGAATATTCAAACGGGTTCTCTACAGGGCGGCTCAACAATCACACAGCAACTGGTTAAAAATACACTTCTTACCCCGGAAAAAACAATCACACGTAAGATAAAAGAACTTATTCTTTCAATAGAAGTCGAAACAACTTATACCAAGGATAAGATTTTGGAAATGTATCTCAATGAGGTCAGTTACGGAGGAACCGCCTACGGAATAGAGGAAGCTTCCGAGTCATATTTTGGAAAAAATGTCGAAGACCTTGATTTAGCCGAAGCAGCGCTTTTGGCGGGACTTCCTAAAAGCCCGACAAGTTATTCTCCGTTTGGCTCCAACCCGGACCTTGCTATTCAAAGACAAAAAGAGGTATTGCATCTTATGGTAGTAAATAAATTTATTACCCAAAGTCAAGAGCAGGCAGCAGAGAATGAAAAGTTAAATTTCGTATCAGATAAAACCCCGATTAAGTCTCCGCATTTTGTTATGTATATCAGGCAGCTTCTGGTTGACAAATACGGAGAGGACATGGTTGAAAAAGGAGGATTGGAAGTTACCACCAGTCTTGACTTATCCATTCAGGAAACTGCCGAACAGGTTGTGCAAAGTGAAGTGGCAAAGCTAGGCGGTTTGCATGTAGGTAACGGCGCTGCATTAGTGGTCAATCCGCAGACGGGAGAGATATTAGCAATGGTCGGATCAAAAAATTATTTTGATGCAGCTTATGACGGACAGGTTAATGTAACAACCAGCCTAAGACAACCCGGAAGTTCAATTAAAGTTGTTAACTATGCTTACGCCCTAAGTAACGGTTACACTCCGGCAACTATAATTGATGATTCACCAATCACTTACGTAACCGCAGGTACTACTCCTTATTCCCCTGTCAATTATGATGGTCAATTCAGAGGTCCAATACCACTCCGAAGTGCCCTGGCTCAAAGTAGAAACATTCCTGCGGTAAAAGTATTGGCTTCGTACGGCGTTGCCAAAATGATCACCGAGGGACAAAAAATGGGAATCACAACTTGGACAGATCCTTCAGACTACGGTTTATCTTTAACATTGGGTGGAGGCGCAGTAACCGCGCTCGATCTTTCAAGGGTATATTCAACAGTTGCCAATTATGGAAAACGTCCCGATCTTCTTCCGATTTTGGAGGTCAAAGATTACAAGGGCAAAGTTCTGGAAAAAAATAGTCCAACAGTAAACCAGGAAATTGATCCCAGAGTTGCATTTTTACTAACCGATATTTTGAAAGATAATAATGCCCGTGCACCCGAATTCGGAAGTTATTCTTATCTTGTTATCAAAGATCATCCTGAAGTGGCAGTAAAAACCGGTACCAGTAATGATCTTCGGGATAACTGGACTGTGGGATATAACCAAAACTATCTGGTTCTGACTTGGGTTGGCAATAACGACAACTCTCCCATGAGCCATGTTGCTTCAGGTGTAACAGGTGCTTCCCCCATCTGGAATAAAATTATGTCGGCAATATTAAATAATGAACCTTCTATTGATTGGAAAGTGCCCGATGGAGTAAGTAAAATAAACATCTGCTCTATCACGGGAACCCTCCCTTGCGACAGCTGCCCCACAAAACAGGAATGGTTTTTGGATGAGACAAGACCAGTAAAATACTGCACGCCGGATCAAATTCAAAAAATTATTAGTTCCACACCTGTCCCCGGAGGCAAAATACTGGACAATGGAGTAAATACCCAAATCACTCGCTGATTTCTTTGTACAAAAGATACAACGGAAGCATAAAAAGCCCACCACAAAGACTGGTCAGAACAGCACCTATTCCATAAGGAATTATGCTTAAAACTATTTCGACAACGATCATGAAGACCCCAATTATTATCAATCTGCCCAAAATCTTCCAATAAATACCCTTGACCAAATATTTACTTTTCAAAAGAGATACCTTAACTCCAAAACCCTTTTCAATCATGACGAACCGGCTAAAAGCAAACCAAACCACAAACAAGAGACCCGGAACAATCAGTAATACAAAACCAAACAGATAGGCCAGAAAGAGAACGATGCTTAAGAGAAGGAATATCCAATAAGTCTTCCAGGCGGATTTGTAAACCTTCTTCACAGAGAGTTCTTTACCATCGACGACTCTGCCTAAAGCAACTATTCCCGATGCGGTAACAAATACACTGACAAGAACATAAAGTATTTGAATAAAGACCATTAAAATAACCAACAAAACAGACTTTGAGTTAATGACCGAGGCCGGTAAAAAGGATTGGGCGATTGATAACACGGAAAAAAACGCAACCGGTGCATAAATTTTAGCCAAGAAAAGAAGATTCTCCTTTTTTAAAAATATGTTTACGGATTTTTTAATTAAATCAAAGGGTGACGAAAGTTTTTTCATAAAACTTATTTCTTTCCGACTATTATAGTTTCTTCTTTAAAGATATTCAAAGAGTTAATATCAAATTTGGGTAAGCCCAGTTGAATTGCACCTTTATTACCTGCCCCAAACGCCAGTACCCCTGAAACAATAACCGTAACAAGTAGGATCACCAGAACTAATACCCTCTCCTTTTTCCCCCAGGGTTTGGGAGGTTCTTTCCTCTTCTTTTTGTTTTTAGGGTTTAAGTCACGAAACTTCTTCGTAAATTTTCGATCCCCTCTATCTTCTTCCTCACTAAAATCATCCTCATCTTCAAATTCCTCATCTTTATTCCTTCCAAAAATTGCCATGAATCTATTTTATCATTTAACCAGCAGTTTCGAATGATAAAACCCGACACTGCAACCTGCCGGAAGTTTATCAGAAGTTATTGAATCACTTGCGTCGGGTGTCCCAAACTTTTTCATCAACCATATTTTGAGGCTTGGTTCCGGTGAAAGTATCAAGAATTGCGGCAACTGCCTGTTCTCCCATTTTGGCTCTCGCTTCAAAAGTCGCGCTGGCAATATGCGGAGTCATAATAACATTGGGCATGGCAATAAGCTCCGGACTTATATCCGGTTCGTTATCAAAAACATCAAGCGCGGCGCCACCAAGCTGTCCGTTTTTGAGTGCCTCAACTAAATCCGCTTCGGCAATGATCGGGCCTCTGGCGGTATTGACCAGATAGGAACCTTTTTTAAATTTAGATAAATTTTCTTTGTTAATCATATGTCTCGTTTCCTCAGTCAAAGGAAGATGAATGGAAACGAAATCGCTTTGACTCAAAAGTTCGTCGATGTTTGCAAATTTGACTCCCAATTCCGCTTCAGCCGCGGGATCCGGAGTGTGTTTATTATAAAGAACCGTCATGTTGTAACCTTTGGCACGCCTGGCAACCATTGATCCGATTCTCCCCAAACCGACTATCCCTAAAGTTTTCCCGATGATGGAAGACCCGAGGAAAAGATCCGGCTCCCAACCTTTATAACCTCCTTTGCCTGTAAAATATCCTTCCTGTCTGATAAATTCATCCGATTCGACAACTTTTCTCGCCAAAGCTAGGATCAAGGCCCACGTATGCTCAGCTACGGCTTCGTTGACCTCGTCGCTCGGAGTATTGGTCACAATTATCCCGCGGTCGGATGCCGCCTTAACATCGACATTGTCAAAGCCGACTGCATAATCGGAA
>Ga0182011_10000485_pt1 | contig 34806 bp, 34 predicted proteins | sample 711E1DmetaG_FD_120481 | JGI IMG/M metagenome (GOLD analysis project Ga0182011, IMG submission 120481) | Permafrost microbial communities from Stordalen Mire, Sweden - 711E1D metaG | ecosystem: Environmental > Terrestrial > Soil > Wetlands > Permafrost | place: Sweden: Stordalen | collected...
AACTTCTCTGCTCCAAGCACGCTGATCATCCATCTTCAGCTTGCCCGCTCCAACGCCTTCAGGCTCATCTTGCGTTGGAATCAACTCCTCCCTTCAGGCTCATCTTGCGTTGGACAAGAGTTGTGATTGACAAAGGGAATGGGTTGACGGTAGCCTTGGGACAGATGAGCTTTTCGACCGAGCATCGTGGACACCTCCATCATCATGCGCATAGCATGTTGGCGGCTGTCTGTGGTTGGGCGAAGTAGCGAAACGCACACCAGGATTCCAGAGGCCCGCCGACGCGCACACCGCGAGCGGGCCTTTTTGCTGCGCGCAGGTGCATACGGAACGCTGCTCTTGAAGCCGCAACAAGCATTTGCACACAGTCCGAAATGAATTTAACCGTTGGGAAATATTTAGCTGAAGAAACAAGCAACAGAAGAAACAGGCAACGACTAAATACGGGGATTCTGGCTTCGTCAGAATGACAACTCGAGGTAGTCGCCAAGATGACAACGTAAAAATCGGCAACGTAAAAAATATCGAAAGCGAGAGACAAAATGAGCAACGTACAAAACGCACCAACAATCGACTTTGCCAAGATGGATGGCTTGGTCCCGGGAATCGTACAGGACGCAAAGACCGGCGAGATGCTGATGCTCGGCTTCCTCAACGAAGTGAGCTATCAGAAGACGCTGGAATCGGGCTTCGTAACCTTCTGGAGCCGCACTCGCCAGAAGCTCTGGATGAAGGGCGAGACCAGCGGCAATCGCCTGCGCATCGTCACCGCCGCCACCGACTGCGACAACGACACGCTGCTGTTCCGCGTCGTCGTCGAGGGCGATGGCCTGGTCTGCCACGAGGGCACGGTAAGCTGTTTCACCAAGCCAATTGCAGTTGCGAGCAAGTAAAGCAAAAGCAGATTCCTCCGCTTCGCTACGGAATGACAAACAAAAAAGCTACGGAATGACAAACAAGTAATACTGCGGAATGTCAAAGATGTTGCTGCGAAATGCAGATCAGGAGTGTGTGATGACGAAATTGAAGTTGGGAATTCCCAAGGGTAGTTTGCAGGATGCAACGATTGCGCTCTTCGAGCGTGCGGGCTGGCGAATTTCGGCCAGCGGACGAAGCTACTTCCCCTCCATCGACGACGGGGAGATTGAGTGCATGTTGGTACGCGCGCAAGAGATGGCTCGCTACGTCGAAAAAGGCGCGCTGGACGCGGGCCTCACCGGCAACGACTGGGTGTTGGAGAACGAGACAGACGTCGAGTACGTCACTAGCCTAACCTACTCCAAAGTGAGCCGCCAGAAGGTGAAGTGGGTTCTCTGTGTGCCGGAGGATTCGCCCTTCCAAAAGCCCGAAGACCTCGCACGCAAGGTGATTGCAACCGAACTGGCCGAGTTCACCAAGCGCTATTTTGCAGCGAAGAACATACCCGTCAAGGTGGAGTTTAGCTGGGGCGCAACCGAAGTGAAGCCGCCAACTTTGGCCGACGCAATCGTCGAAGTCACCGAGACGGGATCGAGCCTGCGCGCCAATCGCCTGCGCATCATCGAGACGCTGATGGAGTCCGAAACGCAACTGATCGCCAACAAGGGCGCCTTCAAGGACGATTGGAAGCGCAAGAAGATCGAGAACATTGCGCTGATGTTGAACGCCGCGATGGCAGCGCAAGGTCGCGTGGGTCTAATGATGAACGCGCCGAAGGCCGACCTCGACAAAATCGTCGCGCAGTTGCCCGCGTTGAACTCGCCGACCATCTCGCATCTGAAGGACGCCGAGTGGGTCGCGCTCAACACCATCATCGACGAGACGTTGGTACGCGATGTCATCCCCAAGCTGAAGGACGCCGGAGCAACCGGAATCGTCGAGTATCCCCTCAGCAAAGTCGTTCTGTAAGGGATCGTTGATCGTACGATCATTACTGCACCTCCCGTTGGTCGGCACGAAATTCTTTCTCCGACCAACGGGAGGACCACGCGAAGCTTTAAAAAGGTGCGTAGCACCCGCCCCGCGCGTAGCGGGCCCGTCCGGCAGGACATGGGGTTATCAATGAAGTTGGTACGAACATTTGGACGAACAAAGAAGGCTGCCTCTGCGCTGATCGAGACGATCGAGCAGCGCGGCGCGGCTAACACCTCGAAGGTTGAGGCCTCTGTAACGCGCATCGTTACAGAGGTACGCAAGCGCGGCGACGCGGCTCTGCGCGAGCTCTCAGCAAAGTTCGATGGCATGAAGCCGGATGCGTCGCTGCTGGTCTCGCGCGAAGAGATGAAGGCCGCATGGAAGGCGACCTCGCCGGAGTTACAAGCGGCAATGCGCGTGGCGCAGGCGAACATTCGCGCGTTTGCCAAGGCGCAGAGGCCGAAGGAGTGGGCAATTACGCCGACGCCGGGCGTCTCGACGGGCCAACTCGTGCGCCCGTTGGAGAGCGTTGGCTGCTACGTTCCCGGCGGGCGCTACCCGCTGCCCTCGACGCTGCTGATGACGGCGACACCCGCGCAGGTAGCGGGCGTGGAGCGCATCGTGGTCTGCTCGCCCAAGCCCGCGCGTGAGACTTTGGCCGCAGCGTGGCTGGCAGGCATCACCGAGTTCTATCGCGTCGGCGGAGCGCAGGCGATTGCCGCAATGGCCTATGGAACCGCGACGATTGCGCGCGTCAACAAAATTGTTGGTCCGGGAAATCTTTATGTGACTGCGGCAAAAGTAATGGTCTCGCAGGAGTGCGGCATAGACATGCCAGCAGGCCCAACCGAGATCGTCGTCACCAGCGAGACCGGCGACGCGGCAGGCATTGCCGCCGACATGGTCGCGCAGGCCGAGCACGATCCCGAGGCGCTGGCCGTGCTGATCACCAGCAACGCCGCACTGGCCGAGGCCGTCATGGCCGAGGTGAAGGCGCAGGCCAAGGACAACGCCATTGCGAAGCAGTCGCTGGCAGCGCAGGGATTCGTATTTGTAACTGAGTCGATTGCAGAGGCGCGTGTGCTGACCAACCGTCTTGCGCCAGAGCATCTGACGGTGGATGCAACGGCGGATCTGAGATGGGTGCGCAATGCTGGATCGGTCTTTGTTGGCGCGTATTCGCCGCAGTCGATGGGCGACTACGTCTCTGGTCCGAACCACGTTCTTCCCACCGGTCGCGTGGGTCGTGTGCGTGGCGGCCTCAGCGTGATGGACTTCGTCAAAGTAATTACCGTGCAGCAATACACGCGTAAAGGCCTGCTCGCGTTGGGCCCACATGCGATTGCGCTAGCCGAGGCCGAAGGCTTGATGGGTCACGCGCAGAGCGTCCGAGTAAAAATGCGGTAGAGCAGTTGTGAGTAAAGGCGGAGAAGATGGCGAGTGTAATGGAAGCTGAGAGCGTGAAGATCGAGTTGCCCCAAGCGCGTAAAGCAGTGCTAGCGATGCCGGAGTATCATCCGCCGCTGGCCGCGCGCGATGCCCTGCGTTTGGACTTCAACGAGAATACCTATGCCGCGTCACCGAAGGTCATCCAGCGGCTGCGCCAGACCACCGCCGAGGGCCTGACCATCTATCCCGAGCGCGAGGGCGTCGAGCAAATTACCGCCGCACACTTCGGCCTGCGCGCCGATCAGGTGCTGCTGACCAACGGCGTCGATGAGGCGATTCACCTGATCTGCGCGGCCTTTCTCGAAGCCGACGACGAGGCCATCATCTGCACGCCGACCTTCTTCATGTACGAGGTCAGCTCGCGCATGATGACCTCGCACCTGATCCGCGTGCAGGCCGACGCTACGCTGGATTTCCCTTACGAGCGCTTTCTCGCCGCGATCACGCCGCGCACGAAGCTCATCATTGTCGCCTCGCCCAACAATCCCACCGGCGCAATCGTCAGCCGCGAGCAACTGCTTGCCATCTGCGCCGCGGCTCCGCAGGCCGTAGTCTTGGCCGATGAGGCTTACTATCATTTCCACGGCGATTCGGTATTGTCCGATGTGGGCAAGGTGCCAAATCTCCTCGTCGCGCGCACCTTCTCGAAGGCCTACGGGCTGGCGAATCTGCGCATCGGCTTGCTCGCTGGCAATGCCGAGTTGATGACGATTGTGCGCAAGGTCAGTTCGCCGTACAACGTCAACGGCATCGCGCTGGACTGCCTCCCCGTCGCGCTCGCCGATGTCGCTTACCTCAACTGGTACTGCGATCAGGTCAACACTGGCCGCGCGCGCATGATGGATGGTCTGCGCGCATTGGGCGTCGAATTCTTCCCTAGCCACGCGAACTTTATCCTGATGAAGATCGGCGCGAAGCACACCGAGCTGATCAAAGCCATGCGCGCGCGCGGCGTCCTGCTGCGCGACCGTTCCAGCGATCCCGGCTGCGACGGCTTCGTCCGCATTACCATTGGCATAGAGGATCATGTAACGCGCGGACTCGCAGCGTTGAAGGAATCTTTATTGGAGATCGGATGGACCGCATCCTGACGGCTTGCGACCAACGGGAGCACCAACGCGAAGCCCAACACACGTCACGAAGTGACCGCTGCCCGCGCAGGGCGCAGTTGTATCTTTTAGAAGGAGAAAGCATGAGCGATGAAGTGAGAGTAGGCACGATCAAGCGCGACACGACCGAGACGCAAATCGACCTGACGCTGACCATCGACGGCCAGGGCGCGTACACGGTCTCGACCGGCATCCGCTTCTTCGACCACATGCTGGAGCTGTTCACGCGCCACGGCGGCTTCGACCTCACGCTCAAATGCACTGGCGACCTCGACGTCGATCAGCACCACACGGTCGAGGACGTGGGCATCGCGCTGGGCGAGGCCTTCGGCATCGCGCTGGGCGATAAAAAGGGCATCATGCGCGCGGGCTACTTCGTCATGACGATGGACGAGACGCTGGCCGTCGCCGCCGTCGACCTCAGCGGGCGCACGGCCTACGTCGTCGACGACCAGGTCACTGTGCCCATGGTCGGCGACTTCCAGAGCGAGCTGCTGACGGACTTCTTCGAAGGATTCGCGCGTGGAGCTAAGGCCAACGTCCACGTCAAAATCATGTACGGCCGCAGCAATCACCACAAGATCGAAGCCATCTTCAAAGCCTTCGCCCGAGCCATGCGCGGCGCGTGCTCCCGCGATGAAAGAATGAAGGAGATGCTGCCAAGTACAAAGGGCCTGCTATGAGTGAAATTACTGCGTGGCGTGGAAAATCTTTCCAGATTAGCCTTGCTCTTGTATTGATAAATCCGGTTTATTTCCTGATCGGAATCAATCTGGCTGGTCACTTTCATTTCTCCGATAGAGTCTGGGGAAACATGATAGCAATGGGCGTTTTTGTTGGAATCATTTCGATTGTTTGTGGCCTGATTGGTCAAGGTCCTCGCAAATGGTTATTGCCTCTAGTGGCAAGCGTAGAAACATTTATATGGTGGTTTATGGCTGTGGGATTGTGATTGCAGTGATTGATTACAAGGCGGAAATCTGACAAGCGTGGTGAAGGGATTGCAATGAGTACAGCCGTAATAATCCGCCGCACGCTTTTTGTCTGCGGGGTTGTGTCAGTCCTGTTATCGGTTTCATTAGTTGTTGGGAGTTTTATTAGGCATGTAGATACAAATGATTATCTGAAGCAAGCGGATGAAGGTGTTCCGTGGGTTCGGTGGGGATTAGGCTCTTCTCTGCTTGGCTTTGTGTTTGGTTTCTTTGGTAATAAATGGTGGAGAGTAGCTACAGTGATTACCGCACTCTTGCTATTGGTGCTCTGGTATCTCATAGGAGAGTCCCTCTACTGATGAGCGAGGATTGTTTTTGATCGGTGCCTGTCGGTGAAAATCGGTGTTAAGTATTTGGAGTTTCGATGATTGCAGTGATTGATTACAAGGCGGGGAATCTGACGAGCGTGGTGAAGGCGCTGCGCTATCTGCTGGGCGAGGAACGTACCGCGCGCGAGGTGGTGGTGACGCAGTCGCCCGATGTGGTGCGCGGAGCCGACAAAGTCGTCCTCCCCGGCGTGGGGCACTTTCAGTCGACGCAGTTGCTGGAAGACCTTGGCTTAACCGAATCCGTGCGCGAGAGTATCGCCAAAGGCGCGTGGTTTCTGGGCATCTGCGTCGGCCTACAGTGGCTCTTCGAGGGTTCGACCGAGGCTGTTGGCACCAAGGGGCTGGGCGCGTTCGCGGGAATGTGCGAGCACTTTCCCGTCACATATGAGGGTGCAGACCTGAAGTCGCCACACGTTGGCTGGAACTCGCTCGAAGGCATTCGCGCGGATTCGCGGTTGCTGCGCGGTGTTGCCGATGGCGGCTTTGTCTACTACACGCACTCGTGGCGCGCGCCGGTGGTCGCGGCAACCGCCGCACTTACGCACTACGGCGGAGCCTTCACCGCAGCGGTCGAACGCGACAACGTGATGGGTGTGCAGTTCCACCCAGAGAAATCGGCGGCCGTTGGCCTGCAAGTATTCAAGAACTTTGTGGAGTTGTAAGGCGAAGATCGACCACGGATTTACGCGGATGGGCGCGGATTAAATGCAAAAGCAGATTCCTCCGCTTCGCTGCGGAATGACAAACAAAAAGCTGCGGAATGACAAGAGTAAAGTGCGGAACGTGATGTAAAGAGGTAGGGGATCAAGATGCTGACCAAGCGAATCATTGCGTGTTTGGATGTGCGGGGCGGACGGGTTGTGAAGGGCGTGCAGTTTGTCGACATCGTCGACGCGGGCGACCCAGCGGAGCTGGCGCATCGCCATGCGGCGGCGGGGGCCGATGAGATCGTGCTGCTCGACATCACGGCCACGCACGAGGGTCGCGGCACTCTGCTCGACACGGTACGGCGCGCGGCGGCTAAGCTCTTCGTGCCCTTCACCGTCGGCGGCGGCATACGCACGGCGGAGGACGCGGCGGCGGTCTTCAACGCAGGCGCGGACAAGGTCAGCATCAACTCGGCGGCGATTGCGCGGCCCGAGCTGATCGGCGAGATTGGCGGCAGCTTTGGCGCGCAAGCTGTGATCGTCGCCATCGATGCTCGACGCGGCGCGAATGGCGCGGAAGACGCCGAGGTCTACGTCAGCGGCGGACGCAAGCCGACCGGCCTGCGCGTGGTCGAGTGGGCGCGCGAGGCCGAGGAACGCGGTGCCGGCGAAATCCTTCTCACCAGCATGGACACCGACGGAATGCGCAACGGTTTCGACTGCGAGCTGACTGCGGCTGTCAGCTCCGCCGTGCAGATTCCCGTGATCGCCAGTGGTGGCGCGGGTTCTGCCGCACACTTCGCCGAGGTCTTTGGCCGCGGCAAGGCCGATGCAGCACTGGCCGCCAGCATCTTCCACTTTGGCATCACAAGCTCGCGCGAACTGAAGGCGCAGTTGCAGCAGGCAGGCGTAAGCGTACGCCTGCCCTGCTGAAGGCCGATCACGGATTTACGCGGATGGGCGCGGATCAAGAACAAGCAACAGCAACAGCGAAATGCGGGGATTCTTCCCCTTCGCGTTGCTCAGGGTCAGAATGACAAACGAACTTTGTGGAGAGATAAATAGATGTTGATTCCTTCGATTGATCTGATGGGTGGACGGATTGTGCAGTTGGTGCAGGGCGAGAAGCTGAAGCTAGCCTTCGATGACTTTGAATACTGGATCGAGCGCTTCTCGAAGTACCCACTCGTGCAGCTGATTGATCTCGATGCCGCCATGCGGCAGGGTGAGAATCGCAAGCTGATCGAGATGATCTGCGGTCGCCTGCCGTGTCAGGTGGGCGGAGGTCTGAAGACCGCCGCCGATGGCCGCGCGCTGCTCGATGTTGGGGCCAAACGAGTAATCTATGGGTCGAGCCTGTTTGGAGTTGACACATCCCACCCATCGCTCGACCACCCCAGCGAGCAAAGATCGCTCGTTGGGGGCCCCGGTTCTTCCGCGATGGATGGGGCACCCAAGCCTACGCGTCGCCACAAGGTCATCCGCCTTGAATTTGCCGAGGAGCTCAAGCTCACACTCGGCGAAGAATCTCTCTGCTTTTCGGTCGACACCAAGGGCGGTCGCGTAGCCGTCAAAGGCTGGAAGGATTCGGTCGATCTCACCCCGGAGGAGGCCATCACTTGGCTGGAGGATTCCTGTGCGGCGTTCCTCTACACCCACGTCGATACCGAGGGCACGATGCAGGGCTTCCCGCTGGACGTCGCCGCCGTCCTGCGCGCCTGCACGGCCAAGCAGTTGATCGTCGCCGGAGGCATCAAGCAGCGCGAGGAGGTCGACTCGCTCGATGCGATGGGCGTCGACGCGGTCGCGGGCATGGCGGTCTACTCCGGCGCGATGGAGGCGTAGGGCCTGTCTTTTTTGACGCAGTTTTCACCGGATTACCATCGATTGTCTACAGCTTTCAGATCAGCATCCGCCGCGCAGGTTGTATTCTATTGATATGTCTCATTCTGAAGGCGAATCACAACCCGCTAAGGCCGCGCCACCCGCGTTTGAATCGTGGGGTCGGTATCCGAAGTACGACGCAAAGATTGTTCCCTTGAACTGGCAGGGAGACTTTCCCCGCGTCTTGTCCGGCATCGAAACCGCCGCATTGCCGGTGGGCTTGGGCCGCAGCTACGGCGATGTCTGCTTGTTGAAGGACGGCGCGCTGCTGCCGACGACGGGGATGGATCGCCTACTCGACTTCAACCCCGAAACAGGCGTGTTGACCGCCGAGGCAGGCATCTCGCTGGCGCAGATTCTCGACTTCGCCGTCCCCCGCGGATTCTTTCTTCCCGTCACTCCCGGCACCAAGTACGTCACCTTGGGCGGAGCCATCGCCAACGATGTTCATGGTAAAAATCACGAAGCCGCAGCCTCATTCGGCAACCACGTCCCTTGCTTCGAACTGGTGCGCTCCGACGGCTCGCGCCGCCTCTGCTCGGCCAACGAGAACGCGGATTGGTTCGCCGCCACCATCGGCGGAATGGGCCTGACCGGCCTCATCACCTGGGCGCAATTGAAGCTTCGTCCCATCGTCACGCGCAGCATCAATTACGAGGGGATTCAGTACCACGGCATCGACGAGTTCCTCGACCTCAAGCATCGCTACCAGCACGTCGACTACACCGTCAGCTGGGTCGATTGCGCCTCCACCGGCAAGAACTTCGCCCGCGGCGTCTTCATGTTGGGCGAGCACTCTCAGGTCCCCGGCGAGCTGAAGCCCACGCCTGAGCCAAAGCTCTCCGTCCCCTTCGACTTCCCCGGATTCTGCCTCAACCACACCACCGTCAGCATGTTCAACACGCTCTTCTTCCACAAGCAGATCAAGACGCACGTCAAGACCGTCGAGGACTACGAGCCCTTCTTCTACCCGCTAGACGCCGTTCTTCACTGGAATCGCGGCTACGGCAAGAGCGGATTGACGCAGTTTCAGTACGCCATTCCGTGGAAGGACGCCAAGGAAGGCACCGTCGCCATTCTGCGCGAGATCGCAAAGTCCGGCCTCGCCAGCTTCCTCGCCGTGCTGAAGGCGTTCGGCGAGATCCCCTCGCTCGGCATGATGAGCTTCCCCCAACCCGGCATCATGCTCGCGCTCGACTTCCCCATGAAAGCGCAGACCTTCCCGCTCTTGCAGCGACTGGGCGACATGACGCAGGAGTTTGGTGGCCGCCTCTACTCCGCCAAGGACGCTGCCATGACCCCGACCCAATACAAGGCCTTCTACCCGCACTGGGAGCAGTTCGAGCGTTTCCGCGATCCCAAGCTGAACTCCAGCTTCTGGGATCGCGTTGCAGGAGAAAAATAGTCTATGAGTACACCTCTCGTTACGCGATCTCTGAATGCAGCCGACGCTGGTTCCGACGCAAATACCCCGAAGAAGATTCTGGTTCTAGGCGCAACCTCCGGCATCGCCGAGGCGACCTGCCGCATCTGGGCCACTCAGGGTGCGCACCTCTTTCTGGTCGCACGTAGCGCCGATAAGCTGGCCGCTATGGCCGCCGATCTCAAGCTGCGCGGCGCGGCCTACGTTGGCACCGCCGTCGCCAATCTCGACGACACCGAGAAGCACCCCGACCTGTTGGCCCACGCGGTCAACTCTCTGGCGGGCTTGGATGTTGCCTACCTCGCGCTGGGCATTATGACCGATCAGGCGCAGGCTGAGCAAGACTTCGGGCAGGCGGCGCAGATGATCTACACCAACTTTCTTGCGCCGGTCTCTCTGCTGACGTGGCTGGCAAACTACTGTGTGCAGCGCCACTCGGGTGTGTTGGCGGTCATCTCGTCGGTCGCGGGCGACCGCGGGCGCAAGTCGAATTATGTGTACGGCTCGTCGAAGGCTGGGCTCACCGCCTTCCTCGCTGGGCTACGCAACCGCGTCGACCGCGAGGGCGTTACGGTGATGACGATCAAGCCCGGCCCGGTGAAGACCGCGATGACCGCAGGCATGAAGGGCGCGGAAAAGTTCGCCGACGTGCGCAAGGTCGCCGCGTCCATCGTCAAGGGAATCGACAAGCGCGTAGACGTTCTCTACGTCCCCTCGATCTGGCTACCAATCATGCTAGTAGTCCGCCACATCCCCGGCCGCATCTTCAAAAAGCTCAACCTGTAAGGGGTAGTCGTTTGCTGGAAGTTGAGGGAGTGCATATGGCCCAGCAAGGTTCTCCATCCGTCGCGGAATGATCGAAGCGCATCCAACTGAATACAAGTATGCGCGCGTCTCGTTCGACACTTCTTTCGCTGATTACTCTTCTGCTCGTTCTTCTTGCGACGCCGCACCCTGCGCGCGCCTACTCCGTGCTGACGCATGAGCAGATCGTCGACCTCACTTGGTCCGATTCGATTCAGCCGCTATTGTTGCTGCGCTATCCCAACCTCACCCCTGCGCAGCTTCGCGAGGCCCGCGCCTACGCCTATGGCGGATGCGTCATTCAGGACCTCGGCTACTACCCGCTGAGCAAGCCCATCTTCTCCGATCTGCTGCACTACGTCCGCACCGGAGACTTCATTCGATCGCTCTTCCGCGACGCGCGCAGCCCCGACGACGTGGCCTTCGCCATCGGCGCGCTCTCGCACTATGTGGGCGATACCATCGGCCACTCTGCGGCGATCAACCCCGCCGTCGGCACGGAGTTTCCCGCGCTCGCCGCCAAGTACGGCCCCAACGTCAACTTCGCCGAAGGCCCGCACCAGCACGTTCGCGCCGAGTTTGCCTTCGACATCAACGAGATCGCCAAGCATCGCCTTGCCCCCGAGAAGTATCTCAACCACATCGGCTTTGCCATCCCCGTGCCGCTGCTGGCGCGCGCCTTCTACGACACCTACGGGCTGGACATTGGCGACATCCTGGGCAACCACCGACCCACCCTGCGCGGTTATCGCTACTCCGTGCGCACGCTGCTGCCGCGCGTCGCCTACGCCGAGACGCTGCTCTACCGCAATCGTATGCCGCCCGACGCGCCCAGCCCCGCGCTCGACAATCTCACCCGCCAGATCGCAGCCCTCGCCGCCGACGATCACTGGCAGAGCTACCGCTCGCACCCCGGCATTGGCACCCATCTGCTCGCGGGCTTCATCTACATCCTGCCAAAGATCGGGCCGCTCTCCGACCTATCGCTACGCGGCCCCAGTCCGCAGAACGAGCAGGCCTACGTCGACTCGCTCGTCCTGACCATCGACACCCTGCGCCAGCTCCTCGCCCACGCCACCACCTCCGACGGCCTGACCAACAAGGATCTCGACACCGGCGACCTGATTCGCCCCGGCACCTACCGCCTCTGCGACCTCACCTACGCCGACCTGCTGCACCAGATCGCGCGCGATCCCGCGACGCCGATTCCCTTCGGCATCAAACGCGACCTGCTCGCCTACTTCGCCGACCCGGATCGGTCGATCTACCTCAAGCGCAACGCCGCAAAGTTTGCCCGCATGAAGGCGGAACTGCCCATTCTAGCCGCCATCTCCACCCACGCCGCCTACCCCGACACGGCCTTCCTGCCCGAGCCCGCCGCCGACCTCGCCCCCGACGCCGACCGCCCCAAGCCCTGACGCCTCGGGAAGACCTACTGCTGTTGCTGGGCCATCTGCTGCTGACGCGTGGGCGGCGGAGGCATTTCGGGTACCGCCTGCGCGCGCTCGACCAGCATCGACCACTCTTCCGGCACAGGCAGTTCCTGATCGAGCGAGGGCGTGCCTTCGCTCGGCGTGACGCGTACGGCGACCGTCAGCTCGCTGTCGGCCTGCCCGCGGAAGATGCCGTGCGTGGGCGGCACGTCCGAGTAGTCGCGGCCAATGGCGGTGCGGATGTGCCGGTCGCCCGCCACCAGATTATTGGTCGGATCAAAGCCGACCCAACCGACCTCCGGCACCAACGCTTCGACCCACGCGTGCGTCGCCGAGGTGGCCGAGCGGTCGTGATCCGTCTGCCCGTGGAAGAGGTAGCCGCTGACGTAGCGACAGGGGATGTGTAGCTTGCTGCGGACCATCGCGATCATGATGTGAGCGAAGTCCTGACAGACGCCCGCGTGGGTCAGCAACGCCAGATCAATCGGCGAGTCGGCCTTGGTTGACTTCGGCACATACTCGAAGTGGTTGTAGATCCTCTCGTTCAACTGGTGCAACACACTCAGCGGATCGTCGCGTCGGTACACATCGAACTCCTCGGCCAGCGCATCCAGCGCGGGCGTTGGAGCGGTGAACTCACTGGGCAGTAGCATCTCCCAAAAGTCGCCCTGCTCGACCATCTTGTCCAACTCGTCCCATGCCTCGGGCGCGAGCGCGGCAGGCACCACCACGGCGGGCTGCACCTCCACCAGCGACTCGGCCACAATCACCAGTTGCCCGTGCTGCCCGGGAATGTCGAAGTGGTGAACGTGGTTGGCCAGATGGTCGCGATAGCTAAAGACGCGACAGCGCGGGCTCACCGACAGATGAAACGTCAGGCAGCGCTGGTTCTGGTCCGAGCGCGGATGCATGCGCGTCTCCATCATGCTCTCGCTCACCGAGTTCGAGTAGAGGAATTTGGTCAAATGTCGAATCGAATAGTACATATCCCTCCTCGGGCGAGCGTGTCTTTCAACTCACAACGAATAACTCACAACCCACAACTGTTCTACCCAGCCAGCGCGGCATGAATGCTGTAGTTGATGTAGAGATCATAGATGGCCTGATGAATTGCGCGGCATTCGCTCTGGATTCCGCGCAGGTAGGCGACCACGTCGCCCGAAAGAATCTCGTCAACGCTGGAGTAGCTCAACATGGCTTGCAATCGTCCGGCCAGTCGGCGCAGCGGCTCGGCGCGGCTGTTGCCGCTCTCGCCGTCGATTGACTCCAGCGCGTGTTGCAGGCTGTCAATCGAAAACCGCAGCGCGTGGGGGAACTCTTCGTTCAGCAGCAGAAATTCGAGAATGCGGTCGGGCGTCAGGTCGGCGGTGTAGACCTTGCAGTAGGCCTCGAAGGCGGTCGCCGAACGCAGCAGGCCCATCCACTCCAGATACTCGTTCCCCTCCGGCATGCGGTCGGGCTGACTCCACAGATCTGCGTGGTAGGACTGTAGCAGCGACGCGGTGGCCGACGCGCGCTCAATGTATCGCCCCACTTGAATGAACTGCCATCCCTCGCCGTGGCTCATGGTCGAATCACTGACACCTTGAAACTGATGTACGCCCTCCATCACATGCTGCAGGAATTCGGTGGGCTGCTCGGCGTTGGCCAGGATGGCCTTGACGCCCAGTCCGCCCGTAAGCTCCGGTCGCGTCACCTGTAGGTAGAGGCTGTTGACGCGGTGCCACTGCTCGGTGGAGATTTGCTCGCGGACGTGGCGCGAGTTCTCGCGGGCGCTGATGATGCAGGAGAGTATCGATGCCTTGTTTCCGGTATCGAAGATCAGCGCCTGCGTCAGCGCGTATGGGTCGCCCGTCCAGACGACAGACGGGGGATTGCCCAGCGCCTGCAACACGCGCATCCAGCGGCGATCCGCGCTGGTCGCGCTTTCGTCCAGCATCAAGTTCAGGTTCACGTCGAGTAGCCGCGAGGTATGTTCGGCCCGCTCGATGTACCGGCTCATCCAGTAGAGACTGTCGGCAACGCGGCTTAACATGGGCGGAGTCTCCTTAGAGGATTATCTAGTCTGCTCAGGCACGAACGAAAAGCGCCAACGGCGCGACCTATACCAGCATGGGGCGCAGCCCCATGAAGGCTCGGGAGGAAAAAATCGAGGGCTGAAAGCCCGACCGATAGGGCCACGCCTGCGCATCCGCTTGATATTGGTCGTTGCAGCGTGAACGCCGGAGCTAACGGCATAATCATCTCTCCTTATTGAGCGGTTCGCTGACTCTTCTTCCCGCTCAGCGCAAGGGCGACTTCATAGATCGAATCTTGCATTGTTAGTTCCGGCATTGCAAGTCGCTCGCGAAGTTCCACCAAGTATGTATCCTCAGGAAGAAAGTCCGCAAGCGTAGATTCGTCGGAGACGAACACATATTCGAGCCATTCATCTACTGATTCATCGGGTTCTATCAGCAGCGAGGCAATGTGCCGAAGCAGTTCATCCACTTCTGTTCGCAGACTCTCAACCTTTACTGCCGGGGCGAACTCTATTTTCTTATCGCTCATAATTTCACCCTTATTGATTTAGCACCCAGGTGTCTTTGCTGCCTCCGCCTTGGCTGGAGTTGACCACCAGCGAGCCCTGCTTCAGCGCGACGCGCGTCAGCCCTCCCGGCACCACATTGACCTTCTCGCCGTACAAAATATACGGGCGCAGATCGACGTGGCGCGGCTCCAGATCGTCGCCGATCAGGCACGGCGCGCGCGAAAACGAGATGGTCGGCTGCGCGATGTAGTTGCGCGGGTCGGCCTGAATCTTCTGCGCAAACTCCTCGCGTTCGGCGGCGGTCGATTGTGGCCCAATCAACATGCCGTACCCCCCGCTCTCGCCCACGGCCTTCACCACCAGCTTGTCGAGATTTTGTAACACATGCTGCCGCGACTTCGGATCAGTCAGCAGGTACGTCTTCACGTTATGCAAAATCGGATCTTCGCTGAGGTAGTACTTGATGATGTCGGGAACGTAGGCGTAGATCGCCTTATCGTCGGCGACGCCGGTGCCGAAGGCGTTGGCCAGCGTGACGTTGCCCGCACGATACGCGTTGAACAGCCCCGCCACGCCCAGAATCGAGTCGCTGCGGAAGGCCATCGGGTCGATAAAGTCATCATCAACGCGGCGATAGATCACGTCAACGCGGCGCAACCCACTCGTCGTGCGCATGTAGATGACGTTGTCGTGCGTCGCCAGATCGCGTCCCTCGACCAGCTCAATGCCCATCTGGCGCGCCAGAAACGCGTGCTCAAAGTACGCAGAGTTGAAGACGCCGGGGGACAGCAGCACGATGTTCGGCTCCGGCCTTCCCTCGGGCGCCAGCGAGCGCAACGTCCCCAGCAGCAGTTGCGTGTATTGCTCGATGGGTCGCGGATTGTACTTGCGAAACAGTTGAGGAAAGATGCGCTTCATTACCCGCCGATTGGTCAGCATGTAGCTGACGCCCGAAGGAACGCGCAGGTTGTCCTCCAGCACCACGAACTCGCCGTTCTCCATACGGATCAGGTCGGTTCCGCAGATCGCAACGTAAACGTTGCGCGGCACCTGTAGGCCCACCATCTGGCGGCGAAAATGTCGACAGCTATAGACGAGTTCGCGCGGCACCACGCCGTCCTTCAGAATCCGCCCCTCGTTGTAGATGTCCTTCAAAAACAGATTCAGCGCCGTGATGCGTTGGGTCAGCCCACGCTCGACGGTCGCCCACTCGCTGGCGGTAACGATGCGAGGAATCGGATCGTAGGGAAAGATGCGCTCGGTGCCCTCGTTGCGTCCGTAGACGGTGAAGGTAATCCCCTGATTGAGGAAGCTGAGGTCGGCGGCCTGCTTACGCCTGCGCAACTCCTCGACCGGCAGCGCGGAGAAGTCGTCGATCAGCGGCTGGTAGTGTAGCCGCAACTCTCCGTCCGCCGTGAACATTTCATCGAAGGCATGGTCCAACAGGTAGTTTTTCAGTGCCTCGCGCTCGAACCGTCTGGTCTGGGTTGGCTGCATCGGTGACTCGAGTATAGCGAACAACGCTGCCGCAGCCAAAACGAGGCTCCCACCCGCCAGCAATTCTAAGTGGGGGACAATTCAAACCATAAGCAGGCCCCGACCGCCTCGAAAATAGCACAAAAACAGAACCGACCACGGATCAACACGGATAAAACAAGTTCATTCTTGTCTTTCATCCGTGTTCATCCGTGGTCGATTTAGAACTACTGCCCAACCGCTCAGTCGAATCGGCCCTCTATCGGAAGCCCTGATCGGCGCGAAACGCTGTCACCTGATTCTTCACAAACGTCACCGCCAGCGCGTGGCCCAGATTGTCGAAGACCACCATCCGATTGCCGTAGTCGTCACTGGTGCTCTTCGAGACCTGCCCCAGCGCGAGCCCCACCTGACGCTCGTTCATCCCCAAAATCACCGTGTGCGTATCGACGGCCTGCCACACCTTCGGCCCCCAGTGCTTGTACAGCTCGTGCGGATCGTCGTAGAAAAACACGGCGTCGCTCGAAAACGTGTAGTCGCTTCCCTGCCGATAGCCCACCGGCACGGCGTACAGCTTCTTCGGATCGGCGGACTTCGGCATGGTGAAAGCCAGCAGCACCTGTCGATCTCCCCCCTTGATGCGGAAGATGGCCGACGCGGGCGCAACCTGCTCGAAGGCATCCTGAACGGCCAGCGGCTCGGCTCCCAGCAGCGTTCCCACGCTCTTCGCGTAGTCGGCGCGATGCCCTACACAGGGGTAATAGTCCAACTGCCCGCCCGCCGATACCCACACCGTCGTCCCCACCAACTGCTTCGCGTCGGCCAGCGACGAGGGCCGCTCGTGCTTCAGGTAGACCAGATCGTCCTTGTCCGCCACCGCATTGGCATTCGCCGCCGCTGGCACCGCCAGCGGAGCATTGCGCTCGTGGTAGATCATGCCGACGCGAATCCCCCCAACCAATAGCAACGCCACCGTCCAGCCAATCGCCGCCTTCTGTCCTGAAGTCATCCGCTCGCCGCCTCCTCGATTTACCCCATCAGCAACGTATCACTTCCCACCCATCCCGCACCACTAGTCCGGCGGCTTCGCAGTGCGCATCCATTCGTCTATGCGGTCACATTTGAAGTTGATGGGGAGCAGAGTCTGCGTACGATTGCTGGACTGCCTACCGACCGAGGTATTGTTTGTATTGGGATTCGACGACGCCGGTGTTGCGCGCCAGCGCGAGCTTGGCTTGATTGAACTGGAACTCGCTGGCGACCAACTGGCTCTGCGCCGAGGCCAGCACGGCCTGCGCCTGAACCACGGGCAGATTGTCGTCAACGCCTGCACCGAAGCGGTCGCGCGTGTCGGCCAGCGCTTCGGTTGCCAGCTCCACGCTACTGCGCGCCACCTTCACCAGCTCGGCGGAGCTATCCACGTCCATGCGGCTCGCGCGAATCTGCTCCTCGATGGTGACTCGTAGCGACGCAATCTGTCGCCGCAGCGAGAGCTCCTGCGAGGCGGCGATCTCGCTCTCTCCGCGGAATCTTCCCTCCTCGAACAGAGGAATCTTCAGCGAGCCCTGCGCAGCAAAGACGCCGTGATAACTGCCTTCCGTCACGCCAGCGATGCCGTAGTTACCGTTGAATGTAAGCGACGGCAGCCGCTCGTACTTCACGGCCTTCTGCGCCCGCTGGGCGACTCCCTGCTGCGCCGTCAGCGCCAGCAAATCCTTGCGTTGCTGATAGGCCAACGCCAGAGTCTGGTCCAGCGGCATCTCGGCCAGCTCCGCGTAGGGAACCGCGTCCACCAGTGTCAACTCCTGCTCGGCGGGCAAGCCAATCATCCGGTTCAGCGCGATCTTAGCCTGGGCGAAAGCATTCTCGGCCTGCACCAGAGCTTGCTGGTCAACCTGCAATTGCACCCGCGCGCGCAGCACGTCGAGGTTGACGCCAACTCCCGCATCGTGCGCCTCGGTCGCCTGCCGCAGCACCTCTTGGTCTGCCGTTACGCGCGCCTCGGCGTTGACAATCTGCGCCTCGTCGGCCAGCACCGCCAGATACTCGGTGCCCACCGCCTCGACCACGCCGTCGCGCACGTTCAGCCGATTCATCTCGACAACGTCACCCGCCTTCTTCGCGGCTTGGTACAGGTAGTAGTCGGTCAGGTTGAACAGGACCTGACCCGCGCTAAACTTCGCGCCCGTCATGTCAACCTTCTGGATCACGCCAAACTCTCCCGGCTTGATTCCGAAGGCCGCCAGTGACGACAGCTTGAACCCCATGGCCGCCAGATTCAACTCGCTCGTATTGCTGTACGCGGTAGCGCTCATGTTGGGTAGCAGCGCAAAGCGCACGTTCGAGATCTCGCCGCGCACAGAGCGCTCGCTCTGGTTAGCCAGCAGCACCTGTAGATTGTGCTTCAGCCCGCGATCAATCGCCTCGTCGAGCGAGAGCGACAGCGCGCCCGAGGTGGCCTGCTCAACCCCAACGCCGCCCGCGAAATGGATCGCCGATCCGCCCGCAGCAGCACTCGCGAAGCTCTGATCCGCCACGCGATCCGCCGTCTTAGCCGACGCAGCAAGAATCGCGCTTGGGGCCATCGGCAGAACCGCATTCTCCTGCGCCCGCGCCGTTGCAACGATCCCAGTGCAGGCCAACGCAAACAGCGTCGCACGCGCGCCACACCCCATGCGCCGTACTCCGCACGCTCTTTCGTCCGAAAATTTCAATGCAGACCGTTTCTCCACGTCATTATTAGTTTAGAGTCTTCCGTCCCTCTGTGGCGAACCAAACTTGCCTACAGCAACACAAATTGTGCATTGTGCTTCGGGAGTAGCTGATATATGCTCGCATTGCTTGTAGATACGTCCATTCTCAGGAGACTAACGTGCAATTCATTAACAATCCCAACGTCTGCTTTTACGGCATCGGCATCGTTTGCGTTTTCACCATCTGGCTGCTCTGGAAGATCTTCAAAACCGCCAACAGCATCGATGCCAGCGTCAAGGAGCTTGTCAAGGGCGCGCAGAAGCCGCAGAGCTAAATCGAAGTCTTTGCAGCCGAGATCCTTGCGGCGATGGGTCCAATCGGGCCCATCATAGACCTAATGAATCTGCACCACAATAACGAACCTGCACCACCCTAACGAATCTGCACCAATCCAGCATCGGCTCCCGTGCTGGCGCCCTCGGTCTTACCGGGGTTCGCGCCACCGGGAGTTGTTTGCGCAGTCTGTGGTGCGCGCCAGTGATCGATGTAGCTGACCTGATGCACGCAGCTGATCGTGCAGTTGGGCGCGCAGGTCTTGGCCGTTAGAAACTCCCGCTTCACGTCCGCCTTGCTGTACTCGGCCAGCGGCACGCCGGGCCATCCCCGCTGCTGCGAGCAGTAATGCACCAGTCCAAACTCGCAGATGTACAGGTATCGCGCTCCCGCGCGGCATCGCCAGTCGTTCGGCTGTCCGTTGGCAATTGCCTCCTGAAAGTGGTTGAAGCGCGAGTAGTTGCGCCGCGTCAACCGCCGCACCTTGTCCCAAACCGTGCGTTCGGTCTCGCCCAGCGGCTTCAACTGCCCGCTGCCATCGTGAATAATCCCGATGGTCGACGAGAACCCAAGCTCCAGCGCGCGTTTGCTCACCGTCAGCGCGTCGGTCGGATTGGCAATCCCCCCCCCCACCACCGAGTTGATGTTGACATGAAAATCCGCGTGCTCGGCCAGCATTCGTAGCTTCGCATCCAACACCTTCAAGCTCTTCTTGGAGACGGCGTCCGGCATCACGTTGTCGATGGAAATCTGCATGTGGTCGAGCCCAGCGCGATTCAGCCGCGCGATGCGATCCGGCATCAGCAAATAGCCGTTGGTAATCATTCCCGCAATCGCTCCGGTCTTGCGTATGCGCGCGATGATGTGGTCGAGCTCGGGATGCAGCAGCGGCTCTCCGCCAGAGATGGTAATCACCGACGTTCCCAGCCGCCCTAGCTCGTCGATCCGCCGCTCCATCTCCTCGACCGAAACCGGTTCAGAGACGGCATCAAACTCGTTGCAGTAGGTACAAGACAGGTTGCATCGCCGCATGGGAACGATGTGCGCCATGTACGGGTGCGCCGTGTCGACCAGCGCCGACGCAATCGACAGCAGTTCGCGCAGCTTGCGCGTCGCCGCCCGCCAGCGACGCCGCATCGGCATGGGGCGCTGCATCGGCATGGGATAGAAGTTGGAGTTCACAGAGGCCATAATCGCTCCCTTCATTGAATCACACCTCAGCCGCCCGCTGCATTCTCCCCTCAAATTCAAAGCTCATGGCCCACGACTCAAACCCGAACTCGCAAAACCAAACTGAGATCGGATGTAGGCTTCCGCTCTGCGAACAACCCAACGGAATCGGCCCGCCAACTTACTCCTGCGCCAGCCACGCCAGCGGCTTGCTCCGGTCGCTCGTCATCGTCGGTGCCGAAGCCAATAGCCTGCGAGTATACGCGTGCTGCGGGTGAGCGAAGAGCTCGTGCGTTGTCGCCTCTTCGACAATCCGTCCCTGTTGCATCACCGCCACGCGGTCGCCGGGTTGATCGCAGGCCTCGGCCACCACGGCAAGGTCGTGCGAGATGAATAGCATCGAGAGTCCGTACTTCCGCCGCAAATCGCGCAGCAGCGCCAGAATCTGCGCCTGTACCGTAACGTCGAGCGCGGTGGTCGGCTCGTCGGCAATGAGCAAGCGCGGACGATTCACAATTGCCATCGCGATCAGAATCCGCTGCCGCTGTCCGCCGGAGAACTGGTGCGGGTAGTCGCGCACACGTCGCTCAGGCTCGGGCAGCGCGACCTCTCGCATTGCTTCGATCACGCGCCGGTCGACCTCCCGCGACGACAGCTCCGTCTGATGCGCGCGCACGGCCTCAGCAATCTGCGCGCCAACACGCATCACCGGATTCAGCGCCGTCATCGGCTCCTGAAAGATCATGGCAACGTCTTGACCGCGCCGCCGCCGCATCGCCTCCTCGGGCAGTGTCAGCAAATCGACCGTCGTCGTTGCAGGATTGGCCGTCACCTGATTTTGTTTGTCATTCCGCAGCTCTTGTTTGTCATTTCGTAGCGAAGCGAAGGAATCTGCTGCTGACCCGGCATCTGCCGAAAACAGAATTTTGCCCGAGACGCCGGCCTCGGCAGGCAGCAGTCGCATCATCGCCAGCGCGGTGGCTGACTTGCCCGAACCCGACTCGCCGACCAGGCCCAGCGTCTGGCCCGCTGCAACCGCGAACGAGATTCCATGCACCACCTCGCGTCCGCCGAACGCGACCGACAGATCCTCAACGCGCAGGATTGCCGCGGCGTTATTGCCCCGCTGTGCGCCTTTGCCCGCTGCTGCGTCGCGCTCGCCGTTTGCCAGATTACTCACACTGTAGATGTTACGACGAGCACACAACGATCCGCACAAGGTACTCTGAAATGAAACGCTGCACCCAAAGCGAGCGTCTATAACAGCATGAGGCCGGAGCGCAGCATGAGGCACAAAGAGAGTATGAGACAAAATCGCAGTAGGAATCGGCTCGCCAGATCGTTCGTTGCGCCGCGCCTTTCGCTTACTGCGCTACTGGCCTGCGCGATGGCGTTCAGCTTCGCCAGCACCACGCTGTGCGCGCAGACGCACAAGGTCGCCAAGCCAGAGGACGTCGTCCGCGCCGTCGCCGTCTACGAGTGGACCGGAGAGATGGCCAAGCCGACGGCCAGCCGCCTGATCCCCATCTCGCTGTTCATCGACGGCAAGCTGGTAGACGCCGCCGTCTACCTCTCGCGCCCCGTACCCTTCGCGCTGGCCAGCGGCAACGTCTACGAGCTCGACCAGACCGGCGTTGCGCTGGGCACCTTCACCATCGCCTTCTCTCGCCATCTGGTTCCGGTCAGCGCGGACTCAAACCCCTACGATGACGGTTGGTTCGGCTACGGCAAGTTCTTCCCACCCGCACCGCCCAAGCCCTCAACGCTTAAGCCATCCAAGACGCTGGTCGCCATCAACGGTCTCGACGAAGACGACGACCAGCCGCACTTCTCGGCTCGCTCTGCCTCTCCCGGCTCCGGCGAAGCAGCAACGCCCACCCCCGGCTCGCCCGCACCCGCAGGCGACGCTCCGGCGGACGATCCCAATCGTCCTACGCTTCACCGCAGCACTACCACTCCCAGCGACACAAAGTCCGCCAGCGACTCAACGCCCACCGACGATCCTGATCGCCCCACTCTGCGTCGCCGCTCTCCAACACCCGCGAAGCCCGACGCTGCTGGCCCGTCCAGCGACTCCGTGGCCACACTCAATGACGATCCCAATCGCCCGCTGCTGCATCACGGCAAGCCCGTCAGCGCGCTGAATGAGAAGGACATCCCCAAGCTGGCCGGACTTCCCCCAGACAGCGATCTGCACCAGATGGTCGCTGTCTCCGACGCGGTAAACCGTCCGTCGCATGACTTCTCCCGCGCCTGGGACGACGAGAACGAGCATCAGGCGATTCTCGCCAAGATGCAGGCCGCAGCCCGCGCACAGTTTGCCTCGTATGAGGCTGCCAACGCGCCGCCAGCGCCAACGCCGCCTGTAACAATGTCCCCGCCCGATACGCGCCATCCCAGTAGTAAGGCTCTGCACAGCCTCAATCCAGTGAGTGCAACACCGGCACCAGTGCCGCTCGTGGCTCTGCTCGACGAGCAGCTCAAGGGCTTCACGTTGAGCTACGGCGGAGCGGCGACCTACGTCTACTCGGCGCACACCGAAGGGCGCGGCGCGTCACCGCGATACGTCACGTTGGTCGCGCAAGTCGACAGAAACGGCGAGCCGCAGATCGCGATCAAATCCGTCACCGACGCTGCGCATCTCGACCGCGCGCCGCGCATGAGGTTGGTCGACGCGGTCGATGCCGAAGCATCCAACCGCGCCAGCCTGCTCTTCGAATTGCGCGCACAGCACTCGCGCCAGTTCGCCCTCTACCGCGTCATCGGAGCCCGCGCCGACGAGATCTTCCTCGCAGGCAGCACCCAGTAGCCGTCAAACCTGCGCAGACTCCCGCGCAAGCGAGGGGTAGTCCGTATAGCCGAGCGCACCCGGCGCGTAGATCGTCTCCATTACCAGCGGATTCAACTCCGCATGTAGCTTGAATCGCTCCGGCAGGTCGGGATTGGAGAGGAAGAACTTCCCATAAGCCACGGCATCCGCTTTGCCCTCGTCCAGAAGCTGCTGCCCGGTGACCTGATCCAACCCCTCGTTGGCGACAAAGACTCCGCCAAACTGCTGCTTCAGCGTCGGACCTAGGCTGTCCGGCCCAATGTGCTCGCGCGCCACGATGAAGGCGATCTTACGCTGCCCCAGTTCGCGCGCCACATAGCCGAACGTTGCTGGCCGGTTGGAGTCGGAGACGCCCTGCGAGTCGCTGCGCGGAGCCAGATGCACACCCACACGACCTGCGCCAAAGGCCGAAATCGCCGCATCGGTCGCCTCCAGCAGCAGCCGCGCACGGTTCTCGATGGGCCCGCCATACTGATCGGTACGGTGGTTCGAGCCGTCCTGCAAAAACTGATCCAGCAGATAGCCGTTGGCCCCGTGCAGTTCAACGCCGTCGAAGCCCGCAGCCTTGGCGTTCTGCGCGCCGCGCCGAAACGCCTCGACCACGCCCTTCACCTCGTCGGTCTCCAGCGCCCTCGGCGTCACATAGTTGCGCTTGGGACGCAGCAGGCTGACGTGCCCCGCCGCTGCGATTGCGCTGGGAGCGACCGGCAGCTTCCCGCCCAGAAACGTCGGGTCAGAGATGCGCCCCACATGCCAGATCTGCGCGAAGATGCGACCGCCCGCGCGATGCACGGCGTCAGTAATCGGCTTCCAGGCCTCGGTCTGCGCCTCGGACCAAATGCCTGGAACGTTGGCGTAGCCCACGCCCATCGGGTCGACCGGAATGCCTTCGGAGATAATCAACCCAGCCGTAGCGCGCTGGCGGTAATACTCGCCGATGATCGGTGTCGGAATGTGGTCGGCGGTGCCCCGCAGTCGTGTCAGCGGAGCCATGAAGATGCGGTTGGGCAACAAGAGATCGCCAAGCTGGATCGGGTCGAAGAGAGAGGGCATAGAAAGGAACTCCTTAGTATCAAAACGCTCTCTATCTTCGATGCAACGAGTGGAAAAAAAGGTGCGCCGAACCCGACCGCTAGATCGGAAAGCTCTTCAGCCACGCGCGGAAATCCGGACCAAGATCCTCGCGCTTCAAACCCAGTTCGACAGTCGCCTTCAGGAAGCCGAGCTTATCGCCCGCGTCGTGTCGTTTGCCCTCAAAGCTGAAGCCGTAGACCTTCTCGTAGGCGAGCAGCGCTTTGATCGCATCGGTCAGTTGCAGCTCGCCGCCCGCGCCGGGTTTTACGCCCTCAATCATCTCGAAGATGCGCGGCGTCAGAATGTAGCGCCCGATGATGGCGTTGGCCGAGGGCGCGTCTTCAAACTTCGGCTTCTCCACCATTCCCTTGACCGCCAACAGCCGCGGATTGCGTGGGTCCGGCGTGCAGTCCAGGCAGCCGTAGCTGGAGATTGCCGGACCTTCGACCACCTCCGAGGCGAGAATGGTGGACTGCGTTTCTTCAAACACCTCGACCATCTGCTTCATGCACGGCACCGTGGCGTCGACGATGTCGTCGGGCAGCAGCACACAGAAGGGCTCGTCGCCGATGATCTGCTTGGCCATCAGGATGGCATGTCCCAACCCCAGCGGCTCAGCCTGCCGCGTGTAGACGATGCGCGCCAGCTTCGAGACGGATCGCACAGCGTCCAGCAGATCGTGCTTCCCCTTGGCCGCAAGCGATGCCTCCAACTCCGGGCTGGAGTCGAAGTGGTCCTCCATGGCGGCCTTGTCGCGCCCGGTGATGATGATGATTTCGGTGCAGCCTGCGGCGACGGCTTCTTCCACACCGTACTGGATCAGAGGCTTGTCCACCAGGCACAACATCTCCTTGGGAATTGCCTTGGTTGCGGGCAAAAAGCGGGTACCCATGCCGGCTGCGGGGAAAACTGCCTTGCGTATCTTCTGGTAAGCCATAGGAAACAGAACCCTCTTTGAACAATCTACGCAGTCCATCCTAGCAAAGCTTCGCCTATAAAAAATAAAATTGCCACAGATCGCATCGGCGGTCTGTGGCAATTTGTCTTTCTCGGCGAGATGCCGGTCCTAACTCAGCGTCTCCATCAGCTTGTTGACAGTGCGGTTCAGATCCTTGTCGGTGCGTCGCTGCTCGTCGATCTTGCCGATCGAGTGCATCACGGTGGTGTGGTGCTTGCCGCCAAACTGACGGCCAATCTCCGGCAGCGAGGCCTCGGTGAGCTGCTTGGCCAAGTACATTGCGATCTGCCGCGGAACGACGATCTGACGCGAGTTGCTCTTCTGCTTCAGTTCGGCGACCCTCATGCCGAACGACTCCGCAACCGCGCGCTGAATCGCGTCGATGGTGATCTTGCGCACCTGCGTATCGATGAACTGCTTCAGGCACTGCTGCGCGACGGCCAACGTAATCTCCACGCCATGCATGCTGCACCAGGCGATCAGCCGCACCAGCGCGCCCTCCAGCTCGCGCACGTTGGTGCGCACGTTGGAGGCGATAAACAGCGCAACGTCGGTGGGAAGCTGTGTCTGCTCGCTCTCGGCTTTTTTCTGAAGGATTGCGACCTTGGTCTCCAGATCCGGCGGCTGAATGTCGGCAATCAACCCCCACTCGAAGCGCGAGCGTAGACGATCCTCAAAGTCCGCCAGCTCTTTCGGAGGACGGTCGCTGGCGATGACGATCTGCTTGACGCTCTCGTGCAGCGCGTTGAAGGTGTGGAAGAACTCTTCCTGCGTGCGCTCCTTGCCAGCCAAGAACTGAATGTCGTCGATCAGAAGAACGTCCACATTGCGAAACTTGTCGCGGAAGCTGGTCATCTTCTGGTAGCGAACGCAGTCAATCATCTCGTTGGTGAACTTCTCACCGCTCACATAGCAGATCGATGCGTGAGGCTGGCGACGCTTCACGTCGTGCCCGATAGCGTGCATCAGGTGCGTCTTACCCATGCCGACGCCGCCGTACAGGAACAGAGGGTTGTAGGCCTTGCTGGGCCGCTCTGCGACGGCCTGTGCGGCCGCCATGGCGAACTGATTGCCACTACCGATGACAAACGCGTCGAACTGGTAGCGCGGGTTTAGCTGCGAGGCTGTGCTCCAGTCGAAACGCGACTGCTCGGGCATAGGAGCCACCGGCGCCGTCCCGTTCGTTCGCCGCGTCGCTGGAGCGTTCGAGTTCTGCGTCGAGACCGGTGCGAACCCGCCATCTTCGCGCACACGCACCGCGCTGGGGTCCTGCGCGGGTGTCATGAACGTCACCGTGTCGATGTCCAGCGCCAGGTTGTCGATTGCCTCCTGAATCAGGTCCGCATACTTCTCTCCCAGATGCTGGAACTCTGCCGACGGAATGCGCACATAGAGCGTTTTATCAATAACATGCGAGAAGCGAGTGGGCTTCAGCCATGTCTCGAACGACTGGCGATTGATCTTCTTCTCCAACGCAGAGAGGATTCGAACCCATTGATTTAGGACTGCGGTGGCGGTGGGAACAAATGACATTCTTACAATTCCTTCTCGGATTTGCTCCAAGCATTTTTCGATCCGAAATGTACGATACAACGTACAACAGCGAGGTGAAACAGCCAAAAAATTGGTCCAGTAAAACAACCGTAACGACAACACAGCACCCGCCCCGCCTGCACAGGCGAGTGGAGAGGGAAGACTGGTTGATGGAGATCTCCGCATCGGATTTTGCACCGTTGCGAAGGGAAACGACCATGCTGGCCAAATACGTTTCAGGAACGCGGATTCGTCTTTGGGAAGCGGGTTTGATGGTAGCACGGAATTCCAGACCATTTTCAAGTCTTCGAGAGATAAAAATTCCGTTGCACCATTCCTTGTGAAGAATGCTCATCGGCGGGGAAAACTGTGCGCAGCGTCACTGGAAAATGCGTCTCTCCGCGCCCTTTTCGTCGCTTTTCTCCCCCGCAGCACCGTTCCCTCGGGTATACTGAAGAACTGTTGCCCCAGCTCTCCCCAACAAGTACAAGCAGGGGAATCTTTCAACAAGGCGGGACCTTTCAACAGGGCGGTGCCTTGCAATTAGGACCGGGCAACGCAGCCTTTCAAATTCAGCAGGAGCCGAAACAATGCCGAAGCGTACCTTTCAACCGAACCGTCGTCACCGCGCCAAGACCCACGGGTTTCTCACCCGCATGAAGACCAAGGCAGGAGCCGCCGTTCTCAATCGCCGCCGCGCCAAGGGTCGCCACAAGATCGCCGTCAGCGCAGGCTTCCGCGACTAGTTTTTCGCAAATTGTTCGATGTGTGCAGGTCTCCATCTTCTGCACACATCAGCCTGTTTGTGGACATCGCTTAGCGGGGTCGTCGAGCGATGTCCAACAACCCATCTCGTCCCAGCCTACCTGACATGACCCCTTCCAACCCAACCCAGCCGAAGACCGCAGAAAGCACGAGCCGTGTCGTCGTTGCGCCCAATCGGGCCGCAGGGGCAGTGCGACCGCCTGCGTGGCTGCTCTGCCGTCTGCGCAAACACGCCGACTACCAGCGCGTCTACAAGGCCAGCCGCAAGAACTTCGCCAAGCAGATGAGCTACTTCTTCGCCCTTCGCCCGCAGCTCGGCCCAGACGGCACCACGCTGCGCCACGCCGCGCCGGATGCTGCGCGCGTCGGCCTTACTGTGGGCAAGGTTCTGGGCAAGGCCGTAGATCGCAACCGCATCAAGCGCCGCCTGCGCGAGGCCGTCCGCCACCAGCTTCCGCTGCTCGCCTCCCCGGTCGATGTCATCCTGCATCCCCGGCGCAGCGTCCTCGATCTGGACTTCGCAACCATCGAGAGCGAAATCGCCACCGTCTTCCGCGCCGTCCAGAGAGCCGCCGAAAAGCAGTCTTCTGGTGGTCCAAAGACGCAAAAGCTTAACACCGATTCACGCCGATCCGACCGATAAATTCAACCTATCGACCTGTAATCTCGATAGGTCCAATAGAGCATAGGACAGATAGCGCATAGGCGCAGCAAATAGCGCCAACGGCGCGCGCTATACCAGCCTAGGGCGAAGCCCTAGGAAACAGGCCCGCACAATATTCAGAGGGCTGAAGGCCCGATCTATAGTGAACCAAGAGGGAGGATTCCGATGAGCGACCGAGTTGTACGCCTAGCCTTCCGCGTGTATAAGTCGTTGCTCTCTCCGCTGATTCACGCCGTCAGTCCAAGCCGCTGCCTCTACCTGCCTACCTGCTCCGAGTACGCCTACGTTGCGCTGGTTCGCTTCGGCCTACTACGCGGCTCGGGGATGGCGTTGCGCAGGCTTTTGCGCTGCCATCCCTGGGGCAAGGGAGGCTTCGATCCAGTGCCCGAACGACGGTCCGATCACCGCACACCGACGAAATCATGCTCCTGTAATCACTCTCCCACGGACCAAACCGCCCAAACCGCCGCGAACCATTTACCATAGTCATCAGGCTAGCAATTCCACAGCCGCAACCTCCAGCGATTCACAGACAGGAAGCCTCACTTGGCAGAGTTCAGCAATCCCAATCAACAAGGTGGACAAGACGGTCAGTCGATCATTACCGTAATGATTCTGGTTGTCGCAGTCGTCCTCGGAATTCACTACTTCCAAACCAAGAACGCCCCGCCGCCGACCTCCACGCAGGCACCCAGCACCGCGCCGCAGACGCCCTACACGCCCGCTCCCGTAGCGCAGGCTGCCGCTCAGTCCGCAGCAAAGACCGCCGCGCCAACCATCCCCACCGTGCAGGCCGCCGCCGAGCAGACCACCGTGGTCGAGAACGATCTCTATCGCATTACCTTCTCCAATCGCGGCGCACAGGCGACCAGTTGGGTTCTCAAAAAGTTCAAGGACCTAGACGGCAAGCCGCTTGACCTGATTCACCATCAAGCGGCGGCAGCCTACGGCTACCCGCTCTCGCTCTACACAGCAGACGTGTCGATTGCGGGCAACCTGAATCAGGCCATGTTTGTGCCTTCTGCGACCGGTGCACTCGCAACGCCCGCCAAGCTCTCCTTCACCTTCTCCAGCGGCGACCTTGTAGCCACCAAGACCTTCTCCTTCGACGCCAGCACCTACGTCCTTCACGCCGAAGTCTCTGTCACGCGCGGCGGAGTTCCGGTGCCTGCGCTGGTCAGTTGGCCCGGAGGCTTCAGCGATCAAAACGAGACGCCCAACCAGACCGCCTACACCAACTCCCAGTTCGACAGCAACCGCAGCGGCGTCTTCAACAACGTCGACGCCAAGAAGGTCTCTAACGGAGAAACGCAGTCCGGCCCCCTTGACTTTGCCGGTGTAGCCGATCCCTTCTTCGCCGCCATCTTCCTGCCCGACACTCCGGCGACGGCGACCGTCGCCACGCTGCACAACGATCTTGACGTATCGAAGACCATCAAGCGCGTGGGCTACGGCTCCGACCAGCCCGCCACCAAGCCGCTGGTGCTGCCCATCGTCGGTGCAGCGCTAGGCAACGCCTCCGGTCCCACAGAGACGCGCATCTTTGTCGGCCCCAAGTCCATCAGCGTCCTCAAATCCATCCACGCCGCAGATTCCAAGGTCACGCTGGAGCCAGTGCTGGAGTTTGGCTTCTGGGGCATCTTCGGCAAGTACCTCTTCCTCTCGTTGCAGGCGATTCATTCCTACCTCACCGCCAGCTGGTCGGGCTCCTGGGGTTGGGCCATCGTCATCCTGACGATCCTCATCAACATTCTGATGCTTCCCTTCAAGATCAAGACCATGCACAGCGCCCTCCAGATGCAGCGCATTCAGCCGCAGACCGACGCCATCAAGGAAAAGTACAAGAAGTACAAGGTCACCGATCCCAAGCGCGGCGAGATGAACGCCGAGATCATGGCGCTCCAAAAGGAACACGGCGTCAACATGTTCGGCGGCTGCATTCCCAGCCTGATCACCTTCCCCTTACTGATCGCATTCTTCACCATGATTCCTCGGGTCATTGACCTGCGCCAGGCCCACTGGCTCTGGCTGCCCGACCTACAGTCACCGGACCCGTATCACATTCTGCCCATCCTGATGTTCGTCTCGATGTTTGTGGTGCAATACTACACGCCCTCGCCGGGAATCGATCCGGCACAGCAGAAGATGATGATGTTCATGATGCCAGCCTTCTCGCTGTACTGGACCTGGACCTACTCCTCGGCGTTGGCGCTGTACTGGTCGGTAGGCAACCTGATCAGCATTCTGCAACAACTGGTAATGAACCGCACCTCGCTTGGCCGGGAGATGCGCGAGATCGCCGCTAAACGGGCTCGCCGCAAGGCTCCCACAATTCAAGGCCGCCGCTAAGCGGCAGCGCCCGGCTCGGTGAAGTAAACCGTACCCGTGTCATTGCGGCGCGCTTGAAATTGGGCGCGACGAACAGTAACAAGTAGTGATATAAGTTCTTATCGTAGAGTGGACAGACCCATGGATGAAACGGCACAGTCGGCGCAGATGATCGCAGGCTTTTTGCAGAACTTCATTACCAGCAGCAGCCTACGGCTTCGCTATCGCGTGAAGGCGCGCAGCATGAAGCAGAGCAATGGTGAACCCTCCGCCGAGGGCGCAGCGCAGACTGCCCAGAGCGCTGGGAAAGATGCCCAGAGCGCGGGAAAAGATGCCCAGAGCGAGCAAACGGATCCACGCGCGCTGCTCGTCGAGTTCTCCGGCCCCGACACACCACAGCTCATCGCGCGCAACGGAGAGCTTCTCAACGCCCTCGAACACATCGCCACCAAAATGCTGCATCTCGAGGCCGACGAGCACGACCGCGTCACCTTCGACGCCGACCACTTCAAAGCTAACCGCGACCGCCAGATGCAGGACTCAGCCGCCGCCGCCATCAAGCGCGTACGCTCGACCGGCCAACCTCACGCCTTCGCCCCCATGAGCTCGCGGGAGCGGCGGACGCTGCACATGCTGCTTGCCCCCTCCGGCCTGCCCACGGCCTCCAGCGGCGAAGGGCCGGGCCGCTACGTCGTCCTCTACCCGGAGGGAGCCGACCCGTCATCCTTCGCCAAAGCTGCCCCTGCCCCGAACTACGATTCCGCTCACGACTACAATTCTGCCGCAGGCGCTCCGCGCTCGCAGCAGCGTCGTCCCGACATCAATCAAGTCCGCAACGCCTTCCGCCCCCGCTACTAAGCGGCAGCCGTGGACGTACCAATTGCCCGTATCTCGCGCTGAAGCGTCAACGCATCAAGCGATTCCAGCGGCAGCGCCAACAGAAGCGAGATGCGTCGGTCAAGCGTTGTGTACGCCTCGCGGAAGGAGCGCTCGGTCTCGTCGCGCGTTCCGGTGGCGGCTGCCGGATCGGCAAGCCCCCAGTGCGCCGTCACCGGCTGCCCCGGCCACAGCGGACAGGTTTCGGCGGCAGCTTTGTCGCAGAGCGTGAAGACGAAGTTCATCGGCGGCGCGCCGGGAGCTGCAAACTCGTCCCACGACTTGCTACGCAGTCCCTTGGCGCTGATTCCAGTCAGATCCAACTGCCGCAGAGCCTCCGCGCGAACCGCACCCGCCGGGTGGCTCCCCGCGCTATACGCGGTAAAGCTCGCCCCGCCCTTGTGGTTCAGAATCGCCTCGGCCAGAATCGACCGCGCGGAGTTCCCTGTGCAAAGAAACAAGACGTTGTAATGCGGCATGGCAATCTCCTCGAAATCTGTTGTGGGACGAGAGGGTTATTTGGCCTTGATGGCATACACCTTCACGCTGGCCGCAGCCGCGTTGATGTCGTACTGCGCCAGCAGCGTCTTCAGATCTTCGTGCAACGCGTCCGCCGGCTTTTTCTCCTTCGAGCAGCAACACGAGCCTGCGCTTGGCTCGTCCATGGCGGGCGAGCAGCAGCCGGACTGGTTCTCCACCTTGGCGTAGGCGTTCAAGTCCTTGCCGCTGTCGACGATCTCAACCTGCTCGAAGCCCGCCGCAAGCAATCCCGTGCGGTAATCCTCAATAAGCAACGCGCCGGCAATGCAGCCGACATACGCCGCCATGCTCTCGGAGACGGACTTCGGCAGATCTTGCTTCAGTGCGATGTCGCTGACGGCAAGGCGGCCACCAGGCTTCAACACGCGCGCGATCTCGCGGAATACGGCTGGTTTGTCCGGCGCAAGGTTCAGAACGCAGTTGGAGATGACGCAATCGACGGACGCGTCCGGCAACGGAATTTGATCGATGGTTGATAGGTAAAAATCGACGTTGCTGTAACCTCCAGACGCGGCATTCGCCCGCGCCCGCTCGATCATCGCAGGCGTCATATCGATGCCGATGGCGCGTCCCTCGGGGCCGACCATCTTTGCTGCAAGAAAAACATCCAACCCGCCGCCCGAGCCGAGATCGACGACAACCTCGCCCTGCCGAATATGCGCCGTCGCCGTAGGATTCCCACACGAGAGCCCCATGTTAGCCTCAGCCGGAATCGACCGCAGCTCCTCGGCGGTGTAGCCGAAGGCCTCCGCCACCGCTGCTACACCCGCGTTCTTGCTCGACAGTGCGCTCTCCGCCACTGCCCCATACTTCGCTCGTACCGACTCCAGAATCTGCTCCGCCATCGCTTGCCTCCAAGAACATATATGCTAAGCCGAATGTATTCCTTGCTTACATATTCGTCAAGGCGTATACGTAATTAATGTCCGAAAGAGAATTGCACTTCGACAAGGAACTCTTCTTCCAGGCTCTCGGAGACGCCACCCGCCTGCGCCTGCTCAACCTGATGGGCGGCGAAGAACTCTGCGTCTGCACACTGGTGGAGATCCTCGATCAGCCGCAGCCAAAGATCAGCCGCCATCTGGCGTATTTGCGCCGCGCAGGCGTCGTGGAAGGACGCCGCGAGGGCAAGTGGATGCACTACCGCATCACGCCACCCGCCGACACCGGTGCCGCGAAGCTGCTACGCAAGACGCTCAAGTGGCTGGCGGACGACCCCATCATGCAATCCGACCGCACACGCATGACGAAGGCCGTGTGCCCGCCGGACGAGCTTGTCGTCATCGCCCCCGCTACTCGCACCCGGAAGGTCCGCTAGCCATGTCGCAGGCCCTGGATTTTAGTTGCCAGCGGAAGCATCTCTCCTTTCTGGATCGCTACCTCACGCTGTGGATCTTTCTTGCAATGGCCTTCGGTGTTGGCCTCGGACACTTCGTGCCTCACGTCGCTGGATTTGTTAATCGCTTTCAGAGCGGTACCACCAACATCCCCATTGCCATCGGTCTGATCGTCATGATGTTTCCACCGCTGGCCAAGGTGCGCTACGAGAAGCTCGGGCAGGTCTTCCGCAACCGCCGCGTTCTAGTGCTCTCGCTGGTGCAGAACTGGCTCGTCGGCCCCACGCTGATGTTCCTTCTCGCACTCATCTTTCTGCGCAGTGAACCCGCATATATGCGTGGGCTCATCCTCATCGGCATCGCCCGTTGCATCGCCATGGTGCTGGTCTGGAATGAGCTGGCCGAGGGCGACACGGATTATGTCGCCGGGCTGGTCGCACTCAACAGCATCTTCCAAGTCCTCTTCTACAGCCTGTACGCGTGGGCGTTTCTCACCGTGCTGCCGCGCTGGTTCTGTCTTGCGTCGAGCGTTGTTCCCATCGGTATCGAGCAGATCGCAAAGAGCGTTGGCCTCTACCTCGGCGTGCCGTTTGCTGCTGGATTTCTCACACGCACGATCTTCATCCGCAGCAAAGGGGAGGATTGGTACTGTACGCACTTCCTTCCGCGCATCGGGCCGCTCAGCCTGATTGCGCTGCTCTTCACCATTGTGGTGATGTTCTCGCTGAAGGGCGATCTGATCGTGCGTCTGCCGCTGGATGTAGCCCGCATTGCACTGCCGCTGATCCTCTACTTCCTCATCATGTTTCTGGTTAGCTTCTGGATGGGCAAGCGGCTGGGCGCGGACTACGCGCAGTCAACCGCGCTCTCTTTCACCGCTGCGGGCAACAACTTCGAGCTGGCGATAGCGGTCTCGGTCGCGGTCTTCGGACTCAACTCCGGCGAGGCGTTCGTCGGAGTCGTCGGTCCGCTGATCGAGGTCCCCGCGCTAATCGCGCTAGTCAACGTTGCCTTCTGGATTCGCCGCCGTTACTACACTCCACTTGCCGCCGGTTAGATCTGGCAGCTCACCATGCCGCGCTTTTCCAAGTAGCGCTGGTGGTACTCCTCAGCCTTCCAGAAGGCAGTTGCAGGCAGCACCTGAGTCGCAATCGGCTTGCGATAAGCGCCGGTCGCGTTCAGCTCCTCGACCTTCTCCCTGGCCTGACGCGTTTGCTCGTCGCTGCGTGAGAAGATCACGCTGCGGTATTGCGTCCCCCAGTCCGGCCCCTGACGATTCACCTGCGTCGGGTCGTGCATGGCGAAGAAGGCGTCGAGCAGCGTGTCATACGAGACGCGCGACGAGTCGAACGTCACGTCGACGACCTCGGCGTGTCCTGTTGCATCGGTGCAAACATCTTTGTAGGTCGGCTGTTCCAGATCGCCGCCCTCGTATCCTGCCGCTGTGTCGATTACTCCAGGAATCTCTGCGAATCGGGCTTCAACGCCCCAAAAGCATCCCGCTCCAAATGTTGCTCGCTCAATCGCCACTTTGCATTACTCCTTTACCGCTTAGATGCCACCTGCTCGCGTACTGCCTATGCGGTTGCGTTGCTACGCCTGCGCAATTTCTTTTCCGATGCGGTATCTCAATCTATCTTCTACTTTTAGCCATCTTTTCTATCGACCCATCTCATCCCGGCTTCCTCTCCCGGTTTGACGCAGTTTCCCGCTCTCTCTATTTAGATGGTACTGA
>Ga0182011_10000487_pt1 | contig 34739 bp, 26 predicted proteins | sample 711E1DmetaG_FD_120481 | JGI IMG/M metagenome (GOLD analysis project Ga0182011, IMG submission 120481) | Permafrost microbial communities from Stordalen Mire, Sweden - 711E1D metaG | ecosystem: Environmental > Terrestrial > Soil > Wetlands > Permafrost | place: Sweden: Stordalen | collected...
GCAGCGTCTGCCCGCGCCGGTGCTCGATGCCATCCGCCGCTGCTTTTTCAAGGAACTCGGGGTGCGTCTCGTCGGCCCTGGCGGCGTCGCACTGTATCCGTACGGGGAGCGGCAGTACGTGCTCTACAACATGAACGAAGGACCGGCCAAGGTGGCGCTGCGTTTCCCGGTGGTGACCCCGGCTCGCGGATGGAAAGAACGGATGCGCGACCAAAACCTGACCGTTGCGGACGTCGAGATCGGCGAGGGGCCCTGGGCTCGACGCGAGACCGAGGTGGCGCTCACGCTGCAGCCCTTCGAGATCGCGCTGGTCGAGGCTCGCTAGGCCTGCAACATCGGCCGCAGCATTTTGGAGAGGGACCCGAAACCCCGGTCACCGAGGCTGATCGCTGCGCTGAGCAGGACCTCTGCGAGCAGGATGCGAACGGGAGCGAGGGCGGCGCCCGCAGTCGTGCAGGCTTCCGGCGGCGTCGTCACCAGGAGCCGGCGGCAGACCGCCGGGCGATCTTCATAGATCCGGCAGGTGCCTTCCGCGGAGAGGAGAACGCAGCGGTTTTCCGTGCTCCAGAAATTTTTCCACGCCGGACTCATGCGTTCCCGGGCCGCCTGCGTTTCCAGGCGGCCTTGGTCGATCTCCACCCCGCCGCGAACTCTCTCCCGGAGCACGGCCGCTTCATCCTGGGTGATTTCGACCTCGCTGTGGCAGCTGCCACAGCAGCCACGCCGGCAACTGACAGCCACATGGGAGGCGCTCGCGACCGCGGCGTCCATCATCTGGTGCAGCGCTCGTCCACGCTCCAGGCCCGCCAGCGCCGCCCCCAGCGCCGCCGTGTACTTCTCGAAGAGCCGGCGGATTGTCCCGACCATTTCGGCGAAATCGGCCGCCGGAAGCACCCGTTGCTGCCCGGCGATTAACGCGCGGAGCTGCGGCGTCGGCGAGCGAATGAAGCCGATGGGGTTCTCGGCGGCCGGCGGGCCAGCAAAGGCTGGATCCATGGGCGCAGGGGTCAGCTCACTTCCCTGACGAGGACGAATTGCAACGGCAGGGTGCTGATCGTCTTGCCGTTGATCAGGACCCGGATCTCGTACTGCCCGGCCTGCGGCAGCGGCAGTCCCTGGAAGTGCAGCACGAAATTGCGCGAAATGAAGAAGGCTTCGGGCGGCAGCGCCGGGACATCAAAATTAATGTTCGGACTTTGCTCCGCCGGGATCAAATAGCGGCCGTCAGGGTTGATGAAGAAGACCTGCAGTTTGTGCGAACCGCGGTCTTCCTCGCGGAGGAGGAGCCGCAAAGCCACGGAGCATTGGGGGTGGACCGCCGGGTATTGTTTGGCGCCGATCGTGTCGAAGGCGCCGAGCACGCACAGCTTGCCTTGATAATCCGAGGCGAAATCGCAGAGGGAGGCGGAGATGAGTTCCATGGTGGCAGGCCCGCAGTTTGCGGCAGAGGACGGGAAGCCGCAGTCTGGACCTGTTCGGATCCGGTGCAAAGACGAAAGCACGTTCCGCTACGAGCCGGCACGGTCGTTTGTTTGGGAACGAGTCTCGTCTGACATGGGCGGGACGCCTAGGCCACGTGGCACGGGCGTCCCGCCCGTGGGCTCGCGCGACGGCTCCTCAAAACAAAACACCATGCGGGCCGGCACGGTCGTTCATGCTGGCAATGGAACTTGACGATGGCGCCGCGCGATTAGCCGCCGTGATGGTCCGATCGGACCACGAAGTTGGCAAACGGCTGGAGCGTCAAAAAAGGCCCTCCCGGCCCGCCGCCGGGTCGCGAAAACAAAAAGGGCCGGTCGGTGACCGGCCCTCGAGAGAGTGCGCCGACCAGCGGCGCTTCCGTCTTCGGTGAAACACTACAGCTTGCCGCCGTAGATCGCGCTCTTGCCGAGTTCCTCCTCGATGCGGAGGAGTTGGTTATATTTGCAGACGCGGTCGGTGCGGCAGAGCGAGCCCGTCTTGATCTGGCCCGCGTTCGTTGCGACCGCGATGTCGGCGATCGTCACGTCCTCGGTTTCACCCGAACGGTGCGAGATTACCGCGGTGTAGCCGGCCTCCTTGGCCATCTCGATGGCGTCGAAGGTCTCAGTCAGCGAACCGATCTGGTTGACCTTGACGAGAATCGAATTCGCGACGCCCTGTTTGATGCCCTTCGAAAGGAACTCAACGTTGGTGACAAACACGTCGTCGCCCACGAGCTGGATCTGGTCGCCCAGGGCGTCGGTGAGTTTCTTCCAGGTATCCCAGTCGTTCTCGGCGCAGCCGTCCTCGATGGAGATGATCGGGTATTTCCCCACGAGCTGCCGGTAGAACTCGACCATCTCGTCGCCCGAGAGTTTGCGGCCGTCGGATTTCTTGAACACATACTTCTTTGCCGCGGGGTCGTAGAATTCGGAGGCGGCAGAGTCGAGGGCGAGGGCAATATCCTTGCCGAGCTTGTAACCGGCGTTCTTCACGGCGAGGGCGATGGCATCGAGCGCCGCCTCGGTGGACGCGAGCTTGGGGGCAAAGCCGCCCTCATCGCCCACGGCGGTGGAAAGCCCTTTTTCCTTGAGCACTTTCTTCAGGGAATGGAACACTTCGGCGCCCATACGGAGGCCTTCGCGAAAGCTGCCCGCGCCAAAGGGCATGATCATGAATTCCTGGAAGTCGATCGGGGCGTCGGAATGGGCGCCGCCGTTCATGATGTTCATCATCGGCACGGGCAGGACCTTGGCATTGGGCCCGCCGAGGTATTTGTAAAGCGGCTGACCCACGGCGGCCGCCGCGGCGTGCGCCGTGGCGAGCGAGACGCCGAGAATGGCGTTGGCGCCGAGCTTGGATTTGGTGGCGGTCCCGTCGAGCGCGAGCATGGCGCGATCGATGCCGATCTGGTCGAGCGCGTCCTGGCCGATGAGCGCTGGCGCAATCTTGGCTTTGACGTTGGCGACGGCGTTGAGCACGCCCTTGCCGAGGTAGCGTTTCTTGTCGCCGTCGCGCAATTCGAGGGCCTCGTGTTCGCCGGTGGAGGCGCCGGAAGGCACGGCGGCTCGGCCGAGCGCGCCGGAGGCGAGGCGGACATCGACTTCAATCGTGGGATTGCCACGGGAGTCGAGGATTTCGCGGGCGGTGATTGCTGTGATGGTTGTGTTCATGGGAATGGCCAAAAGAGCTCAAGGCAATAGGGGGTCGGCAGGGCAAGGGGAAGGCAAAATCAATAGCCGACCTTAAGTGCATCGCCGTCGTTATTTCGGGACCATCCTGCCGGATGTAGCAGGGCGGGATCGCCGGATCCCGCCGTTTCATTGAGCGCGGCGGGGTGCGTCGAGCCCGCCCTACAACGTTCCACCGGATCGTTCGCCCGACCGAACCTTACGGTTCGATGCTCGCTACTCTGGTTGCGGCATCAGCCGAGCTAAGAGATTTACCGGCTAGCTCCAGGGAGCTTCAGTGTCCCCGATCCGCTTGATAATCCGCCGCAGCAATCCGGGGGGTTTGGGCCGAAGCCCGGCCGGGATCTGGTCGAGATGACCGTTGCGCTCGGCGGTTCGGATCGGGTTAACCCTGTCGTAATTAAGAACATGGAGCAACTCGACCGTGAGCAGCGCGGAGGGGATCTGGTCAAGATGGCCGGCGAAGGCGGCCGCATGCACGGCGGTGTCGCCATGATCGTTGCAGGTCAGCAGGAGATCGGCTGTGATTTCGGCCGCCGGAATCTGGTTGATCTGGCCGGTCTCCGCGGCGGCGTGGATGGCGGTATAGCCCGATTTGCTCGCGATGATCAGGTGATCGTGGATCAGCAGGGCGGGGGGGATCTGATCCAAATGGCCGGAGATCGCTGCCGCATGCAGCACGGTGTCGCCCGCGGTCGTCTGCTGCAACAGGTTTTCGCGGGTAAGAAAGGGCGCAGGAATCTGGCGGAGATGCCCGTTGAGCGCGGCGACGTGATAGACCGTCTCTCCGCTGATGTTACGCTCGCCGAGCAACTCCGGCACGAGAAGAGCCGGCGGCAGATGTCCCAGGTTGCCGTTTTCGGCCGCCTCGTGGAGCAGGGTGTTGCCCAGTTCGGTCTTGTGCGCGATCACCTCCGGAGTGAGCAGGCTGGCGGGCAGCTGCCCGAGGTGACCGTTGGCCGCGGCCCGGTGGAAAACACTGTAGCCGCTGTTGCTGCGCGTCAGCAGGATCTCTCGCGTGAGCAATTCCGCCGGCACCTGGAGCAGATGGCCGGCCTCGGCGGCGTGATGCAGGGGGGTGTAGCCCGACTTGTTCTTCCGCAACAGATGCTCGGCCGTCAGGACCTCGGCCGGCAGTTCGCGGAGCCGCCCATACCGGGCTGCCGTGTGCAGCGGGGTATTGCCGGCGGCGTTGGGCGCGGTGAGGTTCCGCACGGTCAACTGGTGCACCGGAATCTGAAAGAGAGTCCCCTCGCGGATCGCGGCATGCAGATTCGGTTCTTCCATACTTCGAAGCTTAACCGGAATGGAACGGCTCGGCGGGAGTCGACGCAAACCAAATTGCCACCTGATTGGATTTGCCAAGCCCCGTCCACCAGGCACCATGGTGGGCATGATTGATGCCCCCGACAGCACACCCGGAGAGGTCAGCGAACCAGGGAAAGACGCGGTGTTGCTCATCGACGACGAGAAAGCCCTGCTGGCGGTCTACGCCGCCGCGCTCGGGCCCCATTTTTCCGTCGCCACCGCGACCTCGGTGCAGGAAGCGGAGTCGCTTTTGCGCAAGCGGAAGTTCAAGGTGGTGGTCTCCGATCACCTGATGCCTGGCGGCAACGGCATGAGCTTTCTCGTGCGCATGCGGGAGGAATATCCCGAGATGCAGCGGGTGCTGGTCACCGCCTACATGAAGCCGGAGATGCTGCTGCGCAGCGTCAACGAGGCCGCGCTTTTTCGCTATCTGCTGAAACCCATCTCGCTGGCGGAACTGGTCTCCGTGGTGCAGGACGCCATCAAATTGCACGACGCGTCGGAGCGATAGACAAACGCCGGACGGCGCGGAGTGGCCGGTCAGCCTGTGCCAGCCGCTGGCCACGGGCGAATGGTGCCGCGTGGTTGAGGGCGGATCTATCTTAGCGCAAGATCTGCGCGATGGATGCAGCAAATATTGCGGAGGGATTCTTCGGCGACGCGGAGCGGCGGCGGGGCGGGGTTCGGCGACCCCGCCCTACAATTTCAACTGCATCGTTCCGCCTTCGCCGGCCGCTAATTTGGCCCGCAAATAGGGAGCGGTCGGGCTGCGTCGGACTTTGAACAGACCGGCCAGGGGACCTTGGTACAGGATCTGGCCGCCGGCTGGACCGCCGCCGGGCCCCAGCTCCACCAGGTAGTCGGCCTCGGCCAGCAGGTCGAGGTGGTGCTCGATCACGATCACGGTGTGGCCCTGGTCGACGAGCCCGTGCAGCACGCGGATGAGTTTCTCGCAATCGCTGAGATGCAGGCCGATGGTTGGCTCCTCCAGCAGGTAAAGGTTTCGCGGCTGCACGCCCCGGACCCGCTCGGTGTAGGTTTGCAGGCCGCGCGCGAGTTCACTGACCAGTTTCAGGCGCTGCGCTTCGCCGCCGGAGAGGGTGGGGCTGCTCTGGCCGAGGGTCAGATAGCCGAGGCCGCAATCGACCATCAGCCGGCACACTTCCCCGAGCTTGGCATGGAAGTCGAAGAATCCGGCGGCTTCCTCGAACGTGAGCTGGAGCACCTGGCCAATGTTCTTTCCTTTCCAGGCGATATCCGCGAGATCCCGACCATAGCGGAGGCCGCCGCAGTCTTCGCACGGGAGATAGGTGTCGGGCATGAACGCCATTTCCAGCCGGATGCGGCCCGCACCCTGGCAGGTGGCGCAGCGGCCGCCCGTGGTGTTGAAGGAGAAACGCGAGGCGGTGTAGCCGCGGATTTTCGCCTCGGGCAGCGCGGCGAAGAACTGCCGAATCAGGTCGAAGATCCCCAGATAGGTTGCCGGCGCGGAGCGCGGAGTCTGGCCGATTGGCGCCTGGTCGACTTCGATCACGTTTTTGAAGCGCTGGGCGCCGCGCAATTCCTCGAATACCGGCGCGGGACCGGCAGGGCCCGGATGGTCTCCGGTCAAACCGGTTGATCGGGCAAACTCGCGGCCGGTGAGGCGGGATTTGCGCGCCTTGATTGCGCAGCTGACCGCCGGCCGGAGCAGATCGTCAAACAGGGTGGACTTACCGGCGCCAGAGGGTCCGCAGACCATGATCAGGCGGCCGAGCGGCAGGCGCAGATTGACTGCGCGCAGGTTGCGGTAGCTTGCTCCAGTTAGTGTGAGCCAGAGTGGATCGGTTCCGGGCTCCGAGTCTTGAGTTTTATGCTTTGGGTCTGGCGTTTGAAATTTGGCGTTTGGAATTTCTCGGTAGGCTCCCCGGGACGGATGCGACAGGCCGCGTCCCAGGTAGAGTCCGGTCAGCGACCCCTGATTGCGCTTGAGATTGGCCGGTGTATCGTTGGCGATGAGCTCGCCGCCGTGTATGCCGGCGCCGGGACCAAGGTCGATGATGCGATCAGCGCGTTCCATCATGATCTCGTCATGTTCGACCACGAGCAGCGTGTTGCCCTTGTCCCGGAGGGTTTCGAGCGTGCCGATCAGACGTTCGTTGTCGCGCGCATGCAGGCCGATGGACGGTTCGTCGAGCACGTAAAGCACGCCGGAGAGGTTGGACCCGAGTTGCGCGGCGAGGCGGATTCGCTGGGCCTCGCCGCCGGAAAGCGTCTCCGTCGGGCGTTCCAATGAAAGATAACCGAGTCCCACGTGATCGAGGAACTTCAGGCGCTCCTCGATCTGCGGAATGATGTCCATCGTGACGGCCCTTCCCCGGGCGTCGAGGGCGAGCTGATGCAAGCGGGCCAGCAAACCGGCGGGCGGCAGTCGCAGCAGTGCGGGCAGCGAGAGCGCTGGCCCAGTCCGGAAATGGAGTTTGACGGCGCGCGCGATGCGATTGAGCCGCTCCCCATGGCAGGCGGGACAAAGCGCGCCGGAAGGCTCTTGGAGGTCGGTGTCGCCACCGCGTGCCAGGTCGGCGATTTCCGGCGGCAACTCCTCGTCTTCGCGGGGTTCCAGCATCCAGTCATAGATTCTGCCGTGACCCCGGCAGGCAGGGCACCAGCCTCGGGGGGAATTGAAGGAAAAATGCTTCGGATCGAGTTCGGGGAACGACTCGCCCGTGATTCGGTCGGTGCGGGTCGTGGAGAACCAGGAAAGGACTGTGCCGTCGGACGACAGCAGGAAACAGGCGCCTTGGCCGAGTTGCAGCGCTTGGGTCAACGCCCTGGCAGGAGAATTCAAGATGGAAGAAGAACGATTCGAAGATGCCGGAGCCGATTTTGAATCTTCCTTTTTCGATTTTATATTCCTCGTCGCCGCCAGATCGGCGACAACCACCTCGATGTCGTGTTCCTTGTAGCGGTCGAGTTTTTGAAAATCCGCCACGCGGAGAAGGCGGCCGTCGATCCGCATCAGCTCATGGCCCTGGCGGGCCAGCCACGTGGCAATCGGCTGGTGGTGGCCCTTCCGGCCGCGGATGAGCGGCGCGCAGAGATAGAGATGTCGGGCGCGCCGGGCGGAGGAGGACGCGAGCACGCGGCCCAAGAGGAGCCGGACTTGGGCGGGAGTAAGCGGAGCGACCGGCCGGTCGGATTCCGGATGGTGCTGCACGCCGAGCCGCGCATAGAGCAGCCGGAGATACTGCGCCACCTCGGTGATGGTGGCCACGGTGGATTTGCGTGAGCCGCGGGTGACGCGTTGTTCGATCGCCACGGTTGGCGGAATGCCGGTCAGGCGGTCGACGGCCGGCCGCGGAAGCTGCTCCACGAACTGCCGGGCATAGGGGGACATCGACTCCATGAAACGCCGTTGGCCTTCGGCAAACACGATATCAAACGCGAGCGTCGACTTGCCGGAACCGGAAACGCCGGTGACGACCGTCAGCTGGTGGTGCGGAATCGCGACGGTGAGATTCTTGAGATTGTTCTCGCGGGCGCCGACGATGGCGAGCTCGCCGTGAGCACCGCCGGTCCCCGGACTCGCTTTGTAGCGGCCGGCATCCTCCGCGGCCATCAACGCTGGAGGCGGGACGCCGGATCCGGCGCGCCACGGGATCGGATCCGCCGCCCCGAGAAGTTTGTCATCTATTAAATGGCAAGATTTGAGGGCGGCCCGAACGAACGGCGACGTGGCGGTGTCGGCGCGCGCGAGATCCTCCGGGGTGCCCTCGGCGACAATCCGGCCGCCGTGAGGACCGGCATCAGGCCCGACTTCAATGATCCAGTCGGCCGCCAGCAGGACGTCGAGATGGTGTTCGATCACGACAATGCTGTGACCGCGATCGACGAGCGTTTGCAGCACGGCGAGCAGGCGCTTGACGTCGTGTTTGTGCAGCCCGGTAGTCGGTTCATCCAACAACAGCAATGCGCCCTCTCGAGGCGGGACCGAAGACAAGGCCTGAAGTTCGGAGTTCGGGGTATGGAGTTTGGATTTTGGAGTTTGGGATTTGGAGTTTTGCCCTTCAGTCAGACCACCGAGATAGCGAACCAGCTTGAGCCGCTGCGCTTCCCCGCCGCTGAGCGTGTTCAGCGGCTGGCCGAGCGCGAGATAGCCCAGGCCGACCTCGGCCAGGACGGCCAGCCGACGTTGAACCTCCGGTTGGGCTGCGAAGAGCGGCAGCGCGTCGCCGATGGTCGTATCGAGCAAGTCGGCGACCGACCGACCGTTCCAGGTGATCGCCAGCACCTCCGGCTTAAAGCGGCGACCCTCGCACACCGCACACGGCACAAACACGTCCGAGAGAAACTGCATCTCGATGCGTTCGTAGCCGAGCCCCTGGCAGTGCTCGCAGCGGCCATCGCCGGAATTGAACGAGAAGCTGCTTGCGCTGAAACCGGCCTCCTGGGCGGCGGGCGTCGCGGCGTACAGTTCCCGGATCAGCTCCCATGCGGCCGTATACAAAGCCGGGTTGGACCGCGGCGTGCGACTGACCGGCGACTGGTCGACCAGCACAATGTCGGTGAATTCAAGATCGGAGTGGATCTCCCCGATCCTGGCGGGATCCTCCGGCGGTTGGAGACGTTGGGCGAGGAGGCCCTGGTAGATGACGTTGTCCAGCAGCGTTGATTTGCCGGAGCCGGAAACGCCGCTGAGGCAGACCAACCGTTGCAGCGGGAGGCGGAAGGTCAGGCCGGAGACGTTGTGCTTGGTGACATTCACGAAGCGCAGCCACTTTGGGCTTTCGCCGGATGCGTCCGCGCGCGCCGAAGGTTCACGGACCGGGCGCCGGTGCGTGGGGAGTTCGACCTGCCGCCGGCCGGAAAGGTACGCGCTGGTGATGCTGGCGGGAGAGCGCAGCAACGCGTCGACGGAGCCTTGGAAGGTGATCTGGCCGCCCCGGGCACCCGGCTCGGGGCCGACTTCAATGACCTGGTCCGCCGCGCGAATCATGGTCTCGTCGTGCTCCACGACAATCACCGTGTTTCCCGCGTTCGTCAGCGACCGGATGATCCCGATCAACCGGTCGATGTCCCGCGGGTGGAGCCCGATACTCGGTTCGTCGAGCACAAAGAGGGTGTCGACCAGCGAGGTGCCCAGGCACGAGGTGAGATTGACGCGCTCGACTTCGCCCCCGCTCAGCGTGCGCGAGGCGCGGTCGAGGGTGAGATAGCCCAGACCCACCTGTTGCAGGTAACGGAGCCGGGTGACAATGGAATCGTGGGCGAGGTCGGCGGAATGAGCGTCGGGGCGCGCGGACGAATCGGACGGCGCGGATTCGCCTTCGATGAGGGTCAGCAGCTCCGTGACGGGCCGCTGGTAGAGTTGGGGCAGCGTGCGACCGCGCCACTTCCAGCATCGCGCTTCCGGCTGCAGGCGCGCTCCTTCGCAGGCGGGACATCGATTGTAGGCCCGGTAGCGCGAGAGGAAGACCCGCACGTGCATCTTGTAGGTCTTGGTCTCGAAGTACCGGAAGAAACCTTTCAGCCCATACCAGGCGTGCGGCCAGGTCTTGCCCGGTTTGTCATAGTCCGGGTCGCCATTGATGATGAAATCCTTCTGCTCCGCGGTCAGAGAGGCAAAAGGCACGTTGGTCGGGATCTTGAGCTTTTTCGCGAAAACGTAGAGGTCCCGTTTCGATTCGCCGTAGATCTCTCCCTCCCACGGCTTGATCGCGCCGGCATCCAGCGAGAGCGAGTGGTCGGGGATCGCGAGGCGGTAGTCGACGTCGATGATGCGGCCGAAACCACGGCACTGCGGGCAGGCGCCCAGCGGCGAATTGAACGAGAACAAGGCCGGCGTGGCGGCGCGAAAAGTGCGGCCGGTTTTCGGCGAATGGAGGCCCCGCGAGTAATGCCCGCTTTCCGCGTAATGGCCGGGGGTCGTTTCGCGGAAAAGGTGAACCTCGCCGTGGCCGAAGTGGAGGGCGGTTTCCGCAGCTTCGAGGAAACGAGATCGCTGATCTTCGGTCAGACGAACGCGGTCCTGGGCGACGAAGACGTGAGCGGCCTTGGCGAGAACCTGAGGATGGGTGAGGAGATCGTCGACGCGGTGCACCAGGGCGTCTGTTTCCTCCGCCCGCTCGTTGTCCGGTGGCGATCGATTGTCCGTCGCGGCACAGGCATCCTGCCCGTGAGCCTGGGTAAGTCCGTTAGACATGGGCAAGATGCCCATGCCACCAGGAGATGGAATCGGGACAAGCACGCGGACGTACGATTGGGTCTTGAGATTCTTCAGGATCTCGGGCCAGGGGAGATTGCCAGGCCTGGTGACCTTGAAAGCGACGACGACGGACGCTGGCGAAAGCGCGGAACGTGCTTTCTCCCAGATCGACGACGGCTGGTCGTCTTCCACCTTTTCGCCGGTTTCCGGATCGAAGCATTCGGCGACATGGCTGAACCACACTTTGAAGAAATCGGTGATCTCCGTCATTGTGCCCACAGTGGAACGCGACGTTTTCACCGTGTTGGTCTGCTGGATGGCGATGGACGGCCGGATGTTCTCGATGGAGTCAACGCGCGGTTTGGGGAGCAGATCGAGAAACTGCCGGGTGTACGCGCTGAAGGTCTCGACATAACGCCGCTGCCCCTCGGCATGCAGCGTGTCAAACACGAGCGATGACTTGCCTGCCCCGCTCAAGCCGGTGACGACGATGTAGCGCCCCAGCGGAAGATCGAGGTCGAAGCCCTTCAGGTTGTTCTGATGGACGCCGCGCAGGCGGATGCAGTCGTTCGGGTCGCTTGGTGGCACGAACGCAACCGATGCGCACCCCGGAGCGAAAGGCAACTCCATGCCACTAGCCATCGCCAAAACGAGGCATTCGAATGTAGGGCGGGGATCGCCGTATCCCGCCATTCATCGAGGCCGGCGGGGTCCGGCGACCCCGCTACAGTACCGGCCGCACCGGGCTGCCCGCGAGGCGGCCAAAAAGCTCGAGATACTCCCGGACGTGCCGTTGCGGATCGAAGGTGGCCGCGGCGTAGGTGCGGGCCCGCGCGGCCCGGGCCTCCCGCTCCGCCGGAGTGGCGCGGACCAATTGTTGGATGGCCTTCCGAAATCCGTCGCGATCGCCACGCGACAACGTGAAACCCGTCTCGCCCGGGAGGAAACACTCGCTGATGCCTTGAACGTCGTAGACGACCGCCGGAAGGCCATGGGCCTGGGCCTCGATCACGAAATTCGAAAGGGACTCGGTGCTGGAGGCGTGGACGGCGATGTCGGCTCCCAGATAGAGCGGGGAAGGATCCCGCTGCCATCCGAGGATTTTCACCCGCGAGCTGAGGTGGCGCGCGGCGACGCCATGCTCGCAGGCCGCCCGGGTGGGCCCGTCGCCCGCCAGCCAGAGCTGCCAGTCCAAATCCGCCGGAAGACCCGCCGCGAGGTCGATCAACTCCGATTGATTTTTCCCGCGCCGGAACATGGCAACGCAGAGCAGGACGGCGGTCGTCGGGCCGGCGCCCCATTGCGCGCGCAATGCTTCATTTCGCCTGTCACCAATGGCGGCGCCGAAGACGAGGGAATTGTGGATGACGGTGATATTTGCCGCCGAAAGTTGCAGGGTGTCGATCCGCGTTTGCCGGGCGGCATGGCTGTTGGCGACGATGTGCCGCACGTGCCGCAACGAACGGCGAAAAAGCCAGGGCAGGGGCTTGCCCGTCCGCATGGTGCCGATGACCGCCGCACCGGGAGAGGACTGCTGGATGAACCCAGCGTAGCAATTGGCCATGCGGCCCATGCACAGCACGATGTCCGGGGCGGCGGCGGACACGGCGCGCAGGAGGCGCGGGGCAAACCAGTCGAGATGCAGGTCGAGCGGAAGCAGGGAATGGTGGCTCACGCCCGACAGCTCGCCGGCCAGCGCGCCGCCGGGGCGGAACGTCAGCAGCGTGGTGGGGTGGCCGGCCGCGGCGAAGGCGCGCGCCAGCAGGATCGACTGCCGCTCGGTGCCGCCGCTCCGCAAGTGGTCCTGGACGACGAGGATTTTCATTGATCCGCCGGTCGGCGCGGCGACAGTGCTGGTTTACACAGATGAGCCGTCATTCCTGGTTGAACCTGTTGATGCGTTGGTCGATCCTCGCCGTGGGCGTGGCCCTGAGCGCGTGGATCGTGCCGGGCATCACCTATGACGATGCTGTGACGTTGCTCGTTGTCGTGGCTTTGCTCAGCCTCTTCAACGCGATTCTCAAGCCGCTGCTGGTAATCTTCACGCTGCCGTTCGTGGTGTTGTCCCTGGGCCTGGGCATCTGGCTGATCAACGGACTGCTGTTTCTCGCCGTGTCGCGGCTGGTGCCAGGATTCCATGTGCGCGATTTCTGGGCCGCGTTGTGGGGCTCGCTGATTGTGAGCCTGACCAACCTGGTGCTCAGCGGCCTGCTCCGGACGCGCCATGTGCCGCCGGCGCGCCCTCCGCCCTCCAAGCCGGACGATGTGATCGACATCTGACAGGAGCCAGTCGGACTTCGTCCACCGGCTCCTTGCAAATGGCGTCCGCCATTTGAAGCATAATGTCGACCGAAAGTAGCGCAGCCATCCCTGGCTGCATCGGTTGCAGGCTGGAAGCCCGCGCTACGAAACGCGCCCGCCCGTTCATCACCGCCGGCGCAGGCTTCCCAGCCTGCATCACAATCAATCGGCCGATGTGCCCCCCTTTCTGAAATAGGGGAAAAGGATTGACCTCCCTATTCGAGATAGGGATAAGGGTTCGTCCACCATGGGCAAGATCGACCTGCTCCAAGGCAATCTCGAGATGATGATCCTGCGCGTTCTCGGCGGCGGTGCGCAGCATGGCTGGGGGATTTCCCAGCGCATCCATGTGCTTTCGCACGAGGCGCTAAAGATCGAGGAGGGTTCACTCTACCTCTCGCTCTACCGGATGGAGCGCAAGGGTTGGATCTCCGCGGAGTGGGGGCAGTCGGAGAACAACCGCCGGGCGAAGTTCTATGAACTGACGAAAGCGGGCCGGCAGCAGCTGGAGACCCATCGTGACGGGTGGGATCGCCTGTGCGCGGCCATCGCGCACGTCATGCGGGCGGAAGCCCGGAGAAATGAGGTGAGCCATGCGCCTGTTTTCCCGCCTCTCCGCCTCCTTCAACCGCCGGAAGCTTGACCGTGAAATGGATGAAGAGATGCGGTGGCACGTGGAAATGGAGACGGAGCGCAATTGCGCGGCCGGCATGAGTCCCGACGAAGCCCGCTGCGCCGCCCTGCGGCAGTTCGGCGGGCTGGACCAGCTGAAGGAACGCGAGCGCGACGCCCGCGGCTGGGTGTGGCTGGAGCAGCTGGCCAAGGACTGCCGCTTTGCGGTTCGCTCGCTGGCCAAGTCGCCTGGTTTCACTCTTTCCGTCGTGGCAACCCTGGCCCTCGGCATTGGAGCGACCACGGCGATGGTGAGCGTCGCCCGGCAGGCGTTGCTCCCATCTCTGCCGTTCCCAGATGAGGGACGCCTTGTCGCGGTCGAGGAGTTCAATACGCGGGAGAATCGGCCTTATCCGGTCTTTGCTCCGCAATACAGAGCTTTTCGCGCCCAGGCCAAATCGTTCCTCCAACTCGGCGCCAAGTGCTCTGAGCAGATGAACCTGGTGGTCAATGGCCAGCCGTCCGCGCTGCAAGTTTTTTGGGTGACGCCCGATTTGCTTGAAGCCTTCGGATTCAGTCCCGCCTTCGGCCGGACTTTTTCGGCCGACGAATACCGCCGAGGATCTGAAGGAGCCGTTGCCTTGCTGAACTTCCGGACGTGGCGGCTACAATTCGGAGCAGATCCCGACGTGATCGGACGCGATATCCTGCTGGGCGGAAAGCTGCGCCGCGTGGTCGGCGTCTTGCCGGCGGCGCTCACCAATTGGCCCGGCATCGAGAGATGGTGCGATGTGTGTGTTCCGCTCGCAGACGAATCGTTGGGTAATCTGGATCCTCTTTACTCAGTAATAGAACCGGTGGCGGTAGTAGGACGCCTGAAGCCAGGATTCACGCTCCAGCAAGCCCAGGCGGAGCTGGCGACAACGCGGATGCCAGCCGGTCCCATGTCCACGTTTTGGGCGTCTCTCACTCCGCGGGTGATTCCAATCCGCGACAAGTACCGGGCTGATGCCTCGCAGCTTTTCTGGGTGTTTCTCGGCGCGGTGGCGTGCCTCTACGCAATCAGCTGTTCCAACGCGGTGAACCTCATGCTTGTGCGCACGGTCACCCGCCGGCGCGAACTGGGCGTGCGCCTCGCTCTGGGCGGCAGCCGCGGACAAATGGTGCGGCTGCTACTCGTTGAGAGCATGATTCTGACCGCCCTGGGCGGCGCCCTGGGTTTGCTGGTCGCGAAGGGTGGTTACGCGGCTTTGGGCGGACTGGTCGAGCGGTGGCTGCCCAATGGGGCGCAGTTCGGCGTTATCGATCGTCCGACGTTGATGATCACCCTGGTGGTATGTTTGGGAACGGGACTATTGCTTGGTTTGGCGCCGGCCTGGCGAATCGGGCGCGCGAATCTCCAAGATGTGCTGAAGGAGGCCGCCGGCTCGCTCGGTGACAGCCGCCGTCTGCAGCGCCTGCGGAGCGGTGCCGTCGTCCTTCAGGCTGCGCTCGCCACGATCCTGCTGATTGGCGGCGGCCTGATGCTGCGAAGCTTCACGCGTTTGCAGCTGACCGGCGTTGGATTTGATACGTCGCGCACTTACGACATGTTTGGCAGCCTGATGTTTGGCCCTTCGGCAGAGGCCTTTGGTGCTCTCAGCGACCAGGCGGAGGCGGAGCTCAGGCGTTTGCCAGGTGTTCAGGCCGCCGCTCAGGCAACCGGTCCCCCGATGAGATACTCTTATGGCGGCGACGTGGTTCAAATCGAAGGAAGGCCGGAGTTGGGCAAGGTGCCTTGTTCAGAGGATGAGGTTGGTCCGGACTATTTCGCGGCAATTGGCTTACCGCTGCGAATCGGCCGCGGTTTTGCCGGAATGCACCGGGGCGACCCCAAGGTGGTGGTCATTAATGATGCGCTGGCCCGTCACTTTTTCCCCCATGCCAGTCCGCTCGGTCAGCGGTTGGATCTTGGTGCCCGCAGAGTGTGTGAGATCATCGGAGTGGTGGGCGATGTGCATGAGTATGGCGCCCGCCAGGCTCCTCTCCCGCATTACTATATCCCCATCTGGCAGCGCACGTCGCCGAAGAATTACTTCCTCCATGTGCTGCTTCGATTGGCAGGAAAGCCGGACGCCGGCCTTGAGGCGGAGGTGCGGCAAACGATGTACTCAGTCGAACCGCGCATGGTAACCCAGTTCTGGAAGCTTGAGGACGACAGCCTCTTCGTTGAGCGCGGTACCCTGGCGGTGCTGCAAGTGATGTCGGTGCTGGCGCTGTTGCTCGCGACGATGGGCCTGTTTGCCGTGATGGCCTACGCGGTGGCGCAGCGACGACGGGAATTTGGCGTGCGGATTGCGCTTGGCGCAGCGCCGGACGCTTTGCTGCGGTTGGTGCTGCGACGCGGCCTCGCGCTCGCAGCGATTGGCATCGCCATCGGCCTCGGCGCGTCGTGGGGCGCGACGCGGTTTCTCGCGAGCGTGCTTTACGAAACCAGTCCGTACGATCCTGCTACGTATGCGGGTGTGGCGATCATGTTGCTGGTCGCCGCCGCCGTGGCCTGCTGGCTGCCGGCTCGGCGGGCGGCCAAAGTCGATCCCATAGCGGCGCTGCGGGCGGAATAAGGCCTGGGTGAACCCGTCCCATGAAAATCCGACCAACGAGGCATCGTCATTCTGGAGCGGCCGTGATCGGCGCGATCCTTGTAATCGGCTTTTGTTGCTATGGCTGCCGTCCAGTTGATTTGTTGGACGAGAAGGTGTCCGCGAGAACGTCCTTTAACTTTGTGATGTGGAGAGCGGACATGGCCAGGAGACAGACGCCTCAGGAACGGCAGGAGCTGGATGACATGATTCAGGAGCTCAAGTTCTCAATCATGCTAAATGGTACTGCCACGGGGAGTGAGGCGATAGACGAGGCGGTGCGGGAGGAGATTGACGGAACGACGCTGCGCGAAGTGCTGCAGAAAGGTCATCAGGAAAAACGGGAACGCCTTTTGGTGGAGAAGGCCCGGCTTAAGGCCTGCATCGATGCGAACGTCCGATTGCGGACGCGACCAGGGGACAAAGCCTCGGTCTCCTACCTCGATCATGTTCGCGAACAGCAGATGGCCCGTTTGGAGGCGATCGATCTCGACCTGGGAATCGCCCATGAGCGAATGAACAAGCCGGGCGACGTTGCTCGACCCGAACCGGTCGTGGAGGACGAAGGGGATCTGGATGAAAAGCCGCAATTATTGACGACCGGCGGGCATTGATCGTCGTGTCCCTTTCAGGATGAGACTGACGCACAAAAGCGAAACAAGGTGACACCACTTGTCCCCAAGCGGTTCAGGCGCGTTTGGGACAACCCGCTCCACCCCTTAGATTCAGCTAGAGCGATTTGAATTGAACTGTGGCCGAGAAGACGAACGTAGCTGCGAGCGCCAGCGAGCGGATGGTCCGTCCACTCGCTGGCGCTCGCGGCTACACCTTTTCTTAAACCGCTGCTAGAATGCAAACTAGCCAGGAAACATCCAAGCGAGCGTTCGCCCTGCGCTCAGACTGGCGCCGTCGCCTTGCCAATGGTCTGGGTGCGGCCGCGATAGAGACGGGCGACCGGCAGATAGAGGAGGGCGGTGCCGAGCATGACCGCGGCAAAGAAGAAGAAGTAGGCGGCGCCCGCCAGCTTGGACGTGCCATCCGGATTCTGGATGAAGAAGTTGACGGCCGCCGTGAAGACGTTGCCGAGGGAGATCGCCCCCAAATAGGTGCACATCACGAGGGACTTCATTTCCTTGGGCGCCTGGGTGTAGGCGAATTCCAAATGCGTGACCGACACCAGAATCTCCGCGGCGGTGAGGACCAGGAAGGCGAGGATCTGCCAGAGGATGTGCGGATGTCCGCCGGCGTCGATGCGCAGCTGGATCGCCCCCACGATCAGAAATGCCACGACCACGAGAAAGAGGCCCAGGCCGATTTTTCGCAGTGGAGTAAGGTGGAAGAACCGGTTGAGCGCCGGATAGAGCGCATAGGAAAACAGGGGCAGCATGCCGAGAATGAAGATCGGGTTAACCGTTTGAATCTGCGCGGGCAGCCATTCCACCCCGAACAGGTGCCGGTCCATCTTGGTGGCTTGCACGATCCACGAGGAGAAATTCTGCTGCCACAATGCCCAGAACATCGCGACGAATGGCACGAGCGTCAGGAGATTCCAGAGCGCACCGAGGTTCTCGCGCCGGAAGATCGCGGCGACAAACGGTCGGGCTCCCACGGCGGGCACGCGGACAAATTTCCGGCGACCGAACCAGAAGACCAGGGTGGCGAGGATCATGAAAAGCCCCGGCGTCGCAAAGGCGATTCTCGGACCGCGGTGATCGAGCAGCCAGGGGATTAACAACGTCGAGAAGGCGGAACCAAAGTTGATCGCGAAATAGAACCAGCTGAAGACCCGGGTGAGGAGATGCTGGTTCGACGCTCCGAACTGGTCGCCCACGATGGCGCTGACGCAGGGCTTGATTCCCCCGGCGCCGAGCGCGATCAGCGTGAGGCCGAGCGTCAGGCCCATCCGCGTGTCATCGAGCGCCAGGGCGAAATGTCCAAAGCAATAAACGATGGAAAGAAACAGGACCGTCCGGTATTTGCCGATCACAGCGTCGGCGAGAAACGCTCCCAGCACCGGCAGGAAATACACGAGGGAAACGAACGCGTGATACCAGGCGTCGGCTTGAGCCTCGCTCATGTGGGCCGGGTGTCCCTGGCGGTCGAGCAGGTACTGGGTCATGAAAATGACCAGGATCGAATTCATCCCGTAGTAGCTGAACCGTTCAGCCGCCTCGTTCCCGACGATGTAGATGATTCCGGGCGGCATCTTGTTCGTTGGCACGGGGGCGGTTCGGGAATTGGCGCTCGGCATGCCAGGGATTGCGGCGGATCCAGCGGCGGGGGACAACTGCTTTTTTGGGATCTGGCCTGACGATTCGTGCATCGAGGCGAGGCGGCGGGCCGTGATCGAGGCTTCCGTCGAGCCGCGGCGGACACGGCGGTCCGCCCTCCAACGAACTATCCGTGTCTGGAGGGCGGTGCGCCGTCACCGCCATCATTGCGGAGGCGAGGCGGGGTGCGGCGACCCCGCCCTACATTTGACAAATCCACATTTGCTAAGCCCGGCACAAAAGAGTTTCCATTTGACCCGGCTGGTTGCCAAAGCGACGTTTTCGGCAAATCTATCTGGCACGCAATTATGGCTGAAACTCCCGTATACGATTTGATTGTGATTGGCGGCGGTCCGGCGGGTTACGTGGCGGCAATCCGCGCCGGGCAGCTCGGCAAGAAGGTCGCCTGCATCGAGCTGGAACGGGCTGGTGGCACCTGCCTGAACTGGGGCTGCATTCCGTCGAAGGCGTTGCTGAAGAGCGCCGAGCTTTACCTGAAGATGAAGCAGGCGGAGACCTTCGGGCTCGGCGTCCAGGGCCTGACATTCGACTTCGCCAAGATCATGCAACGCTCCCGCAACGTGGCCGACCAGATGGCCAAGGGCGTGGAGTTTCTTTTTCGCAAGTACAAGGTCGATTACTTCATTGGCCTCGGCCAGGTCACTGTGCCGGGCCTAGTCGAGATCACCGCGGGCGAGCACAAGGGGAAGTTCTTCAAGACGCAGAACGTTTTGCTCGCCACCGGTTGCAAGGCGCGCCGGCTGCCGGACCTGCCGGTCGATGGCGAGCGCATCATGACCTCGCGGGAGGCGCTGGTGCCGCGCGCGCGGCCGCCCGCGTCGGTCGCCATCATCGGTGCCGGAGCGATCGGCGCTGAGTTTGCCTATTTCCTCAACGCCTTTGGCAGCAAAGTGACCATGATCGAGGTGCTGCCCCAGGTCGTGCCGGCCGAGGACGAGGAGGTCGCACGAACGCTGCAGCGGAGCTTCGAGAAACAGGGCATCGTCATCCACACCGGCACCAAGGCGGAGAACATCCAAGTGGGCCAAGACACGGTGAAGCTTGAGCTGGTGAAGGGCGACCACCGCGAGGCGCTGGAGGTGGAGACGGTGATCGTGGCGATCGGCGTGGTCGCCAATCTCGAAGGTGCGGTTTCGCCGAAGGTGAAGCTTGATCTCGACCGGGGGTTTGTGAACGTGGACGGGAATTACCAGACCAACGTCAAAGGAATCTACGCGGCGGGCGACATCATCGGCCCACCCTGGCTGGCGCATGCAGCGATGTTCCGCGCGGTCAACGCCGTAAACGGGATGTTCGGCCACGGCACGCCGCGCCTCGTGAAGAACTCACCGGGCTGCACCTACTGCCAACCGCAGATCGCCAGCATCGGCCTGACCGAGAAGGCGGCCAAAGAAAAGGGTGTGGCCTACAAGGTGGGCCGGTTTCCCTTTCTCGCGGTCGGCAAGGCGGTGGCCGCCGGCGAGCCCGAGGGTTTTGTGAAAGTGCTGGCCGATCCGACGACCGCCGAAATCCTCGGTGCGCATATCATCGGAGCCGACGCGACGGAGCTGATCTCGGAATTCAGCCTCGCCATGACGTTGGAGGCAACGGTGGACGAGATGCACGCCACCATTCATCCGCATCCCACGTTCGGCGAGGCGGTGATGGAGGCTGCCGCGGCGGTGCTCGGCGAGGCGATCCATATTTAACAAGTTTCCAACGGACGCTGGAATCTCCATGCCGCCGAGCCAGACGGGGTTGAGCCAATTAGGCAGTTGAGGTGGGGGCGGCTTGTCCACAAGACGATCCAAGCTGGATCCACGCAATTGCGGGAGATTCTCGTTGGGCCCTCGCGAATCGATCGGTATGCGGGTGTAGGAAGCCCGCTTGCGGGCGATCGTTGCCTTGGAATCGCGCGCAAGCGCGCTTCCTACAATTTGAACGGATAAGTGCGCCGGGGGACAACGCCGACAGATGCAGGGCGGGATGGCCGGATCCCGCCGAATCACCGAAGGCGGCGGGGTGCGGCGACCCCGCCCTACAATGCCGTACCGGACAGCCCGCGGTGGGCGGCCAAGCCGCTATCCGCTCGACCTGCCCCTTCTTTGAGTTCAACCTGCGGCTTGGACGTGCAGAATAGATGCCGGATACCCCAACCTCGCCCGTCCCAGGATTTCTGGTACGGTTGTTTGATTTCTCCGCGGCCCTCAGGCCGGCTTGGCCGGACAGAGGGAATGTGGCAGGGGTATGTTTGCAGACCGAAGCTTCGTGATTCGATGGGCGTGGCTTCTCCGGCTCGCTGGCTGCGCTCAACCGCGAAAAGACGTCAAAAATCATGCGCCGATATCTCGCATTGTCTTGGATCTTGATTCTAGCTTGCCCCGCTTTCGGAACTTCGCCGGAGGCCCAGCATGCCCTCGAGCAGGGCCTCGCCCTCGATTCCCAGGGGCGTTACGCGGCGTCCCGCGATGCCTACAGCCAGGCCATCCGGCTCGAACCGAAATTTTTCGAGGCCTGGTTTAAACGCGGATGGGCGAGGAACCGAATGGGAGACTCCAATGGAGCCGTCGAAGATTTCGACAAGGCCCTCCAGCTTCAACCGGGGAACGCGACGGCTTGGAACGGACGCGGTGCCGCGCGCGATAAGGCCGGGAACGTGGCGGGAGCGCTCCAGGACTTCCAGAAGGCGATCGATCTCGATCCAACCTATTACAGTCCCTGGGCGAAGCGCTGCACGCAGGCGGCGCATAACTGCGCGACCAAGCTCGCCGCCGCCAAGCCCGGCAGCGACGAGGCCCGTTACCTCACTGACCTCAAAACAGCGCTGGAACAGGGCGGAAAGAAACCCGCCGAGGCCGTGCGAACGGTGCGCGGCTTGTCCGGGACGGAATTGCCCGTCGTCCTGGCGCAGCTCGGCGCCCCGGCCAAGTGAGAATTCCCTAAACCGAAACGTCATCCGCCCGCCGAACGTGCGGAATCTCCATGAATGCACGGATCCTATCCTTCCTGGTTTGCGCGATTCTGATCGCGCTGTTTCCAACCGCCCAGGCGCAGGAAAAGAGCAGCGACTTGAAAAGCGCGCAGGCACTGTTGGCCGCGGGCAAATACCGCGAGGCAGCGGACGCGTTCACGAAGGTCATCGCCCTCTCTCCCAACGACGGCTCGGCCTATCAGGGCCGGGGGCAGGCCCGCGTCAACCTGCAGGACTACGCTGGCGCGATTCAAGACTATGATCGGGCGATTGAACTTTATCCAAAAAGTCCGACGCTCCATTACCTGCGCGGGATCGCGAAGAACGATAATGGCGACCCAAAAGCGGCGATGGCGGATTATGCTCGGGCCATCGAACTGAATCCGCGCTATGCCGCGCCTCTGACAAACCGGGCGCCACTTCGCAGGAAGGCGGGCGACATTGACGGAGCGATGGCGGACTACGATCACGCGCTGGAAATCGCGCCGAAGGACGAATACGCCCTGCTTGGGCGGGCCGTGCTCCGAGCCGGAATGGGAAATAACGCGGGTGCGCTTGCCGATTGCAACACGCTCATCGGAGCGAACCCCAAGAACGCGAGTGCGTACTTCAATCGCGGGCTGGCGCGCCAGAAATTGGGTGACGGGGCTGGCGCCCTGGAGGATTTTCGAGGCGCCCTCGCGCTGAATCCGGCGATGGCCGCGGCCAAGACACATATTACGGCGTTGCAAGCTTTGGCGGGGGCGGCGGCCGCTACCCCAGGGCAACTGAATCCGCCCAGCCCGGTTGCCTCCAAGGATGTGCGGTTGGAGACGCCGGCCACCGGCCGGACGGAGTCGACGGCAGCCGTTTCCCCCGCGCAGCCCGCGCCATCGAAAACCGTGGCCACCGTTTTCCCCGCGCCGGCGCAGAGTCCCCGGGTGCTGGCTCCCTTCAAGGGCTATGCCATGGCCGACCCGTGCGCGCTGGACCAGGAGCGCCCGGGCGTCCCCTGGGACCCCAGCGCCTCTCCGGCCGGCGGAGCCGTCGGGTCCGCCCAGCTCAGCCAATATGAGGCCATGCTTCGTCACACGATGGAGGGCCTGCGGTTGCTTTACGGCCCGCTCGCGCCGGTGGAAGAAAAAAACTTCAACGCCTTTTGGGCGCCCTTTTTCGACCATCCCACCAAGGAGGCGTTGGGTTATTTTCAACAGATTACGCCGCTGCTTGATGAAATGACGGTCACCCTGTCCAACCTCGACGGCCTATTGCCTGGCATGGGGGCGGCGCTCCAGGGCACGATGCTTGCAGCCGGCGACCCGGCCAGCGGAGCAACGCGGGTGGCGGCCGTCCAGTATCAGCGCATCAAGGCCGAGCGGGCGCGGCTCGACGATCTCTCCAAAAGAATCTCGGCGCTCGGCAATCCGCCCAATCCGATTGCTGCGAAGTGCGCGGCCCATAAGCGCCACCGCAAGGCTGTCGTCAAGGAGGAGGACATCCTCGCTCTCGTGAAAAAGGCCCCTCGCTTCAGCTACACCGGGTATCAAGCGCGCAAGAGCGTCGAGGATAACATCGACCGAGACGACAGGCATGACCCGGACTTGAAGATCACCGAATGGAGTTGGGAAGGCAATACGTTCAAGTACGCCGTAAAAGACGACGGCGAGTTCTTCAACTACGACTCGCCCAAGGGAATTCCGATCGCAGGCCAACGCAACGAAGTCGCGGGAGGCCATCGCAGCCAGTTCGCGCCGGCCGAGAGGCCCCAGCCGTTGAGCCCCTATCGCAACGAGGTCACGGGAGGCCATCGCAGCGAGTTCATGGGAACCCTCTCACCGGACGGCAAAACCGTCGAGCACCTGCGGTGCAGATACCTCTCAAGATGGTATAATCCCAACACGAAACAGGCCGAAGGGCCCCGGCTGGACGTTGAATTGGATGTCATCAACATCCCGTTGCGCAGCTCCACGATAAAACCCGACTGGGCGGAAGTCACGTACGCAGTCAAAGGGGCCGCCGCCTCGAAGTCCATCGTCCGGCTGGAAGGTGGGGGCAGCTATGACTTCCAAAAGGACGATGAGATAACGATTACCTTCCAAATCGGGAATAAGCCGGTGGATCCGGAAGGGGTGAAGCAGGCGGTATCCATTTTCCAAGACCTGGCATCAAGGATAAACGGCACTGCCGCGGCAACGCCGGCGAAGAAAGAGGATGCCGCCGCGAGTGCCCCGACGACGCCAGCCGACAAGACGGCGCCGAAGGTGGACCCGGAGAATGATCCGAAGATCAATGCCGAGGCGATCGCCGAACACCTTGCCCTGGCCGCGCAAACCCGCCGCGACGCCGACCGCTGGGCCGCCGACGCTGCCAAGGAAACGGATCCGGACCGGCGCAAGGAACTGCAGGCCCGGGCCGCGGCCATGGCTGCTAATGCGCAATCCGAGAAGGACATTGCCGAGAGCCTGCGCACCGGGACGATGGTGCACACGCGCACGGATTGGGACGAGCAACAGCACCAGGCGATAGTCAGCAACATCAAGGGCGAGCTCGCAGTCTTCGATGCGGAGAACAAGCTGCTGGCGAACATTCCGAAGGTGGCCGACATGGTCGCCGGAGCGGATGGGGTGGCGCTGCGCGAGCAAGTGCAGAACGACATCACCGATGCGATCGATTCGCCGGATGCGCTGAAGAAACTGGCCGCGATCTATGGCAAGGTGCAGGGCAAGGTGGTCGACCAGGGACAGCAGCAGATCGCGGCGGCGCAGGACAAGGTCGACCTGTGGGACCGCCGCCTGGCTGTGGCGGAAAACGTGGAGATGGCGGCGGGCATGGGCGTGACGCTCGGTGCCTTGTGGGCGCCGGTTGAGATCGGGACCCTGGCGCTCGGATATGCTGGCTCGACTGGCTTTGCCGAGGGCGGGGTGAAGGGCGCTACCGTCGCCGTTGTCCGAAGCGTCAGTTCGCGGGCCGACGTCATCATTTCGGCGTACGAAGGGGCGACCAAGATCGATCCGGCCACGGGCCAGCCGGCCGGAGCCTGGGGCGCGGTCGAAGGCGCGCTTTGGTCCATCGGCACCAACAAAGCCTTGGAGTCGATCGGAGGGCGGATCCAGCAGGCCAAGGCCGATTATGCCCTGGCCCGGCAGGCGGCTGGCGGCCCCGGGTTCGCGCCCGTTGCCCGTGCGAGAGAAGGGCGGCTCAAGGAGTTTGATTTCCAGACGCCGGAGCAACGATACAAGACGGAACTGGAGGCGGCGAAGACACCGCAGGAGCAGGCCGCCGTCAACCAGAAGCACGCCATCCAGGTGGAACGCGAGGCCATGGGCACGGAGAAGGACGCGGCGAGGCAGCGAGCCGAAGACGCCGTCCGGAAGGGCGCCGCCCCGGCGACAGCCAAGGAGCAGTACAACCAGGAACTCAAAGCCATCGACGGAAAGTACGCGGCGAAGGAAACCCGCAACCAGGAGCACCAGGAGGTGATGAAGGAGCTGGGATTTGACTCGTCATACGACAAGAACAACACGGACATCAAGCCGACCGGCAGCAATCCCAAGACGGCGGAAAGCGACATGGACTTCACTCCCGTGGGAAGCACTCCCCACGAGGCCTACCAGAAGGGCAAGGCATACACGGAGGCGATGAAGAAGCGCGGGCACACCATCGACGAGTACGGAGATCGGTGGGTCGACACCACCAGCGACACCACCGTGTGGAAACCCGGCTTTGGGGCCGACAAGCCTGGCAGCGGCTCATTCGAGGCGGAAACGATCTTTGGAAGCCTGCCCAACAGCGACAAGTTCGCGACGAAGGGCGGCATCGAGTGGACCTCGAGTGAAACCCACACCACGGCCGATCCGCTGGGCGCGGTGCTGGCCAATGCGGGCAAGGCAGCGGGCGCGGGGCTGGGAAGTTCCCGGCCGTCGGACCTCCATGTGATTGGCAAAAGCGCGGTAAAGGCCGCCGAGGCCGCGGGAATTGAAGTCGACCCGCAGCTCAAGGCCCAGATCGAGGCCCTCAAGGCACACCAGACGCCCGAGCAGGCCGGCGTGGTGGATCTCGGGGCGGATCAAGCCACCAAAGACCGGCAGGTGAAGTCCTTCCTGGGCAAGGTCCAGGCCCTGATGGGGCGGGCCTTTTCCCAGGCGAAGGCCAAATCCGATCAGAATTCCCAGGCGCTCGAGCGGCAGGCGGCCGCCGCCAACCCCGCCGAAGCCTATGGGATTCGCTCCAAGCTGAAGGCCTATCAAGCGGGTGACGAGGCGGCCATCGCTACCATCGCGCAAGTATCCCCTGGACTGGCCGGAGAAATGGGCCGGTCCGCCAAGCCAGACGATCTGGTGCTAGCCGGTCCGACGATCAGTCTAAACGTCGGCGGTTTGACGCGGGCGCTCGCGCAGGACCGCGACCGCGAGACCAAGGCGCCACCCCTGGCCGCGGACAGTAGCGACCCGGCCTTTGTCGACTTGGGCAAGCGCTGCACGCAGGCGGCGCAAAACTGCGCAACCAAACTTGCCGCCGCCAAGCCTGGCAGCGACGAGGCCCGTTACCTGGCTGAACTCAAAAAAGCGCTGGAAGAGGGCGGAAAGAATCCCGCCGAGGCCGTGCGGACGGTGCGCGGCTTGTCCGGTACGGAATTGCCCGTCGTCCTGGCCCAGCTCGGCGCCCCGGCCAAGTGATGGTACGGGCACTGGGAATCGAACCCAGATCACCGGCTTCGGAGACCGGTGCACTATCCATTGTGCTATGCCCGCACGAAAGGGAGGGAAGTCTCAAAATGCGGGGATGGGCTGTCGAGTGCAAACGTGCGCGGCGGCGGGCTGGCTCTTGGCCGGGATCAGGCAATTGATCGCAATTCTCCTCGTGCGCTCGCGAACCGATTGGTGTGCGGGGGTAGGAAGCCCGCTTGCGGGCGATTATCACCTGAATCGCGAGCAAGCTCGCCTCCTACAGTCTGAATAAGCACGGCTTAGCGACTCTGCTCCGCCTTCATCTGGCGGTGCACGAAAAGGTAGTACATCGCGGCCAACCCGACGAAGGCGCCGGCGACCCACAAGGTGACCCGATGCAGTTCGCCGCGCATCAGCGCCGCGTCCTGCCCGGCCTTGATGCCGAGCCACGCCAGCACGGCGCACCACGTCGTCGAGCCGGCGAGGGTGTAAATCGAATAAAGGCGAAAATCCATGCGCACGATGCCAGCCGGAAGGCCGATCAGGTGCCGCACGACCGGGAGCAGACGCGAAAAGAAGATTCCGAAAGCCCCGTAACGGGCCGCCCAACGCTCGGCGGCCGCGACTTTTTCCGACGAAATCAGCACGATCCGGCCATAGCGCATCACCAGCGGCCGTCCGGCCAAGCGCGCGGCCCAGTACATGGCGGTGGCCCCGATCCAGGAGCCGAGTGCCCCCGCAATGACCACGCCGGCCACGCTCATCTTGCCCTGCGTGTGCGCCAGATAGGCGGCCGGCGGGATGACGAGTTCGCTGGGCAGCGGAACGATTGAGCTTTCGATGGCCATGAGCAGGCCCACGAGCCAATAACCACCCTTGTCGAGCGAATGCAGGTACCACTCGATGAGCTGACGGAACATCTCGTTCATGGGATCGGTCGCGAAACAAAAAGGGCAGGCCGAAATCGTTCGAACCTGCCCGGGAAAGCGATGCTGCCGGCAGATCAGACTTCCGGCTTGGTTTTCTTCAGGCCCACGATGCGCTCGCCTTCCTTCCACTGGCCGCGCTTCTTGAGCAATTCAACGCGCTCGAAACGCTTGAGCACATTGCGCTTCACGGCGATGCCTTTGGCGGATTGCAGGCTGTTGTGTTGGGACATGGCGTAAATTGGGCGGAGGGTTGCTATTTCTGCGAGGGGCCGGGTGTAGAGGTGCCCCGGGCCCATGACAAGTATTTTTCCGACACGTGTTCCGCCCGCGCCACAATCCACTCGGGAATATCGTAAGGATGGTGGGCGCCGATCCAGGTTTCCAGGGCGTCCGCCTGCTCCGGCAGGAATTTGAACACCAAACGGTATTCCCGCGCCGACTCGATCCGGCCCTTCCACGGGTAATGGGACGTGACCGGTCCGTCCACCTGGACGCAAGCGACGAGGCGCGCCTCCAGCGCTCCCTGCGCGAGCCGGGAGGCATCTTCTGCTGTGGCCACGGTGGTCCAGGCGACGTACATGGTGATGAAAACCGGGAAACCGGGAAACCGGAAAGCGGACACGGGAGGCGGGAGGCAGGAGACGGGAGACGGGAGACAGGAGACTGGAGACTGGAGACTGGAGAACAGTGAGAATAGCAGGAAACCGGTTGCCGGAAAGCGGATACCGGAACTGCAAGAGCAGCAAGCGATAAGCACCGGGTGGCGGGCAGCATGGAACGCTTTTCCCGTTTTTCCGCTTTTCTGGCTTCGTCTTCCCGGTCTCCCGCCTCCGGTATCCGGTATCCCCTATCCGGTCTCCGCTCTCCGGTATGGCTGAGAAAACCCTTGACCCCGGCGCGGTGGTTCGTAGCCATTGCCCTTCCCGCTGACCGACAGCGCTCTGCCATGCGTGACGATTACATCAAAGAAGCCCAGAAGACCATTGCCGACCCAAACGTCCTGATCAACGTGGTTTCCCGCCGCGTGAAGCAGCTCAAGCGGGGCAGCCGTCCGCTGGTCGAATCGCTCGAAAAACTCGCCCCCGAGGATATCGCGCTCCGCGAGGTCATTGAGGGGAAGATCAACCACGAGTTGTCTGAAGTCTGACGCACCGCCTCCGGGGCGGGCAGGGACTTTGGATTGCCGGCGCGGGTTCCACGCGCTGCTCGAAAACGTCCATGTGTGCCCAGTCCCGAGATCCCGACCGCTACACGGAAGTCCGCAACGCCAAGGCGGGGCGGGACTATTTCATTGAAGAAAAATTCGAGGCGGGGATTGCGTTGCGCGGCACGGAAGTGAAATCGATCCGCGGCGGACATGCCCAGATCAGCGACGCGTTTGCGCGCGTCGAAAAGGGGGAGGTCTGGTTGTGCAACGCGCACATCGATCCGTACGAATACGGCACGACCAGCAATCACGACGCACGGCGCCAGCGCAAGCTGCTGCTCAACCGGAGTGAGATTCGCAAGATCGCGCAGGCGTTGGACGCCGGCGGGCGGGTCCTGGTGCCGTTGCGCCTTTATTTCAAGGAGTCGCTGGTGAAGGTCGAGGTGGCGCTGGGCACCGGCAAGAAACAATTCGACAAGCGGGAGGACCTGAAGAAACGGGCCGAACTGCGTGACCGCGAACGCACCGTGCGGTTCCGGCAGTAGTCGGAAAACCGGGAAACCGGGAAATCGAGAAAGCGGGAAACGCTGTGACGAGGCGTTGGAGTTGGTTCGCCGGTTTTCCAATTTCAACTCTGCCCGATTTGTCCAGATCCACTCGCTGGCGCTCGCGGCCACGCAGCATAACGCTATTTCCTCGGAGTTGTAGGAGCGAGCTTGCTCGCGATCGCTAAGGGAGAATCGCCTGCCAGCAGGCTCCTACATCACCCACTAAACAGCTTGGGACGTCCTAACGACATTCGCGGTCCAACAGCATGGGGAGGCTGAGCTGCCAGCCGGACTGCGTTGTCTCCACTATTGGCTCGGGACCGCGCCTGTCCCGGCCGGGTCCGCCTTCAGGACGGGCCGGTTTTCATCCGGCCAGTGTTGAATGATCAGCTCCGCGAGTTGTCGCCAGCCAACGGGCTTGTAGAGCGTGGCCCGCAAGCCCGGCACATGGCTGAGGTCCTGCCAGGCGAGTTCGATCTGGTGGCCGGTGATCATGATGGCGCCGATCGTCGAGCCGTTCGCCTGGGCGCGATAGAGGAAATCGATGCCATTCATCCCTTGCATCGAGAAATCGGTCACGATCATACCCGGGTTGAGGCTCGGCAGGGCCGCGAGAGCATCCTCGGGACGGGTGAACGGAACGATCGGGCAACTAAGGTGCTCCGAAAGCAGTTCCGTCATCATCTCGATGTAGGCTCGCTCGTCATCGAGAAAAAGAACAGGTCGAGGCGGATTCACGTTCATGGCAGCAGGTCCAAACAAGGGAATGGCATTCGCCAGCGAAAAATTTAGGCGCTTTTCCGGCGGGGTAAAGCTCCGAATGATGGAATTGGGAATGCTTGCGGCGGGTGCGCTTTGGGCTTACGGCGGAACTCATGATCCATGTTGTGCTATTCGAGCCGCAGATCCCCCAAAACACCGGCAACATCGGCCGGCTCTGCGCGGTGACGAGATCGCGGCTGCACCTGATTCATCCCCTTGGGTTCCGCATCACCGATCGTCACTTGAAGCGGGCCGGGATGGATTATTGGCGGGCGCTGGATGTGCATCATCATGAGAATTGGGAGGCGTTTCAGCACTGCCCGGAGCGGCCGGAACGGCTGTGGCTCTTTACTACCAAGGTTTCACGCCTGTTCTGGGAGGCGCGATTTCAGAATGGCGACGGGCTTCTGTTCGGCAATGAGGGCGCCGGATGTCCGGATTGGCTGCATGCCGCCGTGGGCGAACCATGGCGTTTGAATATCCCGCACGCCAATCCTGCCATGCGTTCGCTCAACCTATCCACGGCGGCGGGCATTGCCTGTTATGAGGCGCTGCGGCAGATCGGGGGCGTGCCGCCGGCGAATTCTCCGCCGACAACGGGGTGATCCCGGCCGCAGCGGCTCGCCGCCATCTTGGGCCGCGACGCGCGCGACGGTTCTGATTTGTAAGAATTTATAAGCCAGTTGGTAGCGCCAGTCTTTGACTGGCGGATTCGCCGGTCAAAGACCGGCGCCACCCTTGATTGCGGCGATGCCGCGCCAGGAAAAACGCGATTCAGATCTCTTCCACCCGGATGCAGGCGACCTCGCGGCTGTCGGCAAGCGGCGCCAGCGCTGGCACGGCCAGCCGGCATTTCTCCTGCGCGAACGGGCAGCGGGGATGAAAGGCGCATCCGGCGGGCGGATGGAGCGGCGAGGGCGGGTCGCCAGCCAGCACGATGCGCTGCCGGAAGCGTTCTGCGTCGGGGTCCGTTCTCGGAATCGCGCTCACCAGCGCCTGCGTATAAGGGTGGCGGGGGCGCTCGATCACGTCGGTCGCGCGGCCGAGCTCGACGATCTTGCCGAGATACATGACGGCGACCCGGTCCGAGATGTGCTTCACCACCGAAAGATCGTGGGCGATGAAGATCAGGGTCAGATTCATCTCCCGCACGAGCTGGGACAGCAGATTCAGAATCTGGGCCTGGACCGAGACGTCGAGGGCGGAGACGGGCTCGTCGGCGACGATGATCGTTGGACGCAGCGCCAGGGCCCGGGCCACGGCGATCCGCTGTCTTTGGCCGCCGGAGAATTCATGCGGGTATTTTTGGAGGAGCCGGGGAGCCAATCCGACCCGTTGCATGAGTTCAGCCACTTGGGCGGGGACGGCGGCGGGGGCGCACACCCGATGGACGAGCATGGGCTCGGCGAGCGCGGCAAAGACGGTCATGCGGGGATTGAGGGACGCGTACGGATCTTGGAAGACCATCTGCAACCGGCGCCGGGCCGCCGTCACTTCGGGGGCGCTGGCCGCGGTCAGATTGCGCCCTTCGAGAACGATCGTGCCTTCCGTGGCGGGCACGAGTTGAAGAATGGTCCGGGCCAGCGTCGACTTGCCGCAGCCCGATTCGCCAACGAGGCCCAGAACCTCGCCGCGCTCGACCACCAGGCTGACGCCGTCCACCGCCTTGACGAAGCCGGCGGCCCGCATCCGCCCAAACCCGCGGTGAACCGCGAAGTGCGTCCTGACGTTCTTCAGCTCGAGGATGGGGTCGGACATGTTCAAATCTCGCCGGCCTGGGCCCGGAGGCAAGCCGAGGACTGGTCGGGCGCGACCTCCTGCAACCTTGGCTCCTCGCGGCGGCAACGATCGACGGCGAACTCGCACCGCGGGGCGAAAGGGCAACCGAGGAAAGGCTGGGAAAGGTCGAGCGGCAACCCCGGGATCGTGTACAATTCCGCCCCTTTCGGTTGCGTGGCGGGAATCGCGCGTTGCAGCGCCCGCGTGTACGGGTGCCGCGGTTGCTGGAAAATCGTGCGCACATTGGCCGCTTCGACCACGCGGCCGGCGTACATCACGAGCACACGATCGCACAGCCCGGATACGACCGCCAGATCGTGGGTGATGAAAATGACCGCCATGCCGAGTTCGCGCTGAAAGCGCTTGATCAGCTCCAGAATCTGCGCCTGCACCGTGACATCAAGCGCGGTCGTCGGCTCGTCGGCGATCAACAACTCCGGCCGGGTGATGAGGGCCATCGCAATCATCACCCGCTGGCGCATGCCGCCGGAGAATTCGTGGGGATAGCGGTCCATCCTGGCCCCCGCCTCGGGGATGCCCACGGCTTCAAGCATTGCCCGGCCTCGCGCGCGGGCGGCAGACGTTGAGATCTGCTCGTGGATCAGGAGAGGCTCGATCAACTGGTCGCCGATCCGGAGATACGGATTCAGCGAAGTCATCGGGTCCTGGAAGATCATCGCGATGCGTTTTCCGTAGATGGAGCGCGCCGTTCGCGGCGGGCAGTGCAGCAGATCGATGCCGTCGAACACGGCCGAACCACTTTCGATGCGACCGGGCGACTGGGGCACCAGTCCCATGAGGGAGTAACAGGTAACCGATTTCCCCGAACCCGATTCGCCCACGATGCCCAGCGTCGCGCCGCGTTCGACCGTGAAGCTTACGCCGTCCACTGCCCGGAGGATCCCATCGCGGGTGTGAAAGAAGGTGCGGAGACCGTTGACTGCGAGGAGCGGCACTGGGGAGAGCGGATTTGGGAGACCGGAAACGTATCTATGCAAACTGTAGGAGCGAGCTTGCTCGCGATTCCGCGATGAGAATCGCCTGCAAGCAGGCTCCTACGCCGGGCACCTGACGGCATCAGGTTTACGAGTGAAGGAGGGATTCATTGGATCGAGGCGGCTGCGACCCGACTGTTAGCCAGGTGGTGCGAAAGAGCGATCGGGAGGCGTCAGGCGAGCATCTCCTCCGCTGCGGCGAACACAACGTCGGGCGAAAGCGCCGCGAGATTCTTCCCTCCGGTGGGAGCGCAGTCCGGTGGCTGAAGCACGCGCACCGGCGCATGAAAAACCGGGCCCGTCCGCCGGGGATTCGTCGGACCAAACAGCGCCAGCACGGAGACGCCCAGCGCGTTGGCCAGGTGCATGCCGCCGGTGTCGTTGGTGATGAGGACGTCGCATTCAACCAGGCTGGCGGCAAATGCGGCGAGCCCGGTGTGGCCGGCCAGATCCTCCACTATTGGCCCCAGATTCCGGGCGACGTCGGCGGTGACATTCCGGTCGTTGACCGTCCCAAATAAACGAAAACGCGCAGTCGGACGGGCCGTCGCTATCCGCCGGATCAGGGTTTGCCAATGGGCCACCGGCCAGCGTTTCTCCGGATTGTTCTCGGAACCGCAGATCAGGCCGAACATTGGCGTGGCTGGCCTGGGATTTGTCGTCGCCGGTCGGAACGGGGAAAAATCGGGCGCAGCGGCGAGGCCAAAATTGCGCAGGAACGACTCCCAGAGCTTCACTTGATGGGTCTGCGTTTCATCGAAGTCAGCGGGAACGCGCCAGACGTGGGTGAGGAGCGGCCGGCGCCGACGGCGGCGGGCGAGGCCGAACCGCTGGGAGCAGCGGGTCAGCCAAGCTTCGAGATCGCCGCGCCACGAGGTAGGAAAAACGAGATAACAATCGGGGTATTCGGAGCGGAGGCGCCAGAACCGGAGGAACCGGCCCAGCCCCGGGGCCGGCAGTGGAATGATCCGGTCGGCGACGCCGAATTGTTCCAGCAGGGGAACGAATTGCCCCTTGGCCAGGAGGGTGATCTCTGCGTCCGGACGTGAAGCGCGGATCGCGCGCAGCAACGGGAGCGTCATCACCACATCTCCCAGCCAGTTCGGCAGCCGGATCCACACCCGCGTCCGGCGCGGCATGACCGCGAGTCCGCGCGTGCGAAGGTCGGCGGCCAGCAGATTGCGTTTGGCCTCGAGGCGGAGACGGCGCGCCGGAATATCCTGGTTCCGCCAGCGATCGTGCGCCCACAGCCAGGAGGCGCACGCATCATCGCTGCTGCCCAGATAGGACTCGAGCCAGCGGTTGAGCGCGAGCGTGATACCGGCGGCGGAGCCGTCGTGGGCGATGGCGTCGGCCCACAGTTCCACGCGCCAGAAGCCGAGGCGTCGTGGATACCCCGCAAAGACCCGGGCCTGGAATTTCTCCGCCAGCAGCCCGGCCAGCTCGCTCGTCGAGCAGACGCGGCCAAAGAGCGTGGAAAGAGCTCCCTGGAATCCGGCATTTTGATCGAACAGGAGGCCCACGCAGCCGCGCCGGCGGAGCACCTTCATCGCCTCCTGGAATCCCTCCCGGCGCGAAAGCAGGCGCACGCCGAAGCGTTCGCGGGTGCGCTTGACCCACGCATCGACGGCCGGGTTGTCGAGCGGCCGGAAGATGGTGGCGGATTCGATGAACGGCGCCGAGGCTACCAAGGGCATGACCGTCTGGCTCTCCCAGCAACAGAAGTGGACGGTGGCGAACAAGAGGGGAGGCGGGGCGTCATGTCCGGGGGAGTCGTGGGCGGCACGATGCGCGGCGAATGCCGCCTCGATGGACGGCGAAGTCCGCACCATGACGCGCAGCCGGGGCTCCGGAATGAACGGCAGCGCGAGCGAGAGCAGCCCGGTCTCGACCAGGCGGCGGCAGCTTTCCCGGCCGATCAGGCGATGCCAGGCGGCGGGTTGGCCCGGGAACGCGTGGTGCAGGTTGGAGAGAACGAGCCGTCGCCGTCGTTTTAGGCCGTAGAAGATCAGGTCGCCCAATGCGGCGGCCAGTCCCCGCAGGCATGACTCCGGAAGATGAGCCAGGATCCATCCCAAGATTTTGAGGAGTAACTTAAGCACAGGGATGGAACGCCGCTGCTCGGGTGGGGTCGGGATTCATGCAGAAAATGCTGATTAACATTTGCCTTCGCTGGGAAACCTTATGAAACGTATGCGTCGCGCGGTTAAAAGCCTTTTCGGTGCGCGCCCATGACCAACCTCCTGATCATCAAACCTTCGTCGCTCGGCGATATCGTGCACGGCCTGCAGGTCGCGGCTTCGCTCAAAGCGCAGCGGCCCGACCTCCGGATCTCCTGGATCGTGCGCGATATTTTCGAGCCGTTGGTTCGCAACTGCGAGTTGGTGGACCGGGTTTATGTGTTCCACCGGAGCGAGGGGTTGCGGGGGTTCGTCATGCTCATGCGCGAGGTGCGGCAAACGCAGTTCGACGTGGTCTTCGATATGCAGGGCCTGTTGCGCACCGGCCTGATGA
>Ga0182011_10000489_pt1 | contig 34624 bp, 47 predicted proteins | sample 711E1DmetaG_FD_120481 | JGI IMG/M metagenome (GOLD analysis project Ga0182011, IMG submission 120481) | Permafrost microbial communities from Stordalen Mire, Sweden - 711E1D metaG | ecosystem: Environmental > Terrestrial > Soil > Wetlands > Permafrost | place: Sweden: Stordalen | collected...
GCTGTGGGTACAGGCAGAGGGCACGATCTGGACGCTCTCAGACTCGCAGATACGGAGCGTCGAAGGTCCGTTCCGCCACGTCCATGCCGGCGTTGACTGGGGCTTCGTCCATGCGTTCGCGTGTGAGATCGTCGGGCAGGTTTCGGAGGGCAAGCTCTCAGTCCTGGCGGAGGTTTACGAGCACGGCGCGACCGTGGGCGACGTTATCCCGTACCTGATTGAGCTGCGCGACCGCTATGAAGTCGAGATGTTCTACGCGGACCCGTCCCAGCCGGAGCACATCCTCCAATGCCAGCGAGCAGGGATACCGATGCAGCCCGCGACAAACGATGTGCTGCCGGGCATCAACGCCGTGACCGAGGCCATCGCTCACGGCCTAACGGTAGCCCCGGCCTGCTCCGGCCTGCTCTCCGAGATGCCGGGCTACGTCTGGATGCCCGCCCGAGGCGGCGGCTTGCAGGAACGTCCGATTGAGGTTGGTGACGACGCTTGCGATGCGCTACGATATGCTGTAATGAGTTTTGGGCCTGGGGCAAACCCGTTCGCTCAGCCACTGTCTTCGGCAGGGGGTATCGCTTAGATGCCTGATCCAATCGATGTGAGCAAGCAGCCGCTCCTTTGGTCCGAGATGTTCCCGGGCTCCGCTCCGGCTGGAGTGCCGGACCTGGGCGACTCCGGGCCGATGCCGACAGGCTTCCACCAGAACACTCACAAGCTCCCGAGCCAGTGCCGACACCGGGGCAACCCTCCAGGTTATACGTGGTGTAAGGACTGTGGAACGAGGCTGACGTGAGTAAGACCAAGCGCACCGGCCACGCCGCTCGTATCGCCGCGCTGGAGCGTGATGTGGCCCGTCTCCGCGCTCAACTGCCGAAGGAGATACATCACGCCGTGCGCACTGAGGTAAGAGTGGCGTTCAAAGAGGAACGTCCTTCCGTTATTGGGTTTCATATGCTCGGTGCTGACTCCTACAGCGAGAAGGCCGAATGAAGCTTGACAAGTTCGACCGCCTGATCCTCTCCGGCACGATAGCCGGCGCGGTAGGGTTCGGGCTCGTCTGGCTTCCCCTGGCTCTACTCTTTCTGGCAACTGAGGCGTTCAGCCTGGCAGCCGTAATCGACCGGCGAACCGTAGAGGAGCGCGGAGAGGGCACCATGACGTGAGTCTGCTAGTCCCTCAGCGGCGCGTGGAAACGGCGCTTCCTCCCGCCGGTCCCGTCAAGGCCGGTCCCGTTGGTCCTGGGGCGGGACCGCTTCTCACCGAGTACGCTCTGAACACCGTACTCAAGCGCTCCCCTCAGCAGCTGATGGCGCAGTCGGCCACGCTCTGGCGTGAGGTGTCCTGGATACGCGCAGCCGAGCGAGTTATATCCGGCGCTATCGCGGGCTCACCTATCCCCGGCGGCGAGGGCAAGGTGGGCTGGCACCTGGAGGACCCGGACGGTGAGACGATAGACGACACGTATGCGGACCCGCGAGCGAAGGAAGCCTATACGCTGCTGAGCAACCCGCAGGCCAACACGGAAGGCCAGCGGTTATCTCGCCGGGCCATGTGGAGCCTGACTTCGAGGCACATGGGCATCTGCGGGTCATCGTTCTGGTACAAAGACCAGGTGGACGCCTACGGCATCCCCGCGTCGTATCTCTACATCCGACCGGACCGCCTCACGCCGATGACGGATGACGACGGCAACCTGGCCTACTGGCTGCTCGACGCGGACAAGCGTGGCCAGAAGCCGCAACGTCTGGAGATCGCGGACCTGTTGCAGTTCAACCTGGAGGAGCCGGATGAGGGTTTCTTCGGCGTCGGGTTGGTTGTATCGGCGATCAATAAAATCCAGTTCGGTCAGGCGCTGGATCGGCACGCTACTTCCGTCGTTGCCTCCGGTGGGCGGCTCTCGGGCATCATCAGCCCGAAGCAGGGCGTCATCGATAACGACAACATCTACCAGCAGCTTGTCCGCGACTGGCGGAACATCACCGAGCAGCCGGACGCCGCCAAGCGCGCTCAGGTAGTCCGCTATCCCATCGAGTTCACCAAGACCGTCGCGGACATGCAGCAGCTAGAGGTTGTCAAGCTGCTTACGAATAACCGCGACGAACTGCTTGAGCTGTGGGGTGTGCCACTCTCGCAGATCGGCGGTAACTCTCCGGCCGGGCTCAACAGCGGTGACGTGCGCAAGTACGACCGCGCCGCGTTGATACAGAACGCCGTCGAGCCGCGCTGCGACGTGATGACCGAAGCGATCCAGACCGACCTGAACTGCTGGACCGGCTACCTTGGTTGGGCTCCGAAGTTCGTGTTCGACGTACCGCAGTTCTCGGACGACTCCGCTCGTCACGATCTCGTTGACAAGGACAAGATCGTGCCAATGAAGGGCTGGGAGCGCCGTGCTCAGATCGGTCTGGACCCTCTCGGTCCCGGAGTCCTGGACGCGCAGGGTCGGCCGATTGATGACGTGGTGCTGATCTTCGGCGGCGCCTCGGGGATGACCGAGATCGGCATCGGTCCGAGCGCTGCCAGTACGGGCGTTATCGCGGGTGCGCAGGACACCTCCGCAGAGTCGCCGAGTCCGGCGGAAGAGGCGGCAGCCGCGCGTGCGCCGAGGGTCACCCCACCGCCTATAGCCAAGGCGAAGCAGCTTTCCCAGGATGCGTACGTGAAGCTTGTAACGGTCGATCTGGCCCATCAGTACCCGTCGAAGCTGCTGGATTGGGTGAAGATGTGCACCTGGGAGTTCGATCCTTCCGTCAAGCTCAAGCGTATCGACATGACCAAGACGCCCACCGAGCTGGCGGGGAATGTCGTGGGAGCGATTGACGCGGCGCTCAAGGTCGGAGCCGATATCGATCCGCTCGTACTCGTGTCCCTTCCGTCTAAGGCGAAGATGCCCATCGCGAACGGCAATCACCGCGCCGCTGCCGCGGTAGCGCAGGGGATCAAGAAGGTCCAGGCGTACATCGGCTCCGCTTCCGTGGCGAACGAGCAGGATGTTCTCGATGCCATAACCGAGATGCAGGAACCGAAGTACACCGAGAAGGGCAAGGCCGATCTTGGCAGCGCTATGCGCGGCTTCCGTACCGGGCTGGAGCTAGAGGTCAAGCCGAAGCTCCTGGCGTCCGCAGCGCGGGTTTTGGCCGCTCAGAAGCAGTCCGTACTCGGAGAGGTGCGACTCCACTACGCTCACGTCCTTAGCCATCCGAAGGACTCTTCCGTATGGTGGAAGCCGGATTGGGACGCGCAGATGATGGCCGCGCTCTCCGGCTCTTACGAGGCCATCGGGTCGCAGGTAGCGGCGCAGGTGAACGCCCACAAGGCGGACTTAGGGGTGGCGTTCGGGCCTGCCGTGCCTGTTCCTCCGAGAGTCATTGCGTCGATTCTCACGAAGGCCGCGGCGCGGGTAAAGGGCATCAACGAGACTACTCGTGACGATCTGACGGCCCTAATCGCTCAGGGCGCGAAGGACGGTTTGTCTCCAGCGGCGCTGGGAGACGCTATCGGGGCTTACACGGGCTGGGATGAGTACCGCTCCGAGCGCATCGCCACGACGGAACTGGCCCGGGCGTACAACGACGCCGCGCTGGGTTCCTACCGTGAGGCCGGGGTGGAGATGGTCCAGGCGGACGACGCCTGCACCTGCGACGAGTGCCAGGCGGCTTTCGGGGACTCGCCGGTCATGTCGATGGACGACGCTGACGGGATAGAGGACCACCCGAACGGGACGCTGGAGTGGATACCCATCGTGTCCGAAGAGGTAGACGATAGCGAGGTCACCGATGAGTAGCATGAAGGCGGGGGAGCTCAAGGCTGAGCCGTTCGACACCGGGCAGCTGGATCGCTGGCTGGCCGGTAAGCGACCGCGAAGAGTCCTGGTGGCTCCCTATGGCGGCAAGCTCAAGGCGTCGTTGTTCGGCTACCCCGACGATGAATACGGACGCGACCTCGACGGCGAATACTTCCACCCCGATCTACCGGACGCTAAGGCAACTGACTTCTTCGGTTCGGACCGGATGCGCGTAAACCGGGACCGGCTGGTGGACTGGCACCACGTCACGTTCATGGGCCAAAAGGACCCAATGAAGACGATGAAGGGTGCCGTTCTCGGCAAGGTCGTACTCGATGCCGGCGCGGAAGCTGATGGGCTCTGGGCCGACTGGTGGGCCAACGCCGGAGAGGACCGCCGCCGTCTGGTGGCGTACCTGGAGCGCAAGTCGGTGCCGCTCTACAATTCCACTCAGCCGATCCAGGGCGGCATCAAGTACGGCAAGGCCGGCGCGATAGACGTTTGGCCGATCCGCTTCGACACGATCACTACCGCACCTCAGAATGAACTGGCGGCGGTGCCGGCGCTCAAAGCGCTACTCGCCGACCCCTCTTACAGCGACTTTAGCGGGACGGCCCTGGCGGCTGCTCTCGCAGAGTCAGATGACCTCGACGCGTACCTGGCAGGGACCTCGGAAACGGGCCAACTGTCGGCAAAGGCCGGGCGAGTCTTGTCAACCAAGACCCGGACGCAGTTGTACGAACTAGCGCGACAGCTCAGCGAGTTTGTCCGCAAGTACGATCCGACTGTGCCACCCCTAGAGGTACCAGACGATGCCAAGCACTGAGCAAGACCCCCTGAACGAAACCATGACGGGTCTGCTCGCCGAGATGCGAAAGATCACGGCGCAGCAGGAGTCCGGGGGCAAGACAGACATCACGGTGAAAGCCAAGGCCGATACCGTGAAGGCGCTCAACGAAGAGCGCGAGAAGCTCTCCAAGAAGGAGCGCAAGGAAGCCAAGGCCAAGGCGAAGGACGCCCAGGCCGAGATGGACGAGCGCTTCCGCCGGATCATGCGCGACGAGTTGCACGGCGTGCGTGCTCCGAGCCTCAAGATCGGCAAGGCGGATATAGAGAAGGAGCCGAAGGGTCGCATCAAGGCCGGTGCCGTGCAGCGTCCGTTCCGGCCTTTCGCCAAGGCGTTCCGCGACTACCATGCCGGAGAACTGTTCGAAGCGATGGCCGCTGCCAAGGGCATGCCGCTCTTCGGTCTGGACGACGGCATGGGCGGCGTCTCGCTGGAGATGCAGCTTCGTGGGAAGGCACGGTTGGGGCAGTTGCTCCGCTATGCCGACTCGCCGGGCTTCGGCATGATCGCCGCGAAGGCGACACTCGGTGCCACCGCGGCTACGGGCGGATACGTTCTGCCCAACAACCTCGTTGACTCCGTGATCAAGCCGAACGTCCAGGAAGCGTTTTACTCGAAGCTCTGCACGCTGCGCTCCGGCGTGGCGGTCCGTGGAGTGGATCAGCCGTATCGCTCAGATACGACTACCCGCGCACAGATGCAGAACTGGGGTGCAACCAAGGAGAACCGGAACGAGGCCTACGGCTCGTACACGGCTACCCTCGGCACGATGGCGCTCATATACGATGTCGGGAAGCAGTACTTAAGGTTCTCTGCCGGCTCGGCAGAGGAAGACGTGATGAACGAACTTGCCAGGGCGCACGGCCTCGGTGAGAACTACGAAGTCATCGCCGGTCCGGGTACCGGCTCCTCGACTCCGGGCGTCAACGATCCGTGCTACGGCGTGTATCCGGCTCTTGTAGCCGGCATCGCCACCTTCCAGACAACAGGCTTCACCGCCGCGAACGGCACGATACTCGGCTCTGCGGGCAAGGGCTTCTCGCTCATGCTCAAGGCGCTGGCAAAGCGTGCTCGCCGGGCGACGGCCATTGTCATCGACGCTGGCCCGTATTGGGACCTTCTGGGACAGGGCACGGACACCGCCGGATTCTTCGTTCCGGCTGTTGAGTCCGCGACCACGATCTCGGGTTTCCAGCGGACCCCGGACGGCACGCTGATGTGGCATGGCGTCCCGATCTTCTCCGACGCCAACCTGGACGCCAACACGGGCGTCTCCGGCACGGCGATAGCCGGTCAGTGGGACATGCTCAAGCTGTATCGCGGAGTCGAGTTCCGCATCGACACCTCCGACCAGTCTGGTACCCGTTGGGACCAGAACCTGGTGGGATACCGCGGAGAGCAGGAATTTGGAATCAACGCCGGTTCTGCTGTCGCGGTTGGAGCGTTCCAGTACCTGACGGGTCTGGTTCCGTAAGCCTTTAGCCAATCGTGGGGGCCGCTCGCGCTCCGGTCGGCCCCCACCTAAACGGAGCGCACCGATGATCACCTTGTGCATGCTCGTGAAGGACCCGCCGCTGGATCGGTTGGTAGCGCTGCTCGAATACGTCAAGCCGCTCATCGTCCAGACGGTGGCCGTGGTCGATGACCGCACCGATCCGAGAGCCTTCCTGGCGATGTCGGGCTGGGGCATAGAACTGGTCCCCTTTACCTGGGTGGACGACTTCTCGGCCGCGCGTAACGCGGCGCTCCCCTACGCCAAGGGCGACTGGATACTCCACCTGGACCCGGATGAGCTGCCGAGCGCCGACATGATGACGTTCCTCTCGATGGTGGATCGCTCGCCGTGGAGCGACGTGGAGTGGCAGGGTTCGACTTATCCCGCACCGCGCGGCTATCTGTTCTTTACCCGCAACTTCTACGACGCCAAGCGAGGCGAGGAATACGAAGAGCACTGGCACTGCCGGCTCTTCCGTACCGCCTCTGGACGCTGGTACAAGCCCGTCCACGAGCAGGTCGCACTGGACGATCTGCCGGAGAGCCGAACCCGCGGAACCTCGCTGCTTCCGAAAGCTCCCCGCGGCGCGTGTCTGATCCACTCCCGCATGAACGACTACCGGAAGGACGAGCAGTACGCCTCGCTGGGTGCGCTATGAGAGTCCTGATTACCGGCGTTGCGGGGTTTATCGGCTCCCGTCTCGCAGAGGCCTTGCTGGCCCACGGCCACGAGGTATCCGGCATCGACAACCTCTCGACGGGCGTAGCCGCGAACATCCCCTCGGATGTGAGGTTCATGCTAGGGGATATCGCAGAGGCTCCGCTGACAGGCCGCTGGGATGTGATCTATCACTGCGCTGCGTCATATAAGGACCGCGATGCCTGGGAGCGTGACGCCCGGACGAACGTACTCGGGACGATCCGGGTCATCCGAGAGGCGCAGCGGGTCGGCGCAAAGATCGTCTACTTTCAGACCTCGCTCTGTTACGGCCCAACTACGGGGCTCATCCGCCCGGGTTGGCCTCTCAACCCTCAGGGTTCCTATGCCGTCTCCAAGACCGCCGGAGAGTCGTACATCCGTGACTCCGGCGTGGACTTCGTGAGTCTCCGACTGGCGAACATGTACGGCCCGCGCAATCTCTCGGGTCCGGTTCCGACGTTCTACAAGCGGCTGTCCGAAGCCCGAGAGTGCACCATCGTCGATTCGCGCCGGGACTATGTGTACGTCGATGATCTGGTGTGGTTAGCAGTGAAGGCTGCGACTGTGGGCCACGGCGTATACCACGTCAGTTCCGGCGGCGACTACAGCATCGCGGAGCTTTATCTGTCCGTAGCCGCCGCGATGGGCATAGAAGTCGCGCCGCCAGTCCTGCAAGCGCGCGGCCCCGATGACGTAGCGACTCTGCTGCTGGACTCCTGCGAGACGAAGAGCGAGTTCGGCTGGATCGCCATGACTCCGTTGCACGAGGGCATCCGTAAGGCCGTTGACTGGTACCAGAGTCACCCGATCACGGAGACGTATACCCATCTAGCAATGAAAGGATAGTCCGATGCTCGTTGATCTCATCCGCGCCGCCATTGCCGATCGACTCGAAGGGAAGGTTGGAGTCGTGCTCTCCGGCGGGCTCGACAGCTCCACCGTTGCGAGATTGTCCCCGAAGGAACTGCCGACGTTCACCGGGTACTACAACGAGCCCGGCTTCGATGAGCGCCAATGGGCGAACCTTGTGCGCCACCCGGAGCACCACGAAATCCTGATCACCCCCGAGGACTTCGTGGCGAACTTCGATGACATGACGAAGTTCCTGCGGCCCCCGATCATGGGCATGGGGACGTTCGGCCAGTACATGGTCGCTAAGTACGTCTCGCAGTACATCGACGTGGCAATGTCCGGCGAAGGCTCCGACGAGCTGTTCGGCGGCTACGCGCGCCAGATGATCGTCGCCGGCGAACCCGCGCCCGAGGGGTACGAGAACTATCAGCTTCCGGCGGGCTACCCGGACAACATCACAGACGCGCTGGCATACGATTACGCGCTCCTGCCGGACCTGCTCGCGGTGGACGACCAGATGACCGGAGCGTTCGGCGTCGAGGCTCGGGCACCGTTCACGGATCGCCGGATCGTGGACTACGCCCTGGCTCTTCCTGTGAGCGAGCGCATCGGCAAGCGCCACCTACGCGCCGCGGTGCGCGGCATCGTGCCGGACGGGATCATCGACCGCAAGAACAAGATGGGCTTCCCCATTCCGCTCGTGGAGTGGGCGCAGGTAGACCCGGTTCGCACGTTCGCTATGGATCGTGTCGGCTTCCTGCCCGACCCCGCGAAGCCGTGGGACCGGGCTTGGTGGTATGAGATGTGCAAGTGATCCTCACTTGTCTCGTCACCTACAACCGCTTGCCACTGACAAAGCGGTGTGTCGAATCGTGGCGCAAGACGGCCCGCGAGCATGACCGTCTGATCATCGTGGACAACGCATCCACGGACGGCACGGTGGAATGGCTCGGCTCCGGCGTGCCCGCCCAGGTCATCCTCAACGCTGCGAACGTCTACCCCGGACCCGCGTGTAATCAGGGCTGGAGTCTCGGGATGCAGTACGGTCCCGACTTCCTCCACCGCTGCGACAACGACATCGAGCTTTTACCGGGCTGGGGCGACGAAGTAGAGGCGGCTTTCGCGTCTCATCCCGACCTGGCGCTGCTGGGCATCCTGAACCTGCACGAAGACCGCCACAGCGAGCCCCACGACGCTCTAGGAGCCATTGAGCCGATAGATAGGGTCGGGGGCAACGTAATCATCCCCTCGCGCTACTTCCCGTCGTGGTCATGGACCGAGGGGTTCATCGAGGACGGACCGTTCAGCGCCGCCGGCCACATGCGCGGGACGGTGGCAATGCTCGTCAACACCGTGGCGAACAACATGGCCTTCAACCGCGCGCTCGACTTCCCCGATTATTACCGGCAGACCGCCGCCATCCGTGGTATCGGGGACTGGGAGCACTCCACATGATCACCGTGATCATCCCCACGATCTCCGGGCGCGAGGACTCCCTGAAAAGGGTCGTCGCCGCCTATCGACGGATGCGCGGGCTCCAGATCGTCACCCCGAAGGACTACCCGAACTGGCCGGCGGGGTGCAATGCCGGGCAGCTACAGGCCAAGGGCGACATCCTCCACTTCGGCGCTGACGACCTGGAGCCTATCGATGGCTGGGCCGAGCCCATGCTGGAGTGTCTCTCGAATGGCTATATCCCGGCTCCGCAACTGTGGAACTGGGTAAAGGAAGGCGAGCCCGTCAACCAGGCCGAGGACGGTCTACCAGGGAGCTTCACCACGTTCTCCCGCGTCCCGGCTCTGACACGCGAGATGGCGAAGGCAATCGGCCCCTGGCCGGAAATCCCGTACTACGCCGATAACTGGGTGTCCCTCAAGGGTTCTAAGGTCGGCTATCTAACGCGAGTGACCGGCGGCTACTCGTTCATCCACCACTGGAGCCAGATCGGGCGGCTGGATCAGGGTGATTGGGTGGGAAGATACCTTCCCTTGTATGAGGCTGAGGTGGCGAAGCTATGACAGTCTCCGTCGTCATCCCCACCTACAACCGCCCGGAACAATTGAAACGTGCCATCGCCTCCGTGCAGGCGCAGACGTACCCCGTCGAGTTCGTGGTGGTCCCTGATGAAACGCCCCGAGAGAACTACCCTTCCGACCCTCATGCGTTCTGGTGCGCCAAGGGCTGCAACCCCCGCAACGAGGGCTTGGACCGGGCAACCGGCGATTGGGTGATGACGCTCGACGATGACGACGAGCTAGAGCCGAACGCCGTACAGGTGCTCTTCGACGCGGTGATCTCGAACGATTGGGACGTAGCCTATGGCCGCTCGCAGATCGCGGGTGGAGGGTTTCTGGGTTCCTGGCCTCCCAGACCTTCCGGGTTCGTCAATGGCTCCGTTCTCTGGAGAGCGTCGATGGGGTATCGCTTCGATGTGGAGTGCTGGCGCAAGGGGCTACCGGCGGACTGGGACCTTTGGAGCCGCATGATCGCGGACGGCCGCAAGTGGGGCTTCGTGCCGGTAGTTGTGCATCACTACTTCCCGGCGGGACCGGCACCGATATGCGACTAGCGGCCATTATCCCCACGCGCTTTCACCCGCCTCAGCTCGACCCACTGGTCGCGCTGCTCGAGGCAGACGGCGTTCAGGTTCATATCCTGGAGTCGGAGCAGTACGGCCACCGCATCTACCGGATGTGGAACGCGGGCATGGAATTGGCTCAGGCCGACTTCATCGCCGTGCTGAACGACGACATTACGATACTACCGGGGAGTATGCCGCTGATGGCCGAGGCGCTCTCCGATCCTTCCGTGGGCATCGTCTACCCCGATGTACGGGCGGGACTGAACTTCCTGCCGTCGCTGCCGCTCACGCTGGAGCCGACCACGAGCACATGGGGCGCGGCGGGCATGACCGGCTTCTGCTTCATGTTCCGACCGCCGGCTAAGTTCGATGAGTCGTACTCGTGGTGGTACGGCGACGACGACTTCGAGGAACGCACCCGCCTATCGGGGCTGACGGTGTGCCGGATCGTCGGTCTACCGATAGGTCACTCCCCGGACGGCTCGGCAGGGCGGGTTATGCACGAGCTTGGGCCGCTGATCCAGGCGGATAGAGCACTCTGGGACAGCCGACACGGCGCACCCTCTACCGGATCGTCTTATCGGAGCGTGGAATGAAGCTGCTGATGGTCGGCGATCTTGACGTGACGGGGTTTGGCACGGTCACGATGGACCTGGGTAAAGCCCTACTCGCCGCGGGCGTAGATGTGCGGTTCGTAGCGGATGCCGCCGGAGAGCTACCTGAGCCGTTTGCGTCTCGGACTGCCATTCTGAAAGAGGGACGGCTGGAGCTCACCGACGAAGGCCGGGAGAACTTCTCGCACCTGTTCCGGGGCGGCGCGTTCGAGGATGGCTGGATACCTGATGTCGGGCTTCTGATCGGCGATCCGGGATCATTGCTGGGTAACCCAATCCTGCTGGTCGCCGAGGACTGTCCGCTGTGGCACTACGCACCCATCGAAGGCACCGACATTCCTCCGGCGTGGCGGTTCATCTGGGACGTGGCGAAACCTATCGCGTACTGCGAGTTCGGCGCTAACGAGATCGAGCGGGCTACCGGGGTCCGTCCGCCGTGGATATATCACGGCGTAGATACCGACACCTTCCGCGAAGTTTCCGGGCTGCATCCGTTGGTAGTCGAAGGGCAAATCCTACGGACGAAGGCTCAGTGCAAGGCCCTCTTCGGATTGAACCCCAACCGGACGATCCTGCTGCGGACGGATCGCTTCATGCCGCGCAAGGCATATCCGTCGATGTTCCGTGCCGTCATGCCGGTACTCGCGGCGCGTCCCGAGGTCGATCTGGTGATCCATTGCCGGCCCCGTGACTTAGGCGGGGACATCCGCGTGGAGCTGTCCAAGTACGGCGACCTATCGAAGCGGGTTATGTTGACGCCCGGACGGCTCCCGAGAGAAGGACTCGTCGCGCTCTACAACGCGGCGGACCTGTATCTCTCGTCCGGCCCGGAAGGGTTCGGGCTCACCATCGCGGAGGCTCTGGCGTGCGGAGTGCCGGCGGTCGGGCTCGACTACACCGCCGTACCGGAGGTGATCGGACCTGCGGGGATGGTAGTGCCAATCGGCGCGCTAACTGATAGCATCTACTCGTACTTCTGGGCCGTCCCGGATGAGGAGCGCTACGCAGAGGCGGTAGCGTTCCTGGTGACGCACAAGCACCACCGGGAACAACTGGGGATGTTGGGCTCGATGCACGTCCGTTCGAAGTTCCAATGGGCCGAAGCTGCCCGTAAGTTCATCGACGTGATGACGCCGGAGGTAGCAGCATGAGTCTCCTGTACCCGGTGGTCCCCCAGGACATCCGCAACTACCTCTCGCTTGCCGATGCGGGAGCCGGTCCGCCTACGGGTAAGACCCGGTACGAGGACGCGGTGCTGTACGGGCACATCGCAGCGGCTAACTCGTATCTAGAGCACGCCACTCACCGCTATCTCGCGGACCACGGCAAGGTTACCTGGGCCACTACGACTCTCCTTAGAGCACAGATGCCCATCCCCGGCTTCCGCTCGTTTGACTCGGTGACCTGGGGGCCGGTAGGCGGCACGGTGGCGTTCAACGTCTCGCTCCCTGGCGACGGCACGTCGGGCCCGCTCTACGCCCTCCAAGATGAGCTGGCGACGGGTGTATACATCGCCCTCCAGCAGCGTCCCTGGCGAGTCGATAACGAGACGTGGTACCTCGCCATGTTCGATTGGTTCGGCCACTCGGCAGACTCGCCCTTCTATCCCGGCAATATCGGCGGCGGTTACGCCTGGACCTCGATGCCGAATGACTTGGTGGTGATCGGCGAGGGGGGTTGGCTCTACGGCTCCGCGCCGGACGCCTATCGTCATGCGCTGTTGGTCCTGTCGAGTTTCTACACGAAGCGCGGATCGTCGGTGCTCTCGGACGTGACGATCACCCCGGGCAGCGGAGAGATGCACTTCTCCCGCCTGCCGGAAGAGGCGCGAGAGTTCATCGACCAGTGGAAGCTCGGCGAGCAGGCGGTTAGCGTCGGATGACAACTACCCTGTACGGCTACGACGCGCTGCAAGCCCGGTTTAGGAGACTCGGGCAGGTGGACTCGCGCCTGATGCAGATGATCCTCACCAAGGCCTCCGCGGAGGCGAAGCTCCGAGCACCCCGCCGGACCGGGAACCTCCGACGAACTATCGGCTTTACGCAACTTGGCGCGACCTCCGGGCGCGTGTTCGCTAGAGCTTCCTACGCGGCAGCGGTTGAGAAGGGCTCTCGGCCTCACGTCATCGTTCCGCGCCGGGCGTCGGTCCTGGCTTTCGCTCTCGGGTCCGGGGCACGTTTGACGGGTTCCGCGCGAGTAGGCGCCAACATGATCTTTGCGATGCGCGTTCATCACCCCGGTACGAAAGCCAAGCCGTATCTCCTTCCGGGAGTCCGGGCGGCTATCGCCGGATCGGGGATGGCGAACGTAATCAAGGAAGCGTGGAACGAATGACGATCATAGCCACCATCCCCTCAACGTTCCAGAGCGACCGCGAGGACGTGCACTCCCTGGTGATCGCGATTGCGGATGCGTGGATCGCCTACTGCCAGACTAACGGCATCGCTCAGGGGATTGTCCGAGAACGCTGGCACACGCTCCCGGAGTCGCTGACGGGGGACGGGCCGTTCGTCTATGTCTCCGAGATCACAGAGCAGATCACACACGACATGAACACCCGCGAGACGATCTTCGAGGGCGGACTCGGGTACGTGGACATCCGCTCGGACCCGGAAGAGACAGACGCCCGCGTCAACGCTTTCGCGGACTACATGCGGGACATATTCACGGCCAACGTCCAGACGATCCAGGCGGCTACCGGACGTTCCGGCGTGTTCGAGGAGGTGCGTGCGGCGAACGTCCCACCGTTGCACGAAAGCCAGGTTTACCTAGAGCACTTCATGGTCAATTGGAAATATACCGTCCTGGGCGGTTACAGATAGGGCGTGAGCCCGAAAGGAGAGCAACATGCCAGTCATTCCGCTCCCGGGCCACGTTCGGTTCCGGGCATACCAGATGGGGCCGGAGGTAGCGATGAATACCCCGGTCGCGGCGACCCGGCGCTACCCGGGCCGGTTCACCCCCAACATCAACCCGAACTGGACGGACCCGGACATCGACACCGGGACGCTCGGTCGAGCGGTGCCGCCGTACCGTCTCGCGCCGGACTACAAGGGCCAGTACGTCGGCCCGCTCGCGTTTGATGACATTCCCACGTTTATGACCGGCATCTACAAGCCGGTCACCCCCTCGTATTCGGGAACGGCATACACCTGGCTGTGCTTACCCGCCGAGACGAGCGCGGATAGCTTCCAGACGAACACTGCCGAGTGGGGCGACGAGGTAACCGGAGATCAGTTCCAGTACTACTCCGGCGTCCTAGAAAAGCTGGCCATCAACTTCCCCGAAACGCTTGCCCCGGCCCAGGTCACGGCCGACTACGTGTTTGGACAAGTGAACTGGCCGAAGACCATGACGGCGGGCCTCTCGGTAGACTCGAACCCGTCCTGGGTCTACGGCGCAGACACGTACCTCGCCATCGACTCGACAGCCGGCGGCATCGGCGGGACGATCCTCTCCAAGACCCTACATGGGGCCACGGTGACGATCTCTCAGTCGCTGGATGTCAAGCGGTTCATGGACGGAGCCTCGGTCCGGTTCCAGGCCCAGAACTACGGCCGCGGACTCCGCGAGACGGAGTTCAGCGGCATCATGGCGAAGTCAACCTCGTCCCTCACAGAGGTCGCTAACTGGCTGAACAACAACGCCCAGAAGCGCTTCCTCTCCCTCAAAACCGTCTCTCCCACCCTCATCCCTTCGAGTGCCATCGCGTACAGCCAGGAGATGCGGTTCGCGGGTTATTGGTACACCCGGACCGACAGCATCAGCGGCAACAACAACACCGGAGTCTCGCTGGTTTGCCGGACCGTCTACGACGCCACGCTGACCTACAACACCTGGTGGCAGGCAGTCTGCGCCAGAGCAACCCTCTAGTCCGTCGAAGGAGCGCACGATGGAACCGATCAGAGTCGAACTTGACGCCTCGGAGTGGGTCGATCTTGAGCCGTCGGTAACCGTCCCGATGGGGATGGCGGCGGTCTACACGATCTTCTCCCACCCCGAGGCGAGCGAGGCTGAGCTCCGCGGATTGCTCGCGCCGATCTTCATGCGGTTCGGTATCCGCGACTGGTCCTTCCGTGACGGTAAGGCCCAGATCAAGGTAGAGCCGGACAGCGTAGCCCGGCTCCTACCGTTCGCCGACGCGGGCTTCGAAGTAGCGAACAGGTGCATGGACCTCTACCTCGGAGACATCCTGCGCCCTTTACAGGCGAGACGGAACAGGCTCTTGGTGCCTGGTCCGACGGACGACTCGATATCTCCGACCCCCGGATTTGGTACGAAGCCCCCGACGCCGCTCTCGCCGTCCTTGCCAGAGAGCACGGTTGGGAGTCCGTCCGTGGTCCCGGTCCCATGAGCTGGCACGAGGTTGCCGCCTCTCTCCAACTGCTTGCGGAAGAGCGGTACGGCGCACCCACCCGGGCGCGTCTGATCGCGTTGCATGAGGAGGAAGAGCGGGCGGCATCCCGAGCACGTGAGGCGGTCGAGTGAACCAAGAGGCGCAATTGTCGATCCTGGTAACCCTCCGAGATCAAATCTCGGGGGGTATATCGGGCATCAATTCGGCGCTCGGAGGACTAGCGAACCAGAGCTCGGCGGCGGGCCGGGCGATGGGCGTGCTGGAGACGGGAGCCAGCAACGCATGGAACAACATCAAGAATCTGGCCGGCTCGCTCGGCATTATGGGGCTCGGAGGTGGCCTGCTCGCTGTCTCGGGACTGCTCAAGTCGTCAATCAGTGACACGGAGCAGTTCGGCGAGGCGGTTCTGGCGCTGAACCAGCTGACGGGCGAGAGCGCGGAGTCCCTTTCCGGCCTCGCCGGAGCGATGCAGGCGGTTGGGCTGACCGGGCCTGACGCGACTGCCGCGATTGGGATGCTGGACAAGATGGTGGGCAAGATGTCCACCAAGCAAGAGCTGGCCTACGAGACGCAGTACGGCATCAGTCTGCGGAACACGACGATCACGGCACAGCAGGCGGCGGTGGCGGAAGCGACGCTTGCCGACAAGAAGGCCACGCACTCCGAGATTATCAAGGCCCAGTCGGTCCTGAACGATTACCTGAACAGCTCGTACAAGACCACGAACGAACTGGTCCTACAGGCGGCGGACTACTACAACAACGACGCCATCCCCGCCGAGACGAAAGCCGCCGCGCTGAGTAAGGAGTTCGGCAAGGGCTGGCAGACGCTTATTCCGCTGTTCACGCAAGGGTCTGATGGTATCCAGGCGCTGGAACAGTCCGCCGCGGATATGGGCCTGACGATCACAACTCAGAACCTGCCCGAAATCCAGCAGATGAAGGACGCCAACGACAAGTGGAACCAGAGCGTGTCGGCTCTGAAACTCCAGATCGGGCTGGCGCTCCTCCCAACGCTCTCGGACCTGATGGATAACGTCTCGGACTTCGTGAACAACCACCAGACCGATATCGTGTCGTTCTTCCAGAACGCCGCAAGTGCAGCGGAATCGTTGGGCGGGTTCATCACGTCCGATGTGGTGCCGGCTCTCCAGACGATCATCGGCTGGTGGAACAGCCTGCCGGGCCCGCTCCAGGACTTGCTCATAGGTGGGTTCGCGCTCAACAAGATTACCGGCATCGGACCGTCTGCGATTGCATCGATCTTCACCAGCGGCGGTTCTGCCGCGTCGGTAGCGGAGGGAGCGAAGGGTCTGACTCCCGTCGATCCGATGTTCGTCTACGTCGTGAACCAAGTGCTCGGCGGAGGGGGTTTTAATCTTACGAACCTGGGTCAAGATGCGGAAGAGGCGGCAGCAGTGGCGGCTGGGGTAAGCCTGCTCGCGGTAGCCAGTACCTCTGCCGCGATCATCGGCGCCACGACCTTACTCGCGAAGGTCTACTACGACAAGACCGGTGGCGGACCGATCATCGATAACCCCCACTATGCGCTGGACGCAGCGCAGAAGGTCACCGACTACGCGGGTGGTGGCCCACCTGCCAACGTCGGCTCGATCATGGGCTACGGGCGTGAGTCTGCCGCGATGGTCAAATCCAACGACCTTGCCACACTCATGGGCATCAACCAACTGGTGACGCTCCAGCGGGCAGCGGCAGCGACGGGGGATGTCAAGCTCGCGGACAAGATCACGAAGGACCTGGCGGCCCTGCAGCTCGGCGTGGTCAAAGGTTTCGGCGAGCAGCTGATGGCGAAGGAGAAAGCGGCGGCCGCCGACCGTGCGCTACAGCAGATCGCCATCGACGTGACGGTATCCGCTCAGAGCATCGGCAAGGCCACGACCAGGGTGACGAACTACAAAGGCATGGTCCCGCAGTGACCGTTACCATCCGGCATGGGCCGCTCGGAGCCGCCACTACACCGATAACGGGCCAGGTCCGGCAGCCGTCGTCCCCGGGCAACCCGGTAGGGGTCAGCGCCTGGTCCTTGGTCGAAGGCGCGGAGAAAGCCGCAACCGCGCTATCCGGGCTGAACGTCGAAGACCCCTCGGCGACTTCGACTCTGATAGGGCTCCAGGAAGTGCACGTCGAGGACTCCCTGTGCACGGAGCCTACGGTGTTCGCGGGGTTCTGGGACACCCGTGACGTGCAGCGCACCGAGACTCTCAGGACGGGTACTCAAAGACAGTGGGACGCTCAGACCACCGACCTGAACGCACTCCTGGGGGACCACATTATCGGGTCCGGCAAGCGGCCCGCCGAGACGGACATAACCCGTATCTATTGGCTGCTGGCATCGGGATACTGCCCGATTGGGACAGCGGGGTACATCGACACCTCCAGCCCCGTGACTCTCCCGGCGGCGGACTACACCGGACGCACGGCGGCGGACGTTCTGGCGGAAGCGTCGAACCTGTCGAACCTCAACTACTTCGTCCGCTGGGAGCAGCTCGCGTCCTTCTCAGACTCTTACTCTCCGTGGCTCTCCGGGCTGTCGTCATACGTCGCCCCGACCGGGGACGTGACAATGAGCGGCACGTATAGCTCCCCGGATATCTGGAACGGGCGGTGGGCTTCCTACGGACTACAGGGCACCTACTACCCCGCCACTTCCGCCTCGTCCACGACGGGCACGTTGACGCTCGGCGGGGTTTTCTACTTTGGCGACCGGCAGGCCGTAGCCAACGACAACCCTGGCGGCAGAAGCGACAATTTCGGCTTCGGCGTGACACAACTCTTTGTCTCGGGAGGGATGTCGGCGGACGGTCGCTGGGTCTGGGACCTGGGAGCGAACCCGAAACTAATCGCCGCAGTGGGCATCATATCCTGGCTCATCGACGTATACGGAGCCTGGTCGGTCGAAACCTCGGAGGACGGGATCACCTGGTCGGTGTTGTTCAACCAAACGCAGATCGCCGCCGCCTCCGACTCTGGCTCGAACGCGATACTCACGGTCCCGGTGAGCCAGGCGAGGCATCGGTACTGGTCCCTGCACTTCTACGCCAGCGTTCCAGGCGGCTACTCCTGGCGGGCGTTCGCCTACGGATTCGGGCTCTGGAGCTTCTCGCCCGGTCCGGGACCGGCGCTCGGATACCACGCCTTCAACTGGTCCGGCGATCAGTCGTCCCTCCATATCTCCAACGTGTCTTCTGAGATCGACAACCTCTCGACGTTTGGACCCGACAGAGACGCGAAACTGACCCGCGATCCGGCGCGGGTCTACTCCGGGGTGTGGTTCGAGTACAACGGCGGGCACGTCTACGTGTCAAACCCCACGACCGCCTTGAACTTCCGCCCACGCGAGATACGTGCGTCGGACCTGAACTGCACGACCCCGGCGGCTGCGACCAACCTTGCGAACGCCTATCTCGCCAGATGCGCCGCAGAAGAGGACCGCATGACGATCACGCTCTACAACGTGCCCGCGTCGGTGGTGAACCTAGTACGTCCCGGCCAATGCATCCCCGTCAAGCTGACGCACGTACCCGGCTACTCATCCGCTCAGTGGATGGGCGTCATGCAGCGCACTGTTACCCCGGTCGTGCAAGGTGCCTACGACGTGGCGCTAGAACTGGCGAAGCCGATCTTTACCGGCTTCGCGTCGGGACTGTGGCTCTCCGCGTCACTGTGGGGTAAGAACATCGGCCAGGTCGTCTATCCCGCTACCAACCTTGCTGCCACCGTGCCGGGTCAGACCGTCCCTCCGACTGTGATCGGGACCGGAGACGGGAGTACGCGGCTCTTCACCCTCTCCACGACGTACATATCAGGCTCTGTGAAGGTTTGGGTGGACGGCCAGGCGGTAGCGAAAGCCTCAATCACGGAGACAAGCGCGACACAGATCACGCTCGACTTCGCTCCCGCGTCGGCATCCTCGTCCGCCCCGGCTCAGACAGTCGTGGCCTCTTGGCAGGTGGGATCGTGAGCCAGCCCACGCACCGCCATGACCTTGCCCACATCGGGCTCATCCCGGTATCTCAGCTCGCTTCCGGGACTCCGACTTCTGGGATGGTGCCGACTTACTCCGGGGTCGCTAACGCGGCGTGGGGGTTCGTCGGTGGGTGGGGCTCCAACCCCATGACGGCCCAGGATGATGTGATCGTCGGCGGGGCGGTAACCGGCGGCGTGGCGGCTCCCGCTCGGCTCGGCAAGGGCTCAGACGGCCAAGTGCTAACCGTCGATCCGACGACACACCATCTGCTGTGGGCCAACAACGCAGCCGCCGAGCGCGGCTCGTCCTTCCCCGCACAACCCGCCTACGGCAACAACGTCCCGTTCTTCCGTACCGACCTCGGCGAGTGGTACTACTACGACGGGACGCGCTGGCTGAGCACGACGCCTTACAACTTGCAGTTCATGCTCAACAACGCCATGTTCAACCCCGACACGCCCGGGGCTGGCGTAGCGGCAAATGGCGAGATCGGCTGGGTGCCCCTTGATCGGGCGTCCGCTGACATCTACATCGTCGGTTTCCGCTGGAATGCCCTTGTCTACACCACAAACGACGCCGGAAACTACTGGGGTATCTACGTCAACTGGCGGACCGCGGTCGCCGCCCCGACGCAGCTTTCTATGGTCGGCACGGGTGCCGCGACCGTAGGGCAGATGACACTCCTGACCGACACGCTCAACGCTCCACTCAATCAATCGACGGCGCGATACATCCAAGCATATGTCATGAAGTCAGGATCACCCGGAGTGTTGTTTGCCAATGGCGAGATGGTCTACCGCAAGATCGCCACATGAGCCCCAATGTTAGGATGACAGAGTGAACAAACTCCTCGCCGAACGCATCGACCACGAACGCGAGCTACGAGTGGCCGAAAAGTCGGCGTTCGACCATGAGCGGGAGCTTCGGGCCATCTTCGATCAGCACGAGCGAGAGTTACGACTCGTCAACGAAGCGGCAGTCGAGAAGGCGCGGATGCTCCAGTTTGAGATATACGAGCAGCGTCTAGAGGGCATGAACGAGTTCCGGGCGCAGCTTACGGCCCAGGCGGCGACGTTCGTGGATATCGGGCGCTTCGAGCGTGAGCATAAGAGCCTCGGGGACAGGCTCGATGTCAGGATCGACTCTCTCTCCGCGCGCATGGATCAGAAGATCGAGGATTTGGGGAAGCGGCTCGCGGTGGAGAGTGGCGTCACGATCCGGCAGGACACGACGCAGAAACTAGTGGCCGGAGCGATTGGGCTGGTAGCGGGTCTATTCACGGCTGTGGTTGCCATCGTCGCGGGAGTCGCCAAGTGAGTAGATATGTACGCGGAACGCCGTAAGGTGCCGCCCGATCTCGCCTCCGAACTGCTCGGCGCCGTCAACGCCATGCGCGTTGAGATGGACCGACGCTTCAAGGGGCTGGACGACAAACTCGATGCGGTCTGCGAGGACGTATCGGAGATCAAACTGGCGCGGGCCGTCGAGTCGGGCAGGGCGGAGGCCAGGGATCAGGTCGCGCAGCACCGAATGATGGACGGTAGGTCTAGACTGACTCTCACCATCGCCGCTGTCGGAGCCGTAGCGAGCGCAGTCATGGCGGCTGTGGCACTAGTCGGAGGACGATTATGAGACTGTGTACCCACCCCGAACACCTCCAGTACGGCTTAGGGCACCTGCCCGGCCTACCAAGATCGGACGCAGAGCAGGCTCCTATCCTCGAGAGCCTGCCGTCTGCCTACACCGCTCCCGACTCCGCGCCAGTGCTCAATCAGGGATCGACGCCGGAGTGCGAAGCCTATACCGCGGTCACTCTGCGTCGGATCACGCAGCCCCCGGTAGGTCAGGACGGCTTCGATCCTGACGACCTCTTTCGGCTCGCCGGAGGCGGAGCCGACGGCACCACCACGGCTGCCATCGAGCGAGTCCTGCTGAGTCCCGGCGCGTCTTGCGTAGTCGGCCCCGACGCGGGAGAACGCAAGCCCGTCGCGTCCTGCCAGAACATCTCGAACCTCGCGGCACTCAAGTCGGCCATTGTAGCCCAGGGCGGGGCCGGTCTGGCGGTCGAATGGTACGAGTCGTGGTTCAGCCCAAAGAGCGGAGTGCTCCCGGCGCCGTCTGGCGGGGTAGCGGGTGGGCACATCTTCCGCATCAAGGGCTGGGACGATGCCAGGCTCTACTGCCAGAACAGCTGGGGCACATCCTGGGGCCTCGGTGGCTTCTTCTGGCTCCCCTACGCCTACCTTGAAACGCCACTCTCGGCGTACACTCAGATCGCGGTGCCGCTACCAGTTCCCCCAATCCCGACACCGCCAACGGAGGTTCCCGTGAGTGTCACCTTCATCGCCCCCACTCGCCTGCTCGACACGCGCTCATCCGGCGGCAAGCTCGCTCCGCACGTCCCGCGCGTCATCCCGGTCGCAGGGCGATCCGGCATCCCGGCTAACGCGGTCGGCATCGTCGGCAACGTCACCGTGACCAACCCATCGGCGGCGGGCTACGTCGCGGTCGGACCCGATCCCCTCGTCAGTCCGTCCACGTCTACGGTCAACTTCGTCGCCGGCCAGACCATCGCGAACGGCATCACCGTCGGCCTGCACCCGGACGGCACTCTTGCCGCCACCTTCGTCGGGCCGGCCGGGCAGACGACCGACCTGATCCTAGATGTAACCGGCTACTTTCTAGCGTAGGAGACAGACATGATATTAGGTCGCAACCCCGCTCTTTTCCTCGCTCTCGTCCAGGCCGTGCTCGGTCTGCTCCTGGCGTTCGGCGTGCCGATCACGCTCCAGCAGCTCGGCGCCATCGAGGCCGTCGCGTCGGTGATCGTGGGCATCCTGGCGAACAGCGCAACTCCCGGCACCGTGCCGACGTTCAGCCTGCGAACCAAGGCCGACGCCGCGTCTTGGCGGGACCTCCGCTAAGCATCCAACCGGACAAGCGCCAGCAGGCCTCCTCTGCTGGCGCCTTTCTGTCTCCGGTACTAACGGCCTATAGCCGGCCTCCGCTCCGGGCTCTAGGTTGGGGCTATGAGACTCCCCGCCATCCCGCACACGGACCCCCGACACCGCGCCGACTGGGCTGCGTTCTTCGGGCTCTCCGCCTCGTCATTCCCTCCGATTGTTACGTATTCTTTACCGCACTCCGCCCCGAACGGGTCTAAGGTTGGACATGGCCGAACGGCCCCCACACGGAGGTGAACCGATGATCCGTTGCCAGGCACGTCTCCCACTCGGCCAGCGGCCCCGAGTCGTCATCGCTGAAAGCGGCTGGCCCGAAGCGGTGCAGGACTTCTGCGAGCAGTCCGTCGGCATCGCAACCTGGACGGACGGCACCGGGACGCTCCGCGCCGCCTGCTCTATCGAAGGCCACATGGCGGACGTGCGCTCTCAATCGGACTGCGACGAGGATCGCGCGTTGCGGGTGCTGGACGAGATGCGCGAACGTGCCCGCCGTGAGTGGGAGGAAGACTGGTTCGAGAGGAGTTCATACGCATGAAAGGGGCGGAAGTGGCAATCACGATCAAGTCCATTGATGGGGCGGTCCTGTACGTCGCGGAGAGCGCGGCGGATATGCGCGCGGCTCTCGTGGAGGCGGTGGGTAAGGGGGCCGACCTCTCCAGGGCCGACCTCTACGGGGCCTACCTCACCGGGGCCAACCTCACCGGGGCCAACCTCACCGGGGGCGACCTCTACGGGGCCTACCTCACCGGGGCCAACCTCACCGGGGCCGACCTCACCGGGGCCAACCTCTCCAGGGCCAACCTCTCCTGGGCCAACCTCTACGGGGCCTACCTCTACGGGGCCTACCTCTACAGGGCCGACCTCACCAGGGCCGACCTCTCCAGGGCCGACCTCTACGGGGCCTACCTCTACAGGGCCAACCTCTCCGGGGCCAACCTCTACAGGGCCAACCTCACCGGGGCCAACCTCACCGGGGCCGACGGTATAGACCCACGCCGCCACAACGACCTGCTCATGCTGCTCGACCAGCCGGGCGCCATTTGTGCCTACAAACTCGTCCGGGGCGACTACGGCAGCCCGATGGGCTACGGCCCGCTGTACTACACCGTCGGCACCACTCTCACCGAGGCGGACGCCGATACAGACGCCACGCACGACTGCGGACGGGGGATCAACCTCGCGACCCTGCCGTGGGCCATGCGCGAATGGACCGAAGGCCACCGCATCATGCTCGTGGAATTCACCGCCGCCGATATCGCCGCCATCCCGCTCGGAGGGACGTTCCGGGTGAGGAAGTGCACTGTCATCAAGGAGCTTGACCTCGTGGAGCTGGGCCTCGTTGAGCCGGTCGCCAAGCCGAAGCGCGTCCGAAAGCCGAAGGTCGCCGCATGACGCAAGCGCAACTCTGGGAGCGGTACATGTACTTCACCCACCTGGAGGCCCGGCTGGCGAGCGAGGGTCGGCTGGATGAGTCCGCTGAGGACTTCTACGAGCGCATCTGTTCGATCCTGTTTCGGGCCGGAGCGCGACCATGACCGTTGACGATCTCCTCGCGCTCTGGCACGCACGCGACGAGCGATACCGCCGCCTACGGACAGCCCGCAAGCCGCGGATGCTCAGTCCCGTCGAAGTCGCGGCGGTGCGCGACTACCGTATCTCTGAGGCGCTGGACGCCACCGGACCGGGCGGGGGAGACGCGTTCGCGTTGGCACGGAATTGGGTCCAGCCAGGAGGCGAGGCATGATCGGACTTAGCAGGGACCAGTGGCATAGATACGCATGGGAGGACGAGAACGGCAAGGTCGGCCCGCTCCCCTCTGTGACCTCGATCTCGGGGCTGCAGGACTCTCTCGGGGGTGCTGACAACCTCATGCGCTGGGGCGCCGAGATCGCGCTGGATTACTACGAGGCGCACCGGGACGACGTGACGCTGCTCGGCGAGGACGACTACCGCCGAGGTGCGCTTCGAACCAACGCAATCGCCGCCATGAAAGGCCCGGCCAACCTCGGATCAGCGGCGCATGAGCAGGTACGGCGGTGCATCCAGGGCGAACCCCTGAGCCTGACTTCCGAGACGGCTCCGTTCATCGGCCAGTTCGCCGCCTTCTTGGCCAAAGAGCGGCCCGAGTTCCTGTACGCCGAAGAGACGATCCTCAACCTCGGAGCGGGGTACGGGGGCCAGTTCGACATTATCGCCCGTCTCCGTGGCTCTACGGCGCTCCTGGACGTGAAAACGGGCAAGGTCAAGGCCTCCCACAGACTCCAACTCGCGGGCTACAGCGAACCAGGAGTGTTCATCGGGCGCTCGGGGTCCTCGGAGCGCATTGAACTGCCGAAGATCGACGCGTACCACATCCTCGCGCTACGACCCGACGGGTACGGGCTCGTGGAACAGAAGATCACGAAAGCCGACAGAGAGCACTGGCGCGTCCTTGTGGAGTTCTACAAGGCGGCCAAGGCATGGAACAAGGGAGATGCAGAATGACTCGGATTGTGCGTATCAGGCTCACCCTCGAAGTCCCCGACGACATGGAGGTTCAGGTCAATCGAGACGATGGCCCCGATCTGTTCGAGAGCGGCCGCGAGATCATCATGGCCGGGAACCCGATGCAGCCCGTACTCTCCGGGCCGGCCCCGATCTGCCCGCGTCACAAGAAGTCAAAGGCCGGCAAGGGCGTCTACTACTGTCCGACTCCGATCTCTCCGGTGGGTGTCGAGCCCAAGGAATGGTGTGATTGGCAGGTGGCTGGATGAGCGATCCGACACTCCCGAGTGAACCGACGACGGAGGCGGGACGAGCACTGTTGGCACCTGTCTCGCGTGATCGAACCCCTGATGGTTGGCGCTGTTCGATGTGCGGGCAAATCGTGGAGCCGGTAGCCAAGGAGACCGAACAGTGAGCTGGACATCGCCGGTTACTGACGCCGAACGGGAGAACGTGCTGGAGATACTCCCAAAGGCGCTCAACGAGGCGGGCATCGCTCTGGTCTACATGGACTTCCGGCCCGAGTTTGTGGAGCGGGCGCTGCTGGTCCTAACGACCCTTGAGGCCGAAGGTAAGGTGCGGCGCGCCTCAACGGACGTTTGGAAGGTGGCCGCCCCATCCCCGGAGACAGAGGAGACACCATGAGCGCATCTGAACGTCTCGCCGCACTTCAACAGGCCGCCCTAACTCCTCCCGGCGAGGATGACGACTACGCCGAGATTGTCCTGGAGCATGAGCGCGGATCGAGCGGGTTCAACGCGGCCGGAGCCGAAGCCGCCAAGACGGTTCTCAACGCCCTTCCCGAACTGGTCGCGCTCATGGCGGCGGTGGAGGCGGTGCAAGAAAACGCCTTCGTCATGGTCGAGTATCGAATGGGCGACGGCGTACCCGTGGCCGGCGTTCCAATGACGGAAATGGATACGCTCTTGGCCGCCCTCGCATCCCTAGAGGCTGTGCTATGAGCCTAACCGCTCCGACCGTCCGCCAGCCCCGGCCTCGCAAGCCGAAGATGACGACGGACCTGCACGAGTACATCCGCCGGCGCGATCGAATGTGCTTCCTGTACCGCCTGAACCCAGGCCACATATGCGCTTCACAATGGGGCGTCAGCCATTCGCCGTTCAACCTCGGGCGGCTCACCGTCGATCACGTCTGGGATGACCACCAGACCCTCGGACTGCGGCCGCTGAGCGATAAGCGGCACCTGGTGGCTATGTGCTGGAAAGGCAACGTTGGCGGCCCCTCTGCGGCTGTCAGGGAAGCGGAGCGGGCCTATCTCTTGGAGGTCGAGCCGTGACTGTCATTTGCGGGCCGGCCGTCTGCAAGCAATGCCGCGCCCTCGTCTATTGGGCCACGTTCGGGGTTATCCGCAGGACGGCTGCATGGCGCGACGCAAATGGCCGTATCCATCACTGCGCAAAGGCGTAGAATGGCAGGCGGTTGCAAGACCCTGGACAGGCTGGGCGGGAGCCAGACGCACACTGGCTCCCCCGCCGTCCGAATGTGCGAGGTAGGAGAACCACAAGCCATGAGCCGCGAAGGTTCCAAGCCGCCCCAGACCAAGCCCGAGGACTGGGAGCGACGCAGGGCGCGTGAGGCTTGCCAGAAGGCCGAGGAGGCGCTGGAACTGGCCGGGTTCGAGTACGAGGCCCGGCAGGTGCGCAAGATCAGGCTTTATGTCCTGAGCCCCGATGCCTGACCGGCCATCCTCCACTGACCGACTGCCCCCGCAGGACTTGGACTCGGAGCGGGCCGCGCTCGGGAGCGTGCTGCTGGATCATTCAGCCATCGTGGACGTGATGGACCTCGTACACGTCCAGGACTTCTACGATCCCCGGCATCGCCTCATCTACGGAGCCATGCTGTCCCTGTACGAGCGCGGCATAGCGGCCGACGCGGTAACGGTGGCGTCGGAGCTCAACAGCCATTGTGACGAGGCTGGCGGGGCTGCGTACCTCTCAACGCTGGTCAACACGACACCGACCTCCATCCATGCCGCGCAGTACGCCGAGGTAGTCGCACAGAAGGCCGTACGACGCCGCTGGATCACCGCTGCGGGGCGAATAGCCGCGATTGCGTATGAGGACGGGCACGACCTGGCGCGGGACCTTACGCGAGTTGAGGCAGAGATCGCCGCCGTTAGCGACGTGCCGTACGACGCGCCCGTACCGACCGAAACCTGGACGGTGCGCGAGCTGGCTGACATGCCGTCTGCGGAGGACGAATACCTGATCTCCGGCGGCATCCTGACGCGCGGCGGGAAGCTACTCCTGTACGCCGGATCGGGCGCGGGCAAGACGACGATGCTCGACTTCATCGTAGGGCCACTGGCGACCGGCAAGCCGTTCCTGGGCAAGTACCCCATCGACAAACCGCACCGCGTTCTAGTTATCCAGGGCGAACTTTCGCAGGCTGAAATGTCATCCCACGCGCAGGCTCTTGTGTCATGCGGGTATGAGTCTGAGAACCTTTCATTTGCGCGCATGACCGACTTGAAGTTGCCGCGCGGTGAGGATCGGATACGGCGGCTCATTGATAAAGTGAAGCCCGACGTATTAGCCCTGGACCCGTGGTATCGCCTGTTTTCGGGTGAAAGCTCGGACAAGGCCGAGCAGGTTGGGGTGGTGTTCGACGTGTGCGACCGCATCCTGGAAGCGGGCTCGGTGGAGGCGGCGATCATCGTCCACCATGCCAACGCCACCGGGCAGCGCACGAGCGGCTCCTGGGTGTTCGAGGGCTGGCCGTCCACCATCCTGCGGCTCGAAACCGTGGCGGGCGTCGAAAGCCACCGGATACTGGCGTTCGAGAAGATCAGGGCGCCATCGTCGGACCTCCAGGGGGAGCGCATCCAGATCGCCTTTGGAGAGCACGGCTACCGGCTCGTGGACACGTCATGGACGCCGCCTCCGGCAGCCTGCGAGTACGCGCGGCTGATACTCCGGGAGGCGGGCGGGCAACTGCCGCGCAAGGAACTGCTGGCGCGGCTGATGGTCAAGGCGGACTGCCAGCTCCGAGCGGCGAACAAGTACCTCGGCGAGGCCGTCCAAGAGGGGCTGCTGACGAAGGTCCCGATGGGCGCCGAGATGGTCTACCAAGTGGCCGAAAGGGAGGAGTACTAATGCGCACAAGTCATGCACAAGTCATGCAGTGCACGGATGAAAATAGCTCTCTATCTCTGATAGAGAGAGCCTATGCACAACCTAGATGCACAACTCTACCCGTGCACTACCGATGCCCAACGTCCCACGGAACCCACTCGTTACCGTCCAGGCTAGGCTCGCAGAGGAGGCCGCACATGCGTGAGAACGTCAAGCAGATTGGGATAGCGTGAGATGAACTACTCCGACTTCCTGGACCGAAAGACGCAAGGCGGATCAGACTCCGGCTTTGCGCCGATCTGGCAGCCGGACTTTCTGTTACCGTTCCAGGCTCAACTCGTGGAGTGGGCGACGCGCAAAGGCCGCGCGGCCATCTTCGCGGACTGCGGACTCGGTAAGACCCCGATGCAGCTCGTATGGGCCGAGAACGTGGTCCGCAAGCTGAACAAGCCGGTGCTAATCGTGACCCCTCTAGCGGTCGCATGGCAGACGGTCCAAGAGGGCGCGAAGTTCGGCCTTGAAGTCGTCTACTCAAAGGACGGCAAGCCGCGCGGTGATCTGACCGTGACCAACTACGAACGGTTGGAGAAGTTTGACCGCAACGACTATGGCGGGTGCGTGGCGGATGAGTCGAGCGCAATCAAAGCCTTCGACGGCGTGCGCCGGCAGATCGTGACCGACTTTCTGCGCAAGATGGAATACCGACTGTTGTGCACCGCGACGGCCGCGCCGAACGATTACATCGAACTTGGCACGTCATCCGAGGCACTGGGCGAACTCGGCCATATGGACATGCTCAATCGGTTCTTCAAGAACGACATGAATAACTCCGCTACCCGTGGCGGCCGCAATCGCTGGGCAGGCAAAGACAAGTTCGGCGCGCCCAAGTGGCGCTTTAAGGGCCATGCCGAAGAGCCGTTCTGGCGTTGGGTCGCATCTTGGGCGCGAGCGATGCGCAAGCCGTCCGACTTTGGGTTTGACGATGATGGGTTCATCCTGCCCGAGCTTCAGCACCGGCTCCACATCGTAGAGAGCATGTATCACCCCGAGGGCACGATGTTCGCCCTACCTGCCGTGGGGCTGGATGAGGAGCGGGACGAACTCCGGGCAACCCTGAATGAGCGATGCGAACAGGTGGCGCAACTAGTCAACCATGACCAGCCGGCCGTAGCGTGGTGCCACCTGAATGCCGAAGGGGACTTGCTCGAAAAGCTCATCCCCGGCGCGGTCCAGGTGTCGGGCTCCGACTCGCTCGACGCCAAGGAAGAGGCGCTGCATGCCTTCAGCCGGGGGGATGTCCGGGTCCTGGTCACAAAACCGAAGATCGGCGCATGGGGATTGAACTGGCAGCACTGCGCGCATATGACCTTCTTTCCGAGTCACAGTTACGAGCAGTACTACCAAGCCGTGAGGCGTTCCTGGAGGTTCGGTCAGAAACGGCCGGTCATGGTTGATATCGTGACCACGGAGGGCGGAAAGAACGCGCTCGTCAACCTCGAGCGCAAGGCGCAGCAGGCAGACAAGATGTTCGACCGACTCATCCTGCACATGCGCGACGCGGTGCACATTGAGCGGACCAACAAGCGAACAGTGGAGATGGGAGTCCCGGCATGGCTGTAGCAGATCAGAAGATCACTGACCAATTCGCCATCTACAACGGCGACTGCATCGAGGTCATGGCCGACCTGCCGAATGACTCGGTACACCTGTCGGTCTATTCTCCTCCGTTCGCAGGGCTGTATATCTACAGCTCGGACGAACGGGACCTATCGAATAGCCGCGACTACGCGGAGTTCTTCGCACATTACGACTTCGTAGTTCGGGAACTCCACCGGCTCACGATGCCCGGTCGCATGACCGCCGTGCATTGCATGGACGTTCCAACGGGAAACACCGGTCGGGACGCACTAACCGACTTCCCCGGCGACATCATTCGACAGCACACGAGCCTCGGTTGGGACTACGTGGCCCGCTACCATGTTTGGAAAGAGCCCCTGACCGTCCGCAATCGAACAATGGTCAAGAGCCTTGCCCATCAGATGATCGTCGAGGACTCGTCGCGTTGCTCGTGCGCATCGGCCGACTACCTGCTGATCTTCCGCAAGCGCGGCGAGAACCCCGTCCCGATTACTCACCCGCAAGGCTTGACCGAGTATGCCGGCGAGCGACAGATGCCGGCCGATGTGCTGGCCTACAAAGGTTGGACCGGCAAGCAGATCGAGAACCGCTACTCGCACTGGATATGGCGACAGTACGCATCCGCGTTCTGGGATGACGTGAGACTCGATCGGGTCCTGCCATTTCGTGAGGCTCGCGACGAAGAGGACGAGAAGCACGTCCATCCGCTGCAACTCGACGTGATAGACCGGGCGCTCGTGCTTTGGTCGAACCCCGGCGAGACGGTCCTCACCCCATTCATGGGAGTGGGATCGGAGGTCTACTCGGCTGTGCGTCAGGGCCGTAAGGGCATCGGGGTGGAACTCAAACCGTCCTACTATCGTCAAGCCGTCAAGAACCTCGCCGCCCTGGCCGTGGCGCATGAGGATCAGTCATGGCTAGAGACTGCGGAGATGGCCGAATGATCCGCGACCGCCTCGAAGATACCGGCCCGGCTCATGACGAGTTCGCCGAGAACGCGCTAGTAGTCAGAATGGCCGCCCGCATGCGAACCAAGCTTGCCGCCAACCGGCATAAGCGCCACTGGCGCGACCCGGAGGTAACAGACGCCTACCTCTTGGAACGTCTCCGGGAGGAGGTCACCGAATTGGAGTACGCCATCATGGCCGGCGAGGCGCGATGGCCGGAGGCAGCCGACGTGGCGAACATTGCCGCGATGCTGGCCGACCGACAATGACTACCGACCTAGCCCGCTACCGCGCCGCACTCAACGGCTCAGACTCCGAAGAAGTTCTCGCCTTTCAACTCAAGGCCGCGGGCATCGGGTTCGAGCGTCAGTATCCCTGGCCGCTAGTCCTGAAAGAGGCCGGCCGCCCATTCCCCACGAGCCCAACAGGCAAGCCTCGCCGATGGACGTCAGACTTCTACGTGGGACGTAACCTCCTGGTCGAGATAGACGGTCAGGTATGGCACAAGGGCGGCCACACATCCGGTCAAGGCTACACAGACGACCGCGAGAAGGACTCCGAAGCCCTATGCGCCGGATACCGGACGCTCAGAGTCACCGGGGCTCAGGTGGAGTCGGGCATCGTGCTCACTTGGATCGAGCGGCTCCTGGCAGGAGTAGACTCCCACCGTGACTAGACTAGGAGATGCGACATGAGCGCATTGACCGACCGAAGCGACAGATCACTCCGCGCCTACCCGATGCTGACGAAACCACCCTCTCGCCAGCGGTCGGAGGGGCTATCGAATGGCTGCGTTGCGGTCACTCGCTGGAATACAGCGGAACTGCATCAAATCATCCCCTCGTTGGTCCCCTATCATCAGGGCAAGATCGGCCACCGAGGCAGCCTGCCGCCTCAGAGGATGCTAGGCGATGTGACCGGGACCGCAAAGTGAGCGACGACAATTTTCGAGTGGGTAAGCAGCCATGCGGCTCGTTCACGTACCGCACGGTGCTCCCCATGATGCCCGATCCACCCTGCCGAAAGGACGGCTGCATTGCGCGAGTGCGCTACTGTGAATGTTGCTCCGCACTTCACCACTCGGGCGGGCTCCAAACCTGTCCGGTCAAGGAGGCGTAATGGGCAAGCTAAGAGACGCCGTAGTCGCGGCTGACAGGCCCGTCCGGGTGTTATGTACTGTGGCTCTACTCCGGGCGCAACTCTCCAAGGAGGACAGGGCTGAACTGGACGGACTGCTCGCGGAGGACATCGAGGCCTCCATACTCGCCGAGCAAATCAGGCTCGTTCACGGGTTCGTCGTCAAGCCTGCCGTGCTGCGTCGTCACCGTGCGGGGGGATGCAAATGCGCACCAACGCTACAGGTCTAGTACGCTGCGGGACAAAGAAGCGTAGTGGTGCCCCATGCCAGCTCTGAGAGATGCCGTCGAGTCGGCTACGGAGATCGAGGGGCTACGCAAGTCCCTCCATAACACCCTGCTGGCACTCGACAAGGCCAGGACAACCAAGACCGATCTAGTGGAGGCGGTCTACCGTGCGAGTCTTGACGCCTTCCGGGGCATCGACATTCCGCCCGTTCCAAAGCCTGCGGTCGATCATCGTCGCGGCCACGAGGAAGTCGCCGTGCTGGTTCTGTCGGACTGGCAACTCGGCAAGAAAACGCCGACTTACGACTCCGAGGTCTGCGCCCAACGCATCCAAGCATTGACCCAGAAAGTCAAAGAGATAGTGGCCCTGCACTCTAAGTCCCGACCCGTCAAAGAACTGCACTGTTTGACGATTGGCGATCTCCTGGAAGGAGAACTAGTTTTCCCCGGCCAGGCTCATCGCATCGACGCATCGCTGTACCGCCAACTCGCTACCGGCACGGCGCTGTACGTCAACCTCTTGCGCAGTCTCGCAAGTACATTTCGTGTAGTCACGGCATGGGAAGTAGACGGGAACCATGGCGCCATCGGCGGATCGCAAAGACGCGAGATGCACCCCGAGACGAACGCCGACCGCATCCTGTACCACTTCGCCGCCGAACTGACCAAGGACGAGCCGCGCATCGTCCATCACATGACCGATCCGGTAGGCGAGGCGAACTGGTATCACGTCGCAGCCATCGGCAAATATCGGAGCCTCCTCATTCACGGGCAGGAGTTTCGCGGAACCGCGGGGATGCCGTGGTACTCGATCCAGAAGCACGTCGGCGGCTGGGCGCTCGGCGCAATCGATGACTTCGCGGTGGGGTTCAACGCCGGCGGCGACGTGGACATCGACTGCGGGCACTGGCACCAGCCGACTCGGCTGACCCTCAACCATGTGACGTTTCGCTGCAACGGCTCCACGGAGTCGTACAACACCTATGCGCAGCAACAGCTCGCATCCGTGGGGCGTCCCTCTCAATCGCTACGTTTCGTTGACCCCGTGAAGGGCCGCGTCACGGCTGAGTACGTGCTCTACCTCGACTGATGAGCAACTGCAAACGCCGCCGCGCAGCCGTTGCCAACGCACACGTATCGGTTACTATCCCGCAGAATGTAGGTTTGCAACTGACTATCCCTCATCCCGGCATTGCAGGAGGTTAGAAGATGACGCTCGTGTTGCTGATCGCCGGTTGGATGGTGCTGAATGTCCTCGTCCTTCTCTGGGCGCTCGTGCTCGATCAACGAGTCGAGCGGCACTGCGACCCGGCCAAGACGTGCGGCGGCGTAGCGGGTAAGTGGCGCGACGACGGGCAGCGTTGGCGAGAGTAGGATGACGCCATGACCGCTCCCAACGGACAGACCACCTCGCACCGAGTAGAGTCGCACGCGGTCCCCGGCACCGCGGCGGGTCATCCGCGATGAAGCCATTCGACTCCGAAACGATGTGCGGCGCTACGATCCGTCGCGGTCATGACAGTGACGGGGTTGGCGGACGGCCTTGCCAGAGGCCTAAAGGGTGGGGAACGAGCCACGCTAGCACTGGGCTGTGCAAGCTCCACCTTGGCTCAACCGCGGGCATGACGCGCGCTGCTGCGACTGAGGGCGCGACCAAAGCGCTCGCAAGGCTGGGCCAGCCGATAGCCACCAACCCACAGCAAGCGTTGCTCGATCTGGTGTCAGAGGCAGCCGGCAACGTCGCATTCCTCCGCGAGCAGGCCGGCGGCATGGGAGTCAACCTCACCCTGAACGCGTCGGAGGTATCCGCACGCGCCACAGACATCTCAGTCGAGATGGACGGCGAGCTTACTGAGGTGCACTCGCGCGTCGTCACGATCCGCGAAGACGTACGGGCGCTGGTGAAGCTCTACGGCGAGTGGTGCGACCGCCTCGCCAACTACGCCAAGGAAGCCATCAAGGCAGGCATCGCAGAGCGCGAGATCGCGCTGGTAGAGGCGCAGGCCGATCTAGTGGCGCGTGTCATCGTGCGGGCGCTGGAAGGCTTGCCGGATGCCGAGTTTGAGCGGCGCAAGATGGACGCAATGGACGAACTGGTACGGGTGAAGGTGCTACCCGGAAGCCGCAACTAATGGGCTTCGAGCAGGCTGTCTATGATCGCCTGGCGGTAAGCGGCCCGCGGGGCTCCGTCCACATCCCCTACCCGCAGACATGGGCCAGTCCCGAGCATCGGCGGTTCTTCGAGAGCGAGTCGCCCGAGCTGTTGGGCAGCGGACAGATGGGCTCAGGCAAGAGCCGCGTGCTGGTAGAGAAAGCGTGGTGGCTCGGGCTCTCCTACCCCGGCGCCGAACTGGCGATCATCCGCAAGGTGCACAAAGACCTTGCGCTGACGACAGAGCGCACGTTCTGGACGGAGGTAGCCAAGCCTGAGCTACTCGTGCATCGCAACATGTCCGAGCATTGGGTGGACTTCGGCTCGCGCTCCAAACCCTCAAGACTGTGGTTCTTGGGGCTTGACCACGACCCCACTACCGGGCAGCCGTCGAAGATCGGCTCGGCCAACCTGGACTGGGCAGGCGTAGATGAGGCGATCCAACTAGACCAAACAGACTGGATCATGGTCGGTGGCCGTATACGCAGACAGACGCTCCCGTACCGCCAGCTGGCAGCCGTGACGAACCCGGCATGGCCGCGCCACTGGCTCAAACTGCACTTCGCTCCTGGGGAGGGGCACGAGTACATCGACCTGCGCGATAACGCCTTCCTGCCCGACGACTACGCCGTGCGCCTTGCGTCGATGGGCGACTCAGCCGATGCCAAGCGACTCGCACAAGGGCTGTGGGTACAGGCAGAGGGCACGATCTGGACGCTCTCAGACTCGCAGATACGGAGCGTCGAAGGTCCGTTCCGCCAC
>Ga0182011_10000490_pt1 | contig 34565 bp, 27 predicted proteins | sample 711E1DmetaG_FD_120481 | JGI IMG/M metagenome (GOLD analysis project Ga0182011, IMG submission 120481) | Permafrost microbial communities from Stordalen Mire, Sweden - 711E1D metaG | ecosystem: Environmental > Terrestrial > Soil > Wetlands > Permafrost | place: Sweden: Stordalen | collected...
CGCGCTGCAGGGCGACGGCCGAAGGGGAAAGGCTGATACGAATGCGTTGATTGAAAAGATTGAAGGCCGACTCCTCGCGGAGATCCTGCCGCACGGGGCCGGGCGGAAACTGCTCGAACACCCGGTGATCGTCGATCTCGATCGCGACAGCGTAAAGGGTGGAGAGATGCAGGCGGTTCTGCACGGCCTCCAGCAGCCGGGGGTACGAAAACTCCCCCATGAGCACGGGCTGGTCGGGGCCGCCCGGTCCGGGCAAGAGCACGCAGGTGAGAAAGCCCTGACCGCCGAGCGGCAGCGGAATCAGGGAGGAAAACGCCGGCTGACCGGAGGCCAGCACCTGTTGAACAAGTCCGCGGTGCAACGGATCCCTGTCGTGGTTGTATTCAAGCAGGTACTCGTTGCCCTGCCGCGGGAAAACCCAGCTCGTGTGCCGGGAGGCATCAATCCAGGTGAGCGAACGAAGCGCGGGAAAGTCCTCCCGATAGGCCTCGCTGTCCCGGTCGCGCAGCGCATCGGTGGGGCGGTCAATCCGCGCCCAGCGGGCCGCCATGCGCTGCAAAGTCTTCGCCTCGTTATCCAGCTCGAAATTAAGCACCGTGGCGACGTTGTTGATCGCGAGCTGGGTGTTCGAGCGGATGAAGCCAGCTTCGCGATCCCGCAGGGCGGTGGTGAACAGCAGGGTGAGAGTGATGCCCACCGCCAGCACTGGTGCCGGCAGCCAGCCGGGCAGGCCGGCGGCGCGGTCGGGATCGTCCCGCCAGATGCGGCTGAGCAGGAGGGTCCCGAGCAGGATGAGACTCACGGCACCCAGCGGGGTGGCGCGCAGGACCTGGTTGAGGACCGTGACTTCCGAGAGCCCGAGAATCCACCCAAGCAGCGGGGCCAGACCGCAGGAAATGATCAGGGAGGCGCTGAGCACGGTAACCAGCGGGCGGCCTCGCGTGAGCAGCGGAACCTGGATCCAGAGAAGGCACAGGCCGGCGGCAAGAAGCGAAAGGGCGGTGAAGCGCGACATCCCGCCGGAGATCGCCGGGTCCGCCCCAACGGGCATTTGCGAGAAAAGCTCATCCCAACGTAATGGCCAGCCCGTGAAATGCTGCGCGAAGGCGAGAAAACCGATGGCCACCGGGATTGCTGCCAGCCACACCAGCCGGTCGGCCTTCCATTCCAGGGCCAGGAAGGCAAGGCCAAGCACCAGGAGGCTCAACGCCAAGTCTGCCGGCAGCGGCGCGTTGTCCGGCCGAAACGGCACGAGCACATCGATCCGTTGCTGCCAGCCGGCCAGCACGAGCACCCCGATGAGGACAAGCAAGGCGCTTCCGAGCAATGACGCGCGGGTCAACCAGTCGCCGGCAACAACGGGGGATTGGCGGGTCATGAGAGGCAGTCTTCAGCTAGGCCTGACCGCCAGCCCAGAGCAACGCGTTTCTCGACTGGCTCCAGCGGGATGGGCGTGACTAGCTATGCGCATCGGGCGCGACGATTCGGCTGGAGGGCAGTGCGCCAGCCTTCGCTGAAGCTTCGGCTTAGCAGGCTGTCGCCGCCATTGCTCGGTTTTTCGTCCCGGCCCGCCTGCGCTCTGCGAGCTCCGGCGAGGCCCTGATTCCTGGACGTGCCGCGACGACGCCTTGGCGAAGTCGGGACGAAGCCGGTCCCTCCACCTTTTGTTGCGGCATCAGCCGCCCTATTCCGGATCGTCAGGCGGGGATTTCTCCGGAGGCGGCGCCGGCTGCGCGGGCGGTGGCGACCCGGCGGTCGGCGGCGCGAGCGGCGCCGCGCCAGGAGGCGCGTAGGCCGGCCGGCCGGTCAAAAATCCGGAGATCCCGCGCAGGATGTTGGTCGGTCCCAGCACGAAAACCCACGATGGCTTCTCAAGCGGACCAGTGAGGCGCAGCGACAGGAAGTCGGAGATCGGCGTCAGCAGGAGGCCCAGCCCGTAGGGCAACGCGAGTTTGCTCTCTTGGAGTGGATAAACACTGGCGTTGAAGTCGAGGGTTCGGGCGTCCAGCAGATAGTCCCCGTTCGCAACAATGGAGGCGCTTGGACCCAGCAGCTTCACCTGCGGGAAATGGACCTTGCGGCCATCGAGCTTGAAACCGGCCTGGGCGGTCTCGATGCGCAGGGAGGTGAAATTGAACATCGACTTGCTGAGCAACTCGGAAAGCGATCCGAGCAGATGGATCTCGCCCAGTTCCTTCCCAGTGATCAGGAGGTGGCCGTCGCCGTGAAAGCTGAGCGGCTCCCAGAACCGGCCCTCGGCGGCGAGCACGGCGTCGAGGCGGCCACCGGTTGCCCGGCTGAGAAAGCGGCCCTTGGAGCGTTCAACAGACGGCGGCTTGCCGGCCAACTGGAACTCATCAAGCACATTGATGACACGGGCGAGGTCGGCGCCGCTCAGTTTCGCGTCGAAAGTGAGCGTGCGTCCCTCGCGCGGCGCCTTGAGCCGGGCTTTGCCCGTGGCGGTGCCTCCGGCAAATTCGGCCTCAATCTGCCGCAGGTCCAGATCGTCGTCATCGTAGTCCGCGTCGAATCTAACCTTGTCCAGCGGAAACCGGTTCAGCGCGAAGCGGCCGTGGGAGGTGACGGTGAATTTCACCCCTTTGTGGGGGCCACCGGGCATGCCGGGGCCGTCGAAGTGGCCGGTCAGATGGACGCTGGGCGGTTCGGCGAACTGATAGGGCGCGAACAGTTCCGTGCCCGCAGGACCGTAGAGGCGCGCGCATTCGGCAATGTCGAGTTCAGAGTCTCCGGCAAAGTCGAGCGTGCGGTAGGTGGACAGCTGGGGATCGAGGGTGACGATGAACGAGCCGCGCGCGAAGTGCCCGGCCCGCTCGGCCATCAACGCGGAGACGTTGTAGTAATTGGGCCGGAAAAAGAGCGTGGTGCCCAGCCGGTCGAACGGCACACCGCGGATTTCCGGCCGGACGGCGTCCACCCGGCAATACACCCTGCTGCGCCCGGTCGAGCCCCAGCGGCCCGAGACGTCGACATCGGCGTCGGGAGGTGCTGCGCTGAAGTCGAAGTTGCTCCAGAAGCGGAGCCACGACGGCTTGAACCAGCCGGCGATGTCGGGCGGGCGCATCCGGCCCTTCAGGAGAAAACGGTAGTCGCGCGTGATGGTGTCCATCTCATAGGACCCATAGGCGGCGTTGTCGCCCTGGACCGCGGCGATGTCGATAGCGCTCAGTTCATGGTCGGCAAAGATCGCGTGCCCGCTGACGGCGTCGAGCGGCACGTCTTGGGCCACGAGATGGCGGACCGAGACGTCGGCCTCGGCGCGCGCCGGCTTCCAGCCCGGAGCGAGCTCGATCCTCGCCTCCACCACGGCTGGCTCGCTCAAGGCAAGCTTGTTGGCCAAGGCCAGTTTGCTCCGGTCGGCGGCGAGTCGAAGGAGTGCCGGCGTGAGCGATCCGGAAAGAGCGAGCGAACCCTCGCCCTTCTTCAGATCAAGATCGCCGTGCGCCGCCAAAGGCGCTCCGCCCGCCCGGACAGAAACGTCACCACGGAGGCGCGGAAGCTGCGTCAGCCCAAGCTCGGCGACAGGGGCCCCCAAGGGAAAACCCATGGCGGTGCCGCCGGCGGCGGTTACGCGTGCCAGCTGCGGTTTGAATGCGAACCGGTCGGGCACGAGCGAGCCGTCAAGCTCGACGTGCAACGATTCGATCTGCGCCTGCGTCCGCCAGTCCAGGTGATCGATCTCCATCGTCACCCGGGTGGCAAAGGGCGCCTCGCCAAGCAGCGGGAAGGCGGTCTGGGCGTGAGCCGCGGCCACATTCAGGAAGCCTTCTTCGCGGAATGAGCGGGCAGACAGTTCGGCGGCCACCATGGCGCCCCGGTCCGATGACGGCGTGAGCACCAGTTGCAGGCACGGCTCCTCCAAGGCGGCGAGCCGGGGCCGCAACGTGAGGAGTTTGCGGCCGGCGTCAAGATAGCGCTGGAGCACCAGATCGAGCAGCGGCAGCGAGCCGGGGCGGGAGCGGAAGGTGGCCGGCAGGTGGAAGCCGCCCCGGCCGGCGACAGCGATGCCGCCAATGTGAAACCGGCACAGGGCGATTTCGTAATCCCGGCGTTGGATGTGAAAGACGCCGTCAAGTTCGCTGACCACGGCTTCATCCATGCCCGAGGGCGACAGCATCGCGGGCACCCGCAGGTCAACGCCGGTGACGCGGACCTCATGCAGGCGGAAGTCGCCGACGAGCAACGGCCAGAAATCCACCCGGGCGTAGGCCGCGCGGATCGTCACAAGCGGGCTGGATTGGCCGGGAGCGAAGAGCTGGACATCCTCGAGCACGATGCATCCGGTGGGATCGAACACCGCCCGGCCCACGGTGGCCGTGACCTCCGAGGCGGCCAGCCGGCGCTCGAGCGCGTGCAAGGCAAAGTCAGGCAGGGCCAGTTCACGATGAAGGGCGGTCCAGATCTGCAGCGCGAGCAGCGCGGACAAGACCAACCATGCCACCCAGCAGAGGAGCAGCAGGGCGGACGAGCCGCACCAATGCAGCGCGAACCGGATGGACTGCGGGAGATTCATGGTGGAAGGCGCGGTGCGCGGAAGGTCATCAGGCGCCGGCTGCCTTGTTCCTGGACAATTGCCTAGCCCACATGTTTCTTGCCGCGGCTGGTACCGCCGCCACAAGGGGAGGGCCCGGCGCCGTCCCGACTTCGCCAAGGCTTCGTCGCGGCACGTCCAGGAATCAGGGCCTCGCCAGAGCTCGCAGAGCGCAGGCGGGCCGGGCCAGGGAATCGATCATTGGCGGTGACGGCGCACCGCCCTCCAGCAAAACCGTCGCAGGCCGCGACGAAGTGAACAGGCAAGACCATAAGCTCGGCCGTCGTGGCGGTCATTTCTGGCCTTCGGACGCGGGGGGCGATTCCTTCGCCGGGGCCGGTGCGGGCGCGGTCGGCGGCGGCGCTGGAGCCGGCGCGGCGGATCCGGAATCGCGCGGGCTTTGGGTGAGCGCGAAGAGCGCGTCGATCAGCTTTTGATCGGCCTCGAAGACGACGTTGAATTTCGGTGAAGGCGAACCGGCCAGCTGGGTGCCACCGCCGGTGCGCTCGGTGAAGAAGAGGGTGGTGGTTTCCGTTTGGGCGCCGGTGCCGCCCACCAGTGACACGGTGGCCTCCAAGGAATATTTCCAGGCCCGCGCCTCGCCGGCGATCTCCACCGTCGGCGGGAATGAATCGAGCACGAAGTTCTTTGCGCGCAGACTGCTCAATTGCTCCAGGAGAGCCAGCACGGCCGTCCGTTTCGCCTCCGGCTCGGCGGCAAGCGCCTGGGGCCAGGTTTCGCCAGCGGCGAGCTGGTGGGAAAAGAGCTCCGTCTTGGCCGCGGTGTCGGTGAGGGCCAGCCCGGTGATGCGCGCCCCTTCCGGCAGCTCGCGCAAAAGGCGATCGCGATAGTAGGTCGTCGTAACCGGGGTTTCGCGCAGGATATCCGGGTCGACCAGATAGATGAATGGCTCGTTGGCAAGCTTGGCGTAGGCGCGGCCCTCGCGCTCGCTGGCAACGCCAATCAGCAGCGTGATCGCCGCGGGCATCGCCGCCGGCGAGCTCCCTTCCACGAACGTGCCCTTGTTGGAAAAGTTGAGGGTGATTTCGCGTTCGGGCCGGTTGAAACCCCAGTTCTCGAGCTCGATGGCCTGGGGGGCGTCGCGCAAGAATCTCAACGCCTGCAGCAGATTGAGCTTCTGAATGACCCGGTGCACGAGCGCGAGATCGGCGGGCAGCGTCTGGGGCGCTTGGTTGGCAGCGCGCGTGACGATCTGCCAGGGGTCGGTGTCGAGCGGCTGCTGGCCGGTCTCGAGGCGCTGAAGGGTCACCTCGGAGCGGTTGGGCGCCGCTAGCGTGAGGGACGTGAGCGCGCGCGGATCGAAACTCAGCAGGTGTTTGTCCCGCAAATCCTCCTGGGCGTTGCGCAAGGTGGCGAACAGCTGGTCGGAAACCGCGACCGTGAACACCGGAGCCCGGTCCTCGATCTTGGCGTAATAGTCGGTGGCGGGTTCGGGCGGGTGGTCATCGCCGGCCGGCTGGGCGGCGGGCGTCGGACCGGCGGGCGTGACGGGAGCGCCGAGGAGCAGGGTCGCCCGGCGGCCGTTGCCTTCGAGCGTGATGCGAAAAGTGGGATTGGCGAGGGCCGTGCGCTCGGGGGGCGGGAGCGCGGACGGTTCGATGAATGACTTCGTATGGAGCGCGTTGAGGCCGTTGATGGCGAGTTCGACCTGGAGCCGATCCGCTCGCGTGAGGATGGGCGCTTCAAACGACCAACGGGGTCCGTCGCGGCGAATGCGGATGCGGAGATTGGTGGGCGCGGCCGTCTGCAGATTGAAGGAGCGCACCTCGAAAAGAGGGATGTTGAAGATGGTGTCGGCCTGCAGCTGGTTAAGCGTCAGCGCAAGGCTGTCGACCAGGCTGCGGCCGACGACATAAATGCGTTCGCCGTCCGGCGAGAGGACGTACAAGCGGTTGCCGACCTTGGTGGTGTCACCGATCCGCAGGCTGACGGTCTTGAGCTTGGCTGGCGCGGTGCTCCCGGTCGGAAGCGCATTATCTGCGCCGCCGGTGAAGGTCACGGTCAGCTGAGGCTTGTCCAGCCCATAATCGGCCAGGGACAGCCCGCTCTTCGTGAGATCCTTGACGAGGAAGCTGGTCTCCTGCTCAAGGAACATCAGCTCGTTGAGGATGCGGCTGACCGCATGGGGATTGGCGGGCCATTCGATGGGCTTGGTCATCGTCCAACCGTCGGACCGCTTCTCCATGCTCACAGGCTCGGCCAAGCGCCCGCCGGAGATTACCAAGGACTGGATCGCGGCGGCCTCGGGCCCGAGCACCCGTTTCTGGTCCCGGCCCCAGAGGGCGTCCGTCTGCCACTTGCGCACAAACGTGAAGATGAAGAAGAAGAGGACGACGTTGAGCAACAGCAGGACGAGCGTGACTTTGGTGCGCATGGCTGGAGCGGTTAATTGACGAATACGAAGCACCCAGCCGTGGACGCCGGAGGGGCAAAACCCGGCCGGGGGGCTTTCCTGCGGGCGGCCCCGGTTGACTTGCCTGATGCTGGGTGCGGCATGGTGAGGTTAACGGCGGCGCGTCCAATAGACAACCAGGCCAAGGAGGCCGGCCGCGCCCGGCAGGAGCAACAACAGCCCCAACCGGAGCTTGGCCAGGTCCTCCTGGGAGAGCGAGAGCTGGAATCGCTCGATCGGGCGCGGGGGAAAGTGGAGCTGGGTGTCGCGATCGACGGCCCAGTTGACGGCATTGAGGCAGAGCGCCTGGCAGCCGGAATCGGCCAGGCGGCGGTTGGAGAAGAGGTCCCCTGAACCGATGACCACGAGACGTCCCCCCGGCACGCTGAAGGGCAGGGCCCCCGCCGTGACGCGTTCGGAGGAAACCACGATGCCGAGCGGACCTTTCAGGTCGGATCCGGGCGTGTAGGCCGCCGGTGTCTTCAGCCGGTAGCCAAATTCGCCCCACGAGGTGGGCGAGGAGGCGGCCAGCACGGAAACCTTCAACGTGTTGTCCAGCGGCCGGTCGGGATCGGGCCGGACCGATCGCGGCGGGCTGATGCGCACCGGGAATCCGTAATCGAAGAGCGACTTGGTAATGGGATGGGTCCCGTCGACGTGGCGGATGATCAGGTCGCCGTTGTCCGCGGTGAATTCGGAATTGGCATCGTCATGGATGACGTCGTCGTCGACGCGCACGCCCCAGTCGTAGAACAGGTTTTCGAGGCCGCATTCGCGCGCGGGATCGAGGGTCAGGATGATCCGGCCCGCTCCGGTCGAGAGGTACTGGCGCAACAACTCCTCCTCAAACGGCTGGAAGGGGCCTCGCGGGGCGATGATCAGGATCACATCGGCGCCCTTGGGCACTCGTTTCGTCAAGGAAAGATCCAGTCCCTCCAGGTCGAAGTTCCGCTGGCGCAGTTCGTCGCTCAGCCCGGACAGGCCGCGGACGGGACTCACGTCGTCCGGACTCATCTCGCCGTGGCCGGCCAGGAAAAAAATCTTCTTCTTTTCCGGGTTGGAAACATCAAGCAGGGCGGCGGTGATGGTCTGTTCGCCCTTGAACGCGGTGCGGCGGCGATCCTTGAATTCGTAGAGCTGGTTGAGCCGCACCGTCTCGTGATTCTCGCCGCAAAGAAACAGGATCACATCGGGTTGGTCGACGCCGAGCGCCTCCGCTTCGCGCCGCTTCTGGTAGACGTCGAGGTAATCCACGGTGATGCGCCCGTCGCGCCCGGACTTGGCATCGGCGCTGGTCGCGGTGTTGTAGAGGTACTCGCGGAGCAGGTTCTGGACGTCGTGATAGGCCTGCACGGCGTCCGGATTCTCGGAATCGGGCGTCAGGGTGACGACAATACGGACCGGGCGTTTCAACTCGCCGAGGTAGGAGATCGTCTCGGGTGAAAGCGAGAAGCGCCGGTGCTGGCTCAGATCGTAGCGCCAGTGGTAATGGAGCGCGAGGTAGTTGAGGCCGGCGAAAAGCGTGAGGAACAGAACGGCCTGGAGCACCAGGTTGATGGTGCGGAGCCAGCGGGCGGCGCGATAACTTTCAATCGGCAGCATGGCGCGGGTCAGTTGTGCAGCAGCTTCGCCTCGACGCCGAGGATGGTGAGGATGAGCATCAGGGCCGTGCCGGTGAAATAGAAGAACAGATGCCGCGTGTCGATAATCCCGCGGCTGAAGTCATCCAAGTGCAGGGAAACCTGGGCGTATTCCAAAGCTGCGTGGACCGGCTGGAAAGCCGGGAGCTGCAGGAGGGAAACGTTCAGGGCCAGGGGCACGCCCCAGATCAATATGATGAGCATCACTCCGGTGAGCACGGCGGCCACCGCCTGGTTGCGCGACAAGGCGCTGGCGAACACGCCGATCGCAACGTAAAGCAGACCGGACACGACGACGTAGAGGTAGCCGCCGACCAGCGTGCCGGAATCGAGCAGCCGCGGATTGGCGGCAAAGCGGTGAAGGATGTAGAAGAGCCCGCCGGTTGAGCCCCAGAAGAGCAGGTAGAGGAAATAGACGGCGCCGTATTTTCCCATCACGACCTCCGCGGTGGAAACCGGGGTCGTGAGCAGGGTTTCCAGCGTGCCCAGCCGCCGTTCCTCGGCGAGGCTCTTCATCGTCATCAACGGCACCAGGATGAACACGGGCAAAAAAAACAGCCGGAAGAAATCGGAGGCTGGCGAGGTTTCCTGCGGGGCCTGGCTGTAGACCTCGAGCAGCCCGGTGAAGATCAAGCCCATGACTGTGAGGAAGAGCACGGCTGCGATATACGTGCTCGTGTTGACGAGCAGCATGCGGATCTCGTGGCCGAGAATGGTGAAGATGTGGCGCATGGTCCTTTAACGGCCGGACGGCAGAGTGCGGAAGGCGGCGGTCTGGGCGGCGGGCATACGGTGGGTGGATTCGGCTGGCATCTGATCGCTAACGTCCGGGTTTGGACCCGGCCCGCGCGTCCACAATGTCCCAGCTGCGTTTGGTCGCGGCCAGGAAGACATCCTCAAGGGTGGGGTGGGCCCGGTTGAGGGCGCGGACGCGGTAGGATCCAGCGGCCAGCGCCCGGAGCAGCGCTTCGCCGAGCTCCTCGTCGCGGGTGGTGGTGAGGGTCAGGAGGTGGAATCCCTCGGCGTCGGGACCCTGGGTGGATTCCACCACGAGGGTCGCCTCGACGCCCGCGAGCAGGGCGGGCAGGGCAGCCTGGTCTCCGGCGATTTGCAGCTCGTAATGGGTATGCCCCAGCACCTTGCGGCGCAGCTCGGCCGGCGTGCCCTGTGCGACAATCCGACCGCCGTTGATGATCATCACGCGATCGCAAGTAACCTCGATTTCAGGGAGAATATGGCTCGAGATGATCACGCTCATGCGGCCGCGCAAGCCGCCGATGAGGTCGCGCACGATGAGGATTTGATGTGGATCGAGGCCGATCGTCGGCTCGTCCATAATGATGACCTCCGGTTCCCCGAGGATCGCCTCGGCGATGCCCACCCGCTGGCGCATGCCCTTGGACAGCTTGCCGATGATGCGGTGGCGGATCCGCTTGAGGTCGCATAGCTCGAGCACCTCATCGAGCCGCGGATGGAGTTTTTCCCGGGGAATTTCCTTCAAGCGGCCGCGGTAGTAGAGGTATTCGTTGACCCGCATATCCTCGGGCAGCGGGTTGTTTTCGGGCATGTAACCAATGTGGCGCTTGGCCTCGTCAGTGCGGGAGGCAACAGGAATGCCGCAGATGCGCACGATTCCGGAGGTGGCCGGCAGAAAGCCGGTGAGGATGCGCATGGTGGTGCTCTTGCCGGCGCCGTTCGGACCGAGGAGTCCAACGATCTCGCCGCGGCGCACGGTGAAGCTGATGCCGTCCACCGCCGCCAGCCCGCTGTAGGTCTTGACCAGGTGCTCAACCTCGATGGTCGGGGGAGCCGTGGTTGGATCGATCGTGGACATGCGATGGGTAACAGGGTGATGGACAGCCGTCCCTAATCAAGGTTACACCGCGGGCGGATTCAAGCGCCACGCGGCGGCGAGTCCCCGCAAGGTGAGGTCGGGAACGACCGTGAAGGGCTGCCGCAGGGTTTTTTCCAGCAGCGCTGCCGTCCCGCCCGTGGCGAGCACCCGGGGGATGGACTCGCCGCGCCGGGCCATTTCCGCCAGCACGGCGTCCATTAGCGCCTGAATCATGCCGCCGAGGCCGATGACTGTGCCGATCCGCATCGCTTCGACGGTGGATCGGCCGATGACTCCCGGCAGCTCCAGCGAGTCGTCCAGCAGTGGCAGCAGCGCCGTCTGCTCGTGGAGGTAGCGGCGCATCACGTCGAGACCTGGCGCGATGATGCCGCCCTCATAGCCGCGGGAGCGGGTGAGGATGTCAAAGGTGACGGCGGTCCCGAGGTCGATGACGATGGCGGGGGTGCCGCAGAGCGCCTGCGCGCCGGCGGCGTTGGCGAGGCGGTCCTGGCCGATCTCCTCGGGCTTGGGATAACTGAGCGGCACGCCGAGCCGCTTGTCGGGAGTGAGTTGGAAAACCGACCGAGCGAACCGGTGCTGCTCAAAGACCCGGGCCAGCAGTCTTGACGCCCCCGGCACCACGGAGCAGAACGCCGCGCCTTCCAGGGCGGGATGGGCGGCGGTGAGGTGTTCGAGAATCAGACCGAAGCCCCCGACCGGCTGATCAATGGCGCGCGTAGGGAAGTCGTGCTGGAACAAGGCCTGCCCGTTGGCGACCACGCCGTAATGAGTGTGCGTGTTTCCAATATCGATGCAAAGGAGCATGGTGGAGAAGCGGCGGGCAGGAGTCGGAGGTCGAAGGGAAATCGATCCGGCGGGATCAGGCAAGCATTCGCCTAGCCCGCCCCTTTCCTTTCGCTTTTCTCCAGCGTCACTTCACCAGCAGGAAAGCGCTGCGGCCGGCCGTTTTCGCCGCGGATCAGCAGGGAGCCCTCATCGTCGATGCCGCCGGCAACGCCGGCGATGCGCCGGCTGCCCTGCACGAGCGTGACGGGTCGGCCGCGCAGGATGTCGTAGCGGTTCCACAGGTCGGCGAAGGTTTCCCGGTAGCTGCCGTCAACGAACCGGTCGTAGGCCGAGAGCACCCGGCCGATGATTGCGGCGGTGAGGCGATTGAGATCGACCGGTCTGCCCGTGCAATCCGCCAGCGTGGCGACCCGGCCGGAGAATTCGGGCGGCAGCAAGTCGAGGGGGCCGTTGACGTTGAGGCCGAGGCCGAACACCAGATCGCGAATCTGGTCGGAGTCGATCCGCGCCTCCGTCAGCATGCCGCCGAGTTTCCGACCGTCAATGTAGAGGTCGTTGGGCCATTTGATTCCGGGCTGGATGCGACAGAAATTGGCCACGAGGTCGCACAGGTTGGCGCCCATCCAGAGGGTGAAGGTGGTCATGCGACCGGGCTCGAGCTGGGGCCGGAAGACGAAGCTCGCGTAGACGTTGCCGCCGTTCTCGCTGTGCCAGACGCGGCCGAACCGGCCGCGACCAAGCGTTTGCCGGCGGGCCAGCACGACAAACGGCGTGGCCCGCCCGCCCGCCAGCTGGCGTTCGGCCTCGTCGTTAGTACTATCCACCTCAGCGAGGCAGAGCAGGTCGAACGGTCGGCGCCGCAATTTCAAATGCGCCAGCACAAGCAGGGGGTTGATGCCCGCGGGGTACCTGCTGATGCGGTAGCCGCGGCCGCGCACAGCCTCGAACTCGAACCCTTGCGCGCGCAGCTTCTCCATGTGCATCCAGATGCCGACCCGGCTCATGCCCAGCTTCCGGGCCAGGGCAGTGCCCGAGACGAAATTAGGATCACTGGCGAGCAGTTCGCCGAGGATGGTGGATTCGGGGGAGGTCATGGGCGGGAACCGTCAGACGGACCGGATGCCGTGGCGGGATTTGCCGGCGCCTTCCCCCGGACGGCGCAGGCCTGCGAAATCAAGATCGTCCCCTCGCAGGCGTTGGCTGAATCTTTCGACGGAGGGGGATCGCGGGGCGGACGGCATGAAGAAGGCAGTCGGAGAGGTGGTGTGGAAAGTAAAAACCAAAGGGGCCGGGTTCGGCAAATGTCATTTAATACCAACGTCCCATGATAAACAGACGGTCATTGCGAGGAGCGGAGCGATGAAGCAATCCAGCTGGACCGCCACGGCGCGCTTCGCGCTCCTCGCGATGCCACTTGGAAATCCCAGCCTAGTCTCCCGGGCGCGTGAAGGTGCTGTTGCGGATGCTCTTCAGCTCCTTCGCCGCCTCCGGATCAAGCTGCTTCATCTGGTCGATCTCGTCGTTCATCCAACGGAGATCGCGCAGGCGCTTGTCCTCCTCGTACATCATGCGCGCGCGCGCCGTAGGGGAAATGCCGACGATTGGCACCGTGAAGCGGTTGAGAAAATAGCGGTCAAAGGGCGTTATGTACTCTTTGACCAGTTCTGCATCCAAAGCCTTGGGTGTCAGCCAGTCTTTTTGCTCAATGCGGGGCAGCCGGGAGTCCCTCACCACGACTGGCGCCATTTGAATAACGTCAGGATCGGGCGGTGGCGGGGGAGCCTTTTCGGCGGGCTCGGGCGGCGGCGGGTGCCACGGCGGAATCGAGGCGACGATCTGGCTTGTGATCCGCTCGGATAGTCTGGGCCGGGGCTTGGGCGCTGGTGGTTCGGCGGCCGGCTCCTTGGTGTTTGCAGCGACCGGCGGTGGCGAGGCGGGCGGGGCCGGCGAGGCTTTGGGGTCGGCCGCCTCCGGCGCGGCCCGGGCCGACGCGCCGAGGACCAATACCAGAAGAAACCGACATGCAGCGCTGTGATTGCGCAGGGTCATTAGCAGGTTAGACGGGAAATTCTGGAAAATGTTGCCCGAGTAATTTCGAAGGAGGCAACCTGCCCGCGAAAGTGCGGTTGTAATTGGGACTGCCTTGCAGCCGGCGGCTTGACCACCGCGACACGATCTACCCGGAAATCAGCGCGCAGCCGTGGCCAGTCTGCGCGCGATCATCACAACCTGCGGCTTGAGCATGGCGATGACCGCCTGCTTGTAGGCCGCCGGGTCCGCCCAAATCTCGTAACTGCCGCCCTTGCGCTCGTCGCGGTCGCGCGGCTTGCTGCGCCGGAGGGCGGTCGCAAAGGTCTGGTCCTGGCCAACGGGCTTGGTGAGCGTGAGCATCGCGGTCTGCCCGTCCGGCAGGAGAAACGCCGCGGAACCGGCCGCCAGATAAACCAGCGGCCGCGCGCGCAGCCGGGGAGCGTCGGTGATTTGCTCCGCGGGCAGGAACTCGTGCCAGTCATACGTGAGCGTGCGATCGGCGGAGTATTCGACGAACTCGACCAGAAACGAAACAACCGGCAGCGTGGCCCCGAGTTGGCGGGTCAGGCTCGTGGCCGAAAGGTAATTCGCCGACATGAACGATTCCACCCAGGGGCAGTGATGTCCGATTACGGTCACGGTCCTGCGCGCGCCGGAAACGCCCGCGATGGTTTCATAGCTTGCGGGCACCGGCCGCTCCTTGCCGGCCGGCGGCGCGCTGTCGGCGAGGCTCTGAAAACCGGGGTTCACCGCGAGCGGTTCGTATGGCAGGATCTCGATGCCCTGCGCCGTGAGCTCGGCCGTGAGAGCGTCGTGCACGGCATCGGCAATCTCCTGGAAATCGGCGGTCTTCAGACCGGCGAGGCGGAGAGCGGCGGGCAGGGCGCGATCCGCCTCGGTGCGCTGCGCGGGGCGGAAACCGGATTCCGTGACAAACGTGAGGTTGAGCAGCGGAGTTGTGAGGCGCACCAGGCCGTGGAGGTTGCCCCAGGTGGCCTCGCTGTAAAAGACCGCTGCGTCCGCCTCCCCGGTCAATCTGGTCACTTTGAGCTGACCAGAAAGCCAGACCGGGCCGGCCAGCACCAGACTGCTGGCAAGGGCGGCGCGGCGGAGAATCAGGCCGGACAGCATGCGCCCAGCCTGCGGGAAACGGAGCCGCCGTCAAACCACCCGTGGCCGGATTCGGAGTCGGGCCTCCAGCCGCGTGTTTATGGCTGTTTAAAATACCCAAGGTCCGACGCGCGGCTATCCGCGCACCTGGCCGGTCCCGGTGATGACGTACTTGTAGGAGCAGAGCTCGCGCAGGCCCATCGGACCACGGGCATGCAGACGGTCGGTGCTGATGCCGATCTCGGCGCCCAGGCCGAACTCAAAGCCGTCGTTGAAGCGCGTGCTCGCGTTCCAGAATACCGTGGCGCTGTCCACGCCCGCCAGGAAGCACCGCGCCGCGCCCGCGTCGCGCGTGACGATCGCGTCGCTGTGCGCGGAGCTGTCCCGGTTGATGGTGGCGATGGCGTCGTCGAGCGACGGCGTGACGCGCACGGCGATGATCAAGTCAAGAAACTCGGTAGTGAAATCCTCCGGGGCGGCGGCGCGATGCGCGAGGCCGTGCTGTTGGAGGATTGCGGCGCTGGCCGCATCGCACCGCAGTTCCACGTTCTTCTCGAGCAAAGCGCGGGCGAGGCGCGGCAGGAACGCGCCGGCCACGCCGACGTGCACCAGGAGCTGCTCGGCGGCGTTGCATACCCCGGGCCGCTGCACCTTGGCGTTGATCACGATGTGCTCGGCCATGTCGGGGTCGGCGTCCTTGTCAATGTAGACAAAGCAGACGCCCTTGAAATGCTTGATGACGGGAATGGTGGAGTTCTCCACCACGAAACGGATCAGGCTTTCGCCGCCGCGCGGGATGATGCAATGGATGAGGTCGTCGAGCTTGAGCAGCGTGGTAAGGGCGGCGCGATCCGTGGTGGGAATGAGCTGCACCGCATCGGCAGGCAGACCGTCCTCCTTCGCCCATGCTTCGGAGGACGAGGGGAGCGTGGATCTCGCCGACAGTGCTTGGTGAATGATTTCGACCAGCATTCTGTTTGTATGAAAGGATTCCGTCCCCCCGCGAAGGATGGCGGCGTTGCCGGACTTGAGGCAAAGCACGGCGCAGTCAATGGTCACATTGGGCCGCGACTCGTAGATGATGCCGATCACGCCGATGGGCACGCGAAGCTTGCGGATCTCGAGTCCATTGGGTCGTACGGTGCGCTCCAATTCCTCGCCGACGGGATCGGGCAGGGCGGCGACCCGCCGGACGCCCTCCGCCATCTGGGCAATGCGTTTCGCGTCAAGCGTCAGGCGGTCGATCTGGGCGCCCGTCAGATTATTCTCTCTTGCGGCCGCAAGATCCTTCGCATTGGCGGCGAGCAGGGCGTCTGTCGACCCCAGCAGCAGCTCGGCCAGCCTCGCCAGCGCGGCGTTCTTGGCTTCCGCCGACGCCGTGGCGAGCACGCGCGAGGCGGCGCGGGCGCGCTGCGCGATGGCGGTGACAAGCTGGACGAGGTCGGTGGACACGGCGTGGGAATAGCCGCAAAAAGGCACAAAAAGCGCAAAAGAAATCTGGACCGATGGGTGAAACCCAACAAAGTGAACCACTCTGCTGGCCAGCCGAGCATGAAGGGCAGGAAGAAAGAGGATGGGGCCGGAATGCCAATTCCCTTGTCGGCGGAGATCCGCTGTCCTAGTGCTGGAAAGCACCGGAATCTCTTGATCTGTCCCTTTGTCCCAATAACAGTGTCAGGCGGCTTCGAACGCGCACCGGGATGAACCCGCTACCTTTTGCCTGCATGTTCACCGTGCTGAGCTGCGTCGTCGCCGCGGCCGCGTTCGCCAGCCCCGGGGGCACTTTTGACGTGGAGATCCCTCCAGGGCCCAACTTTGCAGTCGCGGCCTTCCGCTGGTGGCACCCACCGGAAGCCAAGGCGTTGCTCGGCGTAGCGGTGCTCGTTCCTGGCAGCAACTGCGACGGACGGGCGGAGGTCGAGGACCCGTTCTGGCAGGACTTCGCCAGGCAGCACCGCCTCGCGCTGGTCGGTTGCTGGTTCCAGGATCATCCACACGAGAACATGAATATCGAGGACTATGCCCGCGCCCGGGATGGCAGCGGCCGAGCGCTGCTGGATGCGGTGGACCGCCTCGCGAAGGCGGCCGCGCATCCCGAAGCGGCCATCGCGCCGCTCCTGCTCTGGGGCCACTCCGCTGGCGGCGAATTCAATTACGAGTTCGCCTGCTGGGATCCGGCGCGGGTGGCGGCCTTTGTCGTCAACAAAGGCGGCTACTACTTCACCCACCTTGCGCCCGCCGCCACGCGGGCCGTGCCTGGCATCTTCTTCGTCGGGGGCAAAGATGAGGCATTCCGGATCCAAAGCATTCAGGGCATCTTCGCCGTCAATCGTCAGGCTGGCGCCGCCTGGAAACTCATCGTCGAGTCTGACGCCGGGCATGAACCCGGCAAAACCCGCGAACTGGCAGTGGAGTTTTTCGCAGAAATCATCTCGCGTTGTCGCTGATCGGGAGGGGGGCTTCGTGACTTCCTGGTGAACCTAGTCGAAGAGCCGGCCGCGGTTGAAGCGCCAGACCGCGACCAGCATCACGCCGGCGGCGATGCCGGCGAGAATGCCGACCTTGGGCAGCACCTCGAGCAGCGAGCGGCCCGCCCAGAGCACATCGGCGAACCCTTCCACCGACCAGTAGACCAGGGTGAGTTTGCTCACCCGCTGGATGTAGTCCGGCATGAAGCTGACCGGAAACCAGGCCCCGCCCACGGCGCTCATGGAGAGGACGACGAAGGTGGCGATGCCGTTCGCCGCCGCCGCGCTGGGGGAAATGGCGGCGATCAACATGCCGAACGCCGAGCAGGCCGCGGCGGCGCTCAGACTCACGGCCAGCAGCGCGCCGGCGTGGCCGAAAATGTCGAGCCCGAAGAACACCCGGCCGGCGCAGAAGAGCACGGTGATCTGCACCAGTCCGAGAATGACCCCGAAAAGGAACCGGGCCCAGAGAATGTGCGCGGGCCGGACCGGGGAGGACAGCAGGCGCTGAAAAACCCCGGAATCCTTCTCCTCGAACAGCGTCGTCACCGAACCGCTCACGGCGAAGAGGAGGAACATGACCGCATAACCTCCCACCAGGCGCGCTGCCATCGGGTTCTTCAGCTCCTTGCCGGCCACCTGCTCGGTCTCGATCTTCACCATCCGGGAGAAAATATCCGCCGGTTTTTGAGTTTCGATTTCCGGTTTCCGATTGGGAGACGGGGAGACTGCGGCGTTCGACTGATCCAGGCGGCGGAGCCCCGGCGGGCCATCCCCAGTCGGTACGCCGGGAGGTGCCAGCTCCGGTTTCGCGTCGATCCTGCTGAGGTCGCTGAATCCGAAATCGCCCGCGATCGTCTGCCGATAGATCGCGTCCCGGTCGCCGCCGAAATTGTCGGCCACCGTGTTGGCGATGGTCCGGTTGAAACGCTTGAATCGCTCGTCGCCGAGAAACCGGCGGGCATTCTTTTGCAGCGACTGGCCGAGCAGCTGCGGCACGTTGGAAAACACGGTCTTCTGCAAGAGGCCGTTGACCATCTGGGACTCGATCTCGTTGCGGGGATTGAACAGGAACTTCATGCGCACGCCGAAATCCTGGTCCGGGAGAAGGTCCGCGGGCAGAATCAATGCATACCGGTACCAATTGTCGTGGAGCCCGGCGCGCACATCGGCTTCGGTCAGCGGCCGGGTCGCACCCTTCCCCAGGTCGCGCGTCGTGATCACGGCGAACGTTTTTTCGGCTCTCAGCGCGGCAATCAGCTTCTGGGCGGCCGGTTCGGAGCTGAGATTCACGACGGCGATTGGGATTCCAGTCGGGCCGGAGTCCTTGCGGTAAAGGCCGAAGACATGGCCAAAGAGGTAGATCAGAAGGATCGGCACGAGAAAGGTGATGTAGACGGCAGCCTTGTTGCGCCAAAAGGAGAGCAGGCCTTTGCGAAGAAGAATGCGTACTTGGGACATGGCGGGGAAGGCAGCGGGTTCAGGCATCGCGCAATTTGCGGCCGGTGAGGTGAAGGAAAAGCGCCTCGAGCGTGGGGCGCTGGCTGGTGAAGAGGCGCGGCGGGAGGCCGAGCGATTCCGCCAGCGCAAAGAAGGCCGAAAGCGGATAGCCCGGCCGTGGTCGGAACCGGTGCGTGCCGTCGACGACGGTGATTTCCCCGACGGCGGCCAGTTGTGCCGCCAGCGGCGCGGTCGCGGAGTTGGCGGGGAAGGTGAGTTCGTCTTCGAAGGGCAGCCGGGTGAGCAGATCATCCAGCGTGCCCAGCGCGAGGATCCGGCCATGGTCGATGATCCCGATGCGTGAGCAAAGGCGTTCGGCCTCCTCCATGTAGTGGGTGGAGTAGATGATGGTGATGCCAGAGCGGTTGAGTCGCTGGAGGTATTCGAAAATGGCGTTGCGCGACTGGGGATCGACGCCGACGGTGGCTTCGTCGCACAGCAGGAGTTTCGGCCGGTGGAGGAGCGCGGCGACCAGATTAAGCCGGCGCTGCATCCCGCCGGAGAACGTTTTCACCAGCGACCGGCGTCGATCCTCGAGCTGGGCGGCCGCAAAAGCCTCATCGAGCGCGGCCTTCAGGTTCAAACCGCGCAGGCCCTGGAGTTCGCCGAAAATACGGAGGTTTTCTTCGGCGGTGAGGCCGGGGAACAGGGCGATGGTCTGGGGAACCAGGCCGAGATTCCGGCGAACCACGCTGGCGCCGCTCGCCACCGGCTGTCCATCGAGCGTGATGGTCCCGGCTTCCGGCGCGCGGAGGCCCGCGACAAGTGACATGAGCGTGGATTTTCCGGCGCCGTTGGGGCCGAGCAGCCCGAAGAATTCGCCCGGCGCGATTTCAAGCGAGACATCGTCCAGCGCGGTGATCGGGCCGAAGCGTTTGGTGACCTTGCGGAGAGCGAGCATGGGGCTTAAAGGAATGATAACCGGCCGGGCTGCGAATGGTTACGAAACATTACACTTGGGGAAGCGAGGAGCGGCGCGCAAGCGGCGGGAAGTCATGGTGGCGGGTCCCGCACTAGGCCGGAAGTCATGGGCAGACTTGGCCAGACGATCGTTGGTCCCACCGCGACCGGTGCAGAATGACTCTTTGATCCGGGCGGGCCGGAGATTCATCGCATCGGCGGAGGCTTGGCGAGTGACGGCAGCAGGGCAAATTTCACCCAGGCAAAGTTGGGTTCAATCGCCAGCGCCTGCAGCCAGGCGGCTCGCGCCGCCGCCAGATCGCCGGTCTGTTGCCTGGCGATTCCCAGCCAGGCCAGGGCGTCGGCGTATCCCCAGGCCGGGCCGGGTGGAGGAGTGCCCGGGGCGGCGAAGCGATCGACGGCCTGCTGGAGCATGGCCGCCGCTTCCACCGGATCGCCGCCGTATTCCTTTGGGGTGAACAATAGCGACCGGGCTCGGAACACGAGTACCCGTGGACTCGTGGGTGCCGCGGCCGCCGCCTGCGCAACCAGCCGTCCTGATTGTGGCCCGAGCGTCGCGCCGGCATTGGCAGGGTCTTTCGACAGAGCAATAAGCTCGCCGAGAATGGAGCCGTGCATCGCGGCGGCTTCGGCCTCCCACGGGTTGCCCTTCACGCGCTCCAGAAGACTCACGGCATCCCTCAAGCACTGTTCCCGGGCGGCCAGGTCCTTGGGCCCGCGATGCAACCCGCTGCTTACGTAGTAGGCAAAGCCACGGGTATAGAGCAGCGCCGGCTGGTCCGGTGCAGCGGCAAGCGCAGCCTCAAGAGGTTTGACCGCGGTGGCGAGCGCCGCTCCGTCCGCGCGCAGACCGGCACGCTCAATGGAGCTTTCGGCGTCCGCGGCGATCTTATCGGTGTTAATCGGCTCGCTCAGCGCGCTGGAGAGAATCGCCGCCGAGAGGAGCACGAAGGAAAGGAGTGGGAATCTGGTTATCATGGTGGGTTGGAGCGGAGCAGACGCCCGCCATGGGGTGGCTGGGCTGGGTCCGCGGGTTGGATGAGGACCTGGGCGGTTGTTAAGAAAGGCCTTTGGGCTTCAGGATTGCGGTCAGCGCCGCCACGTGACTCTCGAATGCGCGGCGGCCCGCGGCGGTGGGGGCGATAAACGTCTTCGGCTTGCGGGCGACGAAAGTCTTTTCCACCGCGATATAACCGGCTTGCTCGAGCGTGAGCAGGTGGGCGCCGAGGTTTCCGTCGGTCAAGCCCAGTTTGATCCTGAGAAAGGTGAAGTCCACCTGCTCGTGCGAGCCAAGATTGCCGAGCGCCGCCATGATCTGGAGGCGCACCGGCTGATGGATGATTGGGTCGAGTTCTGGCATGGCGGGAAGCCGGCGCGCTAGCGCCAGAAATAGCGGATGTAGAAACCGGTGACGATCAGGGTGCCGCCGCCAAAAACGGCGATCCACCACCAGAAGAAGGCGGAGAAGCAGAACAGCCCGACCAGGATGAAAGCGGTCATGACCAGGCCCAGCCAGACCAGGTAGGTGTCGAACCATATTCCGGCGATGATGTAGCAGAGCATCGCAACGAGACCGAGGTAGGCGAACAGGGCTTGGTCATGGTACGGCGCGCGCAGCACCGCCGGCCAAAGGGCGGAGAAAAGGATCACCGCGAAGAGCACGCCAAGAAAGCGCTTGTCCACCGACCCACGGATCTGGCTTCCCTGAACAAAGCCGAGCGCCATCGACCCGGCGATGCCGGCGACGCACAGCCAAGGGAAAAGATGGATGCCGGCCTGACCGCGGAATTCGGCGAGCATCGCCATGCCAATCCAGATGACGCCCCAGAGCCAGAGGTGATAGTGACCACGGTGGGCGCGGATAGCCGAGCGCATCGTCTCGCGGGAGGTCTGGATGGCGGCGAGGGCGCAGGCGGCTTCTTCCGGGGTGAGTTGCATGATTAGAGTACTCTACAATGCAGAGTACTTTGTCAACATCAATCTGCGGGGGATTGTGTCGGGGCCGGCTGTTCGTAACGTCAACCCATGACCGCGGCTTCCGATCACGCTCAGGTGATTGCGCCGCCACCGTTGATCGTGGTCGCCGCCCTGCTGGCAGGAGTGGGCCTGAGATTCCGTTGGCCCATGGCGCTTTGGCCGTGGGGACACGCGTGGATTCCGGCGACTGCTTGTTTCCTGGCGGCTGGGTTCCTGGCGGGAGCGGCGGCGCGCCGGATCTGGCGCGTGCGAACCACGGTTCTGCCCCATCGCACGACCACGGTGTTGGTGACGTCGGGTCCGTTTCGTTTTACGCGCAACCCGATCTACCTGGCAATGGGCGTCGGGATGGCCGGCGTGGCGCTGGCGGTGAACAGCCTCGCACTGCTGGTGATCATTGCGCCGTGGGCCGTGGTGATGCGGTATGGCGTAATCGCTCGCGAGGAGCGGTACCTTGGGGGGAAATTCGGCGAGGATTATCGTGGCTATTGCCGGCGCGTGCGTCGGTGGTGGTGATCGGTTCCCCGAGCCCGGTGCTGGTTCCGGCGGTCGTGATCGCAAAAGCCGAGCGGGAGCTTCCGGCGAGTTTTCGCGCCGCCCGATGTCATCCTCTAAATGACAAAGTCGTTGCAGGGTGAGCGGCGTGAACGGTCGATCTGCGCCAAACGGAGCGGCCCGTTGTCATTTGCTAAATGACAAATCCGCCGGGGCATTGACGCTACGACTAGGCCGGCGCGAGGGCCATCGCCCGGGCATGCACGGCGGCCCAAGCGGAGTTGGGGATGATCGGCCCCAGGTGGTGCACGGTTTCGGCGCCCAGAAGCGACGCGAGAGCGCCGCAGGCCGGCAGCGGCCAGCCACGGAGATGGCCGAAAAGAAAACCCGCGGCCCACGCGTCGCCGGCGCCGTTCGTATCGACGACCTCGGGGACCGCGACCGGGGCGACACGGTGGAGGGCGTTGCCCTGCGCCAGCCAGGCGCCGTCCCGGCCGATCTTCACGGCTGCAAGGACGCCGTGGCCGGCAAGCCGAAGGGCGAGCGCGGCGTAGTCGGAGGCGTGGTCCCGGAACAATGCGCGGATCTCGTCCTCGTTGGCGAAAACGACATCGAGGCCGCGCCGGAGCTGGTCCAACAACCAGTCGCGGGAGGCGTTGACGACCTCGAACGAAGCCAGGTCGAGGCTGATCGTGCAGCCGGCGGCCCGGGCGGAATCGAGCACCGCGTCGGCCAGCGCCTGGTTGAAGACGAGGTAACCCTCAATATGCGCGTGGCGGCAGCCGCGGAAATCCGCCGGAGAGACCTCTGACGGCGCGAGCGTCATCGCGGCTGCCAGGCAGGTGCGCATGGTGCGCTGGGCGTCCGGCGTGACGAGGGCGAGGCAGCGGGCGTTGGGCAGCTCGGCGCGTTTGAAGCGGCCGCTGTCGACGCCGGCCGCCTCGAAACGGCGGCGATAGGTGTCAGCGAGCCCGTCGTTGCCGAGCTTGCCGAGGAACGTCGTGCGCAGGCCCAGACGGGTGGCGTTGAGGGTGGCGTTGGCGGCCGAGCCGCCGGTGGTGCAGGCGGGCGCGCGGTCAAGCAGCGAAAGGATCCGCTGCATCTCGGGCGGATCAACGAGGACCATGCCGCCCTTCGCGCCCGCCACCTGGGCCAGGAACGCGTCGGGCACCGGGGCGAGCAGATCCATGATCGGCGAGCCCACGCCGATGAGTTCGTAGGTTGCGGCAGCAGAGTTCATGCAGAAAGCGGACCGAGATGAAGGCCGCCGCCGGCAATTCCGGACAGCAACGGCGGCGGCAGATGCACCGGCCGAAAATGGGCGGCGCTCGCGGCTGGGCGCAATCTTTTTGGTGACGCCGAGCGCCGGGTGGCTATGTTGGCCGCATGGATGACATTCATCGCCTGCTTGCGCCGCTGGCCGCGTACCCGCGCTGGCTGGTGATCACCTGCCTCGTGCTGGTTGCGGTGGCGGGGCTGTGGGTGCTCGCCAAGGTGATCAAGTTGACGATTTACCTAGTGGTTGCTGGCGTGGTGCTCCTGGCGGTCCTGGTGGCCTTTGGCTGGTTCCTCGGCTAAGGGGGACCGGGCGCAGGCGAGGCGGTCCGCTTTGGCTTGCATCACGATTGCGGCACGCCATTCATGGAATCCCGTGAAGTACATTTTTGTCACGGGCGGGGTGGTCTCCTCATTGGGCAAAGGGCTGACGGCGGCGTCCTTGGGGGCGCTCCTCGAAATGCGCGGACTACGGGTGCGCATCCAGAAGTTCGACCCCTATCTGAACGTCGATCCGGGCACGATGAGCCCCTTCCAGCACGGCGAAGTCTACGTGCTCGACGACGGCGCGGAGACCGACCTGGACCTGGGACATTATGAACGGTTCACGTCGGGCCCGCTCTCGCGGCTCAACAATCTCACTTCGGGCCAGATTTACGAGTCGGTGATCCAGAAGGAGCGCCGCGGCGACTACCTCGGCAAGACCGTGCAGGTGATCCCGCATGTCACCAACGAGATCAAGGCGCGCATCAGCCAATCCGGCAACGGAGTCGACGTGCTCATCACGGAGATCGGCGGCACGACGGGCGACATCGAGGGGCTGCCCTTCCTCGAGGCCATGCGCCAGTTTGCGCTCGAGGTCGGACCGCGGGAGGTGCTGTTCATCCACGTCACGCTGGTGCCGTACCTCAGTGCCGCCGGCGAACTGAAGACCAAGCCCACCCAGCAGAGTGTGGCCAAACTACGCGAAATCGGCATCCAGCCGCACATCCTGGTCTGCCGGTGCGACCATCCGCTGATGCCCGAGCTCCGCGAGAAGCTCAGCCTGTTCTGCAACGTGCCGGTCAAGGCGGTCATCGAGGAGCGCAATGTGGAATCCTCGATCTACGAACTGCCGCTCATGCTGCAGAAGGAGGGGATGGACGATCTCGTGGTCGAGATGCTCGAGCTCAAGGCGCCGCCGAACCCCAAGAATATCTGGGCCGAGATCCTGCGACGCATCCGGTCGCCCCGGCACGAGGTCACCATCGGGGTGGTCGGCAAATACATCGAGCTGCAGGACGCCTACAAGTCCGTTTACGAGTCGATCACCCATGCGGGCATCGCCAACAATGCCAAGGTGAACATCGTCCGCATCGATGCCGAGACGCTCGAGACCAAGAGCGGCCTGGCCGCCCTCCGCAGCCTGGACGGCATTCTCGTGCCGGGCGGCTTCGGCGAGCGGGGGATCGAAGGCAAGATCGCCGCGGCCCGCTATGCCCGGGAGCATGGCGTGCCTTATTACGGGCTTTGTCTCGGCCTGCAGGTGGCCGTCGTGGAATTTGCCCGCAACGTCCTGCGCCTCCGCGGCGCCAACAGCACGGAATTTGACCAGCAGACGCCGCATCCCGTGATCAACATCATGGAGGAGCAGAAGAAGGTCATCGACAAGGGCGCCACCATGCGGCTCGGCTCCTATGAATGCCAGCTGGTGCCCGGCACCCGCGCCCAGCGGGCCTACAAGACCGGCAGCGTGCGCGAGCGGCATCGTCACCGCTATGAGGTGAACAATGACTACGTGGGCCGGTTGCAGGAGGCCGGCCTGATCGTTAGCGGGCGCAACCCGCGCCGTAATCTGGTCGAGATTGTCGAGCTCAAGAACCATCCCTGGTTTGTCGCCGTGCAGTTTCACCCCGAGTTCCAGTCAAAGCCCAGCTCGGCGCACCCGTTGTTTGCCGCATTTGTAGCCGCGGCGCTGCAGCGCCGGCACCCGAAGCGCGGCGGCGCCAAGGCGGCGAAGCCCGGCCGGCGGGGACCGAGGGCCGCAGGGCAACGGGGCGGGACAAGAACGAAGGCCGGAAAGGGACGATGACAACCTGGCGGCACCATGCTGTTTGACCCCAAGAAACTCCTCCTGGTCGCCGGTCCGTGTTCACTGGAAAATGAACACGTGTGCCGGGCCGTGGCCGAGAGCCTGACCGGGATCGCCCGGAAGCAGCCGGAGCTGACCGTCGTCTTCAAGGGCTCCTTCGACAAGGCCAACCGGACCTCCGGCACCGGTCCGCGCGGCAGCGGCCTTGAGGCGGGCCTCGAACTCCTCGCGCTGATCCGACGCGACTACGGTTTTCCCGTGCTGACCGACGTGCACGAGACGTCGCAGGTGTCCGCAGTCGCCGCGGTGTGCGACGTGGTGCAGATCCCGGCGTTCCTGTGCCGCCAGACCGATCTGCTGCTCGCCGCCGCCGCCAGCGGCCGGATTGTCAACGTGAAGAAAGGCCAGTTTCTTTCGCCGCAGGAGATGCCCTTCGTCATCGCCAAGCTCCGGCAGGGCGGGGCGGGGGAGATCTGGCAGACGGAGCGCGGCACCACCTTTGGCTATCAGAATCTCGTCGTCGACATGCGCAGCTTCGCCCTCATGAAGGCCAACGGCTGTCCTGCCATCTTCGACGCTTCGCACAGCGTGCAGCTGCCCGGGGCCGGCGGCGGCCGGAGCGGCGGGCAGCGTGAGTTTATTCCCCCGCTGGCGCGGGCCGCGCTCGCTGCCGGGGCGGACGGACTTTTCATTGAGACGCACCCGCAGCCCGAGGCGGCCATCTCCGACGGCCCCAACATGATCCCGCTGACCGAACTTCCCGGCCTGCTCGAACGGTGTCTTGCGGTCTGGCGCGCGGCGCGGGGCTGACCAGCGCACCGGCCGGTGGGACGATCTGCCTGGAGACAGCTCCCAAGACCGGGGGCTCGAGACAAATCTCCAACCACGACAATCAGACACTCCTGGCGTTGACCGCGCCGTTTTGCCTCCGTAACAATGGTCACCGCCAAACCTCCGAATTGCATGGAAGCTTTCATCATCGACCTGCCGGTTCCCTCCATGGGTGCCACCGTAAATGAACTCACGATCATTGACCTTTTGGTCACGCCGGGCGCCCGGATCGTGAAGGGCCAGAAGCTCGCCGAGTTGGAGAGCGACAAATCGGTGTTCGATTTTGAATCGCCGTGCGACGGCACCGTGGTTGCCGTTCAGGGGAGGGCGGGCGACATCCTCCCATCCGGCGCGCCGTTCCTGCGGATCGAGACCGCGGAGGGGAGTCTCAAGCACCTGCAGGTGAAGGAGCCAGGAGCCAAAAGTCAGGAGCGGTCGGAAGCCGGACGTCCGAAACTGGATGCCGGAAAGACTGGCGATGAGTTGGCGCCGCAGTCCGCCACCGCCTCCGTCCGACCCCCAGTCGCTGCTGTCCAAACCGAGATTCAGTGGACGCCGCGCGCCACGAAGCTGGCCCGGGAGGCCGGGGTGGATCCGGCCACGATCCGGGACATCTCGGCCACCGGCCCCGGGGGACGCGTCTCGGGCGACGATGTCGCAAAATACCTGGCGGGGCGCGGAGCGTCTCGGGAGCCGGCGGTCCAGGCGCCGGTCGCGTCGGCAGGGTTCATTCCATTCGCGGATGAAACCGTCTGCGTCGCGGGAATCGGATTCGCGGTCCCCGACAACGTTCAACCGAACAGCGAGATCTTGAAGGCGTTCCCGAAGATGACCGAAGCGGAGATCGTCAAGCTCACCGGCATTCAGGAGCGCCGCCATGCCGCCGAGGATGAAACCGCCACTCATCTCGCCGCCATTGCCGTGCAGCACGCACTGGCGCAGGCGCGGCTCCACGTGAGCGAAATCGACGGCATCATCATGGCAACGCTGCTGCCGGACCAGCCGGTGCCCAGCGCGGCCAGCGGCCTGGCCAGGAATCTTGGCATCAAGACCGCCCTGGCTTTCGACCTCAACGCGGCCTGTGCCGGCTGGCTCTACGCCCTGGAGGTCGGACGCGCCCTAATTCGCGCCGGCACGGCCCGGAAGCTACTGGTGGTCACCGCCGAACTCCTTTCGCGCATCACCAATCCTAACGATCACGGCACCGCCTTTCTCTTTGGCGACGGGGCTGGCGCGGCGGTATTACTCAACATGGACGGCGGGCATCGCCTCAACCGCATGCACCTGAGCGGCGACGCCTCGTTCTTTGACGCCATCCAGCGGCCTGGCGGCGGGGCGATGCGTCCGATGCCGCAGCCCAGCGGAGACGATCTGCACCACTTCTATCTGCAGATGAACGGTGCCGTGGTCTTTCGGAACGCCGTCATCGCTTTTGCCGACATCATCGAGCAGGCCCTGCGCCGCCACCAGCTCAAGCCGGCGGACGTGCAGTGGGTGGTACCGCACCAGGCCAACGAACGCATCCTCAAGGCGGTGAGCAAGCGCGTCGGCATTCCGTTCGAGAAGTTTGTCGTCACCATCGGCAAGTATGGCAATACCTCGGCCGCCTCGGTTTCGATGGCGTTGGGCTGGGCCGCCGAGGAGGGCATCTTCCATTCCGGAGACAAGATCATCTGCTGTGCTGTCGGCGCCGGCTTCACCTACGCGGGCGGACTGTTGACTTGGTGAGGCTGCCGGTGGCGCAGTCACTGACCCCAAAAGGCCGCTGGCGGGAGTAATCGCTAGCTAGGTGCGTTGCCGTGCTGACGCTGATCAGGCAGCGGTCGCAAAACGGCGCGTCACTGTTGGACGAGCTGCTGGAGGAGCTGGTGGTGGTGGTTGAAGATGGAGACCTTGAGGGGGGTGTGGCCGGGGAGGGCGTGGGTGGCGCAGCCGAGGCAGGGGTCGTAGGCGCGGAAGGCCATTTCGACCTTGTTGAGTAAACCCTCGGTGACGTGACCGCCCTTGATCAGGCCCTTGGCGGCCTTTTCGACGCTCATGGCGATGCGGGCGGCGTTGTTGCCGGTGGCGACGATCAGGTTGGCCATCGTGATCACGCCGCGAGCGTCGGTCTGGTAATGATGGAAGAGGGTGCCGCGGGGCGCCTCGACCACGCCGATGCCCTCGACGGGCACCGCGGTGGGGAGGCGGCGCACCTCCGGACTGGTAATCTCGGGGTCGTTGATCAATTGCTCGATCCGCTCGGCGGCATAGATCATCTCGATGACCCGCGCCCAATGGTTGGCCAGCGTATGATGCACGGGCTTGCCGCCGAGGGTCCGGAAGAACTCCTCGTAGGCCGCCTGGGCCTTGGGCGTCGCCATGCCGTCGGCCGCGTTGAGGCGGGCCAGCGGGGCGACCGAATAGATGCTGGTGTCGGGACCCTCCACCAAGCCCTTCCAGCCGCGCTGCTTGAGGTAGGTGAACTTCATGTAGCTCCACGGCTCGACGTGCTCGGCCACGAAGTCGCGGTACTGCGCCGGGGCGAACTTGCAGACCTCCTGGCCGGTGCAGTCCACGACGCGCAGCTGGCCGTCGTAGAAGCTGACCTTGTTGTGGTCGTCCACCATGCCCATGTAGCAGGTTTTATGGGTGTAGGCGTCCGAGGTGATCATCTTCACATAGTCGGGGTTCGCGAGCACGAGCTGCTTGAAGACCTGGAGGGTCCACTCGGCGAACTCCAAACCATCCTTCGCCAGGGCCTGAAACTTGGGCAGGTCCTCGGACTTGAGCGCCTTGCTCACGCCCCCGGGCAGGCCGAGCACGGGGTGCACGACCTTGCCGCCGAAATAGGCGATCAGTTCGCGCAGCCGCCGGCGGGTGGCGATGACCCGCTTGCCCGCCTCGAGGCCGACCTTGCCGATCACGCCCAGGATGTTGCGCTGTTCCGGCGGCGCCTCCGGTCCGACGATGAAGTCCGGGCCGCCCAGGATGAAGACGTGCAGGGCGTGGTCCTCCAGCATGAAGGTGTGGTAGACCAGTTCGCGGATCTTCCGGCCGGCTGGAGTGGGCTCGATCTGGTAGAGGGCGTCGAGGGCCTTGGTCGAGGCCATGTGATGCGCCGTCGGGCAGACCCCGCAGATGCGGCTGGTGATCTGCGGCATGTCCTCCGCCGGGCGGCCCAGGCTGAAGACCTCGAAGCCGCGCAGCTCGGGCACCTGCAAGTAGGCCCGCTCGACGTCGCCCTTGTCGTCGAGGTAGATGTCGATCTTGCCGTGCCCTTCCAGGCGCGTGATCGGATCGATCGTGATGTTGCGCTTGGCGGCCGCGTAGGCCGCATTGGCCCGCAGGTTGCCCTGGTTGAAAGCTTGTTTGACTGCGTCGTCCATGGGAGGGGAGGGGAAAAGGCTGAAAAGCGGGAAAGCGGAAAACTGAAAGACTGAAGGGCTGAATTCGGAAGCTGCAGGCCGGACGTCAGAAGTCAGAGGATATCCTCTTTCGCCAAAGGCTATGGAGGACAGGGAGGGCGTTGGTTTTCTTGTTACTTGGCACTTGCTACTTGATCGTTGTCACGTGGTCTTCGGGGTCTCCAGGTCCGCCTTGCGCCGGAGCAGGCTCTTGGCCAGTCCGTACCGATAGAAGGTGCCGACCGGATCGGGAATGCCCTCCAGCAGCTGGCGGATGGGCGCCTCCTCTTTGGGCGCGAGATTGGCGCACAGACTCGAGAGGATCTTCGCGCCCTGGTCCTTGACCCGGTCGGTGCCGCCGAAGCAGCCCGTGCAGGGCATGTTGCCCGACGGGCACTGCGCCTCGCAGCCTTGCCGGGTGGCCGGGCCCATGCAGACGACCCCCTGCGCGAGGAAACACTTCGCGGGATCGAGCAGCTTCTGGTGGGGACGCTTGAACTCCGTGAAGCTCAGGTCCGCCGGCTTGGAGTCGCGGCGCGGGCACTCCTCGCACAGCGCGATGTCCGGGGCCAGCACCGCGCCCTTGGGCGGCAGGCGACCATCGAGCAGCGCCGCCACCGCGGCCTTGGTAATCTTGGGCGTGGGCGGGCAACCGGGGATGTAATAGTCCACCTCCACGACCTGGTCGAGCGAGCGCACCACGTGGCGCAGCTCGGGCAGGTGCGGCCGGCGGCCCGCCTCCTCGAAGACCAGCTGCGGCCGGACCTTCGACTCGTTCACCACCGAGGGCGCGTCCTCGTAGTTGAACTTCAGGATCTGTTCGCGGGAAAACTGGTTGGCCAGACCCGGAATGCCCCCGGTGCAGGCGCACGAACCGTAGGCGATCAAATACCGGCTCTTGCGGCGCAAGAGGTGGGCCATGGCCTCCTGTTCGGAAGAGCGGATGGCGCCGTTGAGCAGCGTGGCGAAAATGGACTGGTCGGCCATGGCCTCGACGTCCCGGTACTTGAAGTCCATCGCCACGGGCCAGAACACGATGTCCACCCGCTCCACCACCGCGAGGATGTCCTCGGCCAGGTCCACCACCGTCTCCTCGCACCCCCCGCAGGAGGCGCACCAGTAAAAGGCAACTTTGGGCTTAGGCATGGGCCACCTCTTTCTCCACGGGCGCCGACTCGACGGCGGGCGCCAGCTCCGTCATCTCCCGGTCCCAGTCCGCGAACTTTCCCGGCAGGTCCAGCGGCCCCAGGGCCGTGATTTTTTTCACCATGTCGTTGATGACGCTTTTGACCTTCTCGCCCTCCGCTGCCGAAATCCACTCCAGCCGGAAGCGCTCCGGCGGAATCCCCATGTCCTTGAGCATCCGCCTGAGCAGCTCAAAACGGCGCAGCATCTTATAGTTGCCCTCCGCGTAATGGCAGTCGTTCGGATGGCACCCCCCGATCAGCACCCCGTCGGCCCCCTTGGCAAAGGCCTCCAGGATGAACTGCGGATCCACCCGCCCCGAGCACATCAGCCGGATCGTCCGCGTGTTCGCCGCGTACTTCATCCGCGACACCCCCGCCAGATCCGCCGCCGTGTACGTGCACCAATTGCAGAAAAAGGCCACGATCCGTGGACTCCATTCCTTAGTCATAAGCCAATACTCCCTGGATTTCACTGAACACTTCCTCGTCATCGAAAAGGTCTTGCACGATCGAGCCGGACGGGCAGGCCGCCGCGCAGGTGCCGCAGCCCTTGCACAGCGCCTCGTTGATCACGGCCTTCTTCCCGTCCTCGGTTAAGGTGATGGCCGTATAGGGACAGAGCGGGATGCAGGATTTGCAGCCGCTGCAGTCGTCGAGGATATGGGCCGTATTCGGCTCCTGCTCGATGTGGCCCTTGTCGATGAGCACCAGCGCCTCGGCCGCGGCGGCCCCCGCCTGGGCCACGCTGTCGGGAATGTCCTTCGGACTCTGGCAGCAGCCCGCGAGGAAGATGCCGTCAGTGAACGTGTTCACCGGAGCGAGTTTCGGGTGCCGCTCGAGGAAAAAGCCCTCCGAACCGCAACTCATGTTGAACAGGCGGCGGACGCTCTGGGCATCGGCATGCGGCTCGAGGCCGGTCGCCAGTACGACCATGTCGACCGGAATCCGCCGGACCACGCCGGCCAGCGTGTCCTCCACGCGGATGACGAGCTTGCCTTCCTCTTCCGGGATGAAAGCCCAGTCGGTCACCTCGCCCACGCGGCCGCGGATGAAATGCACGCCCTCTTCAAGCAGCTTGTCGTAGAACTCCTCGTAGCCTTTGCCGGCGGCGCGGATGTCGATGTAGAAGTTGTAGATTTCCGCCGCGGTGTGCTCCTTGAGCAGGTGGGCCAGTTTCATCGAATACATGCAGCAGACCCGCGAACACCAGCGGTTGGTGTTGCGATCTCGTGAGCCCACGCAATGGATGATCCCGATCGACTTGGGATGGCGGCCGTCGCGTAGCACCACATCGCCGGCCGTGGGACCGGATGCGTTTACCAGGCGCTCGACTTCCAGCGAGGTGTAAACGTTCGGATACCGCCCGTAGCCGTATTGCGGCATCCGGCCGACATCGAACGTCTGAAATCCAGTGGCAACGATGATCGTGCCCACCTTGATCTCCCGGAACTCCTCCTTCTGCTTGAAGTCGATCGCCTTCTTCTCGCCGCAGGCCTCCACGCAGGTTTTCTTGCACTTGTCCGTCAGGACACCGCGCTTGAAATTCAGGCAGACTTCCGGGTCGATCAGCACTACCTGCGGGGTCGCCTGGGGAAACGGGATGTAGACCGGCTTGCGCTTGCCGAGGCCTTCGTTGAATTCGTCCGTGAACTTGGGCTCCTTGTAAATGCAGTTGGCGATGCATTCCTGGCAGCCGGTGCAGAGGTCTTCATTGATGTATCGCGGCTTGCGCTTGATCGTGACGGTGAAATTGCCCACGTAGCCGTCCATCTTCACGACCTCGGAATAGCTCCAGAGCGTGATGTTCTTGTGGGCGCCGACCTCGGACATTTTCGGAGTCAGGATGCAGGCCGCGCAGTCGAGCGTCGGGAAGGTCTTGTCGAACTTGGCCATGTGCCCGCCGATGGAGGGCTCACGTTCCACGAGGTAAACTTTTTTACCGGCCTTGGCCAGCGTCAGGGCCGCGTGGATGCCGGCGATGCCGCCACCGACCACTAGAACGTCGGGTTGGACCGGCACCTGCTTGACCTCGAGCGCCTTGTGATGTGCCACGCGCCGGACGGCGGCGCGGGAGAGGGCCTTGGCTTTCGTGGTGGCCTCGGCGCGGTCGGTGTGCACCCACGAGTCTTGCTCGCGGATGTTGACCATGTGGAAAAAAAACGGGTTCAGGCCGCCAGCTTCGACCGCGCTGCGAAAGGTGTGCTCATGCAGCAGCGGCGAGCAGGACGCGACCACGATCCGATTCAGGCCGAATTCTTTGATATCCTTTTGAATCAGCTCCTGGCCCGGATCCGAGCACATGTACTTGTAATCGCGCGAGAGGACCACGCCGGGCAGCTGCCCGACGTATTTGGCCACCTCCGTGCAGTCCACCATCGCGGCAATGTTGTGGCCGCAGTGGCAGACATAAAAGCCGATCCGAGCGTCGTGGTTGCCGTTAACCTTGTCCATTGGAGTCCCTGCGTAAGTAGATTGCCTCGTGGTCGGGTTTGCTGTGCATCAGGCGGCCGCGGGCTGCGCTCGGGCGCAGGCCGGTTTCCGCATGGGGGTGAAGCCGCGGTGCAGGCCGAGTTCCTTCTCTGAAAAGCCGAAGGCGAGACCGAGCAATTGGGTAAAGTAAACCACCGGCATGTTGAGCTGCGGGCCTACGGAGATGCGGGCAGCCGGATTCCGGGGATCGGGGATGGTTTCATCGCCCCATTTGCTGGCCATTTTGTCCCGGTAGCAGTCCAGGTTGAACTGGCAGAGCGGGCAAACCGTGGCGATGACATCCGCCCCGCGGGCGATGGCTTCCTTGAGCAAAACGTAGGCACAGAGCAGACCGGGCTCCGGCAGCGTGCCGGTCAGACTGCCGCCGCAGCATCGGGTCTTCAGCGGGTAGGTGACCATAGTGCAGCCAATGGCCTCGAGGAGCCGGTCCATCGTGGTGGGATTGTATTGGTCGTCGAAGGTCGCGTAAGGCCGCACAATCTGGCAGCCATAGTACGGCGCCACCTTGAGTCCCTTGAGCGGTTGCGTGACGCGCTTTTTGATTGCGTCGATGCCCACGTTGTTGACCAGCACGTCGAGGGGATGGCGCACCGGCGTGTTGCCACTGTAGGTGAGATTCGCCTGGTGCAGCGCCTTCTGCACGACCGCCTCGACCACGGGCGATTCGTGGAGATAGTGCTTGGTCTTGTTCAAGACGAGGTAGCACGCGCTACAGGGCGCGAGCAGTTCCTGGTGGCCGGCCTTCTCGGCAATGGCCAGGTTGCGCGAAGCCATCACGCATGCCTTGACTTCGTCTACCGCCATGTAGGCTGTGGCGCCACAACAGTTCCAGTCGTCGAGTTCCTCAAGTTCAACTCCGAGCGCCTTCAGGACTGGCAGCAGGGATTCCTCGTAAGCCCGGCCCGTGCCTTTCAACGAGCAACCGGGGAAGTAGGAGTATTTCATGGTTCAGTGCGTTCCGTTGGGCCGCCCACCATTGCCGCCGTTCTCGTGGCCGGTGTTCAGCGCGTCGATGGACAGTTTGTCCACCACCGCCATCATGCGCTCGAGTTCGTCCTTGCGTTTGATGCCCTCGAGCTTGAGCGGGAAGCGCCCGCGCCTGAGGAGGTTCAGCCCCAGCCGCCACATGCCCAGAGCCGCCGGGATGTTGGTTTTGAGGAACATGATGGTGGCCAGGAAATTCTCGGTCACGCGGCCGCGCTTGCGCGACATCTTGTAGAATTCCTGGGCCAGCACGGGAATGGGGAAGCGCCGGGGATAAAAGCCCTCGTGAATGGCCCGCTGCTTCAGCTCATACATGATGTCGGTGATACGGATCTGCTTGGGGCACTCGACCGTGCAGGCGTAGCACGAAGCGCACAGCCAGATGGTCGTGCTCTGCAGCACCTCGTTCTTGAAATCGGACCGGGTCAGCTCCATCACCTGCCGCGGAGTGTGGTCCATATAAATGCTCAAGGGGCACAGACCGGAACAGGTGCCGCACTGGATGCAGTTTTCCAACTGCTCACAGCCCGGTACGCTCATGACCTCGCGGCCAAAGCCCTTCACGCGATCAGACTCGTACTTGATCGTCCGCTTAA